>ERZ1740058.108-NODE-108-length-69424-cov-7.861667_pt1 | contig 69424 bp, 54 predicted proteins | sample MGYA00581745_ERZ1740058 | MGnify/ENA primary metagenome ERZ1740058 (study PRJEB43018, sample SAMN04849742) | marine metagenome | isolation source: floating plastic debris | place: Pacific Ocean | collected 2008-08-30 | study: EMG produced TPA metagenomics assembly...
CCGCGGGCGGGCGCCTCGACCAGGCTACCGCGCAGGCCTCGGCTCGGCCGCGTCGGCTCAGCCGCAACCGCGCGTTCGGCAATCGCGATCAGCCGGCGCTTCGCGTCGTCGAGTTCCTGGTCGGTGAAGCCGTGGAGCGTGGCCCGCCGGACCTCTCGCCCAATCTCCTTCAACACGTCTTGCCAACGGCCGTTCTCGCTGCGGCCGGTCGCCTGCGTCCAGCGGATAGCGCCGGCGAAGTCGCCCGTGCTCACGTTGCCGCTGAGCATGCTGAGCCGGCCGTCTTGCACGCCCTCACTCAGCCGATCGTTCATCATCGAGTTGCCCAGCGACTGCACCAGGTCGTCGCGGTACTGACCCACCGTCGTCGTCGACTCGCCCGGCACATCGATGAAGTTGATCCCAACCTCTTCGCGCGTCTCCTCGGGATCGCTGGCCACGATGGCACGGAGGCCGTCGGTCGCACGCACGCCGGCATCCCGAGGCTCGGGGCGCGGCACGAACTCGCGCTGCCCAAACATCGTCTCGACCATCGGCCTTACGTCCTCGGCGATAACATCTCCAACGACGAGCAGCGTCATGTTACTGGGCACGTACCACGTGTCGTAATAGCGCTTGATGGGCTCGCGGCCGGCGGTCGTCAGAACTTCCATCGTGCCGATCGGGATGCGCTGGCCGAACTGGCTCTCCGGCGCGATGCGCTCGATCACCTCATATAGCACGCGCTGCTGCGGCGACAGTGATGCGCGGCGTTCTTCAAGGATGATCGCCCGCTCCTGCTCGATGACCTCCTCGGGCAGGAGCAGATTGCTCGCAACATCGCTCAAGAACGTGAGCCCGGCTTCCAACGTGGCCGCCTCGTTGTCTGGCAGGCTGATCGTGTAGCCCGTGCGGTCAAAGCCGGTGACGGCGTTCTGGTGGCGACCAAAGGAGAGGCCCAGCCCCTCGAAGAACGGGCGGACCGTGCCGGGCGGAAAGTTCGTGCTGCCACCGAAGGCCACGTGCTCGAGGAAGTGCGCCAGGCCGCGTTGGTCGTCGTCCTCGTTGAGCGACCCGCTATGGACGTGCAGCCAGAGCTCGACGCGGCCGGGCGGCTCGGCATTGGGCAGGATGGCCCAGTCGAGGCCGTTCTCGAGCGTGCCACGGATGAGCCGCGGATCCTCGGGCAGCGACTGGTAAGGGGCGAATTCCTGTCCGATCGCGACCGAGGCGAGGGACAGGGCTGCGACGGTGGCGCTGCGGGCGAGACGGGCGGCGGTGCTAGTCATGGCACACCATAGGGATGCGCCACGAACGCCTCACCCGCCTGCGTCGACGCCTGTCTTCTCGCTCACCGGGCTGAACAGATCCAGCAACTTGCACCCCTCGGCTACGCGGCAGGCGTGCGGCAGATGCGGCGGCAGCACCAGCACCTGGCCGGCCTCGACCACAACCGTCTCGGCCGCATCGCCCTGACCAACCGTGAACTCCGCGCTGCCCTCGAGCATGACCACCATCTGCTCGTTCTCGTGGCTGTGGCTGGCGACCTCGAAGCCCGCGTGCAGCGTGATCGCACTGATCATCATCCGCTCGCCGATGATGCGCTGGCGGTCGATGTGCAGCATGGGCTGGTCGACGGGCAGGTCAGAAACGGTGCAGAGCGTGTGGGCATTGGCCATGCGCGAGCGTAGCGCGGACGGGCATTCCCCATCGGATTGGGCCACGGTTTCGGGTATCGTGGAAGATGGCGGCGATGCGAATCGAACCGCCGCCGGAAGGGGAACATCATGATCAGGCTCGTTGCTGCCGCCGCGTGTCTCGCTCCGCTCGCTGTCTGCCCGACTGTGCTCGGACAATTCGTTGGGTCGGCCGCGCCACCCGGCACGCAATTCTCCTCGAACGTGAAGGTCTCTCGCCAAAACCAGATCGTGGCCGTGGGCATCAGCGCCTCGGCCGTCACAATCTGGGATCCGGCAGCTGGCGTTGTCCTTGGTGCGACACCCGCGCCAGGGTTCTCGACCATCTTTCCCGAAGCTCTGACCGCTGATGGAACCGGGCTGATTGGTTCAATGAACGTCTCGGGTGGCACCCGTGCACCGTTCTTCTGGACGCCTACCGCCGGCACGATCGATCTCACCGGGCTGATCGCCCCGGCCTCGGCGCAACCACGCTTGTCGGACGTGTCGGTGCCATCTCCAGGAATCCCGGGCGCGCTCGTCGGCGATCTGATCGTTGCGACCCCGATGGGCAACGCCGTCCAAGCATTCACGCTGCCCATCGGCGTTGGCCCGATCGTGATCGGCGATCTTCCGGGAGGACCCAACTCGTCCATCGCTGTCGCAGTTGATGCCTCTGGGCAGTTCACGGCGTGCGATGGAAACACCGCATCTGGCCCCGAAGCGTTCAGGCACGACCTCGCGACCGGGGCGCTCACACCACTGGGCGTCCTGAGCACCGCGACCTCCGTGTCGAACGCCGCGGACATCAGCTCGGACGGATCGACCGTCGTGGGCTTCAGCCTTGATGCTGCCGGGCTTCCGCAAGCCTTCCGCTGGACGGCGGCGACGGGCATGGTCTCGCTGGGCACGCTGCCCGGCGGCCTCTTCTCGTTCGCGATGGCAACCAACACGGACGGCTCGATCGTCGTCGGCCTTGGCGACGATGCGACAGGCACGACGCGCGCGTGGATCTGGACCCAACGCTGCGGCGCGATGCGTGACCTGCAGACCGAGATCATCACCGTCTACGGGCAGACCAATGCCGCGGGCTGGACGCTCACGAGCGCGGATGGCATGAGCGACACCGGGTTCGTTGCCGGCATCGGCACCGATCCGGCCGGCAACATCCAGGTCTGGACCAGCCAGATCGCTCGGTGCTGGGCAGACTTCAATGGCGATGGCATGCTCAGTCCCGCCGACGTCGTCGCGTTCAATGCGGCGTTTCTTGCCGGATCGTTGCGAGCCGACTGCGACTGCGATGGGTTGCTGACGGTGGCAGACTTCACGTGCTTCAACGCGGAGTTCGCAGCGGGGTGCCCCTAGACCGGTGCCCTACATCTTGAGCCGCGCCGCAAGTTCCTCGAAGCCCGGCTTGCCCATCAACGCGAACGTCGCCTTCTTGCCAAGCTCGACGGCGGGCTGGTCGTACGCATCAACACCCAGCATCAGGCCGGCGTACGCGGTGGCGACCTGCCAGAGCATCATGAACTGGCCGACGGTGTGGGGCGTGACTTCGGGGAACCTGATGGTCAGGTTCGGGCGGCGGCTCTCGGTTAGCGCGAACTCGGTGGCCTTCTTCTCAGCGCTCAAGAGCTTGGCGAGGCTCGAGCCCTCGAGGTAGGCCAGTGCGTCCTCGCCGAGGCCGGCGGGAATCGTGACGTCGCTCGAGAACTTCTCGACCTCGAGGAAGATGATGGCCTTGTCGTTGGGCCCCTCGCGGTACAGCTGCACTTGGCTGTGCTGGTCGGTCGCACCGAGCGCCTTGACGGGCGTAAAGCCGGCGTAGGTCACGCCCTGCACGCCGCGAACGATCTTGCCCAGGCTCTCGGCCCACAGCTGCCGCCACCAGTCGGCCATGAGGTAGAGCTGGTTGGCGTAGGGCATCATGACGTGGACTGTCTTGCCCTGCCGCTGGCCGAGCTCGACGAGCACGGTCGCCAGCAAGGCAGCGGGATTGCCGTGCAGGTCGCCGCTGCGGCACGCCTGTTCCATCGCGGCGGCGCCGTCGAGCAGCTCGTCGATGTCGATGCCGCAGAGCGCGCCGCTGATGAGCCCCACCGGGCTGAGCGCACTGAAGCGGCCGCCGACGCCTTCGGGCACGGGAAGCGTCGCATAGCCCGCGGCGTCGCAGAGGCGTCGCATCGTGCCCTTCTCGGGATCGGTCACCGCGATCAACCGATCGGCGTGGCCATCGCCGCGGGCCTTCTGGAGAATGTCGCGCACGATCAGGAACTGGGCGGCCGTCTCCGCGGTCTCGCCGCTCTTGGAAATGACGACGAAGAGCGTGCGATCGAACTTAGGATCCTCGCTGGTGATGAGCGACATCGTCTCGTGGAACGGCACCGGGTCGGCGTTGTCGAGCACGAAGAGGCGTGGGTTCGTGCGATCACCCTTCAGGTTGTGCGTGAGCGGGTTGAGCGCGCTCTGCAGCGCGATGTTGCCAAGGGCGCTCCCGCCGATGCCCAGAACGACGACGTTATCGAGCATGCCGGCGTACTTCTCGGCGATGGCCTTGACGCCCTTCACATGATCTTCACGCATCGGGCCCTCGGCCAGCAGCCGCCAGCGCTCCCAGCCGGTGCCTCGGGTGCTCTCCAGACGCTCGGTCAGCGCTGCGGCCGCCTTGGCCGCCGGGCCATTGGGGGCGAGAAGGTCGGGGTCGAGCCCGTGTTCGTGAACCGCTGTAGAAAGGCAGCGTGAAGTGTCGAGTGAGAGGTTCCTGGCGTGCGTCTCATTGGGCATGGCGGGAGGGTAGATACCTCACGCTTGGTTCCCATCGAAATGAAGCCTTCGCGCCATCTTTGCAGGCGTATCGATCCCCTATCCTCCCCGTTCATGCCCCGCCCCACTCGCGTCGGCATCCTGCACAACCGCTTCTCCGGCAAGGGCCGGGGGCCAGACTTCGTCGCCCGGCTGCGCGCCCGCGTGGCGGGAGGTGCAGAGCTTCGCGAACGCTACGACCTGACCGACCTGCCGCTCGATCTGGCGACCGCCGAGGGCGCGCTCGATCGGCTTGACGCGGTCGTTCTGGTTGGCGGCGACGGCACCATCCATCACGCGCTGCCCGCGCTCACCGCCGCGAACGAGGGCCGCGGCATCCCCACGTTGCTGGCGCCGCTGGGTACCGAGAACGTGATCGCCCGCGAGCTCGGCCACAAGCCACGCGTGTCGAGCACGCTCGACGCTCTGGACGCGTTCCGCGAAGGCGCGTCGACGATGCGGAGCGATCTCGGTACGGTGCACCACCCGGATGGCTCTGGAAGCGTCCACTTTGCGCTCATGCTGACGACGGGTCCCGACGCCGCAATCCTCCACCGTGTCGCCCGCGCACGCACCGGCACCACGAGCAAGCTGCTCTTCGTCCGCCCTACCGTCGAGCGCGCATTCCGACCAAAAATCGGCCGACTGAGTGTGGCCGTGGATGGCACCGAGCTTGCCAGTGACCGCCGCGGGTGCCTCATCGTCGCGGTCGGCCCGCGCTATCCGCTCAAGCTCGACCTTGCCCGCCACGCCACACGCACGGACGGCCTGCTGGACGCGATGTTCCTGCCCGCCAGCAACACCGCAAGCCTGCTCGGCTGGGTCGCGCTCGCCCGCCTGGGCCTGCACGTGAAGCACCCGCAGGCCCGCTACGCCCAGGGCCGACGCATCGAATTCACGATGCACGATCATGATCCGAGCGACGAGATGCTCGAGGACCTGCAGATCGACGGCGAGATCGAGCGCGCGGCCTGCGATGGCCAGGGCCGCATGGTCATCGAGAGCGTGCCCAGCGCGTTGCCGCTGATCCTGCCCGCGCCGACCGAGGTGCGAGCCCGCCGTGGACAACCCGCCATCGCCGGGTGCTACCCTTTCCTCAACATGGTGTTCGCGAACCTCGTCAACGTGCTCGTGGGCGTGCTCGGCCTGGCCGTTCTGGGCGTGGGCATGTTGGTCTGGCGGGGCCGGAGGGTCGAAGGTCCACACTGCCGCCGCTGCTGGTACGACCTGTCAGGCGTTGAGCAAGACCAACACCCACCCTGCCCCGAGTGCGGCTACCAAGCGCGGCACACGCTCGACCTACACCCCAGGCGTCGGCGATGGAAGGCACTGGGCGTCTTCGCCGCATCGGCGGTCGCGATCATCGTCCTGCCCTGGCCGACGGATCTCGGGCAGCGCACGTACCCGTTGCTGCCCGATCACGCCCTGGCGATCATCTACGCCAACAGCAACGACCAGGAGGTGCGTAGACGCTTGGCGATCAAGCTCGTCAACCACGCGCAAGCAGGAAGCCCATTCCCAGACCACACGCTCCGCGTGATGACCGAGGGCGCGATCAAGAAGGCGACTGGTTCCGGACGCCATCGATTGGCCGAAATGGATGTGCACGTGCTCATGAGCGCGCGCTGGCAGTTCGACAACGCGACAGATTCGGCACGCCTGGCCGCATTAGGCCAGAGCCTGTACGGCCACCCCGACCGGTCCGTACGCGAGACCGGCGGCCGCCTGTCCGCCGATGCGCACGACCCGGCCTCGACCGCTCCGTTCGCCATCGAGATGTCCCAGAGCCCCGCGCTCGAGCGGCGACAGGCCGCGCGCGAGGCCATCATCGAGCACCTCGCGCGCATCGGACCGATCTACGACGACACCGAGAACGCCCTGTACCAGGCGTACGTAGCCATGCTCAACGACCCGGACTACGGGATCCAGCAGCTCACCGAATCGGGCATCAACCATCTGGTCGCGTTGGACGACGACCGTCCCGACCTGGCGGCCGCGCTCCTGGACCTCGCGCCCCGCACGAGGTACGCCAGAGCGTGCCGCGCCGAACAGTTGGCCTTGCTGCTACGCAACACCCGACTCGAGGCGTTCGCGCGCGACATCGTGCTGCATGGCGACGAGGGCGAACGTGAAGCCTTCCTGCACGAGCTTGAAGACCTCTATCGCGACGATGCGATCCGCGCGGCAGAGGCCATGCCCGTCGTATTCGAGCGGCTCGAACGCCGTGGGCTCGACCAATTTGACATCAGCGACTGGCTCCACGACGCCGAGGACTTCTGCACCAACCGCTGGGCCCACGAGCTCGGCCCATAATCCACTATGAGCCTCGCCGGCCTGATCAGCATCGCGGTCGTCCTCGTCGGCATGGCGATCGTCGTGCTGGGCGTAGTCATGGTTGTCGGCCGCCGGCGTTCGACGGACCCCGAGTGCCCGCGGTGCCGATACGCGCTGGCGGGGCTGCCAGGGGCGGATGCGCCCCTGGAGCGCTTCGAGCCCATCACCTGCCCGGAGTGCGGGCACACCGCGCAGAAACGCAAGCTTCTATATCGACGCAAGCGCCGGCCCGCATGGATTGTCGCGGTCGTCCTGGGCGCGGCGATCGCCGCCGAGCCGCTGTTCGTGGGTTCGGCCAATCGCGTGTACGACGGGCTGTCGGACTCTTCGATCGCGTGGCTCTACGCCAGCTGGGCCGACCCCGCCGCCATGGGCATCGTCGAGGATCGCCTGGGCCAGCGCGGCGCGCAGAACCAGCCGTTCCAGGATGCGGACCTGCGTGTCATGGCCGAGGGTGCGCTCGGGCGCATCGAGCGCGGGCGTGTCGGTGACCAGACGGTGTACCTCGACGTGCTGATCCTGTTCGAGTACGACCATCGCGCACCCGATCCCGAGTTCACGGCCCAGGTTGCCGAGGCCATGCCGTCGCTGTTCGGCCACTTCTACGAACAACTGCGGCTGGCCGCGGCGGAGCTCTCGTCCGATCGGCACGACCCCGAGGGCTCGGCCGGCCCCGCGGTCGAGGCGATCGACGACGAGGACTGGGTAGTGCGCCAGACCGCGGCGATCGCGCTGTTCACCGCGCTCGCGCGCGGCGCCGAGGTCGGCGAGGCGTTTGTCAAGGCGCTCGAAGATCCCGACGCCCGCGTCCGCGACCGAGCGGCGCTGCTCCTACAGCGGCACGCGGAGGTGGAACTCCTGCCGGAGCACTTCCGTGAGCCGGTCCGGTCGGTCGAGCCGATGAACGCCACCGTGGCGTGGGCTCGGACCCTTGGCATCCTGGCGACCTATCACGGCGAGGATCGGGCGATCGAGCTCGAACGCCGCCTGCGTGAGGGCGACCGCGACACGCAACTGCTGGCGATCGAGGCGATCCTGATCGAGCCCAACCTGCGAGACCGCCTCATGCCCAACGCACGCCAGGCCATCGGCTCGATGCCCCCGCTCGAGTGGCTCCGCCAGAACCTGCGGGGCTATCGACCGATCGAGGACCTGCTGGACGAGCTGGGATTCTCCGCCGCGGCGGACGGCCCGGGCTGATCACGGCACGGCGGCCCGCCTTCTCGGACCACCCAGGAGTGCGAGCGGCCCGGAACGGCGAGAATCGGCCTGGTATGGGCATTCCTGGCGTAGCCCGGTCCGGATAATCGGGCGGCCGGGTCTTTCAACCGTCCCGCCGGGCTCCCCGACCGCTCCACCGGGCTCTTCGACCGTGCCGCCGGGCTCTCCGGCCGCCCCGCTGCGCTCTCCCACCGCCCCGTTGCGCTCCCCGACCGTGCCGCACGATTCCGCGCCCGGGCCGGCGCGGGCCGTGATCGCACCGCCGGGACGACCGGGCGTGGGTCCGCGTGCTCACGCCCGCGGCTCGGAAGGACGAGCACCCCCTCTGCTCCACTTCCGCTCCGCCCTGTGTTGATCTTGTCTGTGCCCCAGTCGCGCTGTGGTGAACTTCTCCCCTCCCCTACAGTTGCCGCCCGATCGAACTCGGGGGCCATTCCGAGGAAGGGAATCACCATGCTCCAGCGCACGCACGCCTGCGGCGAACTCCGCATCGAACACGCCTCCGAGACCGCGCACCTGGCCGGCTGGGTCAACAACTACCGCGACCACGGCACCGGCCTGGTCTTCATCGACCTGCGCGACCACACCGGCCTGACCCAGCTGGTTTTCGATAAGGAAGACGTGCCCGCCGACGTTCGTGACGAGATCGTTGAAGCCGCCGACAAGCTGCGGGCCGAGGACGTGATCGCCGTGAAGGGCGTCGTCCGCAAGCGCGACGGCGGGCCCAACCCAAAGCTGCCCACCGGCGAGATCGAGCTGGTGGTCGAGAAGCTCGAGGTGCTGGCCAAGGCCGACACGCCTCCCTTCCAGCCCGGCGACGAGCAGAATTTACCGGGAGAAGAGCTGCGCTTGCGGCACCGCTACCTCGACCTGCGCCGCCCGGCGATGCAGAACATGCTGCGCACGCGGCATCGCGTGACCAAGGTCGCGCGCGACTTCTTCGACACGATGGGCTTCATCGAGGTCGAGACGCCGAACCTGTGCCGCAGCACGCCCGAGGGCGCGCGAGACTTCCTCGTGCCCAGCCGCCTGCAGGCCGGTGAGTTCTACGCGCTGCCGCAGAGCCCGCAGCTGTTCAAGCAGATCCTCATGGTCGCCGGCGCCGACCGGTACATGCAGATCTGCCGCTGCTTCCGCGACGAGGACCCGCGTGCCGATCGGCAGGCCGAGTTCAGCCAGATCGACCTGGAGATGGCCTTCGTCACGCGCGAGGACGTGCTCAACACGATGGAGGCCTTCGCGCGCACGCTGTGGAAGGAGGTCCTCGGCGTCGAGGTGCCCAGGTTCCCACGCATGACCTGGCAGGAGGCGATGGACCGCTACGGCAGCGACCGGCCCGACCTGCGGTTCGGCCTCGAGCTCGTGGACATCAGCGACCTGGCGGCCAAGACCGACTTCAAGGTCTTCCAGCAGGCGCTCGCGAAGAACCCCGATTCGTCTGGAACCGGGGGGCACCCGTCCACACGCGACGGCGGCGTGGTCAAGGCGTTCCGCGTGCCCGGCGGTGCCGAGAAGCTCACACGCAAGCTAACCGACGGCTACGCGGAGTTCGTCAAGCAGTTCGGCGCGGGCGGCGCACCGGTGACCAAGGTGACCGACTCGGGCTTCGAGACCGGCATCGCGCGGTTCATCGAGCCGATCACCGCCGAGCTCAAGGAGAGGCTCAAGCTCGAGCCGGGCGACTCCGTGATCTTCGGCGCCGATGGCTACAACACCGCGTCCAAGGCGCTGGGCGAGCTCCGCCTCAAGGTCGCCAAGGACCTCGACCTGATCGAGGACGGGCACTGGGCGTTCCTGTGGGTTGTCGACTTCCCGATGTTCGAGTACGACGAAGGAGACGGTCAGTCGGGTGGGCGGTACAAGGCTCTGCACCACCCGTTCACCGCGCCGAGAGACGATCAGGTCGATCGGTTCCTCGGTGCCGACGCGGGCGACACGCAGACGCTGCTGGGCATCCTCAGCGATGGGTACGACATGGTGTGCAACGGCAGCGAGATCGGCGGCGGATCGATCCGTATCCACCGCCGCGACGTGCAGCAAAAGGTCTTCGGCCTGCTCGGGCTCGACGATGCCGAAGCGGAGGCCAAGTTCGGCTTCCTGCTCGAGGCGTTGCGCTTCGGTGCTCCGCCCCACGGCGGCATCGCGTTCGGCCTCGATCGCGTGGTCATGCACCTCGCCGGCACCGACAACATCCGCGACGTCATCGCCTTCCCCAAGACGCAGACCGGGGCTGACCTGATGACCGAGGCCCCGTCCTCGGTGGACGAGGCCCAGCTCCAAGAGCTGCACGTGCGGTCGGTCGAGCCCGAGGCCACGGCGAGCACCTCCCCGGCGGTCTAAGCGGGCGTGATCGAGAGATCCATCCAGAGCGGCGACGCCCGGATCTGGACGGCGTCGGAGGGCAAAGGCCCGCCACTGCTGCTGTGCAACGGCGGGCCGGGCTGTTGCGACTATCTCGGACCGGTCAGCGCGATGCTCTCCGATCGCTTCCGGGTGATCCGCTTCGAAGAACGCGGCTGCGGCCGCAGTTCGTTCACGCCGCCGTACGACTTCGGCCAGACGGTCATCGACCTGGAAGCGGTCCGAAACGCGTACGCCGTCGATCGCTGGATCATCGTCGGCCACTCCGCTGGCGTCGATCTAGCGCTCCTCTATGCGCTGACAAAACCACAGCACAGCCGAGCCATCATCGGACTCGCCGGCGGCCGCTTGGTGAATGACCGTGAGTGGAGCACCACATACCGACACAATCGCGAGACCATCGGCGAGCCTCTACCCGAGCAGCCGCACCCGTGCGATCCTCGCGTCAATGCGGAGAGCAACGCATGGTGGAGGCGGTCCATCACCCGGCCGTCCCTGCTCGCCGACCTCGCTCGGCTGGAGACACCAACGCACTTCGTCCTGGCCGAGCGCGACATCAGGCCCGCCTGGCCCACGCTCCAGCTTGCGGAACTGCTGCCACGCGGCTCATCGGAGACGATCCCTGGAGCACAGCACATGATCTGGCTCGATCAGCCCGAGCTGCTCAGGAGGGCGCTGCGTTCGTTCCTCGATTCGATGCAAGCCAACGCGTAGGCGACTTGACGTGTGGAAGGGCCCTCTGTGACGACCGTCCAGCCACGTGCCGCTATCGGCGCCCGGAGCTCCGTTCAGCCTCACGCTTGGCCAGAGGCGAGAAGTTCGCTCGTTCGAGAACCCCGTAGGTCAGCGTCGCGGACCACGCGATCAGCATGAGGCCAGTGATGGACTCGACGGCGACCAACAGGCGGAGCGGCCCGAACGGCACGATGTCGCCGAAGCCGAGCGTTGAGAACACAACACCCGAGAAGTAGATCCGCTCGGTGAGCGAACCGTCGGCGGCCATGCTCAGGATCCCGACACGCTCGCCGTAGATCTTCTCGACAACGAAGTGGACGAGCGCGAAGATGTGGACCTGCACGATGTGCGTGGCCAGCAAGACCAGCACACAGCTGGGCAGCACGAGCCGCAACGACCGCTTCGTCGCGTCTCCCCACGCCGCCAGCCGGCATACGACCTCCGCGTGCAACCCCACGCATGCCACCGCGGCGATGGCTGCGGCGACAATCACCGGCAGCACGGCGGCATCGGTCTCCCACACGGGCGCAACGGTGTCGGGTGTCATGGCAGATCTCGGCTGGGTTCTTCGAGCATCAACGAAGCGTAGTCGCGTCCGCATCGGTCGCCCGCTCGTTACTCAACGACACGCTCGCCCTCGTGGGCCGTGAGCTTCCCGAAGAGTTCGGACAGCCGATCGGTCATTGGCCCCATGCCGCCGTCGCCAATCCGCCGACCATCGATCTCGACCACCGGCGCGATCTCGCCCATGGTGCCCGTGCAGAACACCTCATCAGCCCGATACGCCTCGGCGAGCGTCATGTCCGCCTCTTCGCACGCGATGCCATTGGCGTGGCACAGCTCGAGAATGACCGAACGCGTGATGCCCTCGGGGCACGCCGCCGTCGTTGGAGTGCGGATCGCGTCGTCTTCAACGAAGAATAGATGAGTCGCATTCGTCTCAGCAATGAACCCGCGCGTGTCCAGCATGAGGGCGTCGTCAGCGCCGGCCGCGTTCGCCTCCAGCTTCGCGAGGATCGATGTCAGCTGGTTACACGAGTGGATCTTCTGGTCGAGGACATCCGACGGCGGGCGCCGGTGCGCGGCCGTCGCCAGCCGGATGCCACGCTTGTCGTACACCTGCGGCTTGTGCTCGGCCAGCACAATAAGCGTGTGCCCGGCCGTGTTGATACGCGGGTCGAGACCGGATGTGTACTTCTCGCCGCGCGAGAGCGTGAGGCGGATGTGCACGCCATCGCGCATGCCGTTCGCCTCGAGCGTCCGCCTGACCTCGGCGATGATCTCGTCATCGCTCGGGATGCTCGCGTACGCGAGCGCCATCGCCGACCGCCTCAGCCGAGCGAGGTGCTCGCGCAGCCGAAAGATCCGCCCGTCGTAGACCCGCAACCCTTCCCAGACGGCATCGCCGTTCTGCACGGACGAGTCGAACGGGCTCACGCGGGCCTCGTCGCGCGGCGTGAGCGTGCCGTTCACGTTCACGAAGATGTCGTGATTGAGCGGGTTCTGCTGCTGGAGCATGCGGCTAGTCCTCCCCGGCCGGAGTAAGGGCGTGCGCCACGAGCCGGTCGTACAGCGCCTCGCACGAGCGGAGCAGCGGCAGGTGCCGTCTGGGGACCTCCACGTCCTTGCGTTTGTAGGGGCCGAAGCCCGTGGACCGCTCGACGCTGCCGTACCAGTGCCGCGCCCAGACGCCATCGGTCGCACGCGGGCCCGGCTCCCACGCCAGCATCCGCTCCGTGAACGGCACTCCAAGGGACTCGCAGAGGGCACGCAGCATCGCGCCGGGATCCATCAGCACGGCCTTCGAGTCGACCACCGGCAGCGCGCCACCAAACCGTTCAAGCAGCCCAACCTGGGCCGGCAGACCGGTCGAGTCGAGATCGGGATTCGGCAGCACCTGCAGCAGCGACGTCAGCATCTCGCGCGGCTCGCGAACCAGCAGTGCATTACTCAGCCCATCGACCCAAGACAGGTCCGTGCCCGGCAGCAGATGGTGGGCCATGTGCTTCTGGTACACCAAGGCGAACGGCTCGGGAGGCAAGGCCGTCAGTTGGCTGACCACCACGCCGAGATCGGTCTCGCCCGCTTCGATCACCTCGTCGGCAGCGGGATGGTCCAGCCCGGTCTCAGACAAGTGGTGCGCATACAGCGGCTCGTCGATCACCAGCGTGTCGCCGCGAGCCTCCCACGATCGCATGAGCGCCGTAGAGATGTTCCGCGGACCGGACCACATCGCGATCTGGCTGGTTTCGTGTGCTCGATCGTCATTCGATCCACTGGTCATTGCAGCCCGCTCCCGCCAGACCGGGTGAGTGTCCAATGCCGGAGAGCACCCGCGCAGCGGCACGATAGCCGAAGCCCACAGCCTCGAATCGGGTCTACCAACCCCACTCGCAATCACGAGGGCGAGATCGACGCACTTGGGGACTCAGACTTTTTCTGTATGCAGCGCAACCGGCCGGTCCGGGCTTCGACTGGAGTGTGTCGATCGCATGAGCGGTGGCAGCACCCTTGCAAACAACGGAGAATCCCAATGTGCACGTCCAGTCTCTACGCCTGCCTCGCCATCTGCCTAGCCGGAATCGCGGGCCCCAATCCCAGCAACGCCATCCAGGGGACCACCGAGACGGGTGCAGCGCTCGGGACGGCTCTTTCGCAATCGGCCTCTGGCGAAGAACGCGTCCCCATCCGTGAGTTCGCGCTGTCCTTCGCCGATCCGTCCAAAGCCGGACACCTCGACATCGACATCAAGCGCGGCGACATCCTGGTCACGGCGCACGACAGCGACGAGGTGCTCGTGCGCCTCTCGGTCCCGAAGGCAAAGACACCGGTTCACGCCGACCGGGCGCCCGGCTTGCAAACCATCTCGGCACGGCCCCTCGACTTCAACGTCCGCCAGAACGGCAACACGATCGAACTCGACGGCAATTCCTACGACGCGATCACGCACATCGAGGTGTTGGTGCCAAGGCATACAGACCTGACCCTGGACTCATACCGGTCGGGCGAGATCCGAGTCGATGGCGTGCGAGGGCACGTCAACGCACGAAGCCAGAACAACACCATCACCCTGACCAAGATCACAGGCTCCGCCCGCATCATCGGACGCAACGGAGACATCTCCGCCAGCTTCCACCAGGTCACGGGTGCCGTGACCATCGAGACCTACAACGGCAACATCGATCTCGCAATCCCCGCAGACACGAAAACCACGGCACTCATCCGAGCCGTGAAGGGCAACGTCCAGAGCCAGTTGAGCATCGTCGAGAGGCCGGCCCGACTTGTCATCGCCAACCCCAAGGATGGAACACGCTCGTTCGAGCTCGGCGAGTACTTCATCGGCGATATCAATGGCGGCGGCGTGCAGTCCGTGCTCGAGACGACCAATGGCTCGGTACGGATACGCAAGTACGACGCACCCGCGACCGACGTTCGCCCGTTGTCTTTCGATTGAATCTACCGACCACTTGGAGGAACCACCATGCCTCTCCCCACGCTTGTACGACTCTCGTGCTTGGTTATGCTCAGCGGGTTCCCGAGCACCGCAACCGCGACGCAAACGGGCTGCAACTCACCGAACTTCATGACCCGAGCCGACATCCGGGGCCTTGGGCTCGCCGAGGTCCGAGGGCAGGAGATCGAGGTCTCGCCCTTCGGATTCGCGGAGTATCCAACGCGGTGCGTCACCGAGGACACGATCTTCGAGGCGGCGTCGCTTACAAAGCCAGTGGTCGCCTACCTCGCGATGCGGTTGGTCGATCAGGGCCGACTCGGGATCGATGACGCCCTCATCGACCACCTTCCCTCGCTCCCACTACCCAAGGACGACCCTCGCAGCCCACGGGTGACCGTTCGCATGGCCCTGGCCCACACGACCGGCCTCGATGGACCCGATGATCAAGAACTCGGCTTCGTCACAGATCCGGGCGCGACGTTCAGCTACTACCCCGCCGGCTACCGCCTCGTGCAGCGCGTGGTCGAGCACATCGAGGGTGAGTCTCTCGAGGCGATTGCCCAGCGCGAGGTCTTCATTCCACTGGGCATGACCAGCAGTTCGCTCGTGTTCCGCGAAGACCTGCTCGATCGCATCGCAACCCGACACCGCATGCTCGGCGACGCGTTCGAACGCACACGCGACCCCGCTCGTGCGGCCAACGCCGCCGCGAGCCTGATCACCACATCAGGGGACTACGCGAGGTTCCTCCGGGCCATGCTGGATGGCGAGGGCCTAACAGAAGAGTCGCGCCGAGTGATGCTCACGCCGCAGATCGACGTCCCGGACACGAATGGCAGCGTTGCGTGGGGCCTTGGCTGGGGTCTGGAGCCAACGCGTGGCACCTTCTTCCACTGGGGGGACGACGGCGCTGCCAAGAGCTTCACGATCGGGTCGCTCGAGCAGGATCGCGCACTCGTGTACTTCGCCAACAGCTACTACGGCATGGCGATCGCCGGAGAGATGGCCGAGCAACTCGTCTCCGGTCCGTCGCCAGCGGTCGAGTGGCTCGGCTACGCCTCATGGGACGACGCGAAGAGGCTCGCACGCCGCGATACGCTCCGAGCATTCGCCGAGGGTGACGCCGATCAAGGCATGGAGACCTTCGAGCGGTACGAACGAGAGTACCCCGACCTGGACATGGACAACCTTGCCTCGTTTCTCTCGTGGGTCCTGGAGGGACGGGGGCTGAACGAGGGAAGGGCACGCGTCCTCGCGTGGCAGATCGAGAGGCGACCGGACAACGTCGACCTTTATCTCAACCTCGCCCGGTCGTATCAGGCCCAAGGCAACCCCCAGTCGGCTGTGGCGACACTTCATCAAGCGCGTCCATATGCGGACGAGTCGACTGCCGCTCTCATCGATACGCAGCTCGATTGGCTCGAAGATGACGTGCTCGCCTCACGCGAGGTCGGCAATGAGCCCAAGCATCGCGCCGAGTCCATCGAAGGCACATATGGAACGTGGCGTGTATTCAGCGCCAAAGGCCGCCTCGTGTTCCAGCCCGGCAGCACCCGCCAGTACCAATTGCGCTGGATGCACGGAACGACATACGCCCTCGAAGACCTCGATTGGTTCCGCCTCCGATTCATCATTAAAGATGGAACCGCCTCCAAGGTCATCGGGCGATACTCCGACGGCCGAACCGACGAGAACGCCCGCGGCGACGGCTAGTCAGTCCACTGCCGACCGACCCAACATCTCATTGAGAGGGAACGCCCGGGGCACAACACCTCGGGCGTTCCGCGATTGAGGCAGCACAACTCGAAACCGAAATCACCGGCATCAGGCTCGCGACAGAACATGCCCGCCCCGGGCCCGTGATGTACCATCGGCCGAAACCAACGGCGTGCTGGTACAGGGCACGCCCCGAGGAGCCCGCCGATGATCCGAACCACCGCGGCCGCAACCATCCTCGTGGCGACGTCCGTGCTCGCCGCCGACCCTGGCGTCATCCTGCCGATGCGCGAGCGAGCCGAGGTCATCGACAGCCTGCTCCGACAGCGCCTCGACACGATCGTGCCCGACCTCATGCGCGAACACGACATCGATATGTGGATCGTACTCGGCCGCGAGTACAACGAGGACCCGGTCCTCAAGACCATGCTGCCCGCCACGTGGCACTCGGCCCGTCGGCGGACGATCCTCGTCTTCCACGATCCCGGCGCCCCGGCAGAGGTCGAACGGCTCGCCGTCTCGAGGTACCCGGTAGGAGACTCCTTCGCGTCATCATGGGACCCAAGCAAGCAGCCCAACCAGTGGGCCAGGCTCACCGAGATCATCGAAAGCCGCAATCCGAAACGCATCGGCCTGAACATCTCAGAGACCTGGGCCCACGCCGACGGGCTTTCGCACTCGCAATTCGAGGCGCTTCACGCGGCCCTGCCGACCGAGTTCCAAGCCCGCATAGTCTCGGCCGAGCATCTGGCCGTCGGTTGGCTCGAGACGCGCCTTCCGGCGGAGATGGACATCTATGCCTCGGTCTGCCGCATCGCGCACGAGATCATGGCCGAGGCCCTCTCGGAGCGGGTCATCCAGCCGGGCGTCACCACCACCGACGACGTCAAGTGGTGGTGCCGCGAGCGTGTGAACGAACTGGGGCTGCAAGACTGGTTCCACCCCATCGTCTCCGTGCAGCGGCCGGCCGCCGAGGGAGACTTCCTCGACATGATGGCCGGCGGCGAACAGATCATCCGGCGTGGCGACTTGATCCACCTTGACCTCGGGATCGAGTACCTCCGCCTGCACACCGACACACAGCAGATGGCCTATGTCCTTAAGCGCGGCGAGTCGGAACCGCCCGAGGGCATCCAACGCGCGTTCCGTCGAGGCAACGAAATGCAAGACATCCTCACCTCGCACTTCGCTCAAGGCCGGACGGGCAACGAGGTACTCAAGCTCGCATTAGACGAGGCCAAGTCACGCGGCATCAACGCGATGGTCTACACACACCCGGTCGGTTCCCACGGCCACGCCGCAGGCCCGGCCATCGGCATGTGGGACAAGCAAGGCGGCGTGCCGGGCAGCGGCGAGTACCCAATACGCGACAACACCGCCTACGCGATCGAACTCAGCATCCTCGAGCCCATCCCCGAGTGGGACGGCATGGAGGTGCGGTTCATGCTCGAAGAGGACGCGGTGTTCGAGGTCGGCCGAGTTACCTACATCGATGGACGCCAAACCAAGCTGCACGTGATCAGGTGACGAGGATCAATCGCCCAGACAACGACAGAGGCGGTGAATTCGCGTGGTCCGTTCTGGCGAGGCCGACAGTACTTCGAGTCCGCAAACGCCGGATCTACAAGACTGCTCAATGGACCGGCGCACCCCGCTGAGGGAGCAAGTATCCGCTCGCTTGAGGCCGTCCGCACGCTCGCGCGTACGCGTGCACGGGAACCGTGGGACTCGCGTGCCACTCCGTTGAGCACGCATGCGCTGGCCCCAGCTGTCGATCTTCTCGACCCGATAGTGCTCGCCTCGCTTCAGACTCTGTCGTTCGAGGCTTCTTGGATCCTCGCCAGGAACGGCATCGATCCTCTTTCCCACGCTACGCTGTCGTGCCATGACCAGCGTGCTGATAATCCAGGGCCATCCGGAAGCCGACTCGTTCGGCACAGCACTCGCCGACGCGTACGCCGCGGGTGCGCGAGACGCGGGTCACGAGGTTCGTGAGTTGCGGCTGCGGGAGCTTGAGTTCGACCCGCTACTGAGAAGTCGCGAGGCACGCGGCGGCGAGGCCGAGCCGTGCATCACCGAGGCCCGCGACTCGATCGTCTGGGCGGAGCACCTGGTCGTCCAGTACCCGACATGGTGGGCGTCGACGCCGGCTCTTCTCAAAGGCTTCATCGACCGAGTGTTCGTGCCGGGATTCGCGTACCGCCCGCACGAGACGGGAAACGGCTGGGACAAGCTCCTGAAGGGCAGATCGTCCCGGCTGCTGATCACGATGGACGCCCCGGTCCTCTACGACTCGCTGTACTACTACGCGTCATCGCGACGGGCGATGAGCAAGGGAGTGATGGGCTTCTGCGGCATCAGGCCGACGAGGGTCACGACATTCGCGCCCATCCGAGGCTCGACGGAACGGAAGCGTGCCAACTGGCTGGTGCGCGCCCGAGAGCTCGGGTCGCGCGCCAGCTAGCGCCGCAGTCGGATGATCGGGCGCGACAACGCGACAGCTCGGTACCAAAACAAACGACGGCCCCCGAGAGCTTCTCAGAGGCCGCCTTCAAGCGAGGCGGACGGGACTCGAACCCGCAACCACCGGATCGACAGTCCGGTACTCTAACCAATTGAGCTACCGCCCCAAATTGTCGGCCAGGCATTCCTGCGACGGTTACCGGCCTCCGACAAGGGTGACAAGCATAGCCACCACCCAAGTGCGGTCAACATTGTACCTTGTTCACCAAGCGACGCCAGGGGCGGCTCGGCTTCGATCACCCAGAAAGTCGGGTTAGTCGGGCAACACGACGGGCGTGCTCGGATCGTTGTCCTGAAGCTCCAGAACGTTGCCGTTCGGGCTCACCGCCGCCGCGGCCTGATAAACGAAGTAGCACCCAAAACCCATCGCCACGATCGCCAGCAGCAGCAGGGCGTCGATCACGCTCAGGCTGGGGCCGCGGTTGGCTCGTCCGCCGGGCATCTGCATTCCGTATTGGCTCATGCCAGTGCTCCCTTGGTGCCTTTGGCGGCTTAGCGGCGGATGTCCGAGACCACGATGTCGCCACGCTGGGGCGTCAGGCCCAGGCCGAGCGTGTCAACCACGCCCTCGGCGAACTGCAGGTCGGTCGACTGCACGTTGAAGTGGCCAACGAGGCGACGGTTCCCGCCCTCGTTGCGGATGATGAAAAGACGCTTGCCGCGTGCCAGGCCATCCTGCGAGCCCAGATCCACGCGGGCAAGCGTGGCGCCCGACTCGTCACGGCCTGTCTCCATGATCATGCCGGTGACGAACGTCGTGATGTCCGGCGATCCGGCGAGCGTATCGCCCGTGCCACCCTCGTCGTTCTCCATGCGGGCGATCTGCTCGCGGAGGCCGCGGACCGTGGCGGTGAGGGCCTCGTTGTTGCTCTGCAGGTCGGAGATGCGATCGAGCAGATCAATCTCGTTCTGACGGAGGGCCAACTCGGTGCCGCGAAGCTCGGTAACCTCGCCGGCGAAGCGATCGCTCAGCTCGGTAAGCATGCGGTTGGTCTCGTTGAGCTGCGAGATCTGGTTCTGCAGCGTCGTCACCTGCTGGCCGGCCGTCAGCTTGTCGCGACGGAGCTCAGCACCCTCGCCGCGGAGGCGGAGCAGTTCGGACTGGTTATCGCTGATCTGCTGACGCAACGCGTCCTGCTCCTGGCGGAGCAAGTCGGCCTGGGCCGAAGCGCTGGCGGCGGCTTCCTGCTCACGGGCCTGCAGCGCGGCGTTGGCCGACAGCAGCCGGTCATAGTCGGTCAGCACGGCACGGTTGTTAATCGCAAACGCGATCGTGAGCGAGGACAACGCGATGCCCGCGACCGCGGCCGCGACAACGAGGATCTTGGTGATTGTGTGCATCGTTTGAAAACCCGTGTTCTGGCCCCGTGATGGGCCCGTGTGAAGGCCGAAGTCCCGGCCTGGTGCTCGCCCGCTACGCCCGAAGGTCGCGATCCGTTTCCGGCCGCCCGGGCCGGTGACTCATTCCCGTTCGAAGCCCACCAAAACGCCTCGCGACGCTGGGAGCCCCATGCTTGCCTTCGAAAGAGTCGTCTCTCAAAACGCCAACCGGCGATGGATAGCGCCGCCGGATAAGGCTCCAGACCGGGGTGCCGATACGCTCGCGGGCCCGAACAGGTTGCTCGCGAACGCCCAGGTTAGCCCCAGAACGCCCCGTTCATACCTCCAAATCGCCGCCAAGACCGTCCGGGCGGTTTTCCGGAGAGGGCACAGGTTATCACGGTCGTGTCAGCCGGACAACAGCCGCCGAGGCGTGAACCCGCACACCGGGGTCTGGGTCGGCCATGAGCGGCTCGAGCCGAGCCAGGTGCTGGGTCTTGCCGATCTCGCCCAACGACAGCGCCGCCAGGCCCCGCACCGGTGCCCGAGGGTCGCTCAGGTACGCGATAGCGAACACATCGCCCTGCGTCCGGCCGAGCTGTGCCAGGGCGTAGATGGCCGAGAGCCTGACCTCGGGCGGCAGCATGTTGCCCTGCTCATCGAGTCGGGCGGTGAGCAAGGCAAGCTGGTTTTCGGACGCATGGTCCCCCACCTCGCCCAGGATCCGAGCGGCCAGCGCCGTGGCCTCCAGATCCTCGGGCCGAGCCGGATAGAGCGCCGCTCGGATCGGCTGGACCTGCTCGGCCTCGCCGAGCTTCACCATGGCCTCGCTCATCTGGAGCACCATCAGCCGGCGCTGGCCCGCCGGCGCAAGGGGCATGTCCCTCAGCAGCGCCTCCCGCAAGAGCGGAACCGCCGAGTCATTGCCGAGCTCACCCAGCACGAGCGCCGCCTGGGCGCGCAACCTCGGATCGTCAGAGTTCAGCAGCGTCGAGGCAATCACCGGCATGCCACGCGTATCACCATTCGCCGCCAACGCGTACGCCGCGCTAAGCCGAACCCACGGCGATCGATCGCGGAGGAGGAATGCCGCCTGCTCGGCCAGATCCGCCCGCTGCGTGCGACCCACACCCATCAACGCGATCGCGCGCACGCCGGGGCTGGAGTCCTGCAGCCCGCGGCGGAGCCACTCGCTCGATCGGCCGGGCGCTTCCAACAGCCCCTCGAGCGCATTGCCGCGAACTTGTGGGTCGGCGTGCTGGGCCAACGTCTCAAGGCTGAGGATCGCGCCTTCTCGGGCTTGGGACAACTGGATCGCATCGGGAGCCGGGCCCTCGGCGAGATCGAGCTGCGGGGATCCAGTCCCAGACGAACAGGCGGCCATCGCGAAAACGAGCACCACCGACGCCCCAGCCATACCAATCCTCGCCCGACGTCCCGATCGCTGCATCGCCTTCTCCATCGTCTCTGAACCGCCCGCAAGAACCGACCGCGTGCCAGCCAAGCATCGGCAAGGCGGGGCTCCCCTCGCTACGTGGTGGATGTGTACGGGTTCAGGCCCGCGGGGCGCGGGGGCCGGTTACCAAACCGTGCAGGAGGACCCAGAGGCCACCGAGCACCAGGAGCCACGGAAAGAGGTGTCCGACGCGAGCAAAGGGCGTTGCCGACCGCGTGCGAGGCGGCACGTCGCCGATCACCACCGCCGCAGTGCGTGTCGCAAAGGTCTGGCCTCCCGTCGAGGTCCGGTGCGTGCCCTCACCCTCGGGATGCTCAACGGCAACGGGCACCACGCCCCCCCGGGCATCGATGATCGTTGAGATGCCGGTGTTCGCCGCACGCACCATGGGGATGCCGGTCTCCAGCGATCGCCATCGCGCGAGCTTGAGATGCATGGCTCGACCGGCATCGCTGGTGCCGAACCACCCGTCGTTGGTCAGGTTCACGAACGCGTCGATGCGATCGCCACCACCACCCGCGAGCCTACGGCAAACGCCCGAGTAGGCCACCTCAAAGCAGATCGGCGTCGCCACCCGCAGCGGCGTGCCGCCACGTGAGGGCAGGTTGAACCACACCGGCGCGCGGCCCGCGTCGAGGTCGAAGGCCATCCCGCCCGCTCCGATCAGCAGCAGCTTTTCCTCGAGCCAGTCCCAACGCGACACCAGCGGCAGCACCTCGCCGAAGATCGTGAGCCTCAGCTTGTCGTATCGCTCTCCAGCAAGCCCACCCCCAACAAAGACGTGGGCGCTGTTGTAGAAGCCGTCGTCATCTTGACTCACCAGTCCTTCGGGCGACACCGACAACCGCAGGTTGTCCACGCCGGTCGCGCCCACGATCATCGGCACGCCCACGTCCTGCTGCAATGCGATTGCTTCGTCCGCAAAGAAGGTCGCCTCAATTCGATCGCGATCGGGCAGGTCGACCTGGTACGCCAGCCCAAAACGCTTCATCTCGGCAATCGCCTGGGGGCTGATGGGCGGGCCGGGAAGCATGGTCTCGGGCCAGACGATGAAGTCGGCACGATCGCCCACGGCCCGCGTCATCGATGCGAAGCGATCGAAGCCGGCGACCTGGTCCTCGATGCTCCAGGCGATGCGGTTGTCCTGCGGCACGTTGGTCTGGATGATCGCGGCGCGCGCACCCGACGGCTCGGCGAGGCCCGGCACAAGCCAGCCGAGCCCTGCAAGCACCAGCCACGGAACGACGGCGAGGACGACCGTGTTCACACGGCGCTCGGACGTGCCACCGAGGCTGATGAGCGCACCCATGCTCAGCGCGAGCGCAAAGCCGACTCCGTAGGCCCCCACCACCGCGCCCGAGCGCGCGATCCAAGCGGCCTCGATCATCGGGTGGCCCACGAGCAGCCACGCGTACCCGCCGAAGAGGATGCTGCCCCGGAAGATCTCGACGAACGACCACACCAGCGCAAGCGTCATGGCGATGCCCAGAGGCTCCTGCCTGCTGCGCAGAGCCGAGCAAGCCAGCAACACGAACAACCCCGCCCACGAGCCCTGGAGCAGCATGCCCGGCACGAAGCCGACCGGCGAGACGCCGGAGATCCAGGCGTGCGTGATCACCCAAAGCGGCAGCGAACCCACCCACACGCCAGCGGCGACTCGCCAACTCGTGCGCCTCGGTGCACGCGACCCAACCAACGCGATCGCGAACAGCGGCAATAGCGACAACGGCGCAAAGGGCCACCACGAGAGCGGCTCCGTCGCCAGGAAACCCAAGAACGCGTACAGCAGCCCGGCGGCGAGGCCGAGCAGCGCCCAGTGCAGGCCCGTGCGCGGCCGCAGCAGCGCCTGGTTGCGGGTCCGGCCGGTCACAGGCCGGCGTAGTCGATCAGGCGTGCGAGCTCGTTACGCAACTCGGCCCGGTGCACGATCTTGTCGATCAGCCCGTGGTCGAGGCAGAACTCGCTGCGCTGGAAGCCCTCTGGGAGCTCCTGGCGGATCGTCTGCCGGATGACCCGCGGACCGGCGAAGCCGATGAGCGCCCCCGGCTCGGCGATGATCACGTCGCCCAGCATCGCGAACGATGCCGTCACGCCGCCGGTGGTCGGATCGGCCAGCACACTGATGAACAGCCCGCCGGCCTTGTCGTGGCGCGCGAGCGCGGCGCTGGTCTTGGCCATCTGCATCAGGCTGAGCGTGCTCTCCTGCATGCGAGCGCCGCCGGAGCAGCTCACGACGACGAGCGGCAGCGACCGCTCGGTGGCCAGCTCGATCGAGCGCGTCACCGTCTCGCCGACCACGCTGCCCATCGAGCCCATCATGAACCCGAGGTCGAGCGAGCAGAGCACGGCCTGGCGACCCTTCACAAAGCCGACGCCCGAGACCACCGCGTCGTGCCGGCCCGTGCGCTTCTGCTCGGCCGAGAGCCGACCGGCGTACGGCTTGAGATCCTCGAAGCCCAAGGGGTCCTTGGGGCGCAACTCCTCGAACATCGCCTCGAACGTGCCCTGGTCGGCCATCTGGTCGATGCGTGTCTGCGCCTGGATGCGGAAGTGGTGCCCGCACTCGGGACAGACGTGGAGGTTGGCCTCCATCTGCTTGCGGTAGATCAGTTGCTCGCAGCTTGGGCAGCGGAGCCAGAGGCCCTCGGGCACGGCACTGCGGCGCTCGGGGCGGAGGTCCGACCAGGTGCGCGCGGCCTTGGCGGTCGTGGTTGCAGCCATGGGAGCATTGTTAGGCATCGCAGGCCTCGACATGCACGGGGCGTCGGATTCGCAAATCGGGCCTCAGACCGCCCGGGCGGGGGCGATCTCGTCGGGCTTGACCCGAAGGCCCAAGAGCATCGGGCCCGAGGCGGCCGGATCCCAGCCCTCGGACGGCTCCATGCCGCGGAGCCGGTTGGCCACCACGTGGAACGCCACGGGGCGCAGGACAACCGCGACGTGGCGGCCCTTGCCGTTGAGCTTGTCCATGGCCTTGGCGAGCGCGCCAAGCAGGCGGTACTCCGCGTCGGCCAGCGGCTCGGCCTCGGGCGGCACGATCGACGACGGGTCCTCTTCCCACTGCGCGAAAGCGCCGCGGAAGCGGTCCTTGAGTTCGTCGAAACGCTGTCCCTCCCAGAGGCCGAGATCGACCTCGCGCAAGTCGTCGATCTTGCGGACCTTGGTATCAACGAGGCGACCGATGTGGTCGGCGGTCTGGGCCGACGCCTCGTCCGGGCTCGTCAGGATCGCGGTGATCGTGGACAGTTCGCGGTCGTGCAGGGCTTGGGTGAGCTCCTCACCCCAGGCCTTGCAGGCAGGCAGGTCGCAATCACCACCCAAGCGGCCGGCCTCGTCCCATTCGGTCCGAGAGCACCGCACCAGCAGTAGATCCACTTCGGCAGGCGTAGCCATGCATTCCTCGCAGCGGCCAGAGCGGCCCGGACATCGGCCCGTCTCGCTCCGGCGTGGGTGCCCGGTCGCAACCCCGGGAACCCAAACTGTACCGGGCAGATTCGCCCGGATGGCACCCCAAGCATCGCATTCCTGTGAATTCCTGATGCAGGAATCGGGCACCTGTGACCGGATAACCGTTCTGGGCGGCCTCGTGTTCGCTACGACCCGCTCGCCGGCCCGCGCATCTGGGTGATCACCGTCACCCGTTCTGGTGGGGAAACCCTAAATACCGCCGACGCCGCGGCGAGTACATCGGCACCCGCCTGCAGCAGATCGGCGGCGTTCGCCGGTCCTACGCCGCCGTCGACCTCGATCCGGGTTGTCTCGGGCACGCGTTCGCGCACGTAGCGGATCTTGTCGAGCGCGCCGGGGTCGAAGGCCTGCCCCGAGAACCCGGCGCGGATCGCCATGATGAGCACGAGGTCGGCGTGCTCGAGCAGCGCGTCGGCCTTCTCGACCGCGGTCGGGCCGTCGATGGCGATGCCTGCGGACATGCCCAACCCACGGATGGTGTCTATGAGGGCTCGGCCACGATCGCCGGCCATCTCGCCATTCATGGCCTCGATGTGGAATGTCAGGTGCCCGGTGCCGGCCTGGGCGAACGGCTTGGCGAACACGTCGGGCCGCTCGATCATGAGATGGGCGTCAAAGAACGCGTCGGGCATGGCGGCCTTCAGCGAGGCGAGCATGTCGACACCCAATGCGAGATTTGGCACGAGGTGGCCGTCCATCACATCGAAGTGGAGCAGGTCGCCGCCGGCTTGGAGCGCGCTGCGGCACTCCTCGCCAAGCTTCGTGTAATCTGCTGCCAGGATCGACGGGGCGATCAACGGCAGTTGCGGCGGGTTGGTCAGCACGTTGGTGATCGGTCGGCTCGTCGCAGGCTGGCTCGCGTGGCTGGGCATGATGCATGGTAAAGCGCCCGCTGGGCTCTACCATCATTCGGACGAGATTTCGCGGCACAAACACGCCAGAGAGAGGACCGGTCGATGACGACAACGCCCGCCGAGACGAGCACGATCGAGGACCTGCGGCCGGCCATCGAGGCGGCCGGCCAAGCGCACGTGCTGTCGTTTGTCGGCGAGCTGTCGTCTGCGGAGGTTGAGGCGTTCCAGGCGCAGCTCGTATCGATCGATTGGGCAAGTCTGCCGGGGGTCATCGAGCGGTATCGCGGCGCGGCGACGGCAGAGACAACGGGCGACCTAGAGCCAGCTGTGGTGTGCTGCCCGTGCGGCACGCCGGGCGATGTCGCCGTCGATGCGAGCGAAGCGCGGGCGGCCGGGCTGGAGTTGATCCGTTCTGGCAAGGTCGCGGCGCTGACCGTCGCGGGCGGGCAGGGCACGAGGCTGGGCTTTGATGGCCCAAAGGGCACGCTGCCAATCGGGCCGGCGAGCTGTCGCACGCTCTTCGAGGTCTTCGCCGACCAGCTTTCGGCGGCCAGCGCATGGGCGGGGCGACCAATCCCCTGGCTGCTGATGACCAGCCCACAGAACCACGGGCAGACACTTCGATTCTTCGAGGAGCGCCATTGGCTGGGGCTCGATCGCGAGCAGGTGCGCTTCTTCACCCAGGGTGTTATGCCGAGCTTCTGCCCTGAATCCGGTCGCCTGCTCCTTTCGAACAAGGGAACGCTCGCCACAAACCCAGACGGTCACGGCGGCGTGGTGCGGGCGTTGGTGGGCAGCGGCGAGCTCGAGTGGCTCGAGCGCCGGGGCGTGGAACACCTCAGCTACTTCCAGGTCGACAACCCGCTTGTGCCACCGGTCGACCCGGTGTTCCTTGGCGCGCACATCGGTGCCGGTGGCGCGCCAAGCTCGGGTCAGTTCTCGAGCAAGATGGTCGCCAAGGCCGACGCGAGCGAGAAGGTCGGCGTGTTCGCGCGGCGAAACGGACAGACGAGCGTCGTGGAGTATTCCGACCTGCCAGCGGATGTTGCCCGATCCACCGATGAGCATGGTCGCTTGCGATTCGAGGCCGGCTCGATCGCCATCCACGCCGCGTCGGTCGCGTTCTTGCGATCGATCGATGAGGCCGGCGAGTCGGCCCTGCCATTCCATCGCGCGTTCAAGAAGGTGCCGCATGTTGACTTGGCATCGGGCGAACGGATCGAGCCAAGCGAGCCCAACGCGGTGAAGCTCGAGCGATTCGTATTTGACGCCATCCCGGTGGCCGACGAACCGATGGTGATGCGCGTGGCCCGCGAGCGCGAATTTGCCCCGACGAAGAACGCCACCGGCGTGGACAGCGTCGAGAGCGCGAAGAAGTTGCAGCACGATCGGGCGGCAGCGTGGCTTACCGAGCGAGGCCAGGCGTGCCCAGATGGCTGCACGCTGGAGCTTTCGGGCGAGGCGGCATGGGCTGACTGTGCGGAGCTCGAGTACACGCCGCGGACCACGCCCGAGGCCGGCTCGAGCGCGGTGCTGTAGTGGCTGGTGCTGCCCAATACCCCGGATCGGCGTTGCGCCTCGCGCGCGCGCTCGACGAGCGGACCAAGCGTGAGACGCTGGCCGGTGATGTGCCCGCACTCATCGCGCACCCGGACTGGGAAACACCCTCGCCGCTCGTGCTCTGGATGCACGGCCGCACCAGCCGCAAAGAGATCGACTCGGGCCGGTATTTGCGACTGATCCGCGCTGGCATCGCGGTGTGCGCCATCGATCTACCTGGCCATGGCGATCGCTACGAGCAACGCTTGCAGGAGCCGCAGGGGACAGTCGATCTGATCGCGAACGCCCGGCCCGAGGTCGACGCCGTTCTTGAATCGCTGCTCGACGGACCGCACCGGGCCGTGCTCGATCGCGATCGTCTGGGCATCGGCGGGATTTCGGCAGGCGGCATGGTCACGCTGCGTCGGTTGTGCGCCCCGCACGGCTTTTCGTGTGCGGTTGTCGAGGCCACTACCGGATGGCTCGAGGGCCTGTACTTCCCGGAGCAAGCCGATCAGCGGCGTTGGCCTGTCGAGCACCCGCGAGAAGCCGTGGAGGCCATTGACCCGATGGCGCACCTGGACGGCTTCGAGCCGCTGCCGGTGCTCGCCCTGCACAGCGAGGCCGACGAGTTGGTGCCGTTCCAGGTGCAGGCGCGGTTCATCGATCGGCTGCGCGAGCACTACCAGGCTCGTGGTGCCGATCCGGAGATGGTCGAATTGGTTACGTGGCCCGAGACCGGAGCACCCCAGGAGCATCTGGGATTCGGTCGGCATTCCAACGAGGCCAAGAACCGCGTCGTTGAGTTCTACTCGCGGCATCTCATCGGTGCGCACGCGTGAAGCTCAATCCGTTCCATGGCCTGCCCAACCCGCGCGAGGTGTGGGCCTGGGGCATGTTCGACTTCGCCAACCAGAGCTTCACGCTGTTGATCATTACGCTGCTATTTAGCGTGTATGTGACGCGGGTGGTCGTTCCGCAGCCGGTCGTCGATCCCGCGATCGCCGAGCAGATCGCACTCATCCAGGCCAACGAACTCGCCAAGGAGCAGGCGCCGCAGGACGTTCAGGACGCGCTCGTGCAAGCCCAAGCCGCCGAAGCACGCGGTAAGTTCGTGTGGTCGCTCATGCAGGGATCATCGCTGCTTGTCGTCGTGATGCTCAGCCCGTTCGTTGGCGCATGGGCCGACATCCGTGGCAAACGCAAGATGCTGCTCATGGGAACGGGTGTCGCGTGCGGCGTGCTGACGTGCTCGCTCGGATTCGTCGGGCCGGGCATGGTCATACTCGCTGCGAGCCTCTACATACCCGCCAACATCTGCTACCAGATCGGCGAGAACTTCCTGGCATCGTTCCTCCCCGATGTCTGCTCGCGGCGCACTATCGGCCGGGTCAGCGCGATCGGCTGGACGATGGGCTATGTCGGCGCACTCTCGTTGCTGGCGATCGTGGTCACGGCGATGCTCGTCTTCGGCTTGAAAGACCCCACGCATTGGCGGGCGTTCTTTGTGTTCGCCGGCGTGTGGTTCCTGCTCGGGATCATCGCGCCCGGCGTGATCCTGCGGAAGGACCAGGCTCCATCAAGCCGGACGGAGCGGCCGCTGCGTGAGGCGGCGCGCCGCGTGCGCCGGACGCTTGCTGGCGCGAGCGAATTCGGCCAGCTGCGGCGATTCCTCATCGCGTTCCTTGTGTATGGGTTCGGCGTGCAGACGTTCATCGCGTTCGCGGCGATCATCGCGCAGGACTTCAACTTTACCGACGTGCTGCTCGTTGCTTTTACCGCGCAGCTGACGATCACGGCGGGCATCGCGGCCGTGGTGACGAGCACGTTCCAGGACCGCGTGGGTGCGAAGGCGACGGTGCTGTTCTACCTGTGCGTGTGGGTGGTCAGTTGCCTGGCGATGGTGGCGATGAGTGTCATCTGGCCGCACGGTGGCCCGCAGTGGCCGGTGTGGGTCGTGGGCAACGGTTTGGGATTTGCGCTCGGTGGCATCGGCACGGCGTCGCGATCCATGGTGGGCCGACTCACGCCCGGGCACCGGACGGCCGAGTTCTTCGGCCTCTGGGGCATGGTGTACAAGTTCGCGGGGGCTCTCGGCGTGCTGGGCTTCGGGGCGGTGGCACGATTCGCCGGTGAGACCGCGTCTTTGGTGCTGCTGGCGTGCTTCTTCGCGGGCGGCTTGATTCTGATCCTGCGGGTCAACGAGACGCAGGGCGTTCGGCAAGCCCGGCGGGCCGAGCGGCTGCACGCGGCCGAGGTTCGTACGCTCGCGCAGGCTGGCGACTGAGCCCAAGGCTACGGGAAACCACGCAGTTATATCCGGGAAATGCCTCCCTATGCTGCGGTATGAACAGATCTGTGTGCATGGCCGCGCGCCGCGCGGTGGTTGTTGGGCTCGCGCTGTTGCTTGGTTCGAGCGCGTTCGCACAGCCCTCGAGCCAATCGACAAGCGACTCGCCGCTGGTAGACCGCCCCAACGGACCAAAGCGGGCCGAGGTCGAGAGGTTCGCGCTCGTCGGCGGCACCATCCACGCCGCGGCGGGCCAAGAGCCGTTCGAGGGCACCGTCTACATCGAGGGCGGCCGGATCACGCTGGTCGATCGCATTGGGGGCGAGCCGCCGGCTGGCTTCGCGATCATCGATGCCACCGACCTGCACCTGTACCCGGCGTTCGTTGAGGCCTTTTACGAGGTCGGTGCGCCGGCACCCGGTTCGCCCGGCTCACCGGGCACGCACTGGAACCCGCTTGTAACACCGCAACGCAGCGCGCTCGATGCAACATGGCCGGACGAGGGCGCGCGCAGCGGTTTGCGCAAGCTCGGGTTTGGCGTGGTCGCGATCGCGCCCGACGGGGGCATCTTCCGCGGCTCGAACGCGGTGATCTCGCTGGCCGAGCCGAGTGACGACGCCAGCGGGCATCGCCCTCTCGTGCTGCGTGATCGGGTCGGGCAGGTCATGGCCTTTGAGAGCAGCGGCTGGGGAAGCAATCGTCAGTATCCCACGAGCCAGATGGGGTCGATCGCGCTCGTTCGGCAGACACTTCTGGACGCCCGATGGCAGTCTCGGCAAGAGGGCATCGCGTCCAACGCGTTGACGCCCCTCGAGGACGAGGGGGTCGCGCTGTGGTTCGATGTACCGACAGAGCTCGAGGCCATCCGTGCGTCGTCCATGGCGCGCGAGTTTGGCCGCTCCGCCGTGATCGTCGGCAGCGGCACCGAGTACCAGCGGCTCGACGCGCTGCGACGCGAGGCCGACCAGGGTGATCTGACGCTCGTGGTCCCGTTGAGATTCCCCAAGGCCCCGCGCGTGAAGTCGCTCGCGGAATCCGAGGCGATCGACCTTGGCACGCTCATGGCCTGGGAGCAGGCACCGACCAATCTCCGGCGTGTTCAGGCCGCCGGCTTCGATCTGGTGCTGACGACGAGCAAGCTTCCGAGCGGCATCGGCGGTCGAAGCGGCTTCCACGGCCACCTGCGGACCGCCATCGAGCACGGCTTCGACGAGCAGGACGCGCTCGCGGCGCTCACCACTCGGCCGGCCGCGCTGCTTGGCATCGAAGACCACGTCGGAACGATCGAGCCCGGCAAGCTCGGCAACCTGATCGTCACGACGGGCCCAATCTTCGACAAGGACACGACCATCCTGGATGTCTGGATCGAGGGCCACCGCCACGAGATCGGCCAGCCAGAGGCCGAGAGCCTCGAGGGCATGTGGGAGCTCACGCTGGCCGGCCGTTTTCGGCTCGACCTGGATATCGACGCGAAGGGCAAGGGCGTGATGTCCGACCCGGGCATGGAAGTGGCCGAGGGCGAAGAGGCCCCCACTACAAAGGCCACGCTCGACCGCACGCTCGACACGCTCACCGTGAACTTCGATCATGAGCCGTTCGGCATGCCCGGCGTGTTCACGCTCACGGGGACTGTGACCGGCGACGAGATTGTCGGTGTGGGCGCTCGGCCCGATGGTGTTGCGTTCGAATTCACGGGCGCGAGAATGGCGCCTGAAGAAGAGGTCGAAGAAGATTCAACGGACGAGGACGCGACCGAAGACGACGACGATGGCCCGCCGGAAGACCTTGGCGGCTATCCCTTCGGCCCGTACTCGGTCGCGCAAATCCCCGAGCAAGAGACGCTCGTGATCACCAACGCCACAGTCTGGACCGTGAGCGATGCGGGCACGATCGTCGGTGGCTGGGTTGCTGTCGCCGACGGGCGCATCGTCGGTGTTGGTGAGGGCTCGCCACCGATGCTCGAGGGTGTTCGCGTCATCGACGCGCAGGGTCGGCACGTGACGCCCGGGCTCATCGACGCGCACAGCCACACCGGCACGTGGAGCGGCGGCACCAACGAGGCCGGACAAGCCGTCACCGCCGAGGTTCGCATGGGCGACACGACCGACCCGGACCCGGTCAATTGGTATCGCCAGCTGGCCGGCGGCGTGACGACCGTCAACACGCTGCATGGCTCGGCCAACCCGATCGGCGGTCAGAACGTCATCCAGAAGGTCCGCTGGGGTGCCGTGCATCCGACGGACATGCACTTCGAGGACGCGCGCCCGGGCATCAAGTTCGCGTTGGGCGAGAACGTCAAGCAGAGTAACTGGGGCGATCGCTTCACGACCCGTTATCCGCAGACGCGCATGGGCGTGGAGACGATCATCCGCGATCGGTTCATCGCCGCCCGCGAGTATGCGGCGAATGGCATGAAGACGCCAACAGGCCGGACCGACCTCGAGCTCGAAGCGCTCGCCGAGATCCTCGCGGGCGATCGGCTGATCCACTGCCACAGCTACCGGCAGGACGAGATCCTGATGCTGTGCCGCGTTGCCGAGGAGTTTGGCTTCAAGATCGGAACGTTCCAGCACGGGCTGGAGTGTTACAAAGTCGCCGAGGCGGTGAGGGAGCACGCGATCGGCGCGAGCATCTTCAGCGATTGGTGGGCGTTCAAGGTCGAGGTGCAGGACGCGATCCCTTATGGTGGGCCGATCTTGCACGCGGCTGGAGTCAACGTCAGCTTCAACAGCGATAGCGACGAGCTTGCGCGACGCATGAACATCGAGGCGGCCAAGGCCATCAAGTACGGCGGTCTCTCGCCCGAAGAGGCCATCCGCTTCATCACGATCAACCCGGCGATCCAGCTGGCGATCGACGATCGCGTCGGCTCGATCGAGGCCGGCAAGGATGCGGACCTCGTGATCTGGAGCGGCAACCCGCTCTCGACGATGTCGCGTTGCGAGCATGTGTTCATCGACGGCCGCGAGTACTTCTCGCTAGAGACGGACATGGCCCACCGCGAACGCATCGCCAGCGAACGCGAGCGACTGATCCAGAAGCTCATGCGCGAGCAGGCCAAGCTGCCCGAACGCGAGGTTGGAGCTGGCACCGACGACGCCGAAGAGCGGCCACGCGACCCACACGGCGTGGACGGCCCGACCCGCCTGGGCGTCTACGCGTGGTTCTATGGGCACGACGGCCGCATGGCCGCCGGAGCGAGCATGTGCGGCGCGTGCGGCGTGCTGCCGGCCGAGTATCTCGAGATGATCCAGCAGGAGGGCCGCTGATGCGCATTGCCACTGCACTTTCCGTTTCGCTCTTGGCCGCTGCGTCCGCGTTCGCTCAGGACCTGACGCCCCGCGGCGAGGTACCCGACCACCCAATCGCGATCACCGGCGCGACGATCCACACGATGGTCGAGGGTGCGGACCCGATCGAGGGCGGCTATGTCCTGTTTGAGGACGGCCGCATCACCGACATCGGACAGGGTGATCGCATGTTCATCGCCACGACGCGCATCATCGATGGCGCCGGCATGCACGTGTATCCGGGCCTGATCGCCGCCGGCACGAGGCTGGGACTCGCCGAGATCGGCGCCGTACGCGCTATGCGGGACTTCGCCGAGGTCGGAAGCATCAAGCCCGAAGTACGCGCCGTCGTCGCGGTAAATCCCGATTCGACGCTGCTCCCCGTCGCGCGTACCAACGGCATCCTGCTCGTCGGCACGTTCCCGTCGGGCGGGCTCGTGAGCGGCCAGGCGGGCGTCATCCGGCTCGATGGCTGGACATGGGAAGATATGACAGCGAACGCGAATGCCGGCATCGTGATGAGCTGGCCCAGCGTTCGGCAGGGCTACCGCGCGTTCGGCGGCGGCCAGCCGCTCACCGAGGCCGCGGTTCGCCAGCGTCTTGAAGCGATCGATCGGCTGTTCGATACCGCCGAGGCGTACCGCGACGCTCGCGCTGCCGACCCGAGCACGCTGATCGACCTCCGGCTCGAGGCGATGCTGGACCTGTTGCCCGGTGTCGAGGACCAGAAGCCGCTCATCATCACCGCCGACGACGTCGAGCGCATCCAGTCGGCGGTCACCTGGGCGGCTGGCCGAGGGCTCAAGGTCATTATCCGCGGCGGCCGCGATGCACCCATGCTCGCCGAACTGCTCAAGAAGCACGACGTTCCGGTGATCGTTCGTGGCGTTCACGCCTTCCCCAGGCGCAACGACAGCCCCGTCGATGAAGCGTTCACTCTGCCGGCTCGCCTTGATGCCACCGGCGTGCGCTGGTGCCTTGCGCCGCGAGACGTCGACGAGCACGTGCGCAATCTGCCGTACGAGGCCGCGTTGGCGGTGGCGTATGGTCGCGGCTTGGGGTTCGACGAGACCGATGCCATGGCGGCCATCACGCGGAGTGCGGCGGACATCTTGGGTATCGGCGATGATTACGGCACGCTGGAGGTCGGCAAGAGCGCCACACTCCTGCTCACCGACGGTACGCCACTGGAGATGACCACCCGGCTCGATGCGGCGTTCATCGATGGTGCACGGGTCGACCTGAGCAACAAGCAGACCGTGCTGCGGGACAAGTACACCGAGAAGTACCACCGCCAAGGTCTGATCGAGCGGGACAATTGAGCCCAATGGTGTGCCACCAGCGTCACCCAGGGGCGAGGACGAAGTCGTTGCTGGCCACCATGGTCTCGCGTTCGCCCGTCGTGAGTTCATGCACGACACGAAGCGTGAGCTCGCCGGCGGAGGTTCGGTATGCCTCGTCGGGCTGGTCCTTCTTGCTCTCCAGTTCGGCGAGCGAACGCTGGAGCCATTCGGGCATGGCCGATTCGGGAACTTCGAGGACGTACGTCCGGGTCACGGGGTCGTAATGCCTGCGGTTCGAGGCCAGGTCGTTGAGGTTGATCTCTTCCCACGCGACGGGCTCGATGCGCCTGCCCTCCCACTGCCCATTGGCGAACAGCTGCACCTGCACGCGGCCGAGCCCCTTGACCTCGTCGTTCCAGGCGTCGACGAAGAAGAAGTGCACTCGCAGCCGCCATCGGCCGTCGCGATCGGTGCTCGCCCGCGTGAGCGGGTGGATGACCACGCGATTCGGCACGAACGGATAGTCCGGGGACTCCTTAGCCCACAGGCCGTCGGTCCAGTGAGACTTGGGATGCGGAGCGCAGCCAAGCCCAACGACCGCACAGGTGATCATCATGGCTAGCACAGAGACGAGGCGGCCAACGCTCATGACGCAACCATACCCGCGCATGGCCACGCACGAACGCACCGGGGGCCTCCCGGCGGCACATCCGCGATCGCGGTACTGGATCCATGAGCCCGGTGTGGTCTACCTCAATCACGGGTCGTTCGGCGGGTGCCCGGCCGCGGTGCTCGAGACGCAGGCGGCGTGGCGTGCTCGGCTCGAGGGCGAGCCGGTTCGGTTCTTCGTTGAGGACCTGTTCGACCTCTTCGATTGGGCTCGAGAGGATACCGCCCGTTTCCTCGGTTGCGACCCTGCAGGATTGGTTTTCGTACCGAACGCGACCACGGGCGTCGCGACGGCGATCCACAACCTCATCGCGTCCGGTCAGGCGTCGGCAGGCGACGAGCTGCTGGTCACCGATCACGAGTACAAGGCGTGTGTCAACAACGCCCGCCAGATGGCCCAGAATGCGGGCCTGTCGGTCGTGGTGGCAGAGCTGCCGTTCCCCGATCCAACGCCGAGCTCGGTACTGGAGGCCGTGCTCGGCGCCGTCACGCCCAGGACACGGATCGCACTCGTCAGCCAGATCACCAGCGTGAGCGGGATGCTGCTGCCCGCGCACGACCTCGTGCGCGAGCTGGAGTCGCGAGGCGTCCGGGTCGTGCTCGATGGCGCGCACGCCCCGGGGCATGTCCGCATGGGCGTCGATGAACTGGGCGCGAGCTACTACACCGCGAATCTGCACAAGTGGGTGTGCTCGCCCAAAGGCTCGGCCGTCTTGCACGCGCATGCTGATCAGCGCGAGCGCTGCCGGCCCATGATCCTCTCGAACATGGCCAATTCGCCCATGCCAGGGCGATCGCACCTGCACACCGAGTTCGACTACGTGGGAACCGCGGACCCGACGGCCGTGCTGTGCGTGCCGGCGGCGCTGCGCATCATGGCGTCGATCGCGCGCGGCGAGCCGCCGAAGCGAGGCCTTCCCGAGGCATTCAACACTCGTGTGGGCGTCGATGCCCTCGATAACGCATGGGCAGCGATCCGTGCCCAGAACCGATCACTCGCCCTGCGTGCCCAGGCATTGATCTGCGAGCGGCTCGGCGTCGGCCCGCCCGTGCCGCCCGGCATGACGGCATGCCTTGCCATGATCGGGCTTCCAAATCTCGGAGATGCCGGTTGGGCCCAGATGGCAACGCGACCGGCACGGTACGACGATCCGATGCAAGATCGGCTGGTCGATCGATGGGGCGTGCAGGTTCCGATTGTCCATCCGTCCGGTGGCTCGCGGTCACGCTGCGTGCGGGTCTCCGCCCAGCTGTACAACAGCCTGGCCCAATGCGACTATTTGGCCGATGCGCTCGCGGCCGAGCTTGAAAACGAACGGAACGAGCAGGGCTGACACCCGTATACTGCTCCGTGCCCGTGCAACAGACCCAGTGTGGGATATCGCCGCCCCTGGCCGACATCGTCGGGTATCTGGAGGGCCTGCGCGGGCGTGCCGATCTTGGTGTCCTGGCGGACCTGCTTGAGGAACTCGACATCACGCGCCACGACATCGCCCCAGCGTGCGTGTTCGGCGCGCGGGGCTATCGGCGGAACACGATCGCACGCGGCGAGTGGTTCGAATTGCTGGCCCTTTGCTGGCGATCCGGCGATTGCACACCCATCCACGACCACGAGGGTTCGAGCTGCGCCTTCAAGGTCATCGAGGGCCAGGGCACCGAAATCCGCTACGAGCGTACAGCCAGCGGCCTTGTGTGCCCAATCGGCCGTGCCATGCTCGACGAGGGCACCGTGTGCGCCGCCGAGGACAACGACATCCATCAGGTCGCGAACATGCAGGCAAAGGAAACCGACCTGATCACGCTGCACATTTACTCGCCCCCCATCAAGCAGATGGGCACGTACGACTTTGCCAAGGGCGAGAGAGCCGACGTCGTTTCATAGACCCGTGCCGGCCGCGACTGAGCGGTGCGTCAGCGGCTGGCCGCGGCTTCGACGCTGGCCGACCAGCCGAGGGACTCGAGCGCCGTGCACCAGCGTGTGCGCAACGCCTCGGCCCGAGCCGAAACCGCCGATTCCTTGCTCCGCTTGTTCTGGGCAAGATCCCACCACCACGCCCGCCAGATGGGGACATCCAGGTCCAGGGCCATCTCGGCGACCTGTGCGTCGCTGAGGTCCATGAGCGGGGCCTGGACCTCGAACACGCTGACGCCGTGCTCGCTCGCGTCGAGTGTGACCAGCCTGGAGACCAGGAGCGTGCGATCGAGCTCTCGCGAGAGCGACTCCACGGTTGGCGGGGCGTTGCAGTCTCGGATGGCGTCGGGGTCGAAGCCGTCGGCGAGCCACGGGCAGACCAGGGCGGCGTACCCGCCAGAGGTGGCCTGTTGGGCGGCCTCCGTCAGGTACCTGTTCCGGCGGGCCCCGCTCATCAGCGCGGCGGGGGCGACGGCCGGGAAGTCGGAGCACTCGGCTGCTTGGGCGTCGGCATACTCGCGGATTCGCGTCGAGACGGCATCGCTGGCGGCCGGCACGATCGGGGCCGATAACACATCGACATCGGCCATCCCGCCAACCGCGTCCTGCGTCAGGCTCAGGGCGACCATCGACGGCAGGTCTCCATCGCAGAGCACCAGCGACCGCTTCGAGTTCATAGGCGTGGGCATGCCCTGATTATCGGCACGCAATCCAATCCGTGACGCTCCCGAGCTGGGAATTCGGACAGCCGAGTTCCAAGCCGCGACTTGAGTCTTTTTGCCGTTTTTTCTGGCACAACACGCCTTTGGCGGCATGTTGCAGGTGAGTTTCTATCGAGAAGAGCGGGAGAAAGACAATGAAGAATTCGAACACAATGCTAATTCTGGCCGCCGGCGTGGCCCTCACCGCCTCCCAGGCGGCGATGGCCCAGTACGTCAGCGGCGATTCGTGGCATCGCTCGACCGACTGGGTCCCCGGCTCGGTTGCGGGCAGCACCGCCAACAACCCCGGCCCCGGCTTCGACGGCGTCGGTGTGTGGCAGTACGAGTACTCGACCGGTGGCGGCGGCCTCACAGCCGACACGCCGTGGTACGCCTCAGACACGACGATGCTCACGTGGGACGACAACTGGTGGAACCACGGCTTTGGTGCGTGGACCAAGGGCGACGACTCGGGCACCCCGATCCGCCAGGATCGCATGACCCACAACCTCACCGGCTCGTACTTCGACGAGGCTCCGATCGTGCGTTGGCTGATGCCCTCGGGCACGAGCGACATGCGTGTGGATATCAACGGCCAGTTCGAGGTCCTCTGGACAGGCAACGAGCTTCGCGGCGTCTCGATCGACGTTGACCTCGTGATCGCCCGCGAGACCGCCGACGGCATCATCGACGTGCTCTTCAGCGACACGCTTTCGAAGCCCACCCTTGGCATCAGCGTCGGCGACACCGCGACGAGCGCTGTCGACCTGTCCGAGATCACGCTGGCAGAGGGCGACTCGCTCATCTTCTCCGGCCGTGGCGTCTCGGGAATCGGCTGGACCGAGGGCCGCTGGATGGCCATCCAGGACGACCTGACGATCAGCGTGAACCCGATCCCCGCGCCGGCCTCGCTGGCGCTGCTCGGCCTCGGTGGCATGGCCGCCGCTCGCCGCCGCCGCTGATCCCGGCCGCCTGACTGGCTACTAGGCCCGACTCCCGCGGGCCGACAAACAAACCCACCAACAATCCCGTGCTGGATTCGTCCAGAGCGGGGTTTTTCTTTCTCGGCCCGCATCGAGCGCGTCTACGTTCGTCAATGGACGACACCGAGCTACGCGCCGTGGCCAGCCTCATTCGCGATGCCAACCGCATAGCCGTGTTCACTGGGGCCGGCGTCTCTGCCGAGAGCGGCATCGAGACCTTTCGCCAGCCGCAGACCGGGCTCTGGGCCCGGTACGACCCCATGGAGCTCGCGCATGTCGACGCCCTCGCGCGGGATCCGGAAACGGTCACGCGGTGGTACCACTGGCGCTTCTCGAAGTGCGCCGATGCGAAGCCGAATGCCGGCCATCATGCGATCGCAGAACTCCAGCGCTTGAAGCGTGCGCGCGGCGGCGGTGTTGATGTCGTGACCCAGAACATCGATGGGCTGCACCAAGCCGGCGGCGCGGAGGACGTCATAGAGCTCCACGGCAGCATCTTGCGCTGGCGATGCCAGAAGACCGGGAGTATGCGCGCGATCGAGGAGGTCGACTTCTCGGCCTTCCCCCCGCGGTCCGAGGCTGGTGGCATCTTGCGGCCGGACATCGTGCTCTTTGGCGAGATGCTTCCGGAGGCGGCGCTCGAAGCGGCAGAGCGTGCGGTGCTGTCGTGCGATGTCTTCTTGACGATCGGTACGAGTGCGGTTGTCTATCCGGCGGCCGGCTACATCGAGATGGCAATCTCTCGTGGCGTGCCATCTGTGGAAGTCGATCCGGATGCAACGCCGATGAGCACCCACATGACACACACGCTCGCCGGGCCGTCGGGAGATGTGCTACCCCGACTGCTCGAGCACATGGGAGTGGGCGATGACACAGAGAGATCGTGAGCACAAGCGAAGCGGGAGGCCACGTCCATGAACGACTTCGATACTCGATCGGTGAAACTCCATGAGCATCATCATGGCAAGATCGAGACGGGCATCAAGGTCCCCCTGGAGACCTCCGACGACCTGTCGATCGCGTACACGCCGGGCGTCGCGGAACCGTGCCGGCTCATCGCGGAGGATCCGAATCGCTCGTTCGATCTGACATCCCGTGGCAACACGGTCGCCATCCTCACCGACGGGTCTGCCGTGCTTGGCTTGGGCGACATCGGACCGGCGGCGGCTTTGCCGGTTATGGAGGGCAAGGCTGCGCTCTTCAAGGCGTTCGCCGGTGTCGATGCGTGGCCGATCTGTGTGGACACGCAAGACACCAACGAGATCGTCGGCCTCGCTCGGCTGCTCGCCCCAACGTTCGGCGGCATCAATCTCGAGGACATCGCGGCACCCCGATGCTTCGAGATCGAGCGGCAGCTCCAGGACCTGGGCATCCCGGTCTTTCACGACGATCAGCACGGCACGGCCATCGTGCTGCTGGCTGGACTCATCAACGCCGCACGCCTGGTCGGCAAGGAGCTCTCCGATCTCTCGGTCGTCATCTCGGGAGCCGGGGCGGCGGGTACGGCCATCGCGCAGTTGCTGCGGTGCGTGAATCAGGATCCAGAACTCTGCGTGCCGGTCCGGGACATCATCGTGTGCGATTCAAGGGGTGCTATTCATGCACGTCGCGAGAGTCTGAGCCCGGAGAAGGCGGCCGTACTGGCGTACACCAACCGAGCCAATCGCGAGGGCAGCATCCATGATGTGCTGGAGGGCGCCGATGTGTTCATCGGCGTGAGCGTGGGTGATCTGCTCGACGCCGAAGATGTGAAGCGAATGAACGACGATCCGATCATCCTCGCGATGGCCAATCCGCAGCCGGAGATCCTGCCCGACGTCGCGAAGGCGGCGGGCGCTGCGATCGTCGGCACGGGTCGCAGCGACTTCCCGAACCAGGTCAATAACGTGCTGGCGTTTCCCGGTATCTTCCGTGGCGCGCTGGACGTGCGTGCGCCACGCATCACTGCGAAGATGAAGCTCGCCGCTGCTTTTGCCTTGGCCGATGCTGTCGGAGATGCAACGGCGGATCGCATCCTTCCAGATGCGTTAGACCGTTCGGTACCCCCAAGGGTGGCGAGTGCGGTAGCCGCCGCTGCGGCCGGTTGAGGCGCCCCGGCTAGTAGTTCGGCGTCGGCGCTCGGAAGCTCTCGATATCGATCGAACGGACGTACTCGATGGTCTTCTGCAGACCCTCGCGCAGTGCCACGGTTGGCTCCCAATCAAGCTTGGCCTTGGCCAGAGTGATATCGGGCTGGCGTTGCTGAGGGTCGTCGGCCACGGGGTCTCGCTTGACGATCTCGGAGCTCGAGCCGCTGAGCTCGATGACCATCTCGGCGAGTTGGCGGATGGTGAACTCGCCGGGGTTGCCGATGTTCACCGGGCCCGGGAAATCATCGGGCCCGTGCATCATGCGATAGATGCCTTCGACCAGGTCGTCGATGTACTGGAATGAGCGAGTCTGCTGGCCGTCGCCGTAGATGGTGATCGGCTCACCCTTGAGCGCCTGGCGGATGAAGTTGGAGACCACGCGGCCGTCGAGGGGGTGCATACGCGGGCCGTAGGTGTTGAAGATGCGAACGACCTTGATGCGCACGCCGTTGTGCCGGTGGTAGTCGAAGAAGAGCGTCTCGGCGGCGCGCTTGCCCTCGTCGTAGCACGCGCGCGGGCCGATGGGGTTGACAGCGCCACGGTAGCTCTCGGGCTGTGGGTGGACCTCCGGATCGCCGTAGACCTCGCTGGTCGACGCCTGGAGCACGGTGGCGTTGCATCGCTTGGCCATGCCCAGCATGTGGATCGCGCCGAGAACGCTGGTCTTCATCGTCTTGATGGGGTTGTATTGATAGTGCCCCGGGGCCGCGGGGCAGGCGAGGTTGTAGATCTCGTCGACCTCGAGCCACATTGGGTGCGTGACGTCGTGGCGTATGAGCTCGAAGTTGTCATTGTCGAGCAAGTGGGCCACGTTGCTCTTTTGGCTCGTGAAGAAGTTGTCGACGCAGATGACGTCTTGGCCTTCGTTCACCAGCCGCTCGCACAGGTGCGAGCCCACGAAGCCGGCGCCGCCGGTGACGAGAATACGACGGATGCTCAACGCTTGTCTCCCGCTCTCTTCTGCAGATAGGACGCGTACTCAGCGATCGCGTTCTGGGGTTCGTACGCCGGCAAGAAGCCAAGCCCGTGCTCGGTCTGGGTCATGTCTGCGAGGGTGAAGTCTTGGTAGAACCTTCGAACACTTTCGGGCATGTCAAAGTACTCGGTTGCCAACTCGCCCGATGCGAGGCCTAGCCCTTGGCGCACGGCGTCGGCGAGCGCGTTGAAGCTCGTTGCGCGGCCGCTGCCGAGGTTGTAGACGCCCGGGATGGGATCGGTGCGCTCGCCCAGGCCCAAGCCGGCGAGCACGCAACGCACGACGTCGTCCACATACACCTGATCGCGCGCTTGGTTACCCGGCGCAAACAGCTTCGGCGGCTGGCCGGCGATCATCTGCTGGGCGAGCTTGTACGCCATCGACGCCATCGCGCCTTTGTTCGACTCGCCAGGGCCGAAGACGTTGAAGAAGCGCAGCCCGACGATCCAGGCCTCGGTGTCGGCCGCTTGCACGCGCCGGTGGGCGTTCTCCATGACCCACTTGCTAAAGCCGTAGATGTTGTCGGGTGTGCCAGCGGCGTCGAGGGGGAACGCGACGCGTTCGGCGGCCTGCGGGGGCGTGCCGTACGTCGCGGCGCTGCTCGCGTACACCAGCCGGTGCCCCACTTCCGCGGTCGCTTCGAGCAACGCGTCCCACGCGGGGCCGGCATTGTCGTCGAGCATCTGGGCCTCGTCCTCGACTGTTGTGTCCGTGATGGCGGCCATGTGGACGATGCCGATGGGTCGGTCGCCGATCAGCGTGTGCAGGTAGGTCCAGTCCTGGGCGACGACCTCGCACGAGACCGCGCCAAGGCCGTGGCGGGCGTAGGCCTCGATGAGGTTTCGGAACGTGCCCACGCGGAAGTCATCGATGCAGATGATCTGGGCGTCGGGACGGGCCTTGGAGAGCGCGGCGCAGCAGTTCGAACCGACAAAGCCGGCGCCGCCCGTGACGATGTAGGTCGATGGCTCGCTCATGAGGCCAAGGGTAGGTCGGGGTGAACCGCTCTTGGGCCTAATTTGGATCCTTCGGGATGTGCAGCACCTGGCCGGGCCGGATCGAGCGGATCGACCGCAGACTCAGCCGTTCGCGGTTGAACTCGTAGATGGCCTGAGCGTAGCGGGTCGTGTCGTAGTGCTGCTTGGAGATGCCGCCGAGCGTGTCATTGGCCTTGACCGTGTAGGTCGTGTAGGTGTCGGAGGCCGGTTCGTCTGATGCCGGTTCCGCGGGGTTGCCGTCGGCGTCGACCACGACACCCTGGATGTTCTCGGGATCGATCGGCACGCGCCAGACCTGGCCCGTAGTAAGCCGGCGTGGATCCTTGAACGGATTCGCCCGCTTGATCACTTCTGCGAGGTTCCTGTCCCCGTAGAACCGCAAGGCGATGTCGCCCAGCGTGCGGTCGCGCTCGGTGACCTCGTACGCCCGGAACTCCGGCTCGATGAGCGTGAGTTGATCGGCCGGGTCGTACAAGATGGGGTCGACAATGAGCGGTGGCTCTGCTTCCTGCTGGGGCGGTTGGGGATCGCCCATCGTGAGGACCACCGGCGGCGGGGGCTCGGGTTCTTCGACCGCTGGTTCGGTGTCCGGCGTCGTATCCTCATCGATGGCCGCCAGAACCACCGGCGGCTCGTCATTGGGCTGCCACAGCCAGTACACCGCGTTCCAGAGCGCGGCCAACGCGACGAGCCCCACGGCCGTCCGCCGCAGCGAGCCCCGGGATGGCTGACCGCTCGTGGTCATGCCTATGTCATCGGCTTGTCGGGCTCGGCCTCTCCCGCGTCCGAGGCCGATGGGCCCGAGAACGGGTTGGGCTTGGCCTCGCCATCCTGATCGCCGCCACGACCCGCCGAGGGATCGGCCTTCGGCGACCACACGAGCGGAGCCGCCACGGCAACCGACGAGTAGGTACCCACGACCATACCGATGAGCAACACGTAGGCGAACGGACGCAGGCCCTCGCCGCCGAACAGGTAGAGCACGAGGACGGCGAACAGGGTGGTGCCCGAGGTGATGACCGTTCGGCTGAGCGTCTGGTTCACCGACAGGTTCACCACGCGTTTGTTGGCGTAGGGCAGCCTGCCACGGTTCTCGCGGATGCGGTCCATGATGATGATCGTGTCGTTGAGCGAGTAGCCGATGATCGTCAGCAACGCGGCCACCGTGTTCAGATCGATGCGGAACGGCAGCACCTTGAACAAGGAGGCAACGTCGGCCCCAGCCGGGAACTCGTACACGATCTCGGCGAGCGCGATCATGCCCAGAGCAATCGATACGTCGTGGGCCAGCGCGACCAGTGCTACGAGCGAGTACCGCACCGAGCCGAAGCGCACCCAGATGTAGATCGTGATCAGCACAAAGCTGATGACGACGGCGAAGATTGCGCGGCCGCGGAATTCCTCGGCGATCGCCGGGCTGAAGTTGTTCACGCTGGCGAGCGTGGTCGACGTGCTCAGCGAGTTTCGGACGAGCGTCCACTCGAGCTGCCCCACGTCCTGCCACCAGCGATCGCGGTCGCCGAAATAGGTGGTCATCGGGTCGTTGACGAGCAGGACGGCGGACTTCACCGATCTGTCGGCATCGTCGTAGCGCTCGAGCACACGCATCTCGCGTGGCCGGCCGAGCGTCGATGAGAAGTCGGCCTGGGAGCGAAGCAGATCGACTCGGTCCTCAAGATCCGCGATGGTCTGCCCCGGCGTCAGGTCCTCGATGACGACGGCTAGACCGCCGACGTAGTCGCCCACGTCGTCACGGAACTGCGGCTTGCCGATGTGTGTGCCGAGAGGCGCGGGATTGGTGATTGGGAACACCGGCGCCACGCGGGCGTCGGTCGCATCGGCTCGCACGAAATCGAGTGCGGCCTGCACATCCAGTACGTCAGAGAACGCCGTCGCCAATTCCTCCTGAACCTCGGTGGAATTGGTCGCCAGGGTCTTGATCTGGAAGGTATCGCTCGTGACGCCGTCGTCTTGGGGATCGAGCGGAACGATGTCGGCCTGCTCGAGCAGCCGGATCTGGCTGCCCAGGGGCGCCGCCTCGGCGACCTCGATGACGCGGTCGTTCACCTCCTGGCGCGTCAGCGTGAAGGGCTGACCGGTGGCCGGGTCCTCTCCGAAGCGGAGGACGACTTGCGTGCCACCGACGAACTCGGTGTCGAGCATGCGCTCGCGTTGGTTGGCAACGAGGCCGATGCTCCCGACGACGAGGCAAATGGAGATCACCCAAAACACGTGCCGCATGCCGACCCAGTTGATCTTGGGCTCGAGCACGCGGTCGATGACCGGCAGGGCGGTCGCCAGCATGGATGTGGACTTGTTGCCAAGCGCCTTGAGGTTCAAGTCGTCGACAAACACAGACAGCAGAAGACGGCTGATGACCAGCGCGGCGATCATGGTGCAGACAACGCCAACACCGAGCGTGATCGCGAAGCCCTTGATCTCCTGCGTGCCCACGCCCACGAGCACGACGCACACGATCAGGTTCGTGACGTTGCCGTCGACGATGGCCGACAGGGCTCGCTGGTAGCCGAGCTTGGCCGACTGGGCGAGATCGAGTCCGTTGCGCAGCTCCTCGCGAATGCGCTCGAAGATCAGAACGTTGGCATCGACGGCCATACCGAAGGTCAGCACGACGCCAGCGATGCCAGGCATGGTGAAGGCGGATTGGTTGTGGGCCATCGCGCCCAGGATCAGTGCGGCGTTGCAGCCCAGCGAGATGACGGCCACACCGCCGTAGGCGAAGTAGTACAGCACCATGAAGATGCTGACGGCGATCAACGCGTAGACGCCGGCGGTCAGGCCGCTCTCGAGATTGTCCTGGCCCAGGCTCGGGCCGATGGTGTTCTCGCTGATGGGCTCGGGGCTCAGGCGGGCCTGGAGCGCACCGGCGTTGAGCACCTGGATGATGTAGTTCAGTTCCTCGCGGGAGAAGTCGCCCGTAATGCTGCCGCTGTTGGAAATACGGCCGAGCAGGTTCGGGGCGGTGATGATGCGATCATCCAGGACGACGGCCATGCTGTCGCCCACGTGCTCGCGGGTCAGCTCACCCAGGCGCTGACCGCCCAGCGTGTCCATATTAAAGATGATGTTGTTGCGGCCGAGTTCATCGCGACCCATGTAGGAGCGTGTGACCTGCCAGTCGCCCTCGGCGCTGGTCAGGCGATTCCCCGGCTGGTCCCACGCGAGCATCCAGTACTCGCCGTCGTAGAACTCCACGACGAAGTCGCGTTGGGCGAAGAACGACACCGGATCGGCTTCGAGCGCTTCGGCCTGCTCGAGCGTATCGAACCAGGATTCGATCTTGGCCAGCTGCAGCCAGACTGCGCCCTCCGGGTTGGAATTTCGCGGGCCGAGCTCTTGGAGCTCGTCACGCAGGGCGGTCTCGTCGGCGCGGGTGTTGACGTCGACGGTGATGCGGAAGTCCAGCTCGCCCGAGCCACGCAGGAGTCGCTTGAGGTCCTGCGGATCGTCGAGCGACCGCCGCTCGCTGGTGTAGAGCTCGTAGGCTTCGAGGACGCGCTCGAGCTCGGCCTGGAGCGAGCTCTGGCCTTCCGCGGTGCCCGTGCCGGCGCGCTCCATGAGGGCCGTCCAGCCACGCTCAAAGGGGCTGGGCAGCGACACGACCTGCTGGGTCTGCGTGTCGACCTTGCGGGCCTGCTCACGGGAGAACTCGAGCACGCGGCGCACCTCGGCGGGCGTGATCGAGAGCCGCAACGCTTCCTCACGCGCGTCGTCGTAGTCGAGCGACGCGAGCGCGGCCTCTTCTTCAGCGGCGACGAACGTTGCCTCATCGGGTTCGGCTTGGGCGAGCAGCTCGCGATATGCCGATTCGGCCGCCAGCAGGCGGTCGTACGCGCTCGAGGCAGCCAGCAGGCGATCGGCCAGCTCGGGGCTGCTCTGGCGGACTTCGGCGATCGAGGCGCCACGCGTGACCGGGTCCTCGCCGACCAGCCGCTCGAAGCGGATGGGGTCGATAGTGAACTGCTCGATTCGGGCGAGCTCTTCGTCAAAGGCTCGCCGCAGTTCCTTCACGCGCTCGGTAGGCAGCGGCATCGTGATTTCGAGCTGGTCGCGGCCGACCGGCACGATGCTGATATCCAGCTGGTTGCCCGGATCGATGCGCTCGCCCAGCACGGTGGCCAGCTGGTTGAGGATCTCTTGGGAGTCCTGCCCGGGCTCGATGAGGACGGAATAGATGAGCGTGACGCCGCCGGCCAGGTCCTTGCCTAGTCGAAGGTTCTCTTTCGGGGGCACGAAGCCCCAGATGGCGAAGGCGAGCAACGCCATCGCCAGCAAGCCCCATCCCAGTCGGTTACGCATCATGGTGTCGCGATTCCTTCATTCGAGCAAAACGGCGTCCCAATCGGACGCCGGGAGAGACGGTCAGTTGGCAGCAGCGGGCTCGGCGTCCTCATCGGGGGTCGCCTCGGCGGGCCCGCCGCGTGACGAGATCACCTGCTGGATGGCCGATCGCGCGAAGCGGATCTTGTTGTGGCCCGCGTCATCGACCTTAAGGATGACCTCGTCATTGCGCACTTCGGCGACGGTGCCGATGATGCCGCCGATGGTCTGCACCTTGTCGTTGCGCTGGAGCGCGTCGAGCATGCCCTGACGCTCGCGCTGCTCACGCTTCTGCCGGCGGCTGCCGGTGAAGATCATGACGATCAGGAACGCCGTCATCCCAATAATGATGATGAAGAACGGGTCGAAGCCCTGGCGCGGAGGTGCGCCACCGGCAGGCGTCGTGCCCGCCGCTCCGGTTGTACCCGGCTGCGCGGCGGCACCCGCGGGCGCATCACCGCTCAGCGGCGGAGCCTCTTGGAGCGTCACGCCGGAGGCCACTGGGCCCATGAAGGAGTCGAGAGCGAGGGTGTTCGGCAAGTGCAAGCCTTCCACGGTGGCGCGGTCCTGTTCGTTGCTGGGCCCGGTTGAAGCCGGGCGGATGGAGCATCCTGGTTATTGTCAGCGTCAAGAGTTCCCGACATCGGCCTGGCCGGAGCGGGAGGCATGGTAAGCGTCTTGTGGGATGCCGGCAGCCGCGCTGGGCCAACGATCGGCAAACGAAGCCCAATCGTCGCTGGCGATCGTGGCCCGCAGGTCGGTCATCAACCGCTGGTAGAAGCGGAGGTTGTGCAGCGAGACCAGGATCGGCCCGAGCATCTCCTGGGACATGAACAGATGCCGTATATATGCCCGGCTGGCGGGGCGACCGGCCGAGGGTGAGCACGCCGGGCAGTCGCATCCGGGTTCCAGTGGCTCGTGGTCCTCGGCGAATCTTGCGTTGCGGAGCCGGATCTGGCCCTCGGGCACGAACGCGTTGGCGTTGCGGCCGTTGCGGCCCGGCAGCACGCAGTCGAACATGTCCACCCCAGCGCACACGGCGGCGACGATGTCCCGCGGGTAGCCCACGCCCATGAGGTACCGCGGCTTGGCGTCGGGCAACAGGGGCGCTGCCAGGCGGACGATCCGAGCGATGTCCTCGCTGGTCTCGCCCACGCTCACGCCGCCGATGGCGTAGCCGGGAAGCTCGACGTTGGTCACACGCTCGGCCGACCATCGCCGGGCGTCCTCGTCGGTGCCGCCCTGAACGATGCCGAAGAGGGCCTGGCGATCGGGCCTGGCGTGGGCGGCCTTGCAGCGTTCGAGCCAACGGATGGTGCGTTCGTTGGCGATCTTGAGGCGTGCGGCGTGGTCGTAGCGGCCGCCCTTGCGGTCGCGATCGTGGGCCGCCTGGAGCTTGAGGCGCGTCTGCGAGACCGGCCCCTCTCCGAGATCGATCGCCGGCGGGCAATCGTCGAAGGCCATGATGATGTCGGCGCCGATCTTGTTCTGGATGTCCATCGAGACTTCCGGCGTCATGCGCAGCATGCGCCCGTCGACGATGGACTTGAACGTGACCCCGTCCTCGTCGATGGCGTTCGTATCGGCCATCGAGTACGCCTGGTAGCCACCAGAGTCGGTGAGGATCGGTCCGTCCCAACCCATAAATTCGTGCGTGCCGCCGAAGCGGTCGATCAGGTCCGGGCCGGGCCTGAGCCAGAGGTGGTACGCGTTGTTGAGCACGACCTGCGCGCCGATCTGGCGGAGTTGCTCGTTGGTCACGCCGCGCACAGTGGCACGCGTGCCGACGGTCATGAACGCCGGCGTGTCAAACTCGCCGTGGGGCGTCGAGACCCGGCCGACTCGGCCGCGAGTGCGCTTGCTTTGGTCGGAAATCTCAAAGGTGATCGCCATCCGCCGCTAGCCCCGGCGTTGCCGCTCGGTCGCGTCACGCAGGATCTCGCGTTCGCGATCGCTCAGGCTGCCGAGGCCCGTTGCCTGCACCTTCGCCAGCACGGCATCGACCTCGTCCTTGCTGACGCCCCCACCGCCACCACGCGGCCTGCGCGGACCCTTGGGCTGCTTGGGCTTGCGCGAATCGCCGAGCACGTCGAAGAAATCGATGAGCAGGTGGGTGTTGCGGATGAAGAAGAAGCCCGCGATGGCACCGCCGAGGTGGGCGGCCTGTCCGCCGGCGTTCCGTGTGCCGAAGAGCAGCAGGACGAACGCCAGGGCCACGAAGCCGTAGGCGAACGTCTTCATCTTCATCGGGATGGGCGGGAAGAGCAGTTGGATCGTCGCGTTGGGCGCGATGTAGGCACAGGCCATCACGACGCCATACACGCCCGCCGACGCGCCAATGAGCGGCGTCGCGGGGTCGTTGGGGAGCAGCAGCGGGAAGTTGATGCCAACCACGCTGCCGAGGAAGTTCAGAACCAGGTACATCACGCCGCCGAAGATGCCGCACACGAGATAGAACGCCAGGTACTTCTTCGGCCCGAGTTGGTCCTCCACGAGGCGGCCCAGAAACCAGATGCCCATCATGTTGAACGCGAGGTGCATCAAGTTGGCATGGAGGAACTGGAAGCTCAGGAATCGCCAGAACTCGATGCCGTAGATCGCCTCGGCCGTCGAGAAATGGCCGTACTGGAACAGGATGCTCCACACGCCGGGGGCAACGTACTTGAACAGCTCGATGATGACGTTGATCGCGATGAGCAGCGTGGACATCGAGAACGGCAGGCTGCTGCCTCCGCCTGGTCTCAGGCCGCGCGGCCCGTTTTCGCCCTGCATGTACGCCCTGTCGTGCAAGCCCATCGCGCGTGTCTTCCGTCCTTGGCCTTGAGACTATTGGGAAAGCCGCCGGCAGTGTATCGGCTAGCCCGCCCGATCCTGCCGCTTCTTCTGCGATACGCGATCAAGGAACTTGCGTTCGCGCGGCGTGAGCGAGCCCATGCCCTCCTGGGCGATCTTGGCCAGTAGCTTTTCGACCCGGGCCTCGTCTTCCTGCTGCTTTTTGATGGCGGCCATTTGCGAGCGCGAGGGGCCCTTGCGCTTCTTCCCCCCGTCGTCGGTCGAGTACGCGGTCGCATACTGCGGCTCATAGCCCATCATCTTGAGACTCTGCTTCTGCTGCCAGCAGGAGAAGCCACCGAAGAGGGCGATTCCCAGCAGGAGCATCCGCTCGGTCGAGAACGCGACAACAGCGAGCGCGAGGGCCGCACCGACGCCGATGTTGCACGAGATCCAAAGGCTCTTCTGATAGCCGATCTTGCGCCACATCAGGCACTGGATGACACGGCCGCAGTCCATGGGGTACATGGGGACCAGCATGTTGAAGAGCAGCAGCACGAGGTTGATGTAGTGCAAAAGGAAGACGGTGGTCTCGCCCACCCCACCCCTGGGCCAATTCGGCTGGAAGGGATTGAAGACGGCGTACTCCCACCCACCATTGACCACCATGGACAACGCGCCCAAGGGCACGAGCAGCACGGCGTTCACGCCCGGCCCGCCGAGCACCGTAATCAGCTCCGCCCGCCAATGGTGAGGCGCACGGCAGTACGCCAATCCGCCTAAAGGCCAGAGCATGATCTCATCGGCCTCTCCGCCAACCCAGCGGCATGCGAAGCAGTGCCCGTACTCATGCAGCAGCACGATCCCGAACACGATCGCCAGCATGATGGCCGTGAAGATGAGGCCCAGCGAGTCGCGGCTGCCCGACGAGATCAGCCTGATCAGGATGAACAGGATGAAGATCAGGTGGAGCTTGACCGTGATGCCCCAGAGGCTGTACAGCGGCACCGCCCAGCGCATGGGATTGTCACCGTCGCCGAAGACGCGGGCGAAGAAGCCGCGGACGCCGCCTGGCTGCCACTGGTTCATGCGCGCACCCCGAGCATGCCTGCACGAGCCGCCCGCAGGATGGGGATCACGCTCTTGGCGTCCATGAGCCGCCCGTCGTCGATCATCGCCAGCGCCTCGTCGGCCGACACCTCATCCACCTCGATGTGCTCTCCGTCGTCAAGGTCTTGACCGACGTGGGTCAGGCCGCGGGCCACGAACACGTGCATGACCTCGTTGGTCATGCCCGGCGTGGTATAGAACCGGCCGAAGGCCTCAAGTGTTGCAGCCTTGTACCCGGTTTCTTCGATCAACTCACGGCCTGCGCACGGCAGCGGGTCCTCACCGGGGTCGATCGTGCCCGCGGGCAGCTCCCAGAGCGTGGCCCCGACGGCAGGGCGCTGGTTGCGGATCATCACGATCGTCGCGGGTCCGCCCTCGCTGGGCTCACCGAGGATCGGCAGGATGGCGCACGCCCCGGGGTGGCGGACGACGGCCATCTCGCGTGTGCCGCCATCGCGACCGGACAGCGTCAGCAGCTCGAAATCGAACTTCGGGCCCTTGTACAGCGCCTTCGTCTCGATCGGCTTGGGCGTGGCATCCGTGCCGGGCACTCAGGCGCTCCCAGTCGATTGACCCGCGAACTGGGCGCTCGGGCCGAGCTCTTGGACGATCACGAGCAGCCGGTTGTACTTTGCGTTTCGATCGCTGCGGCAGGGCGCGCCCGTCTTGATCTGGCCGCAGTTGGTCGCCACGGCGAGGTCGGCGATGGTGCTGTCCTCGGTCTCGCCGCTGCGGTGGCTCATGACCGCGCCGAATCCACTACGGCGGGCGAGGTCGACGGCCTCGAGGGTTTCGCTGAGCGTGCCGATCTGGTTGGGCTTGATCAGGATCGCATTCGCACAGCCCTCGTCCAGACCGCGCTGCAGGAAGCTGATGTTCGTGACGAAGAGGTCGTCACCAACGAGTTGTACGCGGTCACCCAGGCGTTCGGTCAGCTTCTTCCAGCCCGCCCAGTCGTTCTCGTCAAGGCCGTCCTCGATGGATCGAATGGGGTAGTTGTCGCACCAGCCCGCCCAGGTGTCGATGAGCTCATCGCTCGTGATCACAGCCTGGTCGCTCTTGAAGCGCTTGTAGCCTTCCTTCCCGTCCTTCTTCGCCTCGTTCGCCAACTCGCTGGCGGCTGGGTCCAACGCGACAAACACCTGGTCGCCCCAGCCGTAGCCGGCCTTTTTGGTCGCCTTTTCGAGGAATTGCAGCGCCTCTTCGGCGCTCTTGAAGTCTGGGGCAAAGCCGCCCTCGTCGCCGACGGCGGTGCTCAGGCCGGCTTCGTGCAGGAGGCCGCGCAGGGCGTGGTAGATCTCGACGCCGGCGCGCAGGGCGGTCTCGAAATCGTCGAAGCCCCAGGGCTGGACCATGAACTCCTGGAAGTCGAGGTTGTTGTCGGCGTGCTTGCCGCCATTGATGACGTTGAGCATCGGCACCGGGAGCGTGCGACCCGCGGCTCCACCGACGCTGCGGTAGAGCGGCAGCCCGGCCTCGGCAGCCACCGCATGGGCCGAAGCGAGGGACACGCCGAGGATGGCGTTGGCTCCGAGGTTGCCCTTGTTGGGCGAGCCATCGGCGTCGAGCATCGCGCGATCGAGGGCGGCCTGGTCGCGAGCGTCCAGGCCGACGACCGCAGGGGCCAGCCGCTCGGTCGCGTTGGCCACGGCCTTGGAGACGCCCTTGCCGCCAAAGACGCTGGTGTCACCGTCACGAAGCTCTACCGCCTCGTGCTCGCCCGTGCTGGCCCCGCTGGGCACGAGCGCGACCCCCACGGCCCCGCCGGCCAGCTCGACCTCCGCCCGGATCGTCGGGTTGCCACGAGAGTCCAAGACCCAGCGGGCCCCGAGCGATTCGACGCAAAACTCGTTCATCGGACGGCTGTTTCCTTTCTCGAGCGTGCTCTTGGCCCGGTACCAAACAGAACCGAGGCAGGCTAGGCCCACGATCGGGCGGGTACCCTTCGATATCGGCTAACCACGACCCCTGCCGGAGCCCGATCCCATGCCTGAGTCCCCCGCCGACCTCACGCCCGCGTCCTACGTCCAGCAGCTCGACGTCCTGGCCGAACGCCTGCACGACCAGGGCACCCTGGTGCTCGAGATGGTCGAGGGCGGCTTCGACCATCTGTTTGCGCCCGGGGACGACGGGCTGGCCGCGATGCACGAGGCCGAAGAACGGGTGGACCAGGCGGATGTGGCCATCGAGCAGAGCGCCGTCGATCTGCTGGGGTCGGCGACCGCGGCAGCGTGCCCACTGCCCGACGTCCAGCTCCGCCGGCTGCTCACGGTCGTGAAGATCAACAACGAGCTCGAGCGCATCGCCGACGAGGCCATCAGCTGTGCCACGCTGGGCCAGAGGCTTTCCGAAGCCGGCGCGCAACCTCCCACGACGTTTCGCGTGCTGACAAACAGCGTCGTGGGCCTGGTGCGCGATGCCACCCGGGCCATGACCAGCGGTGATGATCGGCTGGCGCGAATCGTGTTACAGAGCGATGACGCGGTCGAGGCGTTCAAGGCCACACTCATGCAGGGTGCCGAGGCCCGGCTGCGTGAGGGCAAGATCGAGCCCGCCGTGGCATTCATTCTCCTCGAGATCACGACCGCGGCCCATGCCATCGCCGAGCACACCGCCAACATCGCCGAGCAACTGCTGTACCTTCACACCGGCACGATCATGCGTCACGTCGAGGGGACGTGGCGCGAGGTCGATCGGGATGGGCCGGGATCCGCGCAGTAGCGCCAGACCCCCGAACGCTCAGAGCCGTTCGCCTAGCCTCACTCGTGTTCCGTCTGTCATCCGTCAGCAAGTCCTTCGGCAACGCCTCGGTGCTCGCGGGCGTCGATCTCTCGATTGAGCCTGGCACGACCGTTGGGCTCATCGGCCCCAGCGGCTGCGGCAAGTCGACACTGCTGCGACTCATGAACGGCCTTCTAGAGCCGGATTCGGGCGCCGTGGAGTTCGACGGCACACCGATGTTGGGCGACGCGCTCACACCCGCGCGGCGGCGCATCGGCTACGTCGTGCAGGAGGGCGGGCTGTTTGCGCATCTGACGGCAGAGAAGAACGTAACGCTGCTTGGCCGTAGGCTGGGCTGGAGCGCGACTCGGGCGACGCAGCGAGCACGCGAATTGGCAGATCTGGTTCGCCTCGACCACGCGCTGCTGGTTCGGTATCCGCACGAACTCAGCGGCGGGCAGCGTCAGCGAGTTGCGCTCATGCGCGCGCTCGCGAACGACCCCGAGGCCCTGCTGCTCGACGAGCCGCTGGGCGCGCTCGACCCGATGGTGCGTGCCGAACTGCAGGACGAGTTGCGCGAGTTGTTCGAGCGGTTACGCAAGACCGTGGTCCTGGTCACGCACGACCTGGCCGAGGCGGCATTCCTGGCCCGCCGCATCGTGCTCCTTCACGATGGATCGATCGCCCAGGATGGGACGCCGGACGAGCTCGTGCGCGAGCCGGCGAGCGACTTCGTACAACGCTTCGTGAGCGCACAGCGGAAACTGCACGGCATTGAGGGGGCCGCATCATGAGGTGGTGCGTGCTGCTGGTGCTCGTTCTGGCATTGACGGCGAGCGCGCAGGACCGGTTCACTGTGGGCTCCAAGAGCTTCACCGAGTCGGTCCTGCTCGGGGAGATCCTGGCCGAGCGGGCGCGGCGTGAGGGCCTCAATGTCCGGCACACGGCATCGCTGCGCGGCACGCGCCTGGTCTTCGAGGCGGTCAAGAGCGGCGCCATCGACGCGTACCCCGAGTACACCGGTACGCTGCTCCGCGAGGTGTTCGCCGACCAGGGGCTGTCGAGCGAGGTCGAGTTACGGGCCGCGCTTGCCGAAATCGGGCTGGCGATGAGCGCGCCAATCGGGTTCAACAACACCTACGCGATCGGTGTGATGCCGGCGACCGCCGAGGAGTTTGGGCTCTCGACCATCAGCGACATGCGTCGAGCGCCCAATCTGCGCCTCGGATTTACGAACGAGTTCATCGAGCGCAATGACGGCTGGCGTGCGCTCAAGGGCGCGTATGGGTTGCCGCACGAGGACGTCCGCGGCATTGACCATGACCTCGGGTATCGCGCGCTGGGCAGCGGCGCTATCGATGCCAAGGAGGTCTACACGACCGACGCCAAGATCGAGGACATGGGGCTCGTCGTGCTCGAGGATGATCTGGCCCACTTCCCGAGGTACGACGCGGTCTGGGTGTATCGGGCGGACCTGCCCGAGCGTCTGCCGGCCGCGATTGCGGCCATCGAGGCCCTCACCGGCATACTCGACGAACGCGGCATGTCCTCGCTGAATGCCCAGGTCGACATCGATGGGCGCACTGAGGCCGAGGTTGCGTTGAATTATTTTGAGACCGGCGGCGCTGCCGAGGGCACGCTGACGTTCGGCGAGCGCACGCGGCAGGCCATCGCCGACATCCCGAGGACTACGGCCCAGCACGCGCTGCTCGTCGGCGCTTCGATGCTCCTGGCGATCGTGCTCGCCATCCCGATGGGCGTGCTAGCCGCGCGGTCGAGTCGATTCGAGCAGGTGGTGCTCGGCGGCAGCGGTATCTTGCAGACTATTCCGAGCCTCGCACTACTGGCATTGCTGGTCAGCGTGCTGGCGATCACTGGGGCCGTGCCGACGATCGTGGCGCTCTTCGTGTACTCGCTGCTTCCAATCGTGCGGACCACGCACAGCGGGCTCACGCAGATCCCCCAGTCGGTTCGCGACTCGGCTCGGTCGCTGGGCCTGCCACGCGGACGGATGCTGCTCGATGTCGAGTTGCCGCTCGCGTTGCCGAGCATTTTTGCGGGGATCAAGACGGCCGTGGTCATCAACGTTGGGACCGCAACGCTCGGCGCATTCATCGCCGCGGGTGGCTACGGCGAGCCGATCCTCGCGGGCATCCGCCGCGGCGACACCATGCTCATTCTGTCTGGTCTCATCCCGGCGGCGCTGATGGCGATCGTGCTGACGCTCTTGCTCGATCTGCTGGAGCGAGTCATCACGCCGTCGGGCGCACACTCGAATTCGTCTTGACGCGCTCGCGTACACCTCGAGATTCCTGCATTTTCTCGGAATTCCCGCCCTTCACTTCAAGGGATTCCATCACTTTGCGCAATTGCGCGGTTGATTCGTGACGCGTCCGTGCAGCGGGGCTAGCCTGCAGCGAGACCGCAACGCCCCACGTGGAAGGGAAGGGCGCCATGGGCATCACGAGTATCTCCACTCTCCAGACCGACGCGTCGCTTGCCGAACGCTACGAGTTCGTTCGTGCGACGACCGACGCACTACGAGCGCCGCTTTCGCCCGAGGACTGCGTCGTGCAATCGATGACCGATTGCAGCCCCACGAAGTGGCACCTGGCGCACACAACGTGGTTCTTTGAGGAGTTTGTGCTGTCGGGCGCGGGGCGTGGGGCTCGCTTCGACGAACGATTCGCGTACCTGTTCAACAGCTACTACACCCAGATCGGCGATCGTCGGCCGCGGCACTCCAGGGGGCTGATGACCAGGCCGAGCTTGGAGAGCGTGCTTGAGTATCGGTCGCACGTGGATGAGCGGATGCTCGACCTGCTCTCCAGCGATCGGTTGAGCGAAGAGGCGGCGCGCATCACCGGAATCGGGCTGCAGCACGAGCAGCAGCACCAGGAGCTCTTGCTGACCGACATCCGGCACGCGCTGTGGTGCGGTGCGGCTTGCGAGTGCTACGACGAGTCTGATCGCCACGAGCTGGCCGAGGTGGCCGAGCGGTCGTGGATCGAGTTCGAAGCCGGGTTGCTGTGGATCGGCTGCGATGGGCCGGACTTCTGTTACGATAACGAGCAGCCCGCGCACAAGGTGTTCCTCAAGCCGTTTGCGCTCGACAGCCATCCGGTCACGTGCGGCCAGTATCTGGAGTTCATGGCCGACGACGGGTACGGGCGTGAGCACCTATGGCTCGATGAGGGCGCTGCGGCGGTTCGGGCGGAAGGCTGGGAAGCGCCCATGTACTGGGTGGGCGAGGGTGACGACTGGCGCATCTCGACCATGCACGGGGAACGCGGCGTGGACCCCAACGAGCCGGTGACCAACCTGAGCTTCTTCGAGGCCGAGGCCTACGCGCGGTGGGCGGGCGCGCGGCTGCCCACGGAGGCCGAGTGGGAGGCGGCGTGCCTGCGCGACCTGGAGCGTGCGGCCGTGTCGTGGCGCGAGGTGGTTACGACGGCGCACATGCTCGAGCGCGGCCACTTCCATCCGACGATGCCATCTCTGGGACCCGGACGGCTGGCCGGCATGTTCGGCGGGGTCTGGGAGTGGACGCGCAGCGGCTACGACCCATATCCGGGGTACGCGGCCGAGCCCGGCGCCCTGGGCGAGTACAACGGCAAGTTCATGAGCGGCCAGTACGTGTTGCGTGGCGGTTCGTGTGCGACGCCGGCGGACCACATCCGGCCGACCTACCGCAACTTCTTCCATCCCACCAAGCGTTGGCAATTCTCGGGATTGCGATTGGCGAAAGACACGGCATGACCCAGCAGGTCGGATCCATCACCGATCGCCAGGCCGTTGTGCTCGATCTGACCGTCGAACACTCCGAACAGGCGCAGAGCGAGGCGGCCGGTCGTACGGCGGACGACGCGGCGTTCCGTGCCGATGTGCTCGCGGGTCTGGCTCGGACCCCGAAGTCGATCCCGAGCCAGTACCTGTACGACACCATCGGCGCGAAGCTGTTCGAGCGGATCACCGAACAGCCCGAGTATTACCCGACGCGAACCGAGATCGATCTGCTCCGCGAGCATGCCGCGAGCATCGCTGCGGCTATCGGGCCGCATGCAACCATCGTGGAACCGGGGAGCGGCGCGGGCGAGAAGGTCGAGATCCTCCTGCGGGCGCTCGACCGGCCTCGTGGCATGGTGCCGGTCGACATCGCTCGAGAGCAGCTCCGCAGCGTTGCCCGGACCCTCTCGTCACGGCACCCGGGCCTGAAGATCGCGCCGCTCTGGGCCGACTTCACGCAGCCAATCGAGTTACCGCCCGCGATCGCCGAACTGCATCCGAGGCTCGTGTTCTTCCCGGGGTCGACGATTGGAAACTTCATGCCCGATATGCAGCGTCGGCTGCTGCGATCGCTGGCCGAGTTGGCCGGTCAGGATGGAGCGCTGCTCATCGGCTTCGATCGGATTAAGGACGAGACGATCCTCATCCCCGCGTACGACGACCCGGCGGGAGTGACGCGCGAGTTCGAGCTCAACATCCTCACGCGGATGAATCGGGAACTCGATGCGAAGTTCGACTTGTCCAAGTTCCGCTACGAAGCTCGGTGGAATGCCGGCGACGCGCGGATCGAGATGTACCTCGTCGCAACCGAAGCCCACCAAGTGATGGTGGCTGGTGAGCTGATCGAGTTTGCTCAAGGCGAGGCGATCTGGAACGAGAGCAGCCACAAGTACGACGACGCACGCATCGATGGCTTGGCCGCGAGTGCGGGCCTGACCGTTGATCGCTCATGGTCGGATGAGCGCGGATGGTTCACACTGGCGCTCTTGCGTCACAAGACTTGAGGCCACTGCTACTCCGGTGGGATCGTGGCCACGATCTCCGGAACCTCTTGTTTGAGGCGAAGCACGCGCAGCCGACCGCCACGATCGGCGATCTCGCTGACGTAGACCTCTCCATTTGGGCCGCTGGCCACGCCGAGCGGTGCCCAGCGTCGGCCGCTGTCGTGGATCGTCGAGATCGCTCCCTCGGGAGTGATCCGTAGGACTCGACGGCCGCCGTGGTACGCGACCAGCGCATTGCCATCGGCGTCAACCGCAAGGCCGTACAGCCGGTTCCAGGTGGTTTCCGGCCCGCCACGGGTGGGCGGGTCCTTTGGCGGCGTGTCGATCAGGCTCGATCCCTGGGTGTGCGTTGTGAACGAGCCGGCCCCATCGGGCACCAAGCGGCGTACGCGGTCGCGATCGAGGAGCACGATCGTGCCGTCGGCGAGCTGGCGTATGTCGAGGATCATGCGGAAGGTCGCATGCAAGGCAGGGCCGTCGCGATACAACGGCCCCTCGAGCGATCCCGCGATCGTGCGGACGCGGGAGCCGTCGTGGTCGTCTGGATCTCGCTGCCTGATGATGGCCCGCCACTTCCCGTCGACGCCTCGCACCGTGTGGGCGAACGTCACGACACCGTCGGGGCCGCGGAAGAAGGCGTTCGAACCGAATCGTGCACGGTCGGGCGGCGGCGGGATGAGGACACGCCGCTCGCCGTCGGGCAGGATCTGGTTCACCGACTGTGGCGCACGCTCTCTGCCGGTGTGCTCGCGCTCGTAGACAAGCGTCCCTGCGGGTTCACCGTCTGGCCCCTCGCGATCCAGGAGGTGGAACTCGTGGGTCCATGCGTGCTGCACCAGCGGCTCAACGGTCCCATCGGGCGCGATCCGCCAGATCGTCTCACGCGCCACATCGGCGACGTACACGAACCCCTCCGCCGAGACTTCCAGCCCCGAACCGGGATGTGGTCGTTCGCTGGTGACTGCTGAGATCAGCACGAACGTGACAGCGACCAAGAACGATGCGCCCATGGCACGTTGTACGCTCGCCCGCGTTCAGGGTTTCGGGTCGCGGCGCTTCAGCAGTTCGCGCTGCACCATGAGGTTGATCGCTTCGAGGCTCTTGCGGGCCTCGGCACGCAGTTGGCTGGGTCCGGGGTGGACCAGCACGATTCCGACACGGCAGCGTCGCTGCGTGAGTTCTTCGCTCCGGCGGATGGCGCCAACAACCTGGATGGCATGACCCTCGATCGTTGTGGAGAGCACAACGCGCTCGAAGCGTTGCAACTGCATGGCCGACACGCCGTACATGGTCATGCCGATACCACTCGGCGAGATGTCCGCGATGCGAGTACGAGCATGCGGGCGAGACTCTTGCGCGGCGCTGATGATCGATGGCCAATCGACGGCATCAGACGGCACGAGCGTTCGCCAGCGCAAAGCGATGTCGGATGGCGTCTCGGCCTGCTCGGGCGCCGGGAGCGCGCTCTCTTCGTTCGCGATGGGGTTGCCGTCCTCGTCGAGCTGCGCCGGGAGCGGCGTTCCGTAGTACTCGGCGATCGCTTCTTCCGACGGCGGCGGGTAGAGCGAAGACATCCTGGCCGCCGCACGGATCGAAGTGAACAGGGGGTTTGGGTCTTCGGCGATCGTGGAACGCGGATCGAACTCACCGGCCCAGCGATCGAGGAACCAGACGTCGCCCTCGTACTCGCCACCGAGCACGCTCAGCTGGGCGCGGTATCCCGCTCGGCGGTTGCCGAACTCGACGCCGGTCGGGCCCTGGAGCTTGATGGAACGGACCACGGTGGACTCGTTCAGCCGCTGCGGGCGGGCCATGTCGAGAACCTTGGCTCCGAACGAAATGACGTCCTCGCCGATGGTCGCGTAGCACTCGAGACGATCGCCGATGCCGAATCGGATCTCTCCGCCGATAACCTGCAGTTCTTCGACCTCGAGCCCCTTGTCCCCCCACTTGAGGAGGCGGCCGGTTGCGAGCGGGTCTTGACCGACGTATCCGAGGCGTGCGAAGCCGGCGGGGCAATTCCGCTCGAAGGCGTCGCGCAGGGCCTCCACGGCACCGGGAGAGCCGTCAACCGTCTTCTCGGACGTCTGCTTCTTGCCGAAGATGGCCGCCATACGGAAGCTATTCGGCCCAATGGAATCCGGGCTTGTGGAAAATCGGACGCTGGTTCGCCCTACCCGTCCCGCCGGATGCTGATCCAGACGTCGTCGAGCAGGCCGGACTGCACGGCGAGCCCGGCCTCGGGCTCGTGGACCACCTCGGCGAGTTTGCTGAGCAGCGCCGCCAGCTGATCGGGGGCAAGCCCCTCGCCCTCGAACAGGCCGGGGACCTCGGGGATGGCGGCGAGGCCGTGGTCCTTGAGTTGAGACACCGGCATGAATGGCTCGGCGTCGGGTGTGGCGTTGAAGCGGATGGCGATGGCGAAGGTGGGCATAGCACTATCTGATAAGCAGTTTACGCACAAGCACGGGTTTTTGGCCGACCTAGCGTGCGGTTCAACCAATCACCAGGCTTAGTGGAGTACCGTCGTCACGACTCCCTCCAAACCCGAATCCCAATCACCAACTCCCAAGATGCAACACAGAACTGGTTCACGTCAGTCGATCTGTATTACGAACCTTTAGATTCACGTTGCTCGCGCGCTCCAATTCGAGTAGCATCATCACGATCATGCGGTATAAGACTAATGAAGCCACCGTCTTCCACTTCCATTTCCAAGACAGCCGAAGTGTCTTTATCCTGGTTGCTGGTTGGCTGAACCAATCAAAATATTACATTTGAAATATAAGCGCCATCAGACTCACAGCAGTCGCTATGACAGCGATGAGAGTAGTTATTATGTACTTTCGCGCAGATTCTGATTGCTCACGAAGCGCGGATATCTCGCGACCAAAGTTTGCCTCAGCCTCTTCAACAGCTTTGTGTACAAACTCCCGAAGCTGTAGCACCCTGCGCTCATTTTCAGACGCTTGCAATGGGTGCTGAGATTTTAAATAAGTGATGACTTCATTTACTTTCTTGTCAAGAGCCAATCGATCCTCTTGATTGGAGGATCGAATCTGTGACAGGTCGTCTTCAAATCGCTCAGTGTTCAGTGAAATCTGATCTTGCAACTCTCGCTGCATCTCATCCAAGCTGCCATCGATTCGACCGCCCAACGAAGCATACCCATCCTCGGCACGCCTTCGTACCTGCTCGACCTTTCGCACGAAGTTCCGCTCAACGCGAGACAGTTTCTCGTTGACTGAAGCGTTGAAATGGCCTAGTTGCTTCTCGACTGACGCCTCAACGCGAACAACGTTAGTATCCAATTCAGCCGAAACTGAGGTCAATCGCTTCTCAATTGTACCGATCGTCTCACGAACCTCGTCTATTCTTGTCGAGGCTCTACCCATCTCTTCTCTTGTAGTTTGATCATGTGCTCCAAAAGCCTCAGACAACCGAGAAAGATCTGCTTGAATCTTCTCAGTCTCAGAAATGAGACGAGTATTCACGTCAGTCAATTCTTTGCGAAGGGCCCTGTTTTCCTTCAATTGCTTTACTTCGGATTGAAGATCTACGATTTGCTTTTTGATGTCTGTAAATTCACCGTAAACATCTTCCTGAAAGGACCTGACGGCATTTTCAGCAATTGCCCTTCCAGGATCACTCTCGCCACTAGGTTCAATTACTGACGCTTCAGGGCTTTCCGGATTGACACCATCCGAAATCACCAAATCACTGGAGTCAGACTCTGGGGTTTCTCTCGGCACTCAAGCCCCCTATCAAGAATTCGGCAAGATATAGATAACGGGGCTTTTTGTCAACTCGGGCGCTGCAAAAAGGCAGGGGGCTTCCAGTCCCCTAATCGAGGGGTACACGAAAGATACTACAGATTCCCCCGCTTCTCCTGCTCCAGCTCCAGCGCCTCGAACAACGCCTTGAAGTTGCCCTTGCCGAAGCTCTGGCTGCCTCGGCGGGCGATGATCTCGAAGAACAGGGTCGGGCGGTCTTGCAGCGGCTTGGTGAATAGCTGGAGCAGGTAGCCCTCGTCGTCGGCGTCGACCAGGATGCCCAGGTCCTTGACCTTCTCGTGGTCTTCCTTTACGACCGAGTGGCCGTGCTCGGTGAGGACCTTGTTCACGCGGTCCCACACCAGCTCGTAGTAGGTGTCCGGCAGGCTCAGGAAGTCGACGCCGCGGCGGCGCAGCTCGGCGACGGAGTGCATCTCGTCGTCGGTGCGGAGCGCCAGGTGCTGCACGCCTGGGGTCATGCTGTGCCACTCGAGGTACTCGAGGATCTGGCTCTTCTTCTTGCCCGGGGCCGGCTCGTTGATGGGCATCTTGATGAGGTTGTTGCCGCTGGCCATGACCTTGGACATGAGGGCCGAGTACTCGGTGGAGATATCGGCGTCGTCGAAGTGCTTGAACATCGCGAAGCCCATGACGTCCTCGTACCACTGCACCCAGTGGTTCATCTTGCCCTCTTCGACATTGCCAACGCAGTGGTCGACAAAGCGGAGGCCGCAGGGGTTGGCCTTGTTGTAGTCGTTCAGCGAGAACGCGCCGAAAGGCGCGAAGCCCGGCGCGAACGCGCCGCCGCTCTTGACCTTGTCGAGCTCGTACGCGCCGGTCCGGCTCACGAAGCTGTGCACCGCGCGGCCATAGGCCTTGACGCCCGCCATGGTGACGCTGCCGGTCTCGTCGCTGAGGGTCACCGGCTCGTAGGCGCTCTCGCCGCCGTTGCGCAGCACCTGCTCGTACGCGGCGGTCGCGTCGGCGACGGTGAGCGCGACGTCCTTGACGCCGTCACCATACTTGACGAGCTCGTTGTTGATGGGATGGTCCGGCGTCAGCGGCGTGGTCAGCAGCAGGCGGATGTTGCCCTGTGTGAGCAGGTACTGGGCCTGGTCGCGGCTGCCGGTGGTTAGATCGGCGACCTGCTCGACCTGGAAGCCGAAGAGCTGGGCGTAGAACACGGCGGCCTGCTTGGCGTTGCCGACATAGAAGCGGACGTGATCGATGTCGATGAGGTCGAGGGGATCGACGGCCTGCGAGGTGCCGGTGCTGGTGGCGGCGGAGGTCATGGGGCGCTCCATTTCCTTCGGTTCACCCGACACCAAGGGGCACACGCCTCCGCTCGCCGGATCGATTGCCCGGGTCTGCACGGCAGGCGGCCAACGCGGGTGACCGCGTTTGAGCATTATACGCGAACGGAGCCCAATCGGATGAATCCCCGCACCCCGGGGGTTAGCCTTGTGATGATGGCCGCCGACGATCCATCACGCCACCCACCCAGTCGAGGATTCTGGCACACGGCCCGAGCCCTGGGCCGCCAGTGGGCCCCGGTGGTGGCCGAGCAGGCGGGCATTCGCAAGGCCGAAGAGCCCGTCGCGGCCTCGGGCGGCATCCCGGAACGCGACGCGTGGGAGTCGGCGGCGTTCGGTGCCCTGTGGATGGGCCAGGCAACCACGCTGCTGCGTGTCGGCGGGCAGACCGTCTTGACCGACCCACACTTCGCCGAGCACGCGGGCGTCAGCATCGCCGGCAAGCCAACGGGCCGCCGGCGTTCGATCGCGCTGCCCGGCGAGGTCCACGACCTGCCGCCCGTAGATGTGCTCGTACTCACGCACGCGCACATGGACCACTGGCACAAGCCGACACTCGAGCGATTGGTCAGCCCCGCGACCACGGTTGTGGTGCCTCATCACACGCGCCGCCTGCTGCCCCAGCGCGGACGGGGCTTTGGGAACGTCATCGAACTGCGCTGGGAGGAACAGGAAGACTTGGACGGCGTCGGCGTGACGGCGTGGCCGTGCAAGCACTGGGGCGCGCGGTACCTGATCGATCGCCACCGAGGGTACAACGCGTACATTATCGAGGATGACTCGCGCCGGCTGCTCTTCGCTGGCGACACCGCCGATACGCACCACTTCGACGAACTTCAGCAAATCGAGACGGCGATCCTGGGCATCGGCAACAGCTACGCGCCCTGGGACCGCGTGCACGCCACGCCGGAACAGGCGGCGGCCATGGCCGAGCGGATGGGTGCGGCTCGCATCATGCCGATCCACCATTCGACGTTCCACGATGCAGGGGAGCCGGTGGGTGAGGCGTTGGATCGAGTCAAGAAGGTGTGGTCTCCGCGGAATGTCATCTGTGAAGACATCGGCGCCGCGCATCTCGAGTAGTTTTCACAACTGCGTTCTACGACTGGATTTGCTGCAGGATGCTCGGGTCTCGGATTTCTGAGTCTCGCGACAGCATGAGCGTCTTCGCAAGCACCTCGGCGGTACGTGGATCGTCATCTGCGAACGGCAGGAACAGGCGGCCACGGTACTGGCTGTGGACGGCGACGATGAACAACGCCTTCCCTGGCTTCAGCGTTGCATTGGCGCTGCCAAGGTGGAGGGCGTAGCCGGCCAATTCGCCGTCGATGTGCGCGTGGTGGCCCTCGACGCGGACGTTGTCGAGGTTGAGCAGTCGGGCGGTCTCTCGCAAGAGCGCGGCCCTCATCTCGATGGTGCTCGCACTGGCCTCGGGATCAACGCCGCCCATGTGAGCCACAGATACGACGAGATCGAGGTCGCGCATCGCCTCGCTAAACACGACGTCGGGCACGTCCGAAAGGCTCAGCCTCTTGTACTCGTTCGAACGCTTGCGAAAGTACGCGCTCTCGAGCGTGATTCCATCGATCTCGGCCGGCGTGTAGAAGTGCTCTTCGAACGAAAGCTCGGCGACCAGGCCGCGATCGTGCCAGACGCGGCGGACGCCCTCCTCGGGCTTGAACGCCCAGTTTCGTGCCTTGAGCAAGGCGAGGGCTTGTCTCGGGTTCACCTGGTGGCCGGCGTACCGGCGGGTCAGGTCTGGGGCGTACTTCGACTTCGATTTTCCGGAGCCGAGCTCGGTCTCGGTCTTCGGATACACCTCACGGAAGATCTGCTTGAACGGCTGGACGCGCTCGGCCTCGAAGCAGTCGCGTTGCCACTCATGCCAATCGCCGCGATCAAGGAGATCGAGGGGGTGTGCGAGGCGGAGAGTGTCGTTCTTGCCAACGGGCTCGCGCGCGTCGTCATGCGCGCGAAGGAGCTTGCCGCGCTTCTCGGGATAGCCGACGAGACCCGCCTTGTCGCCAACGAACACGAGCCTTTCAAGCATCGGGCGCAAGATTGGGTGCGACAGGAGCTCGGTCAACTCGGCCCCGGAGAACGTGTCGCCGCGGCACATCGCCTCCTCAAGGCTCAGGCGCATGCGTGAGGCCTGGCGTCTGAGCTCGGTGACCCGTCCCTTCAGCTCGACGAAGGGACGGTGTGTCTTGAGCTTGGCTGGGATTGCCTTGAGCTGCTTTTCGCCCTTCACGATGGTGATCTCGGGAGCGCCTTCGTCGTTGATCGCGAGCGTCACGATCGTCTCGACCTTCTTGCCGCGGACCGTTTCGGTCTTGGACTCGGTGACGGGCCCCTTCTTGAGGTCGGCGACGGCGTCCGCTTCCATGGCCCATTGCAGGCGGGCGGGGTCCTTGTATCCCGCGGTGCGGGCGAGGTTCTGCATCGCGATGTCGACGGCGCGACCCTCGCTGGCCTGGCGTTGGCTGCCGAACTGTCGGCTCTGCCTCTTGTATTCCTGCATCAGCGTGTAGCGCCGCAGGGTCTCGGCCTTGGCCGTCTTCTTCAGCAGCGGGAGCAGACCGAGGGCCCGGAGGCTATCTTGATGGCGAGTCCGGTCGATGCGTTCCTCGAGATCTGCGGCCTTGCACTGGCCCAGCATCGCGGTCGCGAACAGCTCGGCACGCTTGTGTCCGCCACTCGTCGACGCGTACTTCGCGGCCTTCTGCACGGCTTGCCAGTTTTCGGCGCCGAGCTTTTCGTACGTCTCATTGAACCACGCGACATCGACGGCCCCGTCGAGCAGGTCGTCGCTGGTCAGGCTGGTCCGCTCGTGGATCTGCGAATTCCAGATATCGCGGAACTCCTGATCGCGGAAGTAGTCGCTCTGCTTCGTGTGGGCGTGGATCCACCATGCGGCATCCTCGAGTCCGGGCATCTCCAGCGCATGCTCGGCGTGGCGGGCCCACTGGGGTGCGTAGATTGCCACCTCGAGAAGACGCGCGGGCTTGATGCCGCTCTCCGTATACAGCTTGGTAAATGCGTCGTGCGTCTCGGACTCGTGCGGAGCCGTGACGGAGATAAGCCTGCTCAATGACGCCGGCCTGGTGAGTTGCTCGCTGTACGACCAGAATCCGCCGCGATGGAGCTTGTCCTTGCCCATAGCCGCGATCAGGCGGAACAGGACCTCGGCACCCCCCGCGTGGCGGATGTCCGAGGCCGCATTGGTCGCGGGTGAGGGACGCTCGCCGCGCGTGAGCTCGATGTCGATCAGCCGATCGCGAACGGCCATCGCGACGTCTTGCAGCTTCGGACGCGTCGCAAGGGCCGGGTGCGGCTTCAGCCCGGTGACCGCGTTGATGTCGCCGCAACTCACGCGTTCATCATCGTGATACGAAGGCCGTGGGGCGAGCAGCAGCCACGTGAAGTCGTGCTCGTTGAAGTGCCCGGCGTCGTACGCGAGGCAAAAGTCCTCGATCGCGGGGCCTCGTTCGGAATTAGGCACCTTGAGGTCGAGCGCGAGCATCTCGAGGCGTGCGATGCGGATGATCTGCTCGGTTCGTTCCTCGGACTCGACGAGATACGAAGACAGTCCTTCGGCAACCCCGATATCGCCTGCGAGCGGCGTCGTCTTGCCCAGATAAGGGATCTTGCGTGGTTGAAACGTCCCCTTCTCGATGAACGTCGCCAGGCGATCCTCGGCGATCTGCGCGAGATGCGGAAGTTCGTTGCCATCGGGCTGGAGCAGCGGCAGCCACCCGACGAGGTGGTCGAACGCCCATTGTGCTTGCCACGCCGTCGAACTAAACGTCCGGTTCTTAAACGATCTCCACCACTCCTCATGATCATCGTGTTCGGAGAGCACCCAGGCCCGAAGCAGTTCCAGCCCGTCGTCGTCCCGGAGGTCTGCCGACCGGCCCTCGGCCCACTCGAGCCAGACCTCGCGGAGCGGCATGTTCTCGAGGTTCGCGTTTGGATCTGCACCGTCACGGGAGCGCCCACGCCGCGGAGACGGGAAGTGGCTGCCGAGCCGGTCACGCCGCCCCCGCTCCATAAATTCGTGGTTGGGCTCGACCTCGATCTCGGTGTCCGAGTGCTTGCGGAAGAGCGCTGCCAGCGACTTCAGGCACGCCTTCGCGGTAGCCGTGTCCTGGGCGACGGCCGCGTTCTCAGGCTCGATCGGCTTCATTCGGCTATCGGGCGGGAGCAGGCCAAAGCAGTCGTCCGTGCTCGGCTCGTCCTGCTCGGCTTCCAGCAGCCTCGCGGCGGAGGCCTTTGTTTCGTTGTCGGTGAGCACGCTCTGGTGGGTCTCCACCAGCGCGCGCGCCTCGTCGGCCATCTTGTCCTGCTCGATCAGTGTGGCACAGAGTTCCAGTCCCGCCGCTCGGCGCTTTGCGTGCTTGTCACCCAGCAGGCGCTCGGCGACGGCCAGACGCTCGGCGGCCTTCAGCTTCGCCAGCCGCACGATGGCGCCCTTGCGGAACGTGGCGGCGACGCGGTGGAGATTCTTCACCAGCAGGTCGACCTCGGCCTGCGACACAGGGACTCGCTTGTACCTGAGGCAGTCGAACGCCTCGGCATGGACGTCCTTGCGCGCGTCGGTGGTCATGCGAACCACGAAGTCGACCGCCTCCTGGCTAAGCGGCCCCTTCGGTGGATTCTTGGGCTTTGTTTCGTACGGCTCGAACCGACCGCACAGGTGACGCATGAACCGCGCGCAGTCCCACGAATCGAGGCTTTCCGCGTACGGCAGCATGCGCATTGGGTCCGGACCGGCGATGGCGGCCAGGGCGCGCGCGGGTGTCTTCTTCTCGTCGGTGAACTCGAGCCAGGGCCACAGCAGGGCCGTGGGCGTGGTCTCCTTCCTGGGCATCTCCTCGTAGTACCGGCCCATCGCCGCGAAGAGGTCGGCGTCGAACGCCTTGAACTCGGGCTGAGCGAGCACCTCGGCCCACAGCATGCGGATGTGGCCGCAGGTCTCTTTGCCGGCCAGCATGTGCTCGCGGATGAGGCTGGTCAGCTCGGGCTGGAGCCTGGCTCGGCTGACGATGAGCCACGCCGCGAACCGGCGCTCGGGGTCGGCGCTGCTCTCGATGACCGCCGCGCCGAAGCGCATCGCGTCCTCAGCGTCGAGGAATGCCGCGGCCCACAGCGCGAAGTACGCCTCCTGCGGCGTGCCCTGGGCAACCAAACGCTCGAGTTCGGCGCGATCGTCCAAGCACTTCGCAACGGTTGTGAGCCCCTCGTTGACCGGCTTCACGCTGCCACCAGCCCACGCCGTTGCAAACCACACGTCGAACGCCCGCACCACGCTGCTGAAACGCGCCAGGTCATGCTCGAGCACGAGGCCGATGAAGTACCGGAACGCGTCCGGGTGGGCCTCGTGGACGTGCTCGAGGATCGACTGCCGCAGGCCTTCCTGCCGCTGGGCGGCCAGCAGCATCCTGCCGATGGCCTCCCAGTCCTTGAGATTGTGGCTGTTCAGCAGGGCGACGATGGTGTGGTCGCCGAAGCGGGCGGTCTCATGCTCGCCGGCGATGGAGTCGAGCAGGATCTGGCGGACTTCTTCAGAAGCCCGGCCACGGGCGTTGAGCGTGGCGGCGAGGAGAAAGCCGAGTTGTTCGGGCCACAGACCTCGCATGTCTGGCACAAGATCCTGCGCATGCCGGGCAACCCATTGGGCGTCGACGTCCAGACCCTTCAGGATGTCACAGAGATCGACAACGAACTCCGCAGCCCGGTGCGACACAACCTGCTCGCGGCCCGGGACCCGAAACGGGGGAGTGTCAAGATCGCTGCCCATTGGCTTCGCATTGACGCTCTTCCAGGCATGCTCGATGGCACCACCGAGTCTGGGAAACAGTGCAGACCAGGTCCGTTCTCGCCCCGCGGCAACAAGCCCATCGGTCATCGATCGCAAAGCAGCGATGCGAGCATC
>ERZ1740058.109-NODE-109-length-69289-cov-7.151761_pt1 | contig 69289 bp, 62 predicted proteins | sample MGYA00581745_ERZ1740058 | MGnify/ENA primary metagenome ERZ1740058 (study PRJEB43018, sample SAMN04849742) | marine metagenome | isolation source: floating plastic debris | place: Pacific Ocean | collected 2008-08-30 | study: EMG produced TPA metagenomics assembly...
GTGGCGTGATATCTGCGGTTCTATCGCCTGCCTCTGGCGCATTGTCTTGGGCTTCGGGATCAGTTTCGGGAATTGGTGGCAGATCGGTAAGTGTGTTGGGCTCGGTAGCGTCCGTGACGGTGCTGCTGTCTGATTCGTTTGGTCGCAGCAGTCCTAGATCGTCTCGAAACAGCCAGCCAGTAGCCAGTAGGAGTACGGCTAGGCTAACGCCACCGATGACCTTTTTGGAAAGGCTGCCTTCTTTCGGTTCGGGTTCAGTGATGTCTTTAAAGATGGGACCTGACGGCTTAAGGTTGCGATCGCGAATCCATCGTTTGATAAAAAAGGGCTTTTTGAGCGTAATCGCCTCTGACCACAGCAGTGCATTGTCCGGATCACGGTTAATCTCTTCTAGCCACAGCATTTGCTCCTCTTTAACAAGGCGGCTATTAATATTGACTTTATTGATTCTGTGAGGACTGATATTTTCTAAGATTTGACGAACGCGGTTAACGATAGGCTGCTGGTCTAGCTTCTCGGCAGAGTCGGCTTCGCACAGCACCTGTAGCATGCCGTCATCAGCTACGACCGCGCGGGTACGAACGCCTATCTCAGCCAAGCGTTCGTTCAGAATTTGAATGATGGCAGCAACGCTACCCTGGCGAGCCTGGCCAAAGGTTTCATTAGTTGGGTTGCTCATGACGAATCGGATCGTTAGTGACAGTGAAGAGGTGGGCCGATGGACGACTCTTTCGGGGGCCGTTTAGGGGTAGATAGCTAGCTGTTCTATTGTGTGTTAGTTCAGTGCGTTTAGAGAATATACCTGAAATTGGCTCTCTCAGTTTGACGTCAGGTGACCAGTATCATTGAACCGGCGCAGAATCCAATATTCAGGGTTGAATTGGTTTTGTCTCAAGGTTTTAGTTTGTGTCGGGTGGTGGGTGCTAGCCAGCCAAAATTCGAAAATTGCAGTGTGGTCAATAGTGAGTTTCCAAGTGCGATCGCACCCCATCAGTGCTGACATCATCTGAATCATGAGCCCGGCATGAGAAACGGCCCAGATGACATCACCTGGCTGGTGCTGGGACAGCAGCTCTGTAATCCACTGCTGTCCTCTAGCTCTAGCGTCAACTAGCGATTCAGCCTTGGGCACGGGCTGCCACGCTAACGACTGCATGAGCTGGTGACACAGATCTGGGTACTGAGTTGTTGCTTCATGCCAGGTCAGTCCTTGAAATATACCTGGATGAATCTCTTTAAGCGCCTCGCTGTAGCGAATCGACAGCGGATGCTTAATGCTATGTAACCCTTTGGCGATAGTGGTGGCTGTCTGCGCCGCTCGTAGCAGTGGACTGCTGTAAAGATGAGTCGGTAGCTGGCGAGCTTGAGACGGTGCAATCAGTCTGCTCGCGAGCAGACTAGCCTGCTGCTGCCCTCTAGGTGAAAGCCCGGTTGAGGTTTGCCCTTCCATTCGCGCTTGCGTGTTGCCAATGGACTGCGCATGGCGGATAAGTCGAAGCTTAAGATAGTGCAATTGCTGAGATATTGCCTTGAGTGAGCTGTGTTGGCTACAGCATAAAGGGTGCGATCGCACCCAGTAAATTTTTGCAAAAGCGGGCCTCTGTTCTCAAATGATTACAGTTGGATAGCTGAACACAGGTGAGCCGTCACACTCGGCAGACGACCGTTTACAATTAATCCAATGAGATTCGCGCTATGGCTCTTCAGCGAAGCAGGATTGCTGCTTCATAGAGCGGGGTGCCATAGCAAGTTGGTGTGATGCAAGTTGCTGTGGCCTGCGCTTTGAAATGATACATTCTGTGTTGAGGAGCTCTGCTGCCGAAGGTGATAGTTTTGTCGTTTAGTCTATCCGAGTCGTTTATTTATGCTGCTGAAATCAACCACCCGCCACATCTTGATCTACGCGGCCACCATTGAAAATAATGAGCTGATTCCAAGTGAGCAACAGCTGACGATAGATGTAGATCCAGAGAACGAATTTTCTTGGACCGATGAAACCTTGCAAAAGGTCTACCGTGAGTTTGATCGGCTCGTGGACGATTATGCTGGTGAGGCCTTGACAGACTACAATCTCCGGCGAATTGGGTCAGATTTAGAGCATTTTGTCCGGGCGCTTCTGCAGTCAGGTGAGATTAGCTACAACCTGCGATCGCGCGTGTTGAATTACAGCATGGGCCTACCACAGGTTGTAGAAGACGCGGCGGCTGATACTAAAGAAGGTGCACCGAAATCAGTCACAACGTAGTATTGTCATTTTTTGGCCATGATATCGGCCTTTTCTTTTAGTGATTAACTGTCCCAACCCTAGCTGCAACACTGCCAATCCTGAGGGGGCTGACGCCTGTCAGGAATGTCAGTCGGTGCTGCCCCACTATTATCTGTGGGGAGTGGGTGATTTGGTGGCTACGCTAAAGCCTGGCACACTGGTGAATCAGCGCTATTTGCTGAAGCGTGATCGTATTTTTCTAGATACAAAGCCGGGGATTTTGCCAGAATCCTTGCCGGAAATTCCAGAATTTTTGCTGCCGTATCTACATCTTTCGGCCTATCCGCTACATGTTCCCCGCCCTTACTCAGTATTGAGAACGCCAGATAAAGACTACATGCTCATGTTGGAGTCATCGGCGCTGGCAATGGCAGCAAAGCCGGAGGTGCCGACTCAGCTGCCCCGGTTAATCAACCGCTGGAAGGAGGCACCGCCCTTACGTCAGCTAAGCTGGCTGTGGCAAATCGCTCAAATGTGGGACGCGTTCTCGACTGAGCAGGTCTCGGCGACGCTGTTAGACAGTTCTTTGCTGCGTGTAGATGGCTCAATAGTTCGGCTATTAGAGCTGGCATCCCCAATGCCCGGACCAGGTAGCAGTGCGGGCGCTGCGGGCGCTGTGTCTTCTGCGGGTTCTGCTTTGGGCGCTCAGCCTACGCTGATAGATTTGGCGCGCAGCTGGCAGCCGCTGGCTGAGAGCGCCCACCAAGCTGTACGTGCATTTTTAGAGCGGCTGTGTGAAAACTTAGAGCGTCAGCAGCTCACGGCAGAACAGCTAAGCGAGCAGCTAAGTCAGGCCATAGCTGAATGTGCGATCGATCAGCAGGTGACCTACGATCTATCGGTTCATACGGATCAAGGACCCACGCGCAAGCGCAACGAAGATGCCTGCTTTCCAGAGAGCGGCGCGATAGCTCAATACAGCAGTGAGCAGGTAAAAGCGTCGCCTCAACTGCTGATTGTATGTGATGGCATTGGCGGCCATCAGGGTGGAGATGTCGCTTCTAAGCTGGCAATCGCTACGATTCAGCAGCAGCTACAGCCGATTGTGACGGCTGATAACCTGACTTTAACTTCGACAGAACTCTCTCTTGCGATTGAGACAGCCATCTGCGCGGCAAACGATGAGATTTCGGCCCAGAACGATCAGGCGCAGCGGCAGGCGCGTGATCGCATGGGAACCACGTTAGTCTTAGCTTTGCTATATGGCTCTGATGTCTACGTGGCGCACCTGGGAGACAGCCGGGCCTATCGGGTCAGCAGTCGTAACTGCCAGCAGATTACGCTTGATGATGATGTGGCCTCCCGGCAGGTTCGCTTGGGCGGCAGTCTGTACAGAGAAGTTTTGGTGCAGCCAGGTTCGGGGTCGTTGATACAGGCCTTGGGTATGGGGCCTTCTCAGTCTTTGCGACCGACGGTGCAGCGGTTTGTGATAGATGAGAACTGCGTCTTTTTGCTGTGCTCGGATGGACTGAGTGATAGTGACCGGGTCGAGCAATTCTGGCAGAGTGAGCTCAGTCCGTTAGTGATGGGGGAGTCTTCCTTTGCCGCTGCGGGGCCAAAACTTATCGATATCGCCAACAAATATAACGGTCATGACAATGTGACGGTCGGTTTGTTGAGTGCCCAAGTTGTGCGCGTTTCACAGCGAATTGTGCCCCGTGAGATGGCTGCAATTCCTGCGTCGGCTACCAATCGTAAGTCTCAAACGATTTCTCAAACGATTAATGCGCGAAAGAATAAGCCGTCGCGCTTGGATGAAGATGCTCCGACAACAGCGCTGCGATCGCCCATCGCCCCTGCACCCGAGGAATCAGTGGCCCCCTCTTTCGCCAAGTCTGAGGCTGCTACTAAATTGGCCGCGGCCAAAACAAATCTGCCTGGCGCTGTAAAACAAAAGAAAACGGGCAGTGGTCTGCTCAAAAAGGCGGGGCTGGCGCTTTTACTACTGGCCATTGTTGGCGGACTGCTGGTGGCCTTTTTCCCAGGGCTCCGCTGGCGTTGGCAGGCGGCAGGTGAGCTTGACCCGATTGAAAATGGTGCTGAAAGCGGAGCGCTAGAGAGCGAAATTCCCAACGATGAGCCGACAAGCGTTGCGCCTCCTGCGCCGCCACCACCGCTCAATCTGCAAGACTACGTACGCATTCGCCGCCCGGCCGTAGCGACCGCTGATTTACTACTTTTGTACCCCAATCCAGCCATTGGGCCTAACGATATTCCAGGCACCATTCCAACGGGCGGAATCGTACAGGTAGTGGGTAAACAAACGGATGCAGACGATGCGAGCTGGGTTCAGGTAAAGGTTTGTTCTATTCCTTCTGGTGAAAGCTTGGGAGATGCGCCGCTGGAGTCTGACACACCCACCAGTGAAACGGGGGAGGCTGCTGCGGATTTGACTCGCCCTTTGAATCAACCCGAATCGACCGATCCGACTCAGCCCTTGATGCTAGGACCCAATGGGGAAGGCTGGATTGTGGAGTCGAGTTTAGCGGCGATCGCCCAGCCGATTGAGAACTTACAGCCCAGTCAAAAAGGTAGTTGTGAGAGCTGATGGTCAACCAAGATTCTAGGCAGGACGCTCTTTGCTTTTGGGTGGCACTCGATACGCTGCAAGCGCAGAGCGATCGCTTTGCGATTTGGGTATTGCGTGCGCCTCACCCTAGCGGCCACGTGCACTACGACTGCGATTGGAGCCGTCAGCTTGCAGATGCCTGGCACAGCTGGCAATCTATGTTTTCTTTGCGCGGACTTCCCCAAGTTCCTCACATTCCGTCGGCCTATGTGCCTCAGTTTGTATTTGACGCTGCTGCTGACGATGAATCGTCTGACTCCGCTCAGGTGTCTAGCTTTAGCAGCCGGTATATGCAAGATTTGGGCGTCAGCCTCTGGCAGTGGCTGTTCAATGGCCCGATTGAAAGTAGCTTTGAGCGCGCTCAGGGAATTGCTATGGGGCAAGATATTCCTCTGCGCCTGCGCCTAGAGATTCGAGATCCCGAGCTGATTGCTATGCCCTGGGAGATTATGCAGCCTCAACCAGGCAGCCGGGCGCTCTCACTGAATCGAAAAATTCTTTTTAGCCGAACCAGCAGTGATGTAGATCCGCTAGAGCCCGCTCCTTTGGCTCGCGCGCTAAAGATTTTGCTGGTGCTAGGAAAAGATAGCCCTGGCGAAGACGCCTCACCGGAACAATCAGTGTCTTCTCGATCGGCGTCTTCACAGCTAGATAATGCTGATGATGCTGACTCCTCGGAAGAGCATCTACAGCTAGAGCAAGAGGCCGCGCTACTGAAGAAAATTCTGGAGCAAAACAGCGATTTGAGCGGGCGCTCTACAGCAAAACGACAAGTTGATATGCTGCTACAGCCCACAGCCGCAGAGCTATCTAAGAAATTAAGAAAGGGCGACTATAACGTATTTTTTTACTCCGGTCACGGCGTGCCGGGCCCTGACGGTGGGCTATTATTTTTATCCGATGCTACTTTGAGCGGTACAGAGCTGGCTCAGGTCCTGACTCAGGCGGGCGTCAAGCTAGCTGTGTTTAATACCTGCTGGGGGGCACAGCCTGAAGAAGCTCAGCAAAAGTCTTTGCCGCGCAGTAGCTTGGCTGAAGTGCTGCTGCACCACGGTTTGCCGGCAGTGGTTGCCATGCGAGATTCAATTGCTGACGAAGAGGCGATTAGCTTTATTCAGGTATTTGCCCAGACGCTGGCTGAGCGCAAGGCGGTGGATGAGGCCGTTGCGATCGCCCGTCAGCAGCTTCTCACGCTTTATCACTTCAATCAGCCCGCGTGGACACTGCCTGTGCTGTACATGCATCCAGATTTTGACGGTAAGCTGCTGCTGACCGAAGAGTCTCAAACGACTCAAATCAACCAGGGCACAACGACGTCTTTTGCCGTTAACCGACAATCTGCGCTATTGAGAGATGCCGAGAATCCTGGTGAGCCCTGGCCGATTTACAGTGATGTTTTGCGCATTGGCCGACGCCCTGAAGTCAATGATGTCGTGATTTCAGATCCTTGGGTATCGAGCAGCCATGCCGAAATTTTTAACCGCCGGGTAACGCCTGCTGAGTCAACCGGCGGTCGTAGGATGGCGTACTTCTTGCGCGATAAGTCTCGATATGGCACGTTCTATATGAAAGACGGCGACTGGCGAGAGGTTCATCGCCAGGAAATCCCTTTGAGTTCGGGCACAAAAATTCGATTTGGCAGTAAGTCAGAAGGACAGCTGCTAGAGTTTGTCCTAGAAGATGCCTGAACGGAGCCAACAAAAATAAAAGCTGCGCTGTGCGGAACTGCAAAAAATGCCTTTGTATCTCTTTTAGTCACACATTACGATTTCTGCTAAGTCAGTTACATAAACCACTATGACTAACTCTTCTCCCTCAGGCGGTAGCAATATGGATAATCCTGCACTGTCTGCTACGCAGGCTGAACTCTTGCAGCGGGTTTTGGACCCCGAACAAAGTGCGCCCTGGCTGAGTGCTGATGTGGCCGATGAGTACGCTAAGCAGGTGAATACGGCTGGTCAGGCGTTGGAAATTTCTGATGAAGAATCCGCGCAAGGCTGGGAAGGTCTGTCCATCACGCTGGCCCAAATCTGGGGCAGCACAACTTTGCTCTCTCAGCTGCAAGCAAAGTTTGCGGGGCGTTTGCCGAGCGATTTTTTGATGGCTATTGGTGAAAAGGCACAGCAGGTCGCTAAGGGCGGACAGCCTATGGTGAATCAGCTGATTGCTTGTGTGCAAGACGGGTTTGAAAACATGGCGACGGCTGATCTGCAGGTGATGGCTAGGCCGATGGCGTTTGCGATGCGCGGCAGCAGTGCGGATGAGTTTGTTGATGCGACAATTCAGTCTGTGCGCAAGGCCGATTGGGATGCGCTCTCGCCGATTGAGCAGGCTCGCTTGAGCCTGGCCGCTGCCAGATATGCAATTTCTCAAACAGACGGCACTGAGGCCTAATTTCTGAGTTCTTGATCTCTTAGCTCTCAATCTCTAAGTCTTCAATCTCTAAGTCCTTAGTCTCTACACGCTTAGTCGCTGAAAGATTGCCTTCATCGGCCTTTGTCGGTCTTTCTACTGTGTTTCCTGAAGCCGCCTTTGAAGCTGTATCGGCTTGCGGATTACCCAATTTTGAGCGCGGTTGACCCATTGATAGTCCAGGGTTTCGACTGTGAACTGGGGTGGATTCCAAATATCTGCGGGCGGCGTGCCAAAGTACTGCTGATAGCGTGCGATCGCATTTGCACATTGCTGATAGTATTTGCGCCCTTCGGCCTCGCCGCCCAATCCAGGCGTGTGATGAATTTGTCGACCCAGCAGTTGGCCACAAAAGTCATTCCAATAAGACTGGGTGTAGAGAATGTGCTGATGCCAGACCCGGTCGATAACGGTGGCCGGAGAGAGCTGCTGGTCTGACACCATGACTAGAAAGATAAACTTTTTGTACTCGTTAATGGCCCGGTGAGTAAAAACGCCTGTCCATCCATATTGCCAGGCGAGCTTAGCCGAAAAAGGGCAGTCTACGCCAGGCTGATCGATTTTGAATCGGGCGATTTGTCCGTATAAGACTCGTTGCGCTGGCGTCATGTTTATCTTGTTCTAATTTGTACTTTCTAATTTGTACGAAAAGTGGTGGCCAGCTCAAAGGGCGTCGGTTTAGCAGCCGCAGCCACCACTTGTGGTATCGACAATCTTGACGATAGGCATAGGGTATATAGTTTGTAGCTCTAGACCTAAGAAGCTGCTAAGTTCCTGACCGAGCCACCAAAATTCTGCGGCGGATAGCCCGGCGTGCCCAATCGCATAGGTCAGCTCTTTGCTGTGAATAGAGAGCTTGGGTAAGACGCCCTGTCCACTTTGCGAAATCTTATTTTTACCTTCTTGATAGCTGGCAAAACGGTAGCCAGGATTGTAGGTGAGCAAATCAAGATCTTGGAATTGAGAGGTTTGTTTTGCCCACCATACTTTTTGGGTCCGTTTATTACGCGTACCTGTGCGAATGCCTTGATGGCGGTCAATTTCGACGATTGTCTGTTGACCAACAGATGGAATTCGTCTGTATAACCTCAATAAAATGGCGCCTAGTAGCTGGTGAAACACAACGGTAAATATTCCCAGGCTAAAAAGGACCATTTGACCTGTGAACCATAGATAAATGACGACGCTAGCGGTGATAAGAAAGGTATACTCTGGAGCCGTTTCAATCGGTTTGTCATAGGTGATGCAAATGCGATCGCCGACGCTTTCTAATTCAACCTCTGTCCCTTCTGGTTTGAGATGTTGGTAGCTTCCTTTGGGAGTTGCTTTCGCTTTCAGGGCTATTAAAGCCTGCTCAGCAGAATCGAAGCGCTGGTTGAGGTAGGGATGCGTCATTTTCTCTAGCCACCGAGCTAACGTGGGTGACAGTGAAGGATGCGTCAGCTGAACTTTGCCATCGACATGGTCAATATCAGCGGGGTGAGTGCCAGTGATCAGATAGAGTAGCGTCATGCCCAGGCTGTATAGATCAGATGCGGGAGTAGCTTGCCCAGCAAATTGCTCTAACGGAATATAGCCATAGCTACCAACGATAGTGATGGTTCCACTTTCTTGGGTCAGATCTGTATGCACCGAGCCAAAGTCGATGAGATAAATATCCCGACTGTTGCTGTTTGGACGGTTGCTATGAGCCTTTACTGAATGACTACGCTCTTGGGCTGGTGGCGACATCAAAATATTGCTAGGTTTGATGTCGCGATGAATAACGGGCGGCGTTTGCGTGTGAAGGTAGCTCAAGATGCTCAGCAATCGCTCGGCAATCTGCATAACTTCTGTGGCCTCGAACCGCTTGCCTGACTGTATTAGCGTTTCTAATGACGCTGCTTCTAAGTAGGTTTGCACCAATACAAAGCTGTGAATACCTTCGAACGTCGTTTCAAAGGCGTCTTTGTATTGAGGAATAGCCGGATGATTAAGCCTTTCAAGCATTTTGGCTTCGCGTTCAAATAGCTTAATGCTGGCCCATTGATCGGTGGTGTGAACAGCTTGCGCTAGCTGGATGACTTTGACGACAACACGTTCTTGAGTTTGGGTTTCTTGGGCTAAAAAGGTACGTCTGCCATTGCGTTTGGCGGCTTTGGGTGTGAGTTCTTGCTCAAGGGTATAGCGGCCGAGAGGGTTAGTAGCAAGCATCTTTGACCTCCTTAAAAGTAGTGAACCGGTTGGTTAGAGGCCGGTTTCTGGCCTGCTTGAGTTCGGTGAGTTTCTTCGTCTGTAGGGCTAATTGTTTGTAATGGAAGGTTTAAAAAGTCACTGAGTTCTTTCGCGATCCATAGCAAGTCTGCGGCTGATAGCTTGTCTTCGCTGACGATAAACTCCTTTCTCCCTGCATGTATTGAGAGTTTGGGGGATAAGCTAACGCCAGCCCTTTGCTTTTTTGTGAACCCCATTTGGTAAGAGCGCTTGAACTTATACCCTGGCGTGTAGGTCAAAAGCGTAATGCTATGAAAGGGGGCAGATTGCTTTTTCCGCCGCTTAGAGGTTCTAACTTGCTCAGGACTAGACCCTCTCGCTTCAGCTATTTGGATGCCTGCCTGCTGGTCAATAGCAATGAGGCTATAGCTTTTGCTGTGGACTGTTTGAGAAATCAAGATAATCAACCACCACAAGGCACGCACGCAGAGGTAGACGGCCAAGAGCGCGACCGTAAGGTAGAGCGCGATCATGGCAAGATTGAGGATAGGAATAGGTAAACCAAAGGCCGTGCCGAGAGATATAGAGAACCCAAGTATTGGTATGGCTGCAAAAACATACGTTATCCAATGAGTCCCACTGGGCTGAGCGGGTGGCGAAATGATGGCTAACTGATGGCGATCGCGATAGATTGAAACTTTGCTATTTGCTGGCTTTAGATGTGGGAAGTAGCCGGAATAGCGGTCTTTAGCATCCAGCGTAGCGAGGGCGATGTCAGCTGATTCAAAGCGATGATCGGCGTAGGGCGCACTCAGCCGCGATAGCCAGTAGGTGAAGCGATCGCTCAATCCGGAAATCTCTCCAATGCGCTCAATTTGAACACGCCCGTTTACCTGGGGCAGTTCTGCTGGATGCGTGCCCGTCAGCAGAAAAATCAGCGTCATGCCCAGACTGTAGAGATCGGATTGGGGTGTGGTTTGGCCTAAAAACTGTTCTAGCGGCATGTAGCCATAGCTGCCGACGATGGTCACCGTACCGCTGTTTTTACTGGCGGTAATTTGCACAGCGCCAAAATCAATCAGATACACGTTGCTTTCGACCACGCCGTCCTTGTTGCTTTTTGCCTTGAGTGAAGGCTGGCTGATAAGAATATTGCTGGGTTTAATGTCTCGGTGGATGACCGAAGGTAGCTGCTGGTGCAGGTAGCTCAATGTGGTGAGCAGCTGCCTGGCGATCGCAACGACCTCTGCTTCAGAAAATAGCTGGCCAGCGTCAACGACGGATTGAAGCGAGGGGGCCGCAATGTAGGTTTGCACAAGTACAAAGCTAGGCACACCCTCAATTTCTGTCTCAAAGCTGTCTTGGTACTGAGGAATCGTTGGGTAAGAAATCTGCTGAAGGATTTTAGCTTCTCGTTCAAAGAGCTTGAGGTCATCCCATTGAAAGCCTTTGCCAAGCTGAAGCACTTTGACAATGACTGGGGTTTGCGTTTCCAGGTCCGTAGCCAGAAAGGTGCGTCTGCCTGCTTTATGACTCAGCTCTTTTCGAAGGGCGTAGCGACTGAGCTGCTTAGATGCCAGTTCCTTCATAAAGCTCCCTGCAATATATTTATTGCCTAAGTGATTTGCCTAAGTAAAGACTAAGTAAATCCTAGTTTAGTCAGCAAGTTCTGTCAACAAAAAGACTAAGTAAGTGGTGAGTCTCTACTATGTGAGTCCTAAGCGCTAGGATGGAGAGGTTGCATTTTGAGCCGCTATGGCTAAGCCTTCTTTGCAGGCATCTAATGAGGGACAGCAGTTGGCGCTGCAGTCGCTAAAGCTGGCTGGATTGACTAAGAAAAGCCTGAGTAACGCAGTCGGCTGTAGTCGGCAGCCAGTGACGAACTTTTTCAAGGGCGTTGCGATTGAGCAGGGGTTGTTTTTGCGGCTGTGCGATCGCCTTGATCTCGATTGGCAGCGAGTTGCAGGCTTGAGCCAGCCGTCTGAGTCAGTGACTGCTGCGCCTGAGACTAATGTGGCTGTAGAACAAGGCATTGATGAGGTGGTGCGATCGCTTCGCCGTGCTGCGAAAGACAGCCTTTACGAACGCTGCGGCACTATGCGCGTACTGGACATGTCTCATCCGGTGGGGCTTAGCGATATTTACACCAGTGTCAATATTTTGGAGCAGGTGAGCAGTCACCAGCGCCGCAACCTGAAAGATCTGCTGGCTGAAGCTGAAGCTGGTAGCTTTGACCGCTTAGGCTTCGCTCAAGTGTCTCAGCCCCGCGTCTCGGTAATGACGGCAGTCGCCCAGCACAAAAAACTAATCGTGCTAGGTAAGCCCGGCGCTGGTAAAACAACATTCTTAAAGCACTTAGCGATTCAATGTATCGACGGTCAGTTTGAGCCTGACCGCCTGCCGCTGTTTGTCAACCTGAAGCAGTTTGCTGAGAATCCAAGTCGGCTAGGGCTGCTGGCCTTTTTAAGCGATCGCCACCTGAAGAGTCAAACAGCGGCCCTGCGCGGTGGTGATATCGCAGAATACATGCTGCAACTCAAACAGGTGCTCAATGCTGGACGTGCCCTTTTGCTGCTAGATGGTTTGGACGAGGTGAATCAGGACGTACACGACTGGGTGCTCCGCGAGATTCGGGTGATGGTGGAAGATTTTCACGAGAATCAGTTTCTGATGACCTGTCGGGTCGCCGCCTGGGAATACACCTTTGAGCAATTTACTGAGGTCGAGATTGCAGATTTTGATGGCTCGCAGGTGAAGGCTTTTGCCTATCGCTGGTTTTCCGGTAAGCCTATGAGCCCAGAGACTTTTTTGCGGAGTTTGCAGCACCAGCCTCGTTTGGCTGAGCTGGCTGTTACCCCCTTATTGCTGACGCTGCTTTGCCTGGCGTTTGAAGCGTCGAGTGCGCTGCCTAGCAGTCGAAGCGAGCTATATCAGGAGGGGATTGAGACGCTGCTGAAGAAATGGGATACGTCACGTGGAATTCACCGCGATCAGGTGTACAAAAAGCTCTCACCAAAGCGGAAGGAGGATTTACTCAGTCAGATTGCTTTGAAGACGTTTCAGCAGGGGCAGTACTTCTTTCGTCAGCGCGATTTGGCATACGCCATTACTGACTACATTCGCAACTTGCCAGAGGTGAGCGATGATCCAGAAGTGCTGCAAGTCGATAGCACAGCGGTGCTGCATTCTATTGAAGCTCAGCACGGCCTGCTAGTAGAGCGGGTGAAGCACTATTACTCATTTTCTCATCTGACGTTTCACGAGTACTTTGCGGCGCGTGAGCTGGTGTTAAACAGTGCAAATTTGAGAGAGACGATGGCGAAAATTGCCGATGGCTACGCGCTAAAGCCGCGCTGGAGAGAGGTTTTTCTGCTAGCGAGTGAGCTGCTGCGCGATGCGGATTTGCTACTGTCGCCGCTGTCCGAGAAAGTTCAATCTTTGCTGATTGACGTTCCTAAGCTGCAAGATTTTTTAGCGAGCACGGCTCGGCAGTCAATGCAGCCGCATTTTAATGGCTTCAAACCAGCAGCGGTCCGGGCTTTTTTGTTCGATATTGATTTCGATATTGATGAAAACCGGGCGGTGGCCATTCGATTGGATCGCCGGGCTAATTTTTTGGTGTGTGCGAGCTTTTTGACTCGGATGCTGGAGGGCGTGGGGTTAGAAGATGCGATCGCCCGCGCTAAAGCTCACGACCAAAAGTTCAGCGATCCTCGACAGCAAATTGCTCAGGCAAAATCTGCCAATGAGGCCATGATGATTGCCATTGAGATCGTCTTGGATTCCAAACGGCTTAATCCTGGGGAAGGCGAAAAATTAAAAGACATTGTTGAGCGCTTTCATCCTGAGCAAAACGAAGATGAGGCCATTAAAGAAGTTGCTGACGCGGCCCGCCATGTCGCAAAAGACCGCTACCACATGCGCAAAAAATGGACCTTTAGCGAGGCTGAAAAGCGACTGCTAAAGCAGTACTACCGGGGCGTGAAGCTTCTGGTAGATTGCCTTTATAGCGACGGGTGTATGCTAGGGCCAGAACGCCGGCAGGCGATTGAGAATAGTTTGTTTAGTCCTGCGGCTAATGGAATGAATGTCGATTAGTGTTGTCCCAATTGCTGAATTTGAAAGCTTTTCACAAAGCTTTTTTCCAGGCGGCGATAAATCCGCAGTCCAAGCCCGTGTGTTTCACCAGGAGAAGTTGCTTTTGCCCGCTGCCGGGACGCACTTTGGCTTTGTGTGGAAAGGGGCAGCCGCTTTGAAGCGATCGGTGCAGGCAGCTCCTTTTCCTTTGGCCGCAGGCATGTATTTTTCGCTGTCAGAGGCGGCTACGCTAGAAGCGCAGCAGGCGTCAGGCATCGTTGTGACGCACCCAGACCATCAGGGGTTGTTTTCTATCGGCGGTCCGATTGAGAAAACGGGCCGCTTTCCTTATATTGACGGCGGTACGACCAGCCTCTTGGTGGCGCCGATGGCCGTGGGCGATCCTTGTTTGCACGCTTTGTACATGCCGCCGAATGTGGATCAAACGGTGCACGCTCATCCGAGCGATCGCATTGGCATGATCGTTGGCGGCAGTGGTCAGTGCTGTAAACAAGACACTTGCTACGACCTAGTGCCGGGCACGTTCTTTCACGTTTTGGCCCATCAAGCGCATCGGTTTGTGACTAGCGATGAAGGGTTAGCGCTAGTGGTGTTTCATCCAGATAGTGATATGGGGTTTAGCGATCGCAGCCACCCCATGCTTAGCCGCACCCTCGTCAATAACGTTCGGGCGACTGAATTACCTCATCTTCAGCCCCGCGCTCAACCCTCTCGCTGATCGGGCCTAAGTAAACGCCCCGCGCTTTGAAGCATCCGGTTCATCAATCTGGTTGTGATGGGCAACAGCAAAATCATCACTGCGCCCAGTCGCAGCGTTTCCTGGTTAATTTCAGCTAGCGACTTGGTCGGCTCGTACAGCATGGTTAAAAACGATGCAGCGCCTAGCAACAAAGCCCAAACAATAGCGCTGACAACCGTACGAGAAACCGCCGCGTCCCAACCAAGCCATTTATTGTCTAACCAGCGATCGAGTGCAATTTCTTGGGCGCTAACAACCAGCCCAATGCCGAGCCCGACGGTCCCTGAGAGCAAAATTACTTTATCTGTGTCAGTGAGATAATTCATGGTTCCGGCTGGTTGCAGAGCTGGTTGCAGATCTATGGCTTTTCGCAGTAGAAAACGACATCTTTGTGGCTAAGTCCTAGCTTAGAGTGCTCGTTAGGCGCGGCCACATCTTCTGGCCGAAACAGCGTGACCTGAAACCCGGCTGCGCTCAGTCTATCTTCAAAATCTTTGCCATAAAACCGAACGTGGTCGTGCTGGCCAAAGCGTTTTTCTCTTACTTTAGGATCCTCAATGCTGAGGTCTTCATCGGTCAGTTTTTTCATCCGAATCGGGACGATAAAAACAGCCCAGCCGCCCGGAGCCAGCACGCGGAAAAACTCGCTTAGCGCCTTGTGATCGTCTGGAATGTGCTCCATCACGTGGCTACAAAATACGGCGTTGAACGACGCGTCGGGAAAGGGATTCTCGGTAACGTCCATCTTCACCATGACCTTGGGCTCGTACAGATCAGCCGTGACGTAATCCAAGTGAGCTAGCTGCTTAAATCTAGGCTCGAAGGCAATTTCAGGCGCTATGTGAAGCAGTCTGATGGGCTCGCCATCGAAAAGATTTGTCTTTTGCTGCAATACCAGCCAGGCCAGTCGCTGCCATCTCATTGCCGCGCAGACCGGGCACCAAACGCTATCCATACCGCCAAAGGGCTCAAATTGACGAATAGTACTTTTACAGACCGGACAATAGCAGGCATCCCCCTGAAATAAGCCCTTTTTAATCCCAGTGGGCAAACTGCGGGTTCCTTTCATCTTGACGCGGGCCAACAGTCTCTTTCGCTGCCGAGAAATGTCCATTAGGCTAAATTCAGATAGCTGAAATCCCATGGCTGATTATTCCTTTGTGCTGGTTGCCTATTTAGTTATCGCTGCCCCTGATGTTCTGTTGGCTACGTGAGTTCACTCACGGCCAAGCTCAACCCACACGATATCTAAAACCGCTGAATATCTCACGCCTTTACATTTTTGTTTGCAGGCGTATTTTCGCAGGCTGCTTTTGACTGGCTATTGCTGACTGAATGCTTCCAACTGGCTACTGTTGACCGAGGTCGTCTCCGGTGTTTTGTTGAGTGATCGCAGCTCTGATTTGGCCGCTGATAGGTGTGGCAATGCTGATAAAAATGCCTGTCTTTAGAAAGAAAGGAATGACGTCTGCTGGTGCGATGCCTAACGCCTGAGCCGGTCCCCAATTCAGTACTAAGAATGCACCTAGGCCAAACAAAAAACTCAGGCTAGAAATGCTAAAAGCGAACTTTTTGAGCGTGATGTTCCAGCCCATCCAGACTTTGTTAATCAGGTAGTCTAGGCCAGTTTCTTGCAGGCTGATTAAGAAGCCGCTAATAAAACCGATGGCGGTGGCAGCAAGGATGGACGGCGCAATAGGCATAGGAAGGGTGACGATAGGCGGTTAAAGGCTTCTCAAAGTTTACTGCTCAAAGTTTACTGCGTATCTAGAACCTAGCTTTGACAACTAGCATCGCTGTTACTTCTTCATCCACAGCAAAACTAGAAAGACGGCAAGAAGAATAGCTTCGGTACCCAGTAATCCATTGAGGGTTTGAGCGTCTTCTGGTTTGAGTATGAAGTGCGATCGCAGCAACGTATAGGGTACAAACTGCAACAGCATAATCCCGCCAAACACAAACCACACGGACCAAGACCATCCTCGCCACAGCGCGATCGCAGCCGTAATGTTGAATATCAGCAGCGCGATATCCATACAGCGCCACAGCAGCGGTGTCGAGAGCCAAGGTGTCCCCGTGAGGCCAAAGATGTTACCAACATGAACCGTTGCACCATAGGCTAGAACGACGGCGACCAGCTTGGCGTAGCGAGCTGTCCAAGCCCCCATAGCAGCAGGCTTCATAGCAGCAGGAGATAGAGATGCGATCTCGTTGGTTATCGGCGGTGCCATGCTTTTCCTCCTGATGACGTTTGCTCGTTAATAACTTCCTTAGTAACTATTGTGTGACCGATTCAATCTGTTCAACAAAGTAGTCTTCAGGTAGGCCGAGCCGATTGGCGATGACAAGTGCTCTTTGAAATGCTTTTAGCGCTTCTAGCGTGTTGCCCTGGCGGCGCTGAAGCTGACCGATTTTATCGTGGGCATTCATAATGCCGTAGTCGTTATAGGCCTGCTCTTCGACCGGAACCAGTAAGGTATAGGTGCCTAGCGCATCGTCCGTAAGGGCCAGCGATTCGTAGAGTGAGCCCAAGTCTTGAAGGACGCGGGCTGAAAAGCTGAACTGCTGTTCTTGCTGGGCGCGGCTGTAGGCGGCCCGGTAGTAGTCGATGGCGCTGGTATGAAGGTTGAGCGTGCGGTAGTTTTGGGCGATCGCAATCAAAAGCGCGGGTAGTTTTTCGTTTTCACCCTGCGCCTGATACAGCCCCACCAAATCAGTTTGCGCTCGGGTGGCATTGAGCAGCGCGTCAGCCTGCTGATAGGTGTAGGCTAGCTGTTCTAAGTAGGCTATCTCCTGCTCTGTGTTGCCTTGAGATCTGGCTTTATTGAGCAGCGTGAGATAAACATTAGTCGCCTCTGCAAATTGAAACCACTCCACATGTAGTTCAGCAAGCGCTATCTGCCTTTGCGTTTGATTGAAGTCACTCTCAGCCGTATCACTGGCGGCAGCGATCACAATCGTCTGCTCATAAACTTCTACCGTTGAATCGACGTCTCGCAGCGTGATTAGCGTTTGAGCAAGATCGTCTAACGTCGCCAGATCGGCAGTCGCCGCGCCCGTAATCAACGAATCTTCAGGGACGCCAGGACTAGGGCCGCCGAGCGTATCTTCCTCTGCTGGCACGCCCAAAGACGTTTTCATTGCATCCCATAGCTCTCGGGTACGAAGCGTTAGCAGCTGTACGTCTGTGATGCGCTGTTCTGCCCAGGCGATGGTTGCCACCTGGCGAATCGCTGCAAACTCTTGAGTGGGGCCAATGACACGCCATAGCTTAATTTCTCGTCGCCACAGCGCAAAAGCTGCGTCAGTTTGGCCAGCGGCAAAAAGCTGCTGCGCTTCTTGATTGAGCTGGTCAAGCGAGCGGGCGATCGCTTGTTTTTCTAGTGGACTATAAGGCCGATTGACCGGTAGCTCTGGCAGCAGCGGGTCGCGCTCTTCGCTCGTCAGCGGATCTTCTAAAAAGTCTTGTCTGACCTGTGGATTAACCTGTTGCGCACTAGCAGGGAGGCTGCTAACAGTCGCTATCAGGAGGCTGCTTAATAACGATATCGACAGACCAAAAGCGTAACGTAAACGGGTGTACACAGTTATTCGCAGAACTTCATGATTGATTGAGCACCCGCAACACTTCGCCGCTGGCACCCTTTTGCCGGATGTATGTAGGTCAAACAGGCTAGCACTACGGGTTTGACTATGGGTTTGACTGCTTCATCGCAGCCTCCAATTGCGGTAGTCTGGGAATCTGTCGCTTTCCTTTTCGACAATCTCTCAACAATCTCAGCGAAATCACCATAGCAAACGCCCACTTTAGTATGTCTTCTAACGTTGCCACTCGGACTATTCGGATCGGTTCTCGTAAAAGCCAGCTGGCTTTGGTTCAAACCCATTGGGTACAGGCCGAGCTGAGCAAGGCCTTTCCTGATATCAACTTTGAAGTCCATACGATGGAGTCTAAGGGCGACAAAATTCTTGATGTTGCGCTCTCTAAAATTGGTGACAAGGGTCTTTTTACTCAAGAGCTAGAAGACGACATGCTAAACGGCAACATCGACTTTGCTGTGCACTCGCTAAAAGATCTGCCGACGATGCTGCCTGAGGGCCTAATGTTAGGCTGCGTCACAGAACGCGAAGATCCTGCTGATGCTCTGGTCGTGCACGAAAAGCATAAGGATAAGCAGCTCGACACGCTGCCCGAAGGCGCGGTGATTGGTACGTCTTCTCTACGCCGGTTGGCTCAGCTGCGCCACTATTTTCCTCATTTTCAGTTCAAAGACATTCGCGGCAATGTAAATACGCGTCTGCGCAAGCTAGATGACGGTGAGTACGATGCGATTGTGCTAGCTGCTGCCGGACTAAATCGACTGGAGATGAGCGATCGCATTCACCAAATCCTCCCGCCAGAAATCTCTTTGCACGCGGTAGGTCAGGGTGCACTCGGCATCGAATGCCGTCAGGGCGATGAAGACATTCTATCGGTGCTCAAAGTGCTAGAGCATCAGCCCACTGCGCAGCGCTGCTACGCCGAGCGGGCCTTTTTAAGAGAGCTTGAAGGTGGCTGTCAGGTGCCGATTGGTGTGAATACCGCAATTGAGGGTGACCAGCTGACGCTAAAGGGTATTGTGGCAAGTTTGGATGGTCAGCAGCTGATCAAAGATACGGTGACAGGTGCGCCGGTAGATGCTGAGAGTATGGGAAAAGAGCTGGCGAAACGGCTGCGATCGCAGGGCGCTCAGGAAATTCTAGACGTGATCAACGCAGAAAATAGAGCCTAGCATCGGGGTTTGAATCTGGTCCAAGCGACAATCCAGGCTAAACGAAACTAGGCCACATGGTAGAGGTACGCTCATAGCCCGCTCACTTATAAGTAGAGGGCTGTCTATTAAAAATATTTGAGACTACATGAGAGTACCTCCTGAAATTTCTTATCGCGGCATTAACAAAACCGATGCCCTAGAAACCCTAATTGCAGAAAAGATTGCCAGACTAGAAAAGTTTTATAGCGAAATCAGCAGCTGCCATCTGGCAATCGAAAAAGTGCATGACCACCCCAACAGCGGTTCTCCTTACCGGGTTCGCATCGATATTACCGTGCCCGAAGATCGTGAAATCGTTGTAGACAAAAGTCCAGACAAGGGCAAAGACATGCCCAATCAGCCCTTAGAAGCGATTATCAGAGACGCTTTTGAAGCGGCCGACCGCCAGCTCAAAGAAATGAACGAGCGGCAGCACAACCACAAGAAGACTCACGTGCCTGGTAAGAAAGAAATTATGCTCGATCAGCTAGAGGCTGACGTAGCCATAAAGGCCCCTCCGGCAGACGCAACGGCTGAGTAAGCCCTATCTGCCCTCAGCTCTTTTTAGTTTCAGAGAAGGGATCACCTCACTATAAACTTGAGTTGAGAGGCAGTGATCTTACCTAGGGCTAAAGTATGAAGATTTTGTTTGTGGCCGCCGAGGCCGCACCGCTAGCAAAAGTGGGCGGCATGGGCGACGTCGTGGGCACGTTACCGAAAGTGCTGCGCGACATGGGCCACGATGTACGGGTGATGATGCCTTACTATGGGTCACTGGCTAGCAAAGTAGATATCCCCGAAGAGCCCATTTGGTGGGGATATGCGATGTTTAACTCGTTTGCTATTTACGAGACCAAGCTGCCAAAGACCGATGTGCCTCTCTACCTCATGGGCCATCCCTGCTTTGATCCAGACCATGTCTATGGCGGCTCCGATGAAGACTGGCGCTTTACCTTTTTCTCTAACGGTGCGGCTGAATTTGCCTGGAACCACTGGAAGCCCAACATCATTCACTGCCATGACTGGCACACTGGCATGATTCCGGTCTGGATGCACGACACGTCTGATATTGGCACCGTTTTCACCATTCACAACTTGGCGTATCAGGGCCCCTGGCGCTGGTGGCTCGATAGAAACGCCTGGTGTCCCTGGTATATGCAAGGCCACAACGTAATGGCCGCAGCCGTTCAGTTTGCTGACCGGGTAAACACTGTCTCGCCTACCTATGCCCAGCAGATTCAAACCGCTGAGTATGGTGAAAAGCTAGAGGGCTTGCTGTCGTTTGTGAGCGGTAAGCTGAGCGGAATTGTTAATGGCATTGATCTAGAGGCTTACGATCCGATTACGGACGACAAAATTCAGCATAATTACTCGGCCAAGACGTTAGAGAACCGAGCGCCTAATAAAGCCGTCATTCAGAACGAGATGGGCCTAGAAGTAGATCCCAATAAGTTTTTGATTGGTCTGGTCAGTCGGCTGGTAGAGCAAAAGGGGCTCGATCTGGTTCTCCAGACGATGGATCGCTTTTTGGCCTATTCCGATGCGCAGTTTGTGGTGCTAGGGACAGGCGATCGCTACTACGAAAACCAGCTGTGGGAGCTCGCCGCTCGCTATCCTGGCCGTGCTAGCGCTTACATCATGTACAGCGATTCTTTAGCCCGCAGAATTTACGCTGGATGCGATGCCTTCCTGATGCCCTCGCGCTTTGAGCCCTGTGGCATTAGTCAAATGATTTCTATGCGCTATGGCTGCGTGCCCATTGTGCGGCGCACAGGCGGTTTGGTTGACACCGTAAGCCACAACGACCCCATAAAGGAGGCCGGGACAGGCTACTGCTTCGACCGCTACGAAGCGCTCGATCTCTTTACAAGTATGGTGCGTGCTTCAGAGGCCTATCGCTTTAAGCCCCAGTGGGAAGCACTGCAAAGGCGAGCAATGAGCAACAGCTTCAGCTGGGAGCAGTCGGCGGTAGAATACGTCAATCTGTACAGTGAGGTCATGAATTTACCTGCCGAGAGCCAGCTACCTGCGAAATATGGCGGCACCCTGAAAAACTAATGCCATGTCTAATCACCTTTCCTGCAAGGCCGTGTGATTAGACATGGCTGTTTATATATAAGGCTATGTACGGCTCATTTCCACCATGAGCCTTTCGTCTGTCAAAAAACTGAAATCAAAACCCCCGAAGCTTGAATTAGCTACGGGGGTTTGTTTATAAGAACGGGCCCGACGAGATTCGAACTCGCAACTTCCGCCGTGACAGGGCGGTGCTCTAACCAATTGAACTACGGGCCCTCGCTGCCGGAAAAGCTGTAAAGCTCTCCTCTCAAGGCGATCTCTATTGTGCGGATCGGAGTGCGCTTTGTCAAACAAATTTGAAAAATAAGTTCCAGTCGGCGGCTAGCCCGCCGCTGACTTACCTCTAGGCCCTCTCTGACTTGCATTATGCCTGATGCAAAGGGCTTTATTCAGCCATTCACCATTCGCTAGAACATCGGCTTATCTATGATGTCTACTGTTTAAGGCATCTATTATTTAAGGGAGCCAAGGAAGCTATCGAGTTTAAGGGATCTATCGAGAACATCGTTGAGAATTTAACTCTCCGGCTCAGGCAAAGTTTTGTAATCTTTTATTTTGTATCAAGTTTCCTTGCTGCAGTTAGGCTGAAGCGATTAACTGGAAGAAAACGGTCGAAAACCATCACATTTTTACGGATTCTCTTATGCTATCGGGAATAAAGTAGTGGACAAGCGGGGTAAAGCTTGATTAAAGCTGATAACACACTTTTGGCTCATGCTCTATCTTGCTGTCGTCTATGGAATCAAGGTCGCACAGTCCTGTTCCTAGTTGTTCAAGCACGCTTTTGTTCCACAGCCGTTCATTTGCTTCGATAGCGGTCGCTATTACTGTTCAGATATTCCTGATCTGACTCGTTTTAACTTTCTAGCAAATGTATCGAATCCCCGTCACTAATGCTGTGAGAAAGCTGAGCCCAACATAGCCGAGATCTATCGCTTAGAACTAAAGGCCCAAATTTAGACGATCCAAATTTAGACAATCCAAATTTAGCTAATGCCAAGCTGGTGCTGATTTTTTAAGCCACAACCGGTAGTGCTTGAACAAGCGCTACCTGATAGCTTTAACAGCTGTGCATTGCGTTCTACGTCTTTATGTTTGGCGTTAAAAGGTTTGGCGTTCAAGAGAGGTGTCTATTTCTAGTGGTCTCGGGCGTCCTCGTCGGTATGTTTTTGTCGATATTCATTGAGAGCATGCTCAATGAACGGTTCAGCTTTGAATAGCTAGGCGCAGGTTTGGCGGTAAACATCAACTACCGTAAAACTATCTGCATATGGCTAAGCTACAGGTTACACATTCTTATTCTGTCAACTCAAATATTTTGGCGCTGCGTATTGAAACGGGCGAGATTGTCCGAGGCAAGCAAGTTCCTTACAAAGCGCAGCCTGGTGACAAAATCTTTGGTAAAAACTACGTCAACCGAAACGGTAAAGAGATTGGTCGGCTGATAGAAGACGGCAAGACTATTCGCCTATTCGATGAGCTAAAAGGAGCCGACCTCAACGAACAGTGGGCTACACAGGCTGCAAACTATAAGATTAACGGCGTTAAGCCCAAAAATGTTTTTATTAAAAGCAAGCCAGGAAATTCAGCCCGGACCGGTGCCTGGAAGTTTGAGTTTCCAATGGAGCATACGGTCTATTTAGAAATACCTGAGGGTATGCGCCAGGGCCAGAGCTATCAGCTGGATTTTCAGGGTGAAGAACTTGAGGATTTGAACTTTACCTATTCACCAGAGACGGTGCGCAGCGAGGCGGTTCATATCTCTCACCTGGGCTTTCACCCCGAAGACCCGTCTAAAGTTGCTTTCTTATCGACCTGGATGGGACCAAAGGGTAAAGGCCTTGCCTACCAGCCAGGGCAAAAGTTTTGGCTAGTAGACGACAAGGGTAAAAAGGTCTTTGAAGGTGAGATTGAGCTTTCTAAAGGACGCAAAGAAGCGGAAGACTTTTTGGGCCGAAACTACAACGGAACCGACGTCTACATTGCGGATTTTAGCGATTTTGAAAGGACCGGCAACTACCGGGTTGCAGTAGAAGGGGTCGGTACGTCATTTGACTTTCAGATTGATGAAAACGCCTGGGAAGATGCGTTTCAAGTCTCTATGGAAGGCATGTATGCGCTCCGCAGTGGCATTGCCAAGGGCGGAAAATTTTCAGACTATACAGCGCCCCGCAGCTTTCATCCAGACGATGGTGTCAAGGTCTATCAGTCCAACGCTCAGTTTCGCTACACCAGTATCGGTATCGGCAATCAAGACACCTTTAAGGTGCTTAAAGAAGGGGCGACCGATGAAGTATTGGACTTTGCCTGGGGGGGCTGGAAAGATGCGGGTGACTGGGATCGAAACTCAAACCATCTGAGCGTTTCGAGAGATCTGCTAGAGCTAGGTGAGATGTTCCCTGAGTATTTTCTGGGCGTAGATCTTACGATTCCAGAATCAAAGAACAATATCGCTGATGTGATTGATGAAGCGCTGTGGGGCGTGGACTTTTTTCAGCGGATGCAGCGAGAAGACGGCGGCGTGCGCGGCGGCATTGAGTCTGCGAAGCATCCATTGGACCTAGAAGCTAGCTGGCAAGAGTCGCAGAAGGTGATGGCCTACGCGCCGGACGCCTGGACCAGCTATATGTTTGCTGGTGTGGCCGCTAGAGCCGCTCATTTGCTAGAAGGTATTGATGCTAAAAGGGCAAAAGGCTATCTGAACAGCGCTGTAAAGGCGATGGAATGGGCAGAGAAGGAGCAAAGCGTACGCCCTGACAACGACTGGCGTGTGCTGAGCGAGCGCAATTTGGCGGCAGCCGAACTGTACCGGACGACGGGCGCTGACAAATGGCACGACATGTTTCTAAAAGACACGGCGTTTAAGCAGACGTTGAAAACGGGATTTAGACACAAGGCTTACGATCATAGAGATGCTGCCTTTGTCTATGCTCGGACCAATCATGCCAGCGTGGATAAGAAGGTTCAAGCCAATGCATTAGACGCTTTGATGAAAGATGGCGATCGCCAGCTAGAAGCGATTAATAAAGCGGGCTTTAGATGGAGCAAAAATCCTCATGTGATGCTGGGCTGGGGGGCCCATGACGGTTTTGCTGACCGGGTGGACATTACCCGCGCTCATTTTCTAAGTGGCGATGAGAAATATCTGAAAGGGGCGGTAGATGCCGCTCAGTTTCAGGGAGGGGCTAACCCGGATAATGTGAGCTACACCACGGGAATTGGCCCGCGTCAGCCTGACAATGTTCTGTTTGCTGACTCGCTAGCGACCGGTAAAAAAGATCCGAAGGGCATTTCGATTTATGGGCCGGTCGATCTTTCTAAGTTCGATCACTGGGCGTTGGATCTATTTCGCGGGGAAATGTCACCGCAGCCGGAGGCTTGGCCGACATCAGAGAGCTTCTTCGATGTTGCTAAATACGTCCCCAGCGCGGAGTTTACGATTACAGAAACCATCGCGCCAACGGCCTATGCCTGGGGCTATTTAGCGGCCAATAACGAGACTAGTTCAAAGCCTGGTGCGCCGAAACAGCCGACTATTCCCGCGCCACCAGCGCCTCCGACTTCACCCACTCCGCCAGTGGCCCCGCCAGTCAACCCGCCTACGCCCCCAGTTCCGTCCCCAGTGCCACCCCCAGCTGAGCCACCTTCAGTGCCGGACAAGCCCCCAGTGACTCCACCCAGCACACCTCCGATTACAGGAGAGTCTAAGCCACCTGACCCCAAGCATTTTCGCTACGAAGCGGAGCTGCTTGAGCTAGACGGCTATCGTCGTAAGGGTGAGTTAACCGGCGTGGCGTCGGGCGATAAATTTGTTTCTCTGGGTGGTTCTGCTGCGGCTATCGGCTCGGCGAACGGCGTATTCAAAGGGCCAGCAGGCAATTATCGAGTGTCGGTAGCTCACTTCGATGGTCAGGGCGGTCAATCTGCGGCAAGTGTAGAGATCGCCGGTCAGAAGGTGTCGTTTAGCTTTGACCAAGATTTAGCGGGCGTTCGAGCCAGCGCGGATAACAAGGCACTTAAGGTGACTCATGAGTCTATTGCGCTGAAGCCAGGTGATAAGTTTGAGCTGACCTCTCGGCGCGATGGTGGTGAGCAAGGCGCACTAGACTACATTATGTTCGACCAGTTGGATACATCACCGAATCCTGTGACCAATGGTGTTGAAGATCTCTTGATTGACCTGACGCAGGTTGATCTCGATAAGAATGGTCGTGTGGACGATCAGGTGGCGGTGACGGTTCAATCGAAGTCACGCGGTCGGTTTAATAATACGGTGGGCTTTTATCAGGTGCAGAATGCGCAGGGGGCGATCGCAGATCCACTCTCTAGCAAAACCCTGATGCCAGGTGATGCGGGCTATCGTCAAAGTGCGATCGCCAACCGAATTACCGATCTGGATATGGACCGCAACACGGGCACGCTCACCACTACGGTCGATGGCGGTCAGCTGCTGGCCCCTTTTATTGTGGCCAACAACACACCAGAAGGTGCGGCCAAGCGCGTTCGCCGCAACATGAAGAATGTGTACTTTGCCTTTGAAGCGGCCAACATGGATGGCGTTGCCCACATTCGCGGTGGCAGTAGTGAAGGTCAGCAAACCTTTGGCTTTGAAGACCATTGGAATGGGGGCAACAAAAGCTTCAACGATGTCATCGTTAATGCGGAGATTTCTGCTATCTAGTCGCTGAATGATTGCTAACAGCCACTCGAAAAGTGGCTGTTAAACCAGTTTGAGTCAGCGCGATTCTCTACTTTGAGTCAGCGCGTTTGAGTCAGCGCGATTCTCTATGCGTTTGACTGCCAAAAAGGCTGCGCAAATTTCACCAGCCAGTCTTTGACGCGGTAGGTGGCCTGGCAGTCGTCTTCGTTGTAGCGAAGAATGGTGTTTAAGTGAGTGCGATCGCCTGTTTCTAACCAATCTGCATACCAACAAATTGACTGTGCCCCATTGGCATCTTCATCTCTCCATTCAAACCCCATCCACCGGGCCAAATGCTTGAGTGCATAGCTCTCTACGGGTAAAGCAACAGAATCAACAATTCGCTTATGAATATCAACAAATCTGTTCAACAGTTTGTTGATATCAACGCCGTCCGTGCCATACAGCTGTCCTAGCCGAGCAACAGTTTGCGCCTCGTAAGGACAAAAATGATAAACGGGCGCATCCGGATAACGCTCTACCAGTGCGAGAAACTCAAACCAGGCTTTCTCTTCTTCTTCAGGCGCTTCTGCAATCAATGCGTGAAAAGTCTTTTCTTGATTGTTGTTGTTTACAACCAGCACACCGTGCAGATAAATCAAATCTTTGTCAGGCGCGGCTTCAATATCAAAGTACAGTTCAATATCTGTTGTCGGTACCTGATGGGGCTCGATTGGGAAATACCCACTATGCATGCGAGGAACAGCCGTGCCACGAGCAGTTGCCTGAGCCTGATAAATTAGCTTTTCACTAATATGATGCTCCGTGCCAAGCGCATCGGTCAGAATGGCTGAGTCTATGTCAGCTAGTGCTTCCACGGTGGTGAGCCCTAAATCTACAAGTGTGGGATAGCGAGGAAGGGTAACGCCCGGCAAAAGAGAGAGATGGTTAACGCTTTTTGCCTTGGCGTAGCAGTGGCCAAGCCAGGGGCAAAGGCTGCAACGATTACGGGAGATAAACACTTCTGGTGGCTCGTCCGACGCCATGATTTCGTGACAGTCGTCTAGGGCCTCCTGCAGTTTTGGCACGTAGCGTTCCAGGTTAACGCTGTATTGTTTGTTTTTTAAGAAGAGTTCTGCGGTGTCGGGCCATACGCCCTGAATCTCGGCTAAAAGGTAGGCGCTGAAGGTCGCTACCAGTTGATATTCTGGCTTTTGCTTTTTGCCAAATTTGACGGTGTAGGGCTTGTAGTACCAGCTGCCTAGCCACGAGTTGCCAGCTTGCTTGACCAGTAGGTCTGGTTCACTGCGATAGCAAGTTCCGTCTGGCCCCTCAGTCACTAGGACGCCGCGATGAATAGTATCAGCGCCCTCGCGCATCAACCGATAGGTGGCGTCGGCACCAGCTTCCCAATTGTGATGTTCGTAAGTTGGGCGACTAAGCGGCGCGAACTGGCTCAGAATATCCTGACGATGTTCGGCGCTATCTTGACGAAGCTTAACGAAATAGTCGCTGGGTGGGTCTTTTAGCTCAGGATCAGCGTAGTTGTCGAGGTAGGTGCGGCGGCGACAGCGACGATATTGGAACAGCATGTGATCTGTAAACCACAGCTTTGTGACCTCTGGTGCGATGACGGGGGTCTGTGTATGAGGGCTATTTGTAGGGCGATCGCGCCATGCAGTTGACAAACTGACAAAGACCGGAAACTACCTTGATAGCGTAGCGTATTTGTGCGCGTGAATAATTTATGCGCCTTGCGCCGTTACGCCTTGCAAGCCCGATTGCCCACGCCTAGAGCGCTAGCGAGGCTACTACTCTTCTTCAAATCCTTCCTTCGTATCTTCATCCTCATCCTCGTCATCGTCATCCTCGACTATATCGTCATCGTCATCTGCCGGGTCTTGCTCAACGATGTCTTCAACGATGGCCTGAACCTGTTCGCCAAACCATTCCATCAGGTCAGACATTTCCTCTTCGGCATCCGTGATTGCTGGATCATCTTTAATGCGGCTCCAGCAATCTTCAAATTCATCGGTCAAAACGTCTTTTAGCGCCGTTTCTAACTGACTTTCTGCAATCTCACGGGCCTCACTCATGGCTTGCTCTCGCTCACGTTTTTAATAAAATTTCAGTTGTATATTTACACGATTTTGGCCGTCAATCACACATTATTTTGAGGTTACAAAAGATTCAATCAGTTACCTACAGTCCTCCTTTCGCCAATAATCCTCCACTCAATCGTTTCAACGCCTTCTGCACCATATCAGCGTATTTCAGCTCTCCAGCAAAAATTCTGGCCATCGCCCAAGTTGCCGAAGGCTTCTGCATGATAGTGCGGTAGCTAAAATGCGGTGCCAAATAAAAGGCTTTTGCTAACCGCGCGGCTAGCTTCATTTCTCTGCCAATTTTGTCTTTCACAACTTGCGTGTAGTCAGCCAATGCATGCTCGTCACCGTTCAAAGCCCGATCAACTGCCTCAGCTGCCTTGATGCCTGTGAACATCGAGGGTCGAATGCCTTCAGCCGTTAGCGGATCAACTACGCAGGCGGCTTCTCCCGCTAAAACGGCATTTTGCGTATGCAACCGCTGATCGCCGTGCCAGATATATACCGGATGTCCAAACTTTGCTTCTTGCGTTGCATCCACATCGAATCCTTTGGCATACTCAACCATCGGTTTTACTAAGTCATTTCCCTTTCTTTGGTTGGTCTTAAATGCACCGCTGCCAATCGAGTAGCCGTCGCTTTTCGGAAAATTCCACACATAGCCATTTTTCAATAGCCCAAACTCAAAATGCACGATGTGACCATCATCCACAGCCCGCTTCGGTTCAATTTCAATCGCGCCTGCAATGCTGGACTTGCGGTTTGTAAACCCCAGCCACTTTGCCATCGGTCCGCGTCCGCCGTCCGCTGCTATTAGATAGGTTGCTTCAATGCGATCGCCTCTACTCGTACTCACTTGCCAGCAATCACCCGTCCACTCAACTCCCGTTGCCTTGGTCTCGTCTTGTAGCTGCGCGCCTACCTTTTGTGCCTGCTGCACTAAATAGTGGTCAAACTCATTACGCCGCACCATCCAAACCGGCGTCTTCAGCTCAACGTCAATCACCTCACCCCGATTCCACGTATACCGGGCGTGCGTCACCTTCTGCGAAATCACTGGCTCAAAGCTAAAGTCAAACCACTGCGCTACCTGCGGTGAAACCCCACCGCCACAGGGCTTGTATCGCGGTAGCGAAGCTTTCTCTAGCAGTAGAACGCTGTGTCCTTTCTTGCTCAGGTGGTAAGCAGCACTTGCGCCTGCTGGCCCGGCACCAACAACAATACAATCGAATCGTGGCATAGATTTAGGAAGCAGACTTAGTTTGGTTTTTGTGCATTTGCTAATCAGTCTATAGCTTTAGTTAGAACAGTCAATCAAGCCGGTCGGAAGTGCTTCTTAAATCGATGTGTCAAAGTATGTGATTTCCAGTTGTAATACCCAGAAGCTCAGTCAGTGATTGTAGTGACTTCTTTAAAGGAGAAAGGCTAATAGAGAAAGGCCCTTTTGCGATTTTTGCAAAAGGGCCTTTCTCTATGTTTATTTACTCAGTTATTTCAGCTTAGTCAGTCTAGTCAGACTTTCAGACCAAAAGTTCTAGCTCAATAGCGCGTTAGCACGAGAAACAACGTTGTCTACCGTATAGCCAAACTCTTCCATCACTTTGCCACCAGGCGCCGAAGCACCAAAGGTGTCGACAGAGAGCATATCGCCTTCGTCACCAAAGTACTTAGCCCAGCCAAAGCTGCTCATCGCTTCAACAACCAAGCGCTTCTTCACAGCCTTGGGTAAGACAGACTCTTTGTAGGCCGCGTCTTGCTCTTCGTACAGTTTCCAGCAGGGCATAGAAACCACACGTACTTTCTTGCCTTCGCCGCGTAGTTTCTCAGCTGCATCTTCACAAAGCTGAACTTCACTACCTGTCCCGATCAAAATTAGATCGGGGGTGCCGTCGGAGTCAGACATGATGTAAGCGCCCTTGGCAACTGCATCAATTGAAGAGCCTGGTAGGTTGCGCAGACCCTGGCGAGAGAAGCACATCAGCGTCGGTGCTTTGCGCTTGTTGACGGCGATTTTGTACGCGCCAGAAGTCTCGTTGCCGTCTGCGGGGCGAATCACATAGAGGTTAGGAATTGCGCGCAAGGAAGCAACCGTTTCTACAGGCTGGTGTGTGGGTCCATCTTCGCCCAGACCGATGGAGTCGTGGGTCATAACGTAGATGACGCCCGCTTCGGAAAGAGCAGATAGGCGAATCGCACCGCGCATGTAGTCGGTGAAGACTAGGAAGGTTGCACAGTAAGGAATCAGGCCGCTGTTGTGCAGAGCGATGCCGTTGCAGATAGCGCCCATGCCGTGCTCGCGTACGCCGAAGTGAATGTTGCGGTTTTCGTACGAGCCTTTCTGGTAGTCGCCAGAGATCTTCAGCTCTGTGAGGTTTGAGTGGGTGAGGGCAGCTGAGCCACCGATCAGTTCGGGAAGAACAGGGGCTAAGGCGGTGAGGGTCGCTTCAGAATTTTTGCGAGTGGCGAGTGCCTTGTCTTCAGGGGTGTACTTGGGCAGTGCGTCTTCCCAGCCGTCGGGTAGCTTGCCAGAGAGGAAACGCTCGAACTCAGCTGCTTCCTCCGCGTACTTAGTGCGGTAGGTGGCGAGCGCCTTCTCCCACTCAGCTTCAGCGCTAGCACCGTTATCAATCGCTTTGCGGTACTGGTTTAGTGCATCTTCAGGGATTTCAAATGGCTCGTACTTCCAGTCAAGCGCTTCGCGAGTGACCTTGGTTTCGTCATCGCCTAGCATGGCACCGTGAATGCCGCCTGTGCCCTGACGGTTAGGAGAGCCGTAGCCAATGATCGTCGTAATTTTGATCATTGTGGGCTTATCAGTGACTTTTTTGGCCTCTGCGATCGCTTTTTCAATCGCATCCAAATCAGTATTGCCGTCTTCTACATGCAGCACATGCCAGCCATATGCCTCAAAGCGCTTGCTCACATCTTCTGTAAAGGCAATATCCGTGCTGCCATCAATCGAAATATGGTTGTCGTCGTACAGTGCAATCAGCTTGCCGAGGCCCAAGTGACCCGCTAAAGAGCAAGCCTCACCCGAGATGCCCTCCATATTACAGCCGTCACCCATGATGGTGTAAGTGTAATGGTCCACGACCGTGCAATCGGGCTTGTTGAACTTAGCGGCAAGGTGTGCCTCAGCCATCGCTAAACCAACCGCGTTACAAATGCCTTGGCCCAATGGGCCCGTGGTTACTTCAATCCCTGCTGTTTCAAAGTTTTCAGGGTGGCCGGGCGTGTTAGACCCCCATTGGCGGAACTGCTTGATGTCGTCCATGCTGACGCTGTCGTACCCGGTGAGGTACATCATGGCGTATTGCAACATGCAACCATGACCCGCTGAAAGTACGAAGCGATCGCGGTTAAACCACTGAGGATTCTTGGGGTTATGACGGATGAACTTGTCCCAGAGCACATAGGACATCGGCGCCGCGCCCATCGGTAAACCAGGGTGACCCGACTTGGATTTGTTGATGGCGTCAACGGCTAAAAAACGAATGGAATTAATGCACAGTGCTTCAAGCGATTGAGTTGCGACAGCCATAGACTTTTTCTTTGAGTAAAACAGCGTTGAAAGGAGTGGGACTCAAATGGGTGAGGAGCCGTAGCGTCGCCTCGCAATCGAGAGAACTACATGCTTTGTTGCAGCCCTCTGGCGGGCCTATACACGCTCGCCAATATTAAGGACGCTCGCCAATTTAAGGTGAAGTTTAGAAAGGTTAGCTCTTAAACAATAGCGATTTAGCTGACGCTCCCAAATAGGATGGCGTCATCCTATACAAATGTTTAAGAAGATTTGTTAGGTCATTATACCTATGAATCTGTAACATCTACGACGGTTAACAGAGGCTATGTCTGCTACCCCTGTCATTTCGTCTTTAGTAGCACTACTTGTACTTTTTGAAGGCCAAGGTGACGTTGTGTCCCCCAAATCCGAACGAGTTGGAAAGGGCAACGTTCACAGTCTGCTCGCGACTCTTGTGCGCGACGTAGTCGAGGTCGCAGGCTGGATCGGGATTTTCTAAGTTGATGGTGGGTGGAACCCTATCATTGGCAACGGCCATCACCGCCGCAACGCCTTCGATTCCGCCCGAGCCACCTAGCAGATGGCCAGTCATACTCTTGGTTGAGCTGACGGTGATTTTGTAGGCATGATCGCCGAGTACGGTCTTGATCGCCGCTGTTTCGTTCGGGTCGTTTACGGGTGTGCTAGTGCCATGCGCATTGACGTAGCTTACGTCTTCGGGTGCGAGTCCTCCGTCTTTGAGGGCTAGGCGAATAGCGCGAACCGCGCCCTCCCCGCCAGGGGCAATCCCTGTCATATGGTAGGCGTCACAGCTCATGCCATAGCCCACCATCTCCGCATAGATGCGAGCACCGCGGCTAATGGCATGCTCTAGCTCTTCTAAAATCAAAATGCCAGAGCCTTCGCCTAACACAAAGCCATCTCTGTCTTTATCAAAAGGGCGACTGGCGTGGGTGGGGTCATCGTTGCGCGTGGACATCGCACGCATAGACGAAAAGCCTGCAAAGGTAAGCGGGGTGACGGCTGATTCGGTGCCACCGCAAATCATCGCTTGGGCGTAGCCGTTTTGAACGAGCCGAAAGGCGTCGCCAATCGCGTTAGACCCGGCTGCACAGGCCGTAACCGAGCAAGAATTGGGGCCTTTAGCCCCTACCTGAATTGCCGTTAGGCCAGCGGCCATGTTGGCAATCATCATCGGAATCATAAAAGGACTACAGCGGCTGGGCCCTTTGTTGAGGTAGATCTCCTGCTGATCTTCCATGACCTGAATGCCGCCGATGCCGGTACCGATCATCACGCCGACCTGCTCTGCGTTGAGGTCGGTAATTTCGAGCTTGGCGTCGGCGATGGCTTGCTTGCTACCTGCGATCGCAAAGTGAGCGAAACGAGCAGCTCGCTTTACGTCTTTGCGGTCCATATACTCAAGTGGGTCAAAGCCTTCTACTTGACCTGCAACCTGGCTACCGTGGTTAGACGCATCAAAAGCAGTCACTCGATCGATGCCGTTTTTGCTCGTCATCAGCCCTTGCCAATAGTCCGCTAGGGTATTCCCAAGAGGGGTAATTGCACCCATTCCGGTGATGACAACGCGTTTTTTTGATCGCTGGATTTCGTCCACTTGTTTTTCTGAGGGAGCCATAGTTCTTAAGAGGCGCAAGTTCGGCGCAAAGGTCGGCGCAGGGTTTAAGAGGCGCAAGAATATCTAAATCAAAATATCTAACATCACTAACGAGCAACAAAAAACAACCTGTGAGCTAACGATTACGACACGGTTGCGACTTTGTTACTCGCAGCTGTGAGTGCTTTTTAAGCTGACTTCGACTTGATGAAGTCAACAGCTGATTGAACGGTGCTAATGCTCTCAGCCGCTTCATCAGGAATTTCAATATCAAATTCTTCTTCTAGAGCCATCACTAGCTCAACGGTATCGAGAGAATCGGCACCTAAGTCATTGGCGAAGTTAGCTTCTGGCTTAACCTCCGCTTCGTCCACACCGAGTTGCTCAGAAACGATTTTCTGAACTTTTCCTAAAATGTCGTCACTCATTACTGTACTTACCTTCAAACAGCGTCAAAAAGCGTAAAAACTTACTCAAACTCAACCGTTAATCTGGCGATGGTTTGACCCTTTCTGCTGGTAAGCGTAAAGCTGCCAGCAAAACTCATCAATCACAACGCCTTAAATACAGTTTGTAATTTAAGCTTCATTATCTTATAGGAAATCGTGACCCCTGCTTACTCCCCTGTTTACTCTGGGCTAGCGCAAGCAATTCCTAAGAAATCGTCATCGAAGTATTACGTTCCATAAATTTTTGCCCCTATATTTAATGAATCACTCGCACCTGCAAGATAAACTGCACTTGGGTTTGGAGAACCCTTGCTCGCGGTCGATAGCCAATTTTGCGTGCCCTAAAATTCTTCTGAATGCTTGGAGTAGCGGTTGGCTTAGGCAAACCTCCCGGTCAGTCAGTAGCGATTGGCGATATTGCAATAATAATTTTGGAGTCTATGCTTCATGTCCCATTCAGTTAAAATTTACGATACCTGTATTGGCTGCACTCAGTGCGTCAGAGCTTGCCCTACCGACGTCTTGGAGATGGTTCCTTGGGACGGCTGTAAGGCCGGTCAAATTGCAGCGTCCCCTCGGACTGAAGACTGTGTTGGCTGCAAGCGCTGTGAGACGGCTTGCCCCACTGATTTCCTCAGCATTCGTGTATATCTAGGTGCTGAGACGACTCGTAGTATGGGTCTTGCTTACTAAGGCTCCCCTCTACTCAGAGGTCCTGCGTTTGCACTCGCGAATTACCTACTAAAAAATCTCCTGCTCTCTAGGGTTAGACCTCAGCGAACAGGAGATTTTTGTGTGAATGCCGTGTAGAGCGTCGTGCTATGTCGATTAATGCGCTGTATCGAGTGAACGGTTTGAATGCCCTTATCGAGCCGCAGCTACTTTCTTGACGGCGATTAGGCTACCGAGCAGGCCAAGGCTGCTCCCTAGAGCGAGCAGCGCAATAGGAAGCATAATCCACTGTTGGGCAGTAAGCCGCAGCCCGTTAATCAGAAATTCTATAAAGGCGGGTTGATTGCTTGTTGCGAGAGACTTTAGCCCTTCTTGAATGGCTAAAAGCAAACCCCAGGAGCTGCCTGCACCGACGAGGCCAAAGGTGACACCTTGTAGTAGAAAGGGCAGGTAGATCCAGCTGCGGGTGGCACCGACGAGCTGCATAACCTCTATTTCCTGGCGGCGAGCGATCGCAATGAGTCGAATCGTCGTGGTAACGACGGCGATCGCTGTCATACTCAGCAAGCTCACAATGCATAGGCTCACCCAGCGCAGCCCTTCATTCAGCTCCCGCAGCTGCTTAATCACTTCATTGACATATAGGACGTCGTCTACGCCCGTCATATTTCTGAGCGTATCGGCCAGTCTAGGAACCTGTTCGGCGTCGCGCGCTTTGACTTTGAGCTCATCGACTAGCGGATTGCCGTTTAGCTGCGCTGCTGCGTTAGAGATGTTAGATAGCCCCAGATCGGCGGTCAGCTGAGACCAGGCCTGTTCCTTACTGACCGACGAAACATCGACCACACCAGGCAACCGCTGCACCTGAGTAATCAGACTGCCCGCATCCACCCCACTCTCTAGATAGGTCGAAATAACCAGCTGTGAGCCAAACTGATTGAGCAGACCTTCTACCTGCCAGCTCACCTGCAAACTGGTGCCGAATAAAAAGAGCAGCACCGTCATGGTGCTAGCCGCAGCCCAGTTCATCCAGCCGCCGCGCCGTAGACCGCGCAGGGTTTCAATCAGTAAATAGTCTGTTTTGAGGAGTGATCTCATCATCAGGGCGCGGGGACTCTTCTATAAAAATGCTGAAAAATCAATAAAATCAGCTCTAGGATTCCCGAATCAAGATGGTTTGATGCATTCCAGCAGATTAGCTGCAATAGATTGACTTAGATGACTTTAGTGGTCCTTTCTGCTGTCCCCGTGCGGTCAGGCTTTCTCGAAGTCGTTCTGAGTTGTTACAATAATAATCTCTAATTTCTGTCTGCTCCTAACCCTTCATTTCATTCACCCTTTTACCCGTAGAACCCATGGCCGTAGCTATTGAAGTTGAAAAGAAAAAACTTAAAAAACCGCCTCTTTCTATTCACTACTTAGGCGATCGCGTTTTGCGTCAGCCTGCTAAGCGGGTCGCTAAAGTTGATAATGCGCTACGCGACTTGGTGCGTAAAATGCTGCAAACCATGTACAGCGAAGACGGTATTGGCCTTGCTGCACCGCAGGTTGGGGTAAACAAGCAGCTGCTGGTCGTCGATGCAGATCCAGAAGATGCGGCCAATCAACCTTTAGTACTCATTAATCCAAAAGTAATCAGCTACAGCAAAGAGCTAGCGACTGGCCAGGAGGGCTGCTTGAGCATTCCAGGGGTGTACTTAGATGTTGTGCGTCCTGCTGCGATTGAAGTGAGCTACAAAGATGAGTCGGGGCGACCGCGTAAGCTGAAGGCCGATGATTTGTTGGCCCGGGTGATTCAGCACGAGATGGATCATCTAGACGGTGTGATGTTTGTCGATCGGGTAGAAAATGCGATCGCGCTCAATCAGGAGCTGGATAAAAACGGCTTTAAGGTTCAAGACGTCAAAAGAATTAAGCAGAAAATCAGCTAAGGGATTTTTGTACTGACCTTTGCAAATTCAATTTTTTTAGATTCAACACCTCATAACATCACTACTGGAGAAAAATTGTGACCCCTAAGAGCGGCGCGTATTTAGGTATAGCTTGTCTGACTGCGATCGCAGCAGTGGGCTCCATGTTTGAACTTTCTTCTGGTGACCCCGACTGGGGCACCGCACCGACTGCTGTCATTTTGGCCCTCAGCATTCCAGCTGGCGTCATTGCCTTTATGGCTGCGGTAAAAGATGCGCGAGCAAATATGTAAGCTGGCCCATCGTGGACTATGCACATACGACTAAAGGCCCCGGTAATTTTGCCAGTTACCGGGGCCTTTAGCCATTTTTAAGTTGCTTTCTGTCAGTTACCTTTTGGCGCTTACCGGTTGAGCCGAGCAGCCCTATTCGTACAACCAGGGCTGCATGACAGATTCCCAGTCACACAGATCATCACCGAACCAAAGTTTGATTTCGCTTTGAGCCGTCTCAGGTGCATCCGAACCATGGATGATGTTGCGGCCAATGGTGATGCCATAGTCGCCCCGGATAGTACCTGGCTCGGACTCCAACGGATTCGTCGCGCCAATCAGCTTACGGGCAGAGGCAATGACGCCTTCGCCTTCCCACACCATGGCGACTACCGGTGCAGAAATAATGTAATCAACCAGGCCCTTAAAGAAAGGACGCTCTTTATGAACCGCGTAGTGAGCTTCTGCTAGGTCTCTAGATACGGACATTTGCTTCAGGCCAACCAGCTTGAACCCTTTGGTTTCAAACCGACTGATAATGTCACCGACCAAACCCCGCTGTACGCCATCGGGCTTGATCATGATGAAACTCTTTTCCACGGCTTATTTCTCCTTATTGCGTCTTTAAACCTTTCCTATGCTCAGTAACTGAGGTCAGTTTGTAAAGGCCCTTGCAGAAATTGCCATCAGAAATTAATTCTTGAAAGAACGACCAATAGGCCAATTCTTGGGTTAGTCCTTTGGCTGGCACTCTATTCATTTACCGCAGAGACATCGATCGTTTTGACGTTCTCGGCGGTGGCTTGAGCTCTGCCGCGAACAGTCGGCAGGATCTTCTCGGCGCTTGGTCGTAGCGATCGCCCAGACTCGCCCTTTCGCTGGCCCTCCCGCTGTCGCCGCCTCATGTCTTCTACATACGCTCGTTTTACCTGAGCCTGCTCGGCATAGGCCCAGGCTACTTCCGCAGGAGTTACGGGCCTGTAGGCAGGTGGTGCGTACGAAGGCTCTAGGCTAAAAACTACAGCTAGATTAAAAATATAGATAATGTCGCCATGGACCGTGCGTTCAAAAAAAGCGCCAAATGCCTGTGCCTGCGAGTGTAGAAACCGCTGAGCATCCCGACCGTCGACGCGAGTATGCATTGCAAACTCCAGCGCACTCATTCGCCCTTGCCGCTGCTGAAGCAGGTAGTAGAACTTTTCGGTCAGTCTGTCCTGACGACGCTGGTAGGCCTGATACTTCCTATACTGCTGCCGCCACAGATAGTAGCCACCCGCTCCCATCCCTGCAATGACTAAGACTGGCCACAGCAGTTTGAGCAACCAAACTAAACCAATGCTAAGTAGCCCTAACCCCAGCACTAAACGAGATTTGACCTCAAGTTCTGAACGAGATGACATTGGTTAGTCCCAGCGTCTGCGTTTTCGTCCCTGTACTTTAGTCGTAAGCTGCCTAATTAGCTACCACTTTTCAAATTTTTTTGATATCGGGGGTTTGGTACCAAGAACTAGCTGCTCGTTAAGACAGACAAAAGTTGCTTCCTTCGGGCTACTTGTTCTCTGACGGCGCGTCAGTAAATATTCTGTAGGCTGCGATCGCCAGTCTTTCCAAATCCTGATCTAGCAGTGGTGGCCAGCTGACGCCCGCCGCCCGGCCTGACTCAAATAAATTTCGGCTTTCGTAGGCCACTAAAAAAAGGGCGTGGGCTAGCTCCCGGTTAAGCGCAGTGTCTCCTCTAAGGCCGCTGTGAATTACCTTGAGCGCCAGCAAAAGCGATGTAACCTGCCCAGGCAAAGGGGGATGGCCCTGCCGTAGCCTCTCTAGAAAAGCAGCGTTGGTTTCATACTGCGGCAGGGTTTGGCTAACTAGCTCTTGATGTGCGCTCTGAAAATCCATCGATGCTAAGCACCTTGTTGTTTTGTTTTTCCGGTTTAATTTTGGGGTTTGATTTTTCTCCGGCCCGCTGTAACGACGATGAACTGGGCGGGCACTATTGAGCTATCTAATCAAAACCTGTTGAAGCGATTTAGGCAAGTTTTACACAGAATTCATCCTTTTTAAGGATGCTGATAGGTAAATCAAGCCACACTGATGAAAGCAGCGATCGCTTAATGATGGTTGCCGCTACGCAGGCGTCGGCATTTCTACCCTTTTTCACGCCCCTTTATGCACTCTTCTTCCCCCTTGCCTGAGTCATCGTCCGATCAGCCTTCTCAACCACAGATTCCTTTTGTCGATTTGTCTTTGCAGCATCGACCTATTCAGGCAGATATCCTGGCTGTGGTTGAAAAGACGCTTAGCCGTGGTGATTACGTGCTAGGTCAAGCCGTTGCTGAGTTTGAATCGGCATTCGCCGAGGCTTGCGGGCGCGAACATGCGGTAGGCGTTGGCTGCGGTACTGATGCGATCACATTGGGCCTGCGGGCCTGCGGTATTTGTCCGGGTGATGAAGTCATTTTGCCCGCCAATACCTTTATTGCGACCCTCATTGGTATTGCTCAGGTAGGGGCAACGCCTATCTTTGTCGATTGTGAACGGGCTACTGGGCTGCTCGATTTAGCTGCTGTGGAGTCTGCAATTACACCCAAAACGCGGGCCATCGTAGCTGTCCATCTTTACGGGCAAATGGTGTCCCCGTTGGGGCTGCTTCAGCTCGCTGAGCGCCATGACCTGATGATTTTTGAAGATGCTGCTCAGGCCCATTTGGCAGAACGTGAAGGCTATACAGCAGGCTCGGTAGGGCTTGGAGCGGCGTTTAGTTTTTATCCCAGCAAAAATTTAGGTGCCCTCGGAGACGGTGGGATGCTGGTTACCTCAGAGGCCGTTGTGGCCCAGACCGTACGCTCTTTGCGCAACTATGGGGCGACTCGAAAATACTTTCACACCGATCCGGGCGGTACGAACAGCCGATTGGATACTATTCAAGCGGGCGTACTACAGCTGAAACTGCCGTATCTGAAGCGGTGGAATAGCGATCGCAACCGCCTGGCGGCCTACTATGACCGGGCGCTACAGCCACTAACGGCAAAAGGCATCATCCCGATGCAAAACGTCAGCAAGGCAGGGCACGTTTATCATCTATACGTTGTTCGTGTTACGGCGAATTGCCCGGTCGATCGAACGGTTTTGCAGCTGGAGCTGAATGCGAATGCTATTCAAACGGGCATTCACTACCCAACGCCTTGCCATCTGCAGCCCGCCTTTCAGTCTTTGGGCTACAGTGCGGGCGATTTCCCCTGTGCAGAGGCGCTCAGCCAGGAAATTTTGTCCTTGCCGATGTATCCCGGCTTGACCACGGCGCAGATTGACCGGGTCGTGGATGCGATCGCCTCTGTAGTGAGCCGTGAGCCTGTAAGTACGCTTATTTAACTTTGAAATGCTTTTAACTTTAACAACGCTAACTTTTTCAACGCTAATGGCATGCTGACGTCTAAAGCCAAACCTCAAATCTCGCTTGAAATCATCATCTTGGCGCTGGTGGCTGTTCTTTACGTTCCGCTACTTTTGTACTGGGTCGATGGCTGGCTCAACAAAAGCATTAGCATTCAGCACGAATACTTTAGCCACGGTTTACTGGGTATTCCTTTTGCGGCCTATCTGGTTTGGGAGGGGCGATCGCGTTGGCAAAAGCTGCCCAATCAAGCGCACTGGCTAGCCGTGCCGCTCATGCTACTGGCCATTGTGTTCTATAGTGTTGGGCTGCCGGACATGATGAATTTGTCCCTGCCGATGCTGCTAGCGGGGCTGCTTTTGGCCCTTAAGGGACAAAAGGGATTTCGGCTGTATGCCTTTCCCTGGGTGCTCTTGTTATTCGCGACACCTACGCAGCTGCCGTACCTGATCGAGCCCTACATCTTACCGCTGCAGAGCTTTATTGCTGCTGTTGCTGGCGTTATCTTGCAGCAGTTCGACGTCAACGTTTATATAGAAGGCATCTATTTATTCGTAAACGACCAGCTGGTGGAAGTCGCCCCTCACTGCGCGGGGCTCAAGATGCTGTTTACCAGTCTGTATATGGGCTTGATTTTGACCTACTGGACTGGGTTGAATCGCTCCAGGCTGAGAACGGGCCTCTTTTTTGTTGGCATCATCGGGATTAGTGTCTTTGGCAATATTATTCGCAATACCCTTTTGACTTACTTCCACGGCGCACAAATGACCAAAGCCTTCGAGTGGCTCCACGACAGTTGGGGCGGAGATCTATATTCAGCTGCCATGCTGGGTATGTTAATTGTCCTCATTCGTCTGCTAGAACGCTATGTTCCGACGACCCTGAAGGTAGGCGGCTCTGGCGCGAGTCCAACCAATCTACAAAGCTCTCCTCAATCTCCCAATCCTCAGCCGCCTACAAGAGATTACTTCTGATTTTCAGTGAATTTTCCCCCTTCTATTACTGGTCCTTCTATTGCTGGTATTTAGCCGCCTTGATTTTATCTAGCTCGTTTGCGAAAAGCAGACGTTTGCCCTGTGTCTTCCCCTGTGATGCCTAGAAATGTATCCAAAAGGTCAACTGTGGCACTGGTTGTAATCGCCGTGCTGTCTTTGTTCGTTGCGGTTAGCGCTCTACCCAACTATGTCTCTAGCTGGCCCTGGTCTACGCCGCTAAAGGTGCCAAATCAGTCAGAATTGCAGGCCATTCGCGATCAGGGCATTACACTGTCGGGCTGGCAGACCACAGAGCAGGTCAAAACCAAAATTGGTGGAGACACCTGGTCTATTCAGCAGCTTTCTCTCGACCGAGAAGCGACTGAATCAGCGGATGTAGCGGATATGCCTGAGACGGTTTTTCTGCTGCTGCGTCCCCAAATCTGGGAGGCCGACCAGCCAGAAGTAGAGTGGTTGGATATCAAAGGTTCTCAGCGCTGGCAGACTGACTCGCAGCAGTCTTTGCCATTTGAAGTCGCCGCCAATCCGGCCAATCTGGGCCAAAATACTTCCAAAGGCGTTCTTGAAGATCCCCCTCACAAAGGGGAAACTGTCCGGATTAATACTGACTTCTTCCGTGCATGGAGTAAGGAGCAAACGTTCGCTGTTTTGCAATGGTACGCCAGTCCTCACGGTGGAAGTGCTTCTCCCGCCTGGTGGTTCTGGGCAGACCAAAAAGCGCAGTGGCGTCAGCGTCAAAGAATGCCCTGGGTGGCTGTGAGTATATGGCTGCCTATTGACGCACTCAGTGACATCGCGCTGCATCAGGAGGCAGCTATCGCCATCGGCCAATCCGTTCAATCTGAACTGTTGCGAACGGTCTTTCCGTGACTGGTCTCTGCTAAAGGCGTCTCACGAGGACAGCTGCTCTCTTCGCAACAGTCTCTTCGCAACAGTTAGTAAACAGATAGGTCGTAAATAGATAGAGGCCACTGCTCTGTATCCGCTTAGGACGAAAGTTTCAGCCAATAAGTTCCAAGGAGGAATAGCGTTATTTGAATTTGTTGCGTTGTAAGAAGTGCCATGAAGATGGGCCTGTGTTCATTTTGCGACACTATGTTTTGGATAACGCTGTAGGTTAAAGTTACTAAAAGCTATCTTTCATTAAACGCTTGTAAACCCGTCAAAACGTTAGACCACATCTTTTGATATGCCAGGTTCTGACATGCCAGGTTACCAACAACAGTTACGAACAGTTAATAAAAACATAGGCGCAAGACGCAGAACGCAGCCACAAAAGTCAGAGAAAAGTAGTAGCTATAAAGAAACGGTCATCTGCAAAGCACCCACCTGCGGCATGTCAAAAGCCTAAGACGTCAAATGGCAAAACGTCATCAGAAATCTTGCACAAAAAGTCTTGCACAGTACTTCCACCCCCCGTCGATCCGACAGTCACTTAATTTTTTCAAGCGGTTATGAATAACGGTTTACTTAGCCCCAATAGTTCAACCTCTAGCACTCGCTCAGCGCGATCGCCTCGAATGGGTAGCGCTGTTCTCACTTCAAGTGTGCAAGGTTTATCATCTCTGTGCTTGCGTCGTCGGTTGGCTATTTCAGTCGTTGGCCTGTTGCTGAGCGGCTGGGCCATTCGCACTCAACCTGCGATCGCGCAAGATACGCTGCCAACGCTGCCGCCCAGTGAAGCTCCTAGTGAAGACGTTCCTGCTATTGCGCCGCCCGTTGCTGATCCTAATCCCGCAGTACCCGCTGCAATTCCGCCGGGTAGCAACCAGGTGCCTAGCATTCCGCCCACTTCAGAGCCCCGTTTTGAACCAACGCTGGTAGCGCCAGGTACAGTCATCAATCCATCAAATCTAGAGCCTAGTTTTGCCGACTATCATCTGGGGCCTGGAGATGGCATTTTTGTGAGCGTTCAGCGCTACCCAGACCTTAGCTTCCAGGCCACCTTGGATTTAGAAGGTAATGTCATTGTTCCCCTGCAGGGCGCGGTGCCTTTCGAAGGCCTAACGCTAGCTGAGGCCGAAGATCTGCTTCGACAAATTTATAACCGCTATGTTGTCATCCGTGAAAGCCGCGATGTCGCAATCACACTGGTGGCTCAGCGTGGTGTCGAAGTCACAATCTTAGGAGCCGTTCAGCGCCCAGGATTTTATCCCCTTGCAGATCCTAGTGTGGCCACAGCATTGCTGACGGCTGGCGGAGCTACTAGGACCTCTGATTTGCGTTCGATTCAGGTGCAAAGGCAGCTGAATCGCAACGGCGGCGTGGTAGAACGCACGGTCGATGTAGATTTATTTACGCCTCTAAAGGAAGGAAGTCCGCTTCCTGATGTGCGTTTGGAGGACGGCGACGTCGTCGTGATTCCGGAGCTAGACCCTACCCAGTTGGATGATTATGACAGCTACCTGGTAGCCCGTTCGACCCTCGCCCAGCCGATTATTAACGTTCGCTTCTTGAACTACGCTGGTGGCCGAGGTGGGGTAGGTACGCTCAACCTCAACAACGGTAGCGCTTTCCTCGATGCGATCACACTGCTAGGGGTCAATCCTGATAATGCTAACTTAGGCGATGTTGCGCTGATTCGCTTTGACCCTGAAACAGGCAGAGCGGCTACCGTTAGTATTGATGCTAAAGCCGCAATCTTAGGAGACATCACTCAAAATCCGCCGCTACAAGACAGCGATGTCATTGTTGTTGGCCGTAATCTAATTGGCCGAATCACGTTCGCCTTACAGACGGTTACTCGGCCCTTCCGCGACGTCATCGGATTCTCTAACTTCTTCGATGACTTCCTTGATGATGGCCTGTTTAGCAACGACTAAATTGTGACGGCTAATTGTTTATTCTTCTTTCTTGCCTGACTGTCTTAGCTGTTCAACTGTTCTATTCGTTCCTACTGTTCAATTCAACTGTTTTCCTGCTTAGCTTTATTGCTTAATCGTCGCCCTCTAAGGCTGACCGCTCTAAGTTCTTTCTACCTGCTACCCTCGAAGTGCTATGGCCTCCCCATTCTTAAAACGTTATTTACTTGCGCTAAACCGCTATAAGTGGCCGGGGCTGTTTACCTTTTTATTCATCCTGGGGTCATCTAGCGTTGTTGCCTTTCAGCCAGAACCGCCGGATGAGTTTTATTCCGAGGGTGTCTTGGTGGACAACGTTCCTCTGGTCTCCTTCTCGAATACGGCGGGTCAGGTTCAAGCGCAGGGTCTTGGCATCATTGATGAAGACCTGCTGCTTTCAGATATTTTGTTAGAAGCGCTATCTGCCCAACTAGCGACGAAGGATATCAATTACACGCCTGAGGAGATTGTCGAAAACACGAGCATTGATGTCGCTTTAGCCGAAGAGACAGAAGGCGATGAGGCCACAGGCTCTAGGGTGACGATTCGCTTTGTTGGTGATGATCCTGAAGTTACTAGAGTGGTCTTGACTGAAATGTTCAACGCGATGGTTGAGCTGAGTCAGATTACCAACCGCGATCGCCTACAGGCTATTACAGAAGATCTCAACCGCCGCCTGCCCACAATTGCATCGGAGCTACGTGAAGCAGAAGAAGCGCTAGAACGCTACGACCGGGTCGAAGGACCGGCGATTGTAGCGGCTACGGACGGTAGCCTGATCGCTTCTATTTCGGGTAGTCAGCAGCAGTTCCGTACTAATCAGATTGCGCTTGCAGGCATTGAGTCACAAATGCGCAGCATTCAGTCCCAGCTAGGGATGAATGCTGACCAGGCCTATGCTTCTTCGGCCCTTAGCGCAGATCCGCTGATTGCTCAGCTCCGCGCCCAGATTTCTGAAGTTGAAACAACCATGGCGCTTCAACGTAGCCAGGGCTTGCGGCCGGACCACCCTGATATGGTCGCTCTAAGGGAAAGTTTGGTTGCCTACCAGCAGCTGCTAAGCCAGCGTTCTAATGAGGTTTTAGGCGGCGATGGTACGGTTGCGCCATTACCTAGCGGCGCTCAGTCTAACCTAGACCCGGCTCGTTCTGCTTTGGCCAATCAGCTCGTAAATTTAGATGCGCAGCGCGAGGCCCTCATCAGCCAACAGCAGGTGATTCAAGCTTCAGCCGTTGAGCTGCGCGACCAGTATTCCAGCTTGCCCAACAAGCAGCTCGAACGCAGTCGTTTGGCTGAGCAGGTTGGCTTCAGGCGAGATTTGTACAGCCGATTGCAGGCTAGTCTTGTGGACGCAGAGGTTGCTGCGGCTGAAACGGTTCCTAGTTTGGTGATCGCTAATCCGCCGTTTACGGTGGAGAACGAATCTGAGCGGCCTGCTCCAATTATGATTCTGCTAGCGGGCGCGCTGATGGGCCTGATTGTCGGTGGCGGTGTTGTATACCTGCTAGACATGCTAGATGGCACGGTACGCACTTCCGAAGAGCTAGAAGGCTCGCTGCAAGAGCAAGAAGTGCCGCTGTTGGGTGTAGTCCCTGCGATGAAGACACGCAGCGCCCGGTCTGTACCTGTTTTGGTCCAGCCTGATTCGGTTTATCACGCCAGCTATGAAAGGCTGCTGAGCCGCCTGCGGCTAGTTGGCACAGATGAACGCCCGACGGGCCCTCGAACGATTGTGATGACCAGTACTCGCTCTCAGGAAGGGAAAAGTATTAGTGCCTATAACATGGCGATCGCATCGGCTAGAGCCGGACGTCGTACGCTTTTAATTGAAGCGGACCTGCGGTCAGGATCTAAAGCAGAGATTTTAGGCTTAGGTATTGAGCCCCAGTCTGTGTTGGAGCCACTACGCTACTACAGCGGTCAGGTAGGCAACAACATGCAGCTAGTGTCTCAAGTGGAGAACTTGTACGTTTGCCCATCGCCAGGGCCACAGCGCCAGCCAGCCGTCATTCTCGAATCGAGCGAAATGCAGCGTTTCCTAAAAGATGCCCGGTCGCGCTTTGACATGGTGATTTTGGACACGCCGTCACTCACTCGCTGTGACGACGCGCTGCTATTAGAAGGACAAACAGATGGCATTATTCTAGTTGCCAGACCCGGCGTTACGGAGAAAGCAGTCCTAGAGACGGCCCTAGAAGAGCTAGAACTTAGCGATGACGTGCGTCTATTAGGTGCGGTCATCAACGCGGCTAGTCTAAGCCCTGAACAGATGATTTCAGCTGAGGCTGATGTTGTCGAAGAGCCCTACGTGTATACGCCAGAGCCTGAATTCACGCGCTCTGGTCCTGCTGGCCGGATAGACTTTTAGGCTTAATCTTTGCGCTTTAACCTTTTAGCTTTAACCCGCTAGCGTCATAGGATACTCTGTTCAGAGGTGAAAACTTTTGAAATCACAATGACGACCTATTACTATGTAGCGGCTAGTCAGCGCTTTCTCTTAGAAGAAGAGCCCTTTGACGAGGTCCTGCAAGAACGCTATCGCCGCTATCAGTCAGAAGAAAGAGAAGTCGATTTCTGGCTGATCAAGCAGCCTGCTTTTTTAGAAGCGCCTGAACTGGCTGAGGTGAAGGCAAAATGCCCTCAACCGTCTGCGGCAGTAGTTTCTACCGACAAAACTTTCGTCACCTGGCTCAAGTTGCGGCTTGAGTACGTCGCGATTGGCCAATTTGAAGCGCCCACAGAAACGATTCCCGATCCGCTAGCGTCTTCAGAAGCCGTTACTTAATTCCTGAAATCATGTTATTTGTTCGTCGTTTGTTGTTAGCGAGCTTCCTAATCGGCTCTGCTGCAAGTGCATCTGGCCTGCTGAGTCAATCGGCTCTCGCTCAATCGGCTTTGCCAGTCTGTCCTCCGCCCACCGACAGCGAGTACCTGCTGTTAGTAAGAGGTGAAACAGAAGCTGAGCGGGCTGAGATTGCTTCGATTTTGCCGGTTGAGAGTGCTGTGCTGATCTGTCAGTACACTGACGAGGTGCTCGTACGAGCAGGTGGCTTTAGTAGCTTAGAAACTGCCAATGCCTGGGCCAGCTACATGACAACCGAGAAGGGCTTTGAAAGTTTTGTTTCTCAGTCAGCTGGCCAAACCGCTGGGGCAGGAACGGCTGCCGCTGCTAGTAGTTCATCGGCTTATCAGCCTCGGCTACTGGGCTCCGGATATGCAGTGCTTGTAGACTATGGCAGTCGCCCGGAAGTTGCTACGTCAGTCGGGCAGCTGTTTCGCCCGGTGGGACTCGCTGTTTATCAGCAAAGGGCTTATCTACTAGCTGGCTACACAACAGATGCAAGCAGCGCCAACGCTACGCTACAGCAATTGACGAACGCGCAGCTGGCAGCAATTGTGGTAAATGCTGAGCAAGTGGTACAGCTGTCGGCTGAAGTATCACCTTGAATTTGATTGGAGTAGCAGATTAATTTGAGATCTACGTTTGCCCCGTCTCAGGTTATTAGGCGCAGGTTAATTGAGCGCAGGTTATTGAACGCAGATGTATCAGCTCAGGTAATTAGCTCAGGCCATTGGGCGCAGAGAGCCAGGCGATAATTACACCCAGTGCGGAGCCGACAATAACCTGAACTGGCGTGTGTCCTAGCAGTTCTTTGAGCCTGTCCTCATTGAATTCGGCGTTCTCTTGAAAGAGTTCGTCTAGAATTTGGTTGAGAATTTTGGCTTGCTTGCCTGCGGCCTGTCGAACGCCTGCGGCATCGTACATGACGATGACGGCAAATACTGACGTGATGGCAAATGCGGGCGTGCTCCAGCCAATGGTTTGGCCAACGCCACAGGCCAATGCGGTGACGAGTGCGGAGTGAGCACTTGGCATACCACCTGTTTCGAAGAGGACTTTGGGATTGATAGAGCGGTGCTGAACAAACTCGAAGACCAGCTTGAGAGCTTGGGCTGTGATACAGGCGACAAGAGCCACCCACAGCACATGGTTTTGGAAGATTTCGCTAAAGTCCTGCATGGATTCGAAGTTGGCAGATGAATGAAGTGAGTTAAATAAAAAGCGGGCTGCTGTATGGCTATTTGCTAGCTATTGTCACGCTAGTGCGTTCGAGCCGTAATAAATTGAGCAATTTCAATCAAAGGCCGAGCCCGTTCGTCAAAGTCAGAAAGTTCTGCTATGGCTTCTGCTATTAGCTGCTCTGCCCTGCGCTTTGATTCTTCTAATCCCCAGAGGCTGGGATAGGTAGCCTTTTGCGCCGCTACATCCTTGCCGACAGATTTACCGAGTTCTTCAGGTGTAGATGTGATGTCTAAAATGTCATCTACAATTTGAAACGCCAGGCCGATGCGCTGTGCATACCGACTTAATTGATCAACTGTCGACGGCGTTGCTCCGGCCAGTAGTGCACCCGAAGTTACCGAAACCTCTAACAGCGCTGCGGTTTTATGCATGTGGATAAACGTCAGCGTTTTTTCATCGACGATCGTTCCTTCAGAGGCCAAATCAACAATTTGGCCACCGACCAAACCCGCTGCACCGACAGCCTTTCCTAGTCTGGCAACCACCTCTAAAATGCGCTCAGCTGCAGCGCCTTTGGTTTGAGTCGCGATGTATTCAAAGGCATAGGTCAGTAGCGCATCGCCCGCTAGAACGGCCACGTCTTCTCCGTAGACTTTGTGATTAGTAAGCTGGCCGCGGCGATAGTCATCATTGTCCATGGCGGGTAAGTCGTCATGGATCAGCGACATTGTATGAACCATTTCTAGGGCGCAGGCGGTGGGCATTGCCGTTGATGTCTCAGCGCCCAGTAGCTCGCAAGTTGCTAAGCACAAAATGGGTCTCAACCGTTTGCCACCTGCCATGAGCGAATAGCGCATAGCCTCGTAAATTTGCTCAGGATAAACAACCGGTAAGGACGCTTCTAGCGCAGCTTCGACTTGAACGCAGCGCTCCTTGAGATAGGTGTCAAGGTTAAAGGTGCTGGGTGTATCGAGATTCGTGGTCACCATGAGGAAATAAAAAGCGAGGAAGTAAAAAGCGAGGAAATAAGAAGCGAGGAAACGATGAACAATATGTTGTAGTAGGTTCTATTGTCTTAAACCGTCTTGAACTTGAGTTGCTTTGAGCTTGAGCTGCCTTGACTTTGAGTTTGTTGTTTGTTGCTGAGGCTGAATTCCCGTGATCTCTGTGAGCGTAGCTTAGATAAGAATATAGTCCTTCGGAGAGCAGAGTCTTCTACAAACATGGCTAGAACATAGCCAGAACACAGTATTAAGAGATGAGAAATTAAGAGATGAGAATTAAGAAGTGGGAGTTAAGAGACAGATATTAAGGGGTTGTTTCTGCCAACATTCGGTTGCGGTAGCTCGCAATTGTATTTTCGAGCAGCATGGTGACCGTCATAGGACCGATGCCACCGGGGACGGGGGTAATTTCACCTGCTATAGGTTCTACAGCTGCAAAATCAATGTCTCCAACCAGCTTGGCCCGACCGCCCTCTGCACCCTCAACTCGATTAATGCCAACATCGATCACGGTCGATCCCGGTTTGACCATCTCTTTCCCAACTAGCCTAGGAACGCCAACTGCTGCTATCAGAATATCGGCTGAACGGGTCAATTCCGCTAAGTTTTTTGTCTTTGAGTGGGCAAACGTCGGTGTCACGTCAGCTGCTAGCAGCATCAGGCCGATAGGTTTACCAACTAAAATGCTGCGCCCAAGAACCACAGCCGTCTTTCCTGCTAGCGGAATATCGTATTCAGCCAGCAGCCGCATAATGCCCGCTGGTGTGCAGCTCCGCAGGCCGGGCTCACCTCTGCCCAGTCGCCCCAGATTAACCGGATGCAGGCCATCGGCATCTTTGTCTGGGTCAATGAGTGCCAGCAGGCTAGTCGCATTTAGATGCTTTGGCAGGGGTAGCTGCACCAGAATGCCGTCTACATTGGGGTTTTGGTTGAGGGCTAGAATCTCCTCAGCGACCGCTGCTTGAGTGGTCGCTGTAGGCAAATGCTTGCCCAAAGACGCAATGCCCATCCGCTCGCAGGCCCGCTCTTTATTGCGTACGTAAGCGGCGCTCGCAGGATTGTCTCCGACCATCAGCACGGCCAGTCCGGGTGGTCGCCCCACCGCTGCTTGCCATGTCTGAATCTGTGAGACATGACCAGCTTGAATCTGCTTTGCAAGCGCTTTCCCGTCGAGGATCTGGGCCATAATGATAAGATACGCAGCGTTTGTGACGGGTATCCTTAAGACAAATAATTTTGATAGGGATGCTGCAAGGATGAGCTGGCTAAGCCCATGTAAAGACATCCTGAAAATACATACTGAAACCAGATTACCAAAGCGCTGTAGAAAAAGGCACTACAGAATTGAACGCTGACGTATTGCCCAGTAAGCATCGTTGTAGGGAGCCATCTTTTGAAGATGTTTGTATCAAGCGGAAAGATATTCCATCTGTTTTTCAGTCGCTCAGCGATCGCTAGTAGTGTCCTTATCGTATTGGTGCTGTCAGCTTGTACTGTGGCCGAGACGGGTGGCGATGCCTCCTCTGAGGGTTTGGAGTCCGGTGGATTAGAGTTACCCTCAGTTCAGATGCCTGCGCTTCGATTGTCTAGCAGGACAGTGGTGCCGATTGAGTCTTTGATGGCTGAGGGAGCTGGTGAATCGGTCGCGGTATCTGGAACTGTGGCTCAGCGGGTCGCGATTTTGGGAGGTTGGCTCTATGAGGTTCAAGACGATACGGGTAGCCTGTGGGTGCTCACTAAGCGCTCTGAGCCTACGGTGGGTGAGCTAGCAACGGTAGAAGGCGTGGTCCACTACGAGCCGATTGTGGTGGGTGAAATCGATGCAGGCAGTGTGTATTTAGAAGAAGCGTCTTATCGTGGCGATTCCTGATGCCTGACTATTTCGAGCACGATATTACCCTGGCTAGCTTTGCTCAAATTGATCGGGAGATAGGTGCGCACGGTTTTACGCCAGCTGAGTATGCGATCGCCCGCCGTATTATCCATACCACTGCAGATTTTGAATTTGCCCAGCTGCTACAGTTTTCGGGCGCACCGACTGCCGCTGCAAGCTCAGCTTTTCAGCGGGGCGCTACTATCGTTACCGACGTTTCTATGGTGGCCGCTGGCATTCGTACGGTTGCCCAACGCACCTGGCAGGCGCCTGTTGTGGCTGCTATTCAGCATGCGCCTGCTGACCTAGCTAGCGGCCAAACACGCAGCGCCGCGGGCATGAGCCACTGCATAGAAGACTCTCCAAAGGCGATTGTTGCTGTGGGTAATGCGCCGACGGCTCTGTTGGCCATCTGTAAGGCTATCGAAGCGGGTAGGGCGCAGCCAGCACTGATCATCGGTGCACCAGTAGGCTTTATCAATGTCGTGGAGTCTAAACAGGCCTTGGCGCAGCTAGCCGTGCCCCACATTTTGATCTCGGGGCGTAAGGGCGGCTCAGCAGTGGCTGCTGCTATCCTCAATGCGCTGATGATCTGGACCTGGCAGCACTCATGACGGCTCCGCTGATTCATGTCGTAGGGGTAGGGCTCTCAGGTGCTAGCAGCCTAGCAGCTGAGGCAATGGCGGTTGTGCAGTCGGCCACGCTACTGATGGGTGCTCGGCGACATCTAGCCTGTATGGCTGAGGTCGTTGAGGCTGAATCTGCCGAAACATGGGAGCTGGGCGATTTTTCTCAGGTGTTTCAGGCGCTGCGATCGCACCTTAAACAGTTTCCTCAAACCCGAACGGTCATTCTTGCAACCGGCGATCCCCTATTCTTTGGGTTAGGCCGGCTGCTGCTTGCATCCTTTCCTGCCGATCAGCTTATTTTCTATCCACAAGTCAGCGCCATACAGCTGGCTTTTAGTCGCCTAAAAATACCGTGGCAAGACGCCACACTGGTGAGCGTGCACGGTAGAGGCGAGGCCCTGCTGAGCCAAGCATTGAAACGGGGCGATCCCAAAATTGCCGTGCTGACGGACAGCGTGCTAACACCCAAGGCGATTTCAGCGCTCATTTCAGCGCTTGAACTGCCGATTGCTTATCAGCTTTGGGCCTGTGAAAACTTAGGCGGCAGCGGCGAGCGTATCCGCCAGTATGATGCGACCTATGTGCCGGGTTCAGAAGAATTTGCACCGCTTAATGTTGTTGTGCTCGTTCGGCAGCCAGAGAGACGTGCTGAGGGATTGGCTACTGTCGAAGCGCCCACAGCCGAGCAACACCCTTTGATTGGTCTGCCTGATTCCGTCTTTAAGGGATACGCCGACCGACCGATGCTAATAACGAAGCGAGAAATTCGGCTGCTGATTTTAGGGGCGATCGCGCCGCTTGATAACCAGGTCATTTGGGATATCGGTGCTGGTACAGGTTCAGTGAGCGTTGAACTCAGTCGGCTGTGCCCTACGGCGCGGATCTATGCGATTGAAAAGACGGCGATGGGCGTAGCGCTCATTGCTGAGAATGCGAAAAGATTTGCGATCGCGCCAATCACCATCATTCAGGGAAAAGCCCCTGCCGCCTTCTCTGCATTACCCAGCCCAAATCGAGTGTTTATTGGTGGTAGCAGCGGCCAGCTAGTCAAAATATTGGATTATTTACATCAAAACTGCGGCCCAGACCGAATTGTTCTAGCTTTAGCGACTCTAGAGCATCTGAGTGCAGTGACCGTGTGGATTAATCAACACGCTATTCAAGAATGCTGGCAGTATCAGTTAACACAGGTAAACATTGCTCGTTCAGTTCCGGTTGGCCCGCTAACCCGACTATCTCCTCTTAATCCAGTCACGATACTAACGCTGAATAAAAAGTCAAATATGGCGCAATCCACGAAATAGCTAAATATAGAAACTAACAGACAAGAAACGAAGGAAAAACGTGGATACCTTTGATAACTAATTCAACGTTAAAAGCACACTTAATTAATGCAAGGTGTAAAGGTAAGGTTTGTCTTACTCTGCTATTTCACCTGCTTCATCTTCCACGTCACTGAGCTGTTCTAAGCGAATGTGCTTGTAACCTAGTTTAATCATAAACTCATCACCCGGCTTGAGACCCATTTCTTGGGTATAAGTAGAGCCAATAACTATTTGACCATTTTTGTGCACGCTGACTCGATAAGTTGGCTCTCGCCCGCGACCGTCTTTAGTGCCTTCAGGACTCAGTGAAATGCCTCTAGCTTCTAGAAGCGCATCGTAAAAATCGGCCAGGTTCGCTCGGACCTGATTGTCCTTGGTCAGCGTGTAATAGCCGCAGCCCTGCGCTCTCTCCCTTTTTGAAAGATGAGCCAGTTCATTAAATTTTTGAAGCAGCGCTTTCCCTTTCAGCGGTGCGTTTTTATCAGCCATAGCCTTAGTATCTAGCTTAGAAAGTTTATGAGAAGTCTGATTATATGTAGCTACTAATCACGGGTTGTATTCGCATACAAAATAACCGCACGTGATCACATAATGTGATAAGAATGAGAGCCTAAAAATAGTTGTATGGTGCTTATGTTTTGAATCGTCTATGTTTTGAATAGTCTTTATTTTGAATAGTCGAGTGGTCAGTTGCTGCTGAATCACAGTTCGTCTTGCTTTTCTATAGAGTCAAGATTCTGGAGTCAAGATTCTGGAGCCGAGGCAATTCCTGCTTCAACATTACTTCTGCTATTTATTCTTATAGACTTTGGTGCAAATGGAAACTCTACAGTAACTTAAAGCGTTAAACCCATCCTGAATTGTAACGATCATCCTGTTAGTTTGGCTATCGGTTATAGCTACTTCGTTCGACAACAAAGGTCGCATTCCCTCCAGGGTGTTACCTGCTGTACTTTGAATAGCCGAGGCCTACAAAGATTGCTGAGAACCGTTGATCGTCTACTTTCTAAAGCGAACAACTGCTTTCTGACTGCTTCTATACAACGGAAACTGCAACGGAAACAATGATTGTGCAGTAGCGTCCACGTACGCCTAGCTAGTACCATAAAAGCATTAAACCTCACTCTTTCCTTTTAGGCTTTATATGAGTACTGACTCATCAGCGACCCAGCCGCCAACTTCTACCTCTACTGTGGCATCCACTGCGGAGCCTGCTCAGCCTAGCTTTGGCTGGAATCAGTATGCTGAACAGCTCAACGGTCGCTTTGCCATGATTGGTTTTGTTGCACTGCTGGTAACTGAGCTATTTACTCATCAAGATTTTTTTACCTGGCTAGGATTACGATAGCTGAGCATTCGGAGCGTCTTCATGAGTAGACTGCTGTTTGCTCAGCGCCTCGTTGGGCAACGGTTTAGCTATTATCCTTAGTGGCTTGAAGTTAAGTGCAGATTACGGTGCGTATACATAAGATCGGTATGCATACATAAAAAAGAAGCAAGCCCATCATAGGCTTGCTTCTTTTTTGTAGGATATTGCATCTGTTGCGCTGCTTGGTTATCAAAATAGATAAAAGCTTCGCGAACCTATGCTAGACAGCTCGCTGTCTAGCGTGTCTGTAGGCCACGTGTCTGTAGGCCCAAGAGCGAGGACTGCTAGGCCAACCCTGTGTTTGCACCTTGTCGGCCTGTTGCGAGCTCTACCTTGACGATAGTGCCCCCCATTTTTTGAATGCGCTGCTGCTCCTTAAACCAGTTGTCGTAGGGAACTAGCTTTGTGAAGTATGTATTTTGTAGCTCGCGCTGAGTTCGAATCCTGGTTTGGCTAGGGACACAGGCAGTGACTCGAAACATTCGCATGGTAATAGCCTCTTGGGGTATCTAAATCTAAATCTAAAATTCTGTAGGTGCGGTTGCTCGCCAGTAGAGCCGTATGAGCTCGTTACATACTGGTAGAAACAGCTGCTTGAAAGCTCTCGTCATGGGTACAGTGAAGGCCTATGCCGCGAAAACAGTGTACCGAGAATAGTTGATCGAGAACAGTGTAGTGAAGACGCGGCGGTGGAGCTGTTGCCTGGCATCACTATAATGAGAACTATCTAGAAGTCTGATAACGTCAATGCTAACGAACCGAAGCCTCTCAGGGTTAGCCTGCTAAGCCTTCAGCTTTCTAACACTCACCCCAGACTTCTAGACAAAGGAAGGACAAAAACAAACGCTCAACAATGAGAATCTATCAATGCCAATTGAGAATGACAGTTGAGTTTGCTGATTAACTGATCTCTTAAAATCAAACTAAAAGAACAAAGCCTATCTTATTTGTTCAAAAAGCAAGTTTGTTCAAAAAGCAAGTACTCAAGAAATCAATCAACTTTCAACTTTCAAAATAAGATGAGATTAAGAACCCTCTAACAGATTCGCTTATCTCCATCTTGTGAATTAGCCAGTCACTGGCCAGTTCTCTAGCTGAGGCCAGAGCAGATGTAGTCGAGGTATACACCCATTTCTTTACCTGCGTCAGCGCCAACTAGGCTAGCAGTCACTTCTTTAATCGCTTGAATTGCCTGAACGGTTGCACCGACAGGAACACCCAAGGAATTGTAAGTTTCTTTCAAACCGTTGAGCACGCGCTCATCGAGAATGGAAGGATCGCCAGCGAGCATAGCGTAAGTCGCATAGCGCAAGTAGTAGTCCAAGTCGCGGATGCAAGCAGCATAGCGACGAGTGGTGTACATGTTGCCACCAGGACGAGTGATGTCAGAGTAAAGCAGAGACTTGGCAACTGCTTCCTTGACGATTTCAGCAGCGTTAGCGCTGATAGAAGTTGCTGCACGAACGCGCAACTCACCGGTTTGGAAATAAGCTTTGAGCTTATCCATGGAAGACGCATCAAGGTACTTACCTTGTACGTCTGAAGCATTAATTACAGCAGTAATTGCATCTTGCATAGGGTGTGCTTCCTATTGATTGGACTTAAACAAAAAATGAAAGAGCGAGAGTGCTAAAGCGTAGCTATTCTCTTTTGCAGGCTACTAATGGAAGCGTTTACTGCAAGCCACCAATTACGTAGTCGAAGTAACCAGCCGCTTCAGCAGCGTCATCACCAGACATCATGGAGCCGGCCACGCTCTTCATGCAGCGGATAGACTCAGCCATTGCAGGAATAGAGGTGCCTAGAGAGTTGTACATCTCACGTGCGCCCACCAAACCGATCTCTTCGATAGGGGTCACGTCGCCTGCGACTACACCGTAAGTGATTAGACGTAGGTAGTAGTCCATATCGCGCAAGCAGGTTGCGGTCATTTCTTCGCCGTAAGCGTTGCCACCGGGGGATACAACATCAGGGCGCTTTTGGAACAACTGGTCGCCAGCTGTTTTTACGATGCGCTCACGAGATTCAGTAAGAACCTGCGCGATGCGAACGCGACGCTCACCAGAGGTAACAAACCCCTTAATGCGATCCAATTCGCCGGGGCTGAGGTAGCGGGCCTCAGCGTCAGCATTCACGATTGACTTCGTGACTATACTCATTAATGGATTCCTCCGAAAGAATAAACCAGATGAGTTTCACTGGCTCTGTGTAATAACAGATGAAAAAATCAACAGCTGAACGTCAGAACAGTGAACTCTTACTAAGAACAGTATGAGGTCTGATGCGCGGCCTACTTCATAACCTTTGTTACATTATTTCGCCTATGAGCAAAAAATGGACAAACGAGGCCGTTAACAAAAACTATGCTTTCAGTAGGCTGACAACATTGCCTGATTCAGCCACCTTCCGTAAACATTTTCCGGTATTTCGCTTACCTTCCTAGAGGTTTAGAAACATTTCGTAATAAACTTCCTCAGATTTGGCAGCTGCGCTGATAGGAAACCTGGCACGTAAAAGGAGCACTCCACTAGTGGGTGCTCCTTTTACTGAAAACAGGCCCTTTTGTTTAGTTTTTAGGGTTTCTGTCTTTGGGGTGTCTCGGGCGACTTTAGTCCTTGAGCGCGTTGGCCAGCATCGGCATCCTTTCTGTCGTGCCAGCAGGTACGTTGGCTGACTCAAAGCTTGGAACAACAACATCGCTGTTCTGCTTGGTCAGACGATTATACAGAATTTCCGTGTTGGGGAAATTCGCGGCAGGCAAGGTGGGGAAGCGTCTGTAGGGGACGGTGTCTTCACCAAAGTACTGTGCATATTCTGGCGTATCGACCATGGCACGGATAAAGCCACGAATGCCTTCAGAGGCCAGAATTTTGTTGTACTTTTGAATCTCGCTTTGATCTTGAGGTGCTCGTCCAAGGAAGTGCTTAGTCCCTAGCTCGATGACCTTGGTGTTGGGATAGGGCGCGTAGAATTCTTTGATATAGAGCTGAGAGCAGCCTAGCGCTTCAATGAATTCTTTGAGGTTGATCTCTCTGTTGGCTAGCTTGCTCTCTAGCTCAGAGAATTCCTTACTGCCAACGACGTAAGGCGCAATATCGCGCTCAAATATTTGGCGATAGGCTGCCTGTGCCACTATTTTGACGGTGACTTTGTCAAAGGCAGTGAGCTTGAACTGTTTGGTCTGTTCACGCTGAACGCTGACACCCTGGCCAATCCGCTGACTGACTTCTGGCGCTGGTCGATCTGAGCCCACTGAGCCCAGTTCAACGAACCGAGGCGTTGTTTTCTCTTCTGGTCGTGCGCCGGTTTCTTGGATGCTGCCGACTCGAAGCGATCGCATTGCCTGGCCCCCTGGCGTCAAATACCGTTCATAAGGAACCGTATCTTCTCCAAAGCAATCGGTGTACTCCTGAGAGTCAATAATGGCGTCAACCAAGGCATAGAAGCCTTTCTTGGCACAAATATCGAAGTACTTGTTGGTCTCATTTCGGCCGTAGGTGGGACGACCCAACAGGCGACGGTGAATATACTCCACAGCCTTCATCACATACAAAGAGGTCCAATAGGTCTTCCTAAAGGCTTCTGATTTGGCAACCGCTTTAACAAATTCACGCACGTTAATCTCGTCGTTGTTAAAGCGACTTTCAGCTTTGCTGATTTCCTGACCCGCGTACACTGGGCGACCAAAGACCTGACGATAAACCGACCCGATGATCGTGGCCTTGCTAGCTTCAGATGATTTGAACACTTTCGCGCCCAAAGAACCCGGTGCCTGTGGCCGCGCGGCAGGATTACTCAGCTGGTTGTTAATCCCTGCGCCCTGGTGAATCAGAATCCGACGAGTGTCTTTATTGAAGGGGGCTGGACTGTTGCTAGGCTCACGAGTCTCTTTCGGGAAGATCGCGCCGAATTGAATTTCCAGCGGATCGTTTCCAGAGCCGTAGACATGCTGATCGGGCAGGGGCTGCTCGTAGGAGGCAAACAGCGTGATGAACTGAGGGATTTTTCGGAAAGGCGCACTGTAGTTGAACAGATCTTGCTGCGCGCCCCAGTTACGGCATTCTTGGGCTTCTTGGCCCAAGCCACGAATATAGGGAACCGTCTCTTCGCCGAAGTAATCAGCGTATTCTTGAGAGTCGACTAGCGCGTCAACCAGTTTGGCCAACCCCCCTTCAGAAACAATAGAGAAATACTTTTGAACTTCTTCTCTAGAGCTAGGACCACGGCCGAGGATGTGTCTAAAGGCCAGCTCCAAGGCTCGGCTGTTGATAAACGGCTCGAAGAATTGCTTTCTGTACAGCGGAGACTTCGCCAGGCGGCGAATGAATTCCTTCATGGAAATCTCGTTGTTTCTGACCTTGGATTCTAGGTCAGAAATAGACTGAGAGTAAGCGCGGGTGATGTCACGCTCGAACACCTGACGATAGGCCGCTGCGATCACTTCGTTCTTCTCTACGCGAGAGAGTCCTATCTTCATGGCGTAGACAGGGCGGCGCTCGGAGGCGTTGAAGTAAATTTGAGGCAGCTGAAGGCCTTGCAAATCCTTCGATTGACGCTGGCGCAGCTTATTCGAAGGGGTTGGCCCTTTGAATTCGGTGAGCATGATGTCGAAGTATTGGCGCAGAATATCTTGGGCTTCGCTGTCACCCTTGAAGTAGCCAACGGAGGCGCCTCGCATCGTCTGCAGCGCGACGATCGTTGCCGGGGTAGAGCAAGCGTTCTCAATAATCTCTCTAAGGCCGCGAACGTTCACCTTAATAATGTTGGGGTCACCTGCAACGATGGCGTAGGTGATATAGCGCAAGAACCAGCTCATGTCCCGCAGGGACTTCTGCATGTTGCTGGGGCCGTAGCGAGAGACGTTGATCGGCCGGAACCCTGGCGGTGTAACCCCTGCGTCTGGGTCGTTGATCAAGAGATTTCTGAGCCCGCCCAAGATGCCGCCGCCTTTGCTGTCATCACTGTTAGATGCAACGAAGGTCGCGGTGCCAAGCTTGGAAGCCTGCTTTTGATCGAGCGGTTGACCACCGCGGGTCATCTCTACCGGCTCATCATTTTTTTCTAGATAGGCTAGGGCTGAGCCGCCGGTAAAGATACGGTTAGCCGCCTGGGAGACGATGAGCTCTGAGTAGCGAGTGAGGGTCTGGGCGATCACAACTCGCTTCATGCCTGAATTAAAGAAAGTCTTGAGTTCACCTAGTTCGGTGCGCTCCATATAGCGGTCTTTCTGTTCCGCCTGGGCAATTGTAGAAGCAGGTAGAGTTTGGTAAAGGTTGGGCCGTGCTACAGAGCTTCCGCCACTGGCTGTCACTGTCATGGGTTCTCAAAGACTCCCTCTATAGTAAAAAATTAAGACTAAAGAAATGTAAGACTCGTACTCATCAGCCTAGAACGATTTTGAGAGGCCGCTGCACGATTGTTAAGAAGCGTATTGATCGTCTGGCTCTCTGGCGTTAAAAAATAGGTGCCAAAAAGATAACCTTGCAAGAGTCGATTCCGGTTTGCATTCACAAATCATACGAGATTGACCGCCTACTCTGAGAAGGATGAGAAGTTTTGTAAAGTTCAATGTCGTGAGAGTTTACAAAATTAAGCGAGCTACGGCTATTAATAGCCATGATCAACAGCCATTATCCACTATTAATTAAGTAGAGATAATCAGTAGAGAAGCCTCGCTAAGATGCCCTTTTACACAGCCGTCTCGATATACAGTTGAGAGAGTCCTCTACATATTGAGTCCTCTACATATTGAATCCTCTACATATTGAATCCTCTACATATTGATTGGATAGTTGAGGAGAAAGCACTCCAAGTGAAAGCGTAAGCAACAAAAGTCCCTATGCCAGAGCCTACTTCGTCGGTTCGTCCTAATATTCCGTTGTCTGGTCCATCAGCTACTGCGGAGTCAGCCGCAGCGGTAGATAGTGCCGCTGTGAGTTCAGCGGTCGCTAGCCTTTACGATACCTATCCGTTTCCCCCAGAGCCGTTGCTCGACGAAGCGCCCCCTGGCTACAACTGGCGCTGGCAGTGGCCTTCTGCGTACAGCTTTTGCACAGGTCGCACGCCAGATACGGCAGCCCCCCGAATTTTAGACGCAGGCTGCGGTACGGGCGTTGGCACTGAATATTTGGTGCATTTGAACCCTGAGGCTGAGGTCGTAGGTATTGATTTGAGTGCGGGTGCCGTTGCTGTTGCGACTGAGCGCTGTCAACGCTCTGGTGCCGATCGGGTTGCTTTCCATAACCTCAGTATCTACGACGTTGAACAGATCCCAGGTGAGTTTGATCTGATCAACTGTGTCGGCGTGCTGCACCACATGCCTGATCCGATTCGGGGTATTCAGGCGCTGGCGAAAAAGCTAAAGCCGGGTGGAATATTTCATATTTTTGTCTATGCGGAGCTGGGTCGACGAGAGATTCAGCTGACGCAAGAGGCGATCGCACTGCTTCAGGGCGCTAAGCGCGGTGACTATAAAGACGGCGTTGCGGTAGGCCGCACGCTTTTTTCGGCCTTGCCAGAAGACAATCGTCTACGCAAAAGAGAGGAGACGCGCTGGTCACTAGAAAATCATCGCGATGAATGTTTTGCGGATATGTATGTGCATCCGCAGGAAATTGATTACAACGTCAGGACGCTGTTTGAACTGATTGATGCGTCGGGGCTAGAGTTTGTGTGCTTCTCGAATCCGGCCTATTGGAATCTGGAACGCTTAATTGGCAACGCGCCAGATTTGATGGCGAGAGCCGAAGGGTTGGGGGAGCGCGATCGCTATCGCCTGACTGAGCTTTTAGACCCGGAGCTCACCCACTTTGAGTTTTTTCTGGCTCGTCCGCCGCTAGAAAAAGCTGACTGGACAGACGATGCCGTGCTGCTGAATGCTCTGGTTGAACGACACCCTTGCATTGAAGGCTGGCCTAGCCGCAGCTTCTTTAACTATGAGTATCAGGTGGTTTCTATCAGCGATGAAGCGTTTGCCTTTATGGAAAAGTGTGAAGATGCTATCTCGGTGGCTGAGGCGTTAGCTAGCAGTGGGCTGGCAGAAGAGAGTGGGCTGGATTTGGTGCGATCGCTTCAAAAAAGACAGCTGATAATGCTAACGCTTTCCAAAAAATAAAGGAACGTCATTGGATTAAAACTTTCTGTAATAAGTATTATTGCCGTGATATGATTGCCCTTGGTTTGACACAAATAAAACCTGTATTAAGCCAAGTTTTGAACGCATTCGTTCATTAACTTTTTAACCGTTCAATTCCTCTCCAATCAGTTGATTTGGAGCAGGCATTTGTCCTCCTTAATCTAGCGTGGCCTCTGCGAACTTGACTTCTAGCGACCTAACTCCTAGCGACCTGGCTTCTAGTGCTTCGGCTTCTAGCAAAAAGTCAGATGGCGTCTCCTTAAATCTTTCAGCGCTCGCTGAAGAAAACATGGGTTCGGCGCTCGCTGAGTTACAGGCAGCTTCATCAGGGCAAGCGACCGCAGGCGAGGAGCTTAGCGGCGAAACCCAGCAGCCTACTGTGCTGCCACCTGCCTCTGAAACGTCGATGCAAGATTACTATCAGCTCCAGCAGAGTTTGCTGAGGCTGACCTTGGTTTTTACCGCCGTAATCTGTCTGGTTGTTTGGGGTGCTTACTCGCTCAATACCGCAGTTAACTATGTGGTGGGCGCTGTAACTGGCATCGTTTACTTCAGGATGCTGGCTAATAGCGTCGGTAAAATTGGGCGGGAAAAGCCGAAGCCAAGCAGCGGCAGACTTGCCGTTTTTGTGGGTGTGATGGTGGCTTCTACGCAGTGGCAGCAGCTCTCCGTACTGCCTGTGTTTTTGGGCTTTTTGACCTACAAGGCCGCGCTGATTGCCTTTGTGATTTGGACTGCTGTACTGCCGCGGCAAGCGTCAGCATCTTAACTGGCGACTTACTGGGATTAACCTAGCGGGTTCGGTTTACTGATGTTGTAGCGAAGGCGACTACAACGAACAAACGCTATACGAAAATAGAGATTTAAACGGCGATGCTAAACACCTTTCACTTCTTAAACTCCTCGCTTCTGGCCAAGCTAGAAGTGGGCGAGCACTATTACTGGAAAATCGGCGGCCTCAGCCTTCACGGTCAGATCTTCATTACCTCCTGGGTTGTCTGCGCGCTCTTGATTGGTGTGGCTTTCTTGGCATCGCGCAAAGTGGAACGTATTCCTAGTGGTTTGCAGAACCTGATGGAATATGCCCTCGATTTTATCCGCGACTTAGCCAAAGACCAAATCGGCGAGAAAGAATATCGTCCCTGGGTTCCTTTTGTCGGTACGCTGTTCCTCTTCATTTTTGTTTCTAACTGGGCTGGTGCGCTCGTTCCCTGGAAGCTCTTCGAAATTCCTCACGGTGAACTCGTCGCACCGACTAACGACATCAATACAACGGTTGCATTGGCGCTGCTAACGTCACTGGCCTACTTCTACGCTGGGTTCAAAAAGCGTGGTTTAGGCTATTTCGCTCGTTACATTGAGCCAACCCCCATTCTGTTGCCCATCAACATTCTCGAAGATTTTACTAAGCCGCTCTCTCTCAGCTTTCGACTTTTCGGAAACATCTTGGCAGACGAGCTAGCGGTTGGCGTACTGGTCCTTTTGGTGCCCCTTTTCGTGCCGCTGCCGCTGATGTTGCTTGGGCTGTTCACCAGCGCAATTCAGGCCTTGATCTTCGCGACCCTAGCGGCTGCCTACATCGGCGAAGCCATGGAAGGGCACTAGCACAAGTTTTGAAAAGCCTCTCTAAACGCATCTGCTGTGAGGGGCTTTTCAACTAGAAGAACGATAATTCTAAGCAGTGCTTGTGAGCTATCGATTCGATTTCTCTTGAGAGATGGAGACTCTCGTTAATCTCACTCTTGGCTGGCCTCCCGACTTTCTCTCGAAAGGCCGCTCAGCGCCCGACTTTTTGTTTGGACCTGAAGCGACCCTCAAGATAACAAAAGGCTTTGATACGACACTCTAAAATCACAAGGAAGAACATCATGAATCCTACTGTTGCTAGTGCATCGGTTATCGCAGCTGCTTTGGCGATTGGTCTTGCGGCTATCGGCCCTGGTATTGGTCAGGGTAATGCAGCCGGTCAGGCTGTAGAAGGTATTGCTCGTCAGCCTGAAGCTGAAGGCAAAATCCGCGGCACACTGCTGCTCAGCTTGGCATTTATGGAAGCATTGACTATCTACGGTCTGGTTGTAGCGCTTGTTCTCTTGTTTGCTAATCCCTTCGCATAAGCCTTTTAACGCTAGGTCAGGAGAAGACTCTCCTCGCCTAGCTTGGTAGGTTTGCTAGGCAGCTGCTGTAATTGACATCTATCACTGTCGATCAAGCAGCGATGCTTAGAGGCCAGTTGACTAGGCGAGGTGCTTTTTATGCATCCTTGTTTGTTACCTGTTTGTTTCAATAGGGAGTTCTCGTTGGCAAAAAGCACAGCGAGTATAGAAAAAGAACATGTGGATGGGACTGACATTACTGGCTGTTGAAGCCGTTGAAGAAGGCGGCGGTTTGTTCGATTTGAACGCCACGCTTCCTTTGATGGCGATTCAGTTTTTGATTTTGATGGCTGTTCTCAACGCCATTTTGTACAAGCCTTTGGGCAACGCCATTGATGAGCGTGACGCCTATGTGCGCAACGCAAAGGCAGGCGCGGCAGAGCGTCTAGCCAAGGCAGAAAAAATGGCTGAAGAGTACGAGCAGTCACTAGCCGATACGCGCCGCGAAGCTCGCAGCGTGATCGAAAATGCTCAGGCCGAAGCGCAACAGATTGCAGCGGAAAAGCAGGCAGCCGCCCAGCAAGAAGCAGCAGCTCAGCGTGAAGCCGTACAAAAAGAGTTAGACGAGCAAAAAGCGAGCGCCCTTGGTCAGCTAGAGCAGCAAGTTGATTCTTTGAGCGACCAGATTTTGGGCAAGCTGCTGGGTTCGGCTGTATAGGCCAAACGTCAGCTTGCTGCTCATGACCAGATAGAACTGAAAGAGACGAAGCAGTATAGGTATCGAAAGTGTTAACGCAAGTGTGGGGGCTGCTGGCCTCTGAAACCAAAGGATTTGGGATAAATTTCGACATCCTCGAAACGAACCTGATCAACCTGGCTATTGTTATTGGCATCCTGGTTTACTTCGGGAAAGGCTTTTTGGGTAGCAAGCTCCAAGAGCGCCGCGAAGCCATCGAAACGGCCATTAAAGATGCGGAAGCGCGTCAAAAGAAAGCCTCTTCTTCTCTAGCTGAGCAACAGCAAAAGTTGCAGCTTGCGAAGAAAGAGGCCGAGCGAATCAAAGCGGAAGCAAAAACCAACGCAGAAGCTGCTCGCGAAGCCGTATTGGCTCAGTCAGCAAAAGACATTGAACGTTTGAAGGCGTCAGCTCAGCAGGATTTGTCTTCCCAGCAGGACAAAGTGATGCAAGAGTTGCGCCAGCGCGTTTCGCAGATGGCGATAGAGAAAGTGCGTGAGCGCCTTCCTGAAATGCTGGACGACGACGTTCAGACTAAGCTGGTTGACCAAAGTATTGCTCAGCTAGGAGATTAGGAGAAACACATATGAGTATCGCTACTTCAGAGGTTGCCGCTCCTTACGCGCAAGCGCTCCTTTCTATTGCTAAATCAAAAGATTCTGTAGATGATCTGAGCCAGATTGCCGCAGATCTGTTGAATTTGCTCAAGGAGTCAGAAGGTCTTAGAGACTTTTTCGAAAACCCAATTGCCAACGCAGATGCCAAGAAAGGCGTGCTGAACAAGATTTTGGGTGACGATGCTAACCAGCAAATGAGAAATTTTCTGATGCTGCTGGTAGATAGAGGTCGCATCTATTTAGTAGAACCTATTTTGCAGCAGTTTCAAGCTCAGGTGCGTGAACTGAAGCAGGCGGTTTTGGCTCAGGTCACTTCTGCGGTTGAGCTGAATGACGAACAGAAAGAAACCGTTCGTCAGAAGGTTCAAGGCATGACCAATGCTAAGTCGGTTGAGCTGGAAACTAGCGTGGATTCCGATTTGATCGGTGGCGTCATTATTCAGATCGGTTCTCAGGTGCTGGATGCCAGCATTCGCGGACAGCTTCGCCGCATTGGATTGCAGCTGGGCGCATCCTAAAAGAAGATTTTTAATCCTGGCTGTTTTGAAAAAAAATCTGGGATTTATTTTTTAGTACACGGTAGTTAGTAGGTAGAGCGACTCCTAATGGTAAGCATCAGACCGGACGAAATTAGCAGCATTATTCAGCAGCAGATAGAGCAGTACGATAGCGACGTGAAAGCGGATAGCGTGGGTACAGTTCTTCAGGTAGGTGACGGAATTGCCCGCATTTACGGCCTCGACAATACAATGGCTGGCGAGCTGTTGGAATTTGACGATGGCACCATCGGTATCGCGTTGAACTTAGAAGAAGACAACGTGGGTGCGGTGATGATGGGTACGGGCCGTCAGGTGCTAGAAGGTAGTACCGTAAAATCCACCGGTAAAATTGCTTCTGTTCCTGTGGGCGAAGCTATGTTGGGCCGCGTCATTGATACACTGGGCCGCCCTGTTGACGGCAAAGGCGATATCAACACGTCTGAGAGCCGTCTAATTGAGTCGATGGCACCTGGCATCATTGACCGTAAGTCTGTATATGAGCCTTTGCAGACAGGCATTACCGCGATTGACGCGATGATTCCTATCGGCCGTGGTCAGCGTGAGCTGATTATTGGTGACCGCCAGACCGGTAAAACTGCGATCGCTATCGACACCATTCTCAACCAGGCAGACCAGGACGTAATTTGCGTTTATGTAGCCATCGGTCAAAAAGCGTCTTCTGTAGCGCAGGTGATTGGCGTTCTCGAAGAGCGCGGTGCGCTGGATTACACGGTGGTTGTAGCGGCCAACGCCAACGACCCTGCGGCTTTGCAGTACCTCGCGCCTTATACAGGCGCCGCGATCGCTGAGTACTTCATGTACAAAGGCAAAGCGACTTTGATCATCTACGATGACTTGACCAAGCAAGCCCAGGCTTACCGCCAAATGTCTCTCCTGCTGCGTCGTCCACCCGGTCGTGAAGCCTATCCTGGCGATGTATTTTTCTTGCACTCACGTCTGCTAGAGCGCGCGGCAAAGCTTAGCCCCGAATTAGGCGAAGGCAGCATGACCGCACTGCCCATTATTGAGACTCAGGCGGGTGACGTTTCGGCGTACATTCCGACCAACGTAATTTCGATTACCGATGGTCAGGTCTTCCTCTCTTCTGACCTGTTTAACTCTGGTTTGCGCCCAGCCATTAACGCGGGGATTTCGGTATCCCGAGTCGGTTCTGCTGCCCAGACAAAAGCAATTAAGAAAGTAGCCGGTAAGGTAAAGCTTGAGCTGGCTCAGTTCGATGAGCTACAGGCGTTTGCTCAGTTTGCTTCTGACCTAGACCCGGCCACTCAAGCGCAGCTGGCCAAAGGTCAACGTCTGCGTGAGATTCTCAAGCAGCCTCAGTACTCTCCTCGCTCCCTCGCGGAGCAGGTCGCGGTTATTTACGCGGGCGTAAACGACAAGCTCAACGACATTCCTGTCGAGAAAGTCGCTGACTACGTAAGTGAGCTGATCTCTTATGTCAACACCAGTAAGAAGGCTTATGTTGACGAAATCATGAGCACCAAGAAGCTCACTGATGATGCCGTCAAGCTCTTGGAAGAAGCGATTGACGAGAGTAAGCAAGCATTCTTGGCAGCGTAAGGAGACGCATAGATGGGGCTGTTAATTTCTGTTTTTATAGAATTAGCAGCCCTATGAGGAAACGACTATGGCTAATTTGAAACTGATTCGCGATCGCATCAAGACGGTCAAGAACACCCGAAAAATTACAGAGGCAATGCGCCTGGTGGCTGCGGCCAAAGTACGCCGCGCCCAGGCTCAAGTAAACGCGACTCGTCCGTTTGCCGATCGTCTGGCTCAAGTGCTCTATGGTTTGCAGAGCAGGCTAAAGTTTGAAGATACCTCGAACCTACCTTTGCTACAGCAGCGTGAGGTTGAAAAGGTTGCACTGCTCGTCATCTCCGGTGATAGAGGCTTGTGCGGTGGCTATAACTCCAACGTGATACGTCGCGCTGAGAACCGCGCTAAAGAACTCAAGGCTGAAGGCTTAGACTTTACCTATGTATTGGTTGGTCGAAAAGCTGTTCAGTACTTTGAGCGGCGCGATCAGCCTATTGATGAAAAGTACACTGGTCTAGAGCAGATTCCAACGGCCGATGAAGCATCAAAAATTGCTGATGAGCTGCTGGCACTCTTTCTTTCCGAGTCTGTAGATAGAGTCGAGCTAGTCTATACCAAGTTCATCTCTCTGGTCAGCAACCGTCCGGTTACGCAAACGCTCTTACCTTTGGACCCACAGGGTCTAGAAGCCAAAGACGATGAGATCTTCCGCCTGACTAGCCGCGATGGCCGGTTGGCAGTAGAGCGTTCAGATGCGCCCGACCTGCAGGTCAGCGACTTTCCAAAGGACATGATCTTTGAACAAGATCCGTCGCAGATTTTGGATGCACTGCTGCCCTTGTATCTGAACAACCAGATTTTGCGTGCGCTGCAAGAGTCTGCTGCGAGTGAGTTGGCTTCTCGGATGACTGCCATGAACAGCGCTAGCGACAACGCGAAAGAGCTGATGAAGTCTCTCACCCTGTCTTACAACAAGGCCCGTCAGGCCGCGATTACTCAAGAGATTCTTGAAGTGGTCGGTGGTGCTGAAGCGCTAGGTTAGGCACCGGGTTAATCACTGCGCTCAGTTCTTTTGTTGAGACGTTTACTTTTGATAGCTTCGACGACTAAGCAGGGTCTCCGGCCCTGCTTTTTTTAATCTCGACAGTGTTCTTTATCGCGTTGATCATTTGGCTGAGGTACAGCTTTCTGGCTGAAAGTCTGATGTTACAACGGGCCAAGTGACGCGCGTTTCTCATAGGCACAGCCTTTTCTATGAGTATGCACCTGAGAAACGCCATAAACTTCTCATCTCGTAATGCGCATCTATTTGCACACCAACATGATGCTAGAGGCTTCTCTCCAAACCTGAGCCTCTATGAATAGATCGTGCTTTCGGGTTGCGTCCGTTCGCCAGGCCTCGCCAGGCATGCCAAACGTGCTGATAATTTGCAAGATTTCTTCTAGCGTAAAGACTTGCCCGTGGTAATCCGCTTGATAAAATACTTTGTCTTGCTTGTTTCTCAACGAGCAGCTGACCATGCTGTCAGGGTAAGTGAAGCTAATATGTTCAGGCCTAAAAGCTGATAGTGGAACATAAATGGCTTTACTTTGGCTGTTATAGCCTTCTTCAATCCAGGGGGCTGGCCCGAGTGAAAAGTAGTGAGGGTACGGTGTCGTTGGCTGCCCTCCCTTGCGAACAAATTCCTGCCTGAGCCATGCTTCTGTCTTCTTTCTCAGTTGAAGATACTTTTGAGGCTGCTTAAACCTGCGATACACTTCGCCCTCTTTTTCTCCAAGCGCTGTCATTATCTTCAAGGCTTCTCTATCAGTGAGTGCTGATAGTGACTGCAACGGTTTCTGGCTTTTATGGTGGTAATGTGTCAGCATCCAGCTCTCAGCCGGGTCCATAGATTGGCCTCCATCGCCTGCATGTTGAACCAGACTTAATGTTAAATCAGCTAATGAGCGAGAACACTATGACCTATCCGGCGTGTATGCTCTGTCTACCAATCGGACTTGATCATCTTTGACAACGACTGTCACCAGTGATAGCGCGCTAGATGCTGGCCCTCTTGAGACATCGCCTGTTTCATCAAACTGTGAGCCGTGGCAGGGACAGATAAATTTTTGCTCAGTACTATTCCAATCGACGGTGCAGCCGAGGTGAGGACAAACGGCGCTGATAGCGTAGTCGGCAATGGCAGGCCCTTCCTCAATTACAAGGTAAGCCTTTTCGCTCAATCCCTCAGCCGGCAGACGATCGCCTGCTTGCGCGGTAGACAATATGGCCGCTGCCTCATAGGGGCTATCTGATTCATCTAGAGCAGCTACGCCTGGAAGATAGTCTTCACAGAGAGCGTTGTAAGGATATTTCAAACACAGCTCTTCTAGATCAATGTCTTGTGCGACGCTGGTAGCTGGCCACATCCAGCTGACCGCTACGGTGGTTGCACCACTACCCACTAGGTAGCTTAAAAAACGCCGTCGAGTGTTGCGCTGTTTGGAATGCATGGGAGGTTCCTGTGGCCAAAAAGGTAAGCGAGGGTATGAGAAAAGGGTACCTAAAGAATGAAGCATCTAGAACCCTCTAAAGGAATCATGAGGTACCCAAACTTGATGACTCACTGGTCTAAGTCGGTAGTTTCTGACTTAGACCAGTGAGTCAAATTCAATATGCTCGGCGATATGACGTCTAAACGCTTTGCCGATTAGTAAGCAGTTGATTAGCGGACGATACTTTTGTTTCGAGCGTCAAGACCCTCTAACCGGCTCTGCTGAACATCGGTAACAGCTTTGGTCTGATCTTCTAGAAACATCAAGCGCGTCTTTTGGATATTGTC
>ERZ1740058.110-NODE-110-length-69269-cov-7.331653_pt1 | contig 69269 bp, 69 predicted proteins | sample MGYA00581745_ERZ1740058 | MGnify/ENA primary metagenome ERZ1740058 (study PRJEB43018, sample SAMN04849742) | marine metagenome | isolation source: floating plastic debris | place: Pacific Ocean | collected 2008-08-30 | study: EMG produced TPA metagenomics assembly...
TCGGTGAATCGGGCGATGACCGCATCGTGGCGAAAGCAGGCAACGACATTTTGACCGGAGGTGACGGCAACGACCGGCTCCTCGGTGGTGAGGGCAATGACACTATAGTTGCAGGAGATGGTGACGATCGGCTCATTGGGGGCAGTGGTGCCGATATGCTGCGAGGCGATCGCGACAATGACCGGCTTATTGGCGGCGACGGCAACGACATCCTATCCGGTGGGAAGGGCGACGATACACTTATCGGTGGCGAGCAAAACGATATCCTTTTAGGCGATGCTGGCAACGATAGATTAAACGGTGGTAGCGATAACGATCAGCTATTGGGTGGTGCGGGTGACGACATCTTGATTGGTGGCAAGGGCAACGATCGTCTAGCTGGCGGTGCAGGGAACGATATTCTTGTAGGGGGCAGCGGTAGGGATATTTTTGTTCTCTCAGGCAGTGCAGGTACAGATATTGTCCGAGATTTTGACTTGCGCGCAGACCGCATTGCCCTAGAGGGCATCAGCCTTGGACAGATTACGCTTAATCGCGATCGCAATACCGTCTCAATTGAGAAAAACAATAGAATATTGGCAGTCATTCAAGGGATTACGGAACTAAAAGCCAATAGCTTCGTGTAGCAATCAACAGAATTATTCACCAGGCCAGTCAAGAGGCTTCTCTGCAGCGATCGGCAAGGTCTCTTCAATATATTTCTTCTTTTTATACGGAGTTCTTTTAAAAGTCTGATCTTTCTGCTTGTTTCTAGAAGCATCAGGCACTAGAGAAAGCTGCCGATTACCTACATTTTCTGCTTCTTTTGGCTGTTGCCGCCGCCGTCGAGAGACGCCTTCTTCGCTGGTTTGTTCGGCCACAACCTCATACAGCAAGGCGACTTTGCCATCGCTGCCCTTACGCAATACCCGGCCCAATCGCTGAATGTACTCTCGGGTAGAGCCTGTACCCGAGAGTAAAATCGCAACTCTCGCATCGGGTACGTCCACACCCTCATTCAGGACATGAGAGACCACAATGGCACTGTAGCCACCTTCTCGAAACTTTTGCAGAATGTTGTGCCGCTCTTTGACCGGCGTTTGATGAGTGATAGCAGGAATCAGAAAGTCCTGAGAGATTTTGTAAACGGTTGCATTGTCGTTAGTGAAGATAATCGTGCGCTCAGGGTAGTGCTGAGTCAGTAGCTTTTCGAGCAGAGAGAGCTTACCGGCAGTGCCCAAAGCAATATTTTTTGCTTCTCGGTGGGCTAGCATTGCTCGCCTGCCCGCCGCCGACTTAGCGCTGGCCTGCACAAATCGCTGCCAGCCCTGGGCACTGCTCAGCCAAATATTCGACGCCTTTAAGAAGGCATTTCGCTGTTCTTGAAGCTGGGTATAGCGAGTTCTCTCCGCCTCGCTCAGTTTCACCTTCAGCTGCACCACCTGATAGGGTGCCAACGCCGTTCCGGACAGCTCTGCCGCCGTACGCCGATATACAATTGGACCAAGCAGAGTGTCTAAATCTTCGTGTTTACCGTCTGTACGCTCGGGTGTTGCGGTTAGGCCCAAACGATAGGGCGCAATGGAGTACTCAGCAATGCTGCGATGAAAGTCACTGGGTAAATGATGGCATTCATCGCAGATGAGCAGTGCGTATTGACTACCTAGATCTTCAGCATAGATTGAGGCGCTATCGTAGGTGGCGACCAAGATAGGGGTGCGATCGCGCGACCCACCGCCAAGCAGCCCTACCTCTACACCTGGAAACGCATCCTCCAAATCTGCGTACCACTGATGCATCAAGTCTAGTGTTGGCACCGTAATCAGCGTCCGCCGTGGCGTTGCGGCCATAACCATCTGCGCCAGATAGGTTTTACCAGCGGCGGTTGGCAACACAACAACCCCACGGCGCTCGCCTTGCTTCCAGGCAGTCAAAGCCTCCTGCTGATGCGCATAGGGCGTCAGCGTCAAATTGCCCTGCAAATCCAAAGGCTCAAACGCCTGCACTTTGTCTTCAAAGCGGACACCGTCAGCCTTGAGCGCACTCACCAGCAGCCTATATTGATCCGCAGGCACTCGAAATCGCTCAATCCGGTCATCCCAAACCGCATAGTCAATCCACGCCTTTCCTCGCGGCGGCGGATGTAACACTAGCGTGCCTCGGTCAAACTTCAGCGTTGGCACTCTAGCCATAAATCAGCAGCTGTTAGGGTCTGCCCTCAGCATAGCGGTTGAGACAAAATCAACTCAAGCACTACCCCAAACAGATACTGACCACTCCTAATCAGAGCGTGTCTTCAACCAAGCGTATAAATCATCCAACCCAGAGAAATCTAACAGGTCTGTGCTCAAGGCTTCCAAGCTTTCGAGAGACATCGCGCTGACAGCAGATTGAGTCTTTTCTGGCAAAGCACCGAAGCGCTTATTTAACAACCGAATAACCAAGCTGACAGTAGCATCTCCACGCCCCTCTTCGCGCCCTTCTTCGCGCCCCTCTTCGCGCCCTTCTTCTCTTGAGGTATCCACTACGTTTTTGAGATCTCGGTAGTACTTTAAGCTATCTTCGTAAGCATTTTGCTCATCGGGCGAGAAGTTAGCGATTTCTGCTACTTCAAACAGCTGCCTGAATGTTCCCTCTTGCAACGATTGGGGAGGATCACCGATATCCGGCAAGTGCCTTAGCAAAAACAACCACTTATCAAAATGAGTTTCTAGCTGATCGACGGTTTTCTTAAATTTTGGGAGCTCTAAATAAATAAATTTCAGCTTGTCGTAGAAGACTTCGCATCTTTGATTCTTCAGCTCAACCGTATGTAAGAGCGTGTCATCGTCTTTGTGATCGTCAAAGACAAAGTCTAAAACACCCACTGTATAAACAGAAGATAGCTGATAGTCCCATAAACCTTTCTGAGCCTGTTCTTGAATCGGAAAAGTTGAATAGTAAACGCTGAGGTCCTTGAAGAAGTTTTGCCTTGCCTTTTGAATCTCGACAATGAACCGTTCACCGCTTTCACTCTTGCAATAAATATCGAAGATAGCTTTACGATCGAGGGCAGTATTGCCGATATGTTCACTGTTGCGATAGCTCAGATCGCTGATAGTGTGGCGTTTTGGCAAAATAACGTTCAAAAAATCAATCAGCAGTGCTTTATTTGGCTCTGTGCCAAACAACCTTTTAAAACCAAAATCGGTTAGCGGATTGATGTACCTTTCCTGACTTAATCGACGACCAAACATCCACAGTATCTCCCTTTAGCTGACGCCTTCGCTCAGCCTAACAAACTTTCACTAAGGTCTTTTTTGGCCAAGACTTTGTCCAAGACCTTATGCCTGATTACTCGCCAAGAATCTTAGAAATTCTAGGATGACTCCGTACAGGTTCGAAGTTCGTATCGTTGCGGGCCATCAGGCTATAAATGCTTGGATGCAGCTGAACCGCCTGGCTCAAATGAATCGCACAGGCTTCTGGGTTATCTAACAGCGCATAGCTAGAGGCAATACCGTACCAGGCATTCGGATTCGGCACTCGATGCTTCAAAGACTCCCAAAAGCTCTCTAACGCGCCCTGATACTTAAAGCATCGGTTCAGCAAAGTTCCACGATAGTTCCAGGCATAGTGACAGCTGGACTTAAGCTCAGTAACTTTTTCTAAGCTTTTGATGGCGGGCTGCACCTGCTCTAGCGCAGCCTGAGCCAGTGAGCGGTTATACCAGGTGTGGTACTTGCTACTGTCAATAGCGATCGCCTTGTCAAAACTCTCCAGCGCATTCTCATACTGCTCTAGCTTCAACAGCGCTCGGCCTCGGTTGTACCAAATTTTGTCATCGCCTGGGTCGCAAATCGTTGCGTGATTGAAGCTGTCAACAGCTGAGGGGTACAGTCTCAGCTCGGCTTTTGCAACGCCCTGCCCTTGCCAGGCTTTTGCATTAGTAGGATTTAACCGCAGCACCTGCCGAAAATCTTGCAGCGCTGTTTCAAATTCGCGCATCTGCATGTGCGATTGCGCCCTGTAGTACCATGCCTTTTCGTTTTCTGAATTCGCTGCGATCGCCCGATCAAACTGCTCAATCGCTCCACTGTAGTTACCCATACTGTGCAGCACAAAGCCTTTCTTCAGTAAAGCCTTTATCCGCTGCATTTGATTGGGAGAGTCAACCGAAAATTCATCAGTACTGTAAGCAGAAATAGCCACGGCTCATCATTTACTAGCAACCAAACCCAGCAAGTACCCTGACATACTCTGCGGGCTGTGCTAAGTATGCCCGGCTGTGACTATGCTCAGCTAAACTACAAAACGTCCCTCCAGAATTCAAAGCGTTGAAGGTATCCGCTATGACCAAAGCAGCATCGAGTGTTCGTATTGAGAAAGATTCGATGGGCGAACTTGAGATTCCAAATGATGTCTACTATGGCATCCAGACGCTGCGAGCTATTCAGAATTTTCCGATTAGTGGCCTAAAGCCACTGGCGACCTACATAGATGCCTGCTTGCTGATCAAGCAAGCCACTGCCCTAGCGAATAAAGAACTTGGCTGCATTCCTACAGATATCGGCGATGCCATTGTTCAAGCGACTAACGAAATTCTCAATGGCAATCTGCGCGACCAGTTCGTCGTAGATGTCTATCAAGCGGGTGCGGGCACCTCCCACCATATGAATGTCAATGAAGTGCTCGCCAACCGAGCGCTAGAAATATTAGGAGACCAAAAGGGTAACTACAACCGCGTCAGCCCTAACGACCACGTAAACTACGGCCAGTCCACAAACGATGTCATTCCTACCGCGATTCGAGTCGGCGGCATTCTGGCATTAGAGCATTCGCTCTATCCAGCGTTGGAAAGTGCGCTGGTTACCCTCAGCATTAAGGCCACAGAGTTTGAGGATGTAGTTCGCTCAGGCCGCACCCATATGCAAGATGCGGTTCCGGTTCGTTTGGGTGAGGGCTTTCGCGCCTGGGAGCATATTCTCACCGGACATCAAGAACGGATCAAAGCTGCTGCTGCTGAACTAGCCGTCTTGGGCATTGGTGGCAGCGCCACTGGCACCGGGCTCAACACTCATCCGAAGTATCGCTTCCGCGTCTGCGAAATTCTAACCGACTCACTCAAGCAACCCATTACCAGTGCCCCACACCTAATGGCCGCGATGCAAAGCATGGCCCCCTTTGTCGCCGTTAGCAGCGCCCTGCGCAATCTCGCTCAAGACCTTGTAAAAATCTCTCATGACCTACGATTGCTTGATTCTGGCCCCAAAACAGGCTTAAAAGAGATTCAGCTGCCCGCTGTGCAGCCAGGATCCTCAATCATGCCAGGCAAATACAATCCGGTGATGGCTGAAATGACATCAATGGTGTGCTTTCAAGTAATGGGCTATGACCAGGCGATCGCACTCGCGGCCCAAGCCGGTCAGCTAGAACTCAACGTAATGATGCCACTGATTGCCTACGACCTCATTCATAGCATTGAGATCCTTGGCAATACAGTGCAGGCGCTAGATGAAAAATGCTTACAGGGAATTACCGCCTTTCCAGAGCGATGCGCTGGTTATGCAGAAGGCAGTTTGGCGCTGGTAACCGCGTTGAATACACACATTGGATATTTGAACGCGGCTGCGATCGCAAAGGAATCTCTTGAAACCGGCAAACCGCTCCGTCAGCTCGTCCTAGAACACAACCTCATGGACGAAGCCATCCTAAACGAAGTGCTTGATTTACAAAAGATGAGCAGTGTTATGTCAGCAAAGGATTAATACAAATTACTGCTCAGCAGTATCGCCTAAGCCCTTCGCAAAAACATCAATAGCCAGTTTCTCAAGCTGCACTACGGCCGTTTCTTTAGCTTTTGGGATTCAGAATGCCCAACTATCGAAGCTAAAAATTATCGGCTGCTAGCCTGATAAAAACCACTGCAATAGAGCTAATATTGACAAACAAGAAAAGTGCCTATGACACCTGTTAGCAAGATTTAGATTAGCAAGATTCAGACGCGCCATAAAAGCTGGTCCAGCTAGATACACGTTATTTCTTTTCCTCCTCTATGACTTACTCAACCCCGCAACCTCCAGCAGCACAAGAAGATGCCTGGTGGGTACAGCAATGGGTAGATTTGCTCAACTCTTACCGCTTCAAGAAGCGCCTAGAGCGCGGTCGCAATTACGCTCGCCAAGGCAACATTCTTGGCCTAGAATTCAAAGATTCTAAAGTCTATGCAACGGTGCAAGGCACTGCTAGCGAGCCCTACCAGCTGTCTATCTGGATAGAGCGCTTCACCGATGAAGACTGGGGCTTTGTAATCAACACACTGGGAGAGAAAGCGCTCTATTCGGCCCAGCTGCTGGCAGGCGTTATGCCTGATTCTATCGAAGCGGTCTTTACTTCCAATGGCCTTAGCCTTTTCCCGTTCACGCTGGCAGATGTGAACTCAAAATGTAGCTGCCCCGACCCTAAAAACCCTTGCAAGCATATTGCCGCAGTCTACTACCAGCTAGGAGACTTTTTTAGAGAAGATCCTTTCGTACTCTTTCAGCTCCGGGGCCGAACCAAAGAACAGATTCTTGAAGCCTTACGTCAGCAGCGACAACAGGCGATCGGAGAAATTGTTGAAGGAAGTAATAAAACAGAAGAAAAAGTCTCTTCAGCAGCTGCGAAAGAAGACAATTTGACACCAGAAAACGTTGCTGTAAAGAACGTGGCAGTAGAGAAGATTCCGGCAAGCGTAGCGATTGAATCCTTCTGGCAGTACGACGACCCTATCGATCCATCACTGGTCGTTATCACCCCCGCAGAGCAAACTGTGCTAGAGGTGATTGGCGATATGCCGCTAGCGGCCACCGAAGCGCAAGTCGTGATGGAGCATTTCAAAACGCTCTATCAAACGGTTGCTCAGCAGGCGATGATCACCGCTCTTAGCTGAATCCTATCGCTGAATCCTATGCTCTTTCAGCATAGACGTATAGACTAGCCGCTAGGACCTTCGTAGCAAGCTTCATAACCAAAAGAAACTAGCCCACCAACTAGCCCACCATTGCCAGCAGTCGCCTCAAACCAGACCAGCCAATAAAGGTGTAGCCAATAGCTAGCAATAGGCTGCTAAGCGTTACGCGAATTGTTGCCTTCAAGGCTTCAGATCTTAGCTGAGAAGTCGCTTCGCTTTTTTGCTCACCAATGCGGATTTGCAGCTGTTCTTGTGCCTCGGTTGCCTGAGAGGTCAAAAAGCTATCTAGCTCTTGAGGGTTAGTGCGAAAGCGTTCAATTTGCTCCAGCTGAGCTTCGTCTAAGCTACCGCTATCCCTGGCAGCCTGTAGCTGAGCCTCGTCTTGCAGCAGGGCGTCGATCTGCGCCCTACGCTGAGATATATCGGCGTTTAGGCGAGTTTCGAGTTCGCTAGTGGCCTGCTCCGCATCGGTCTCTACCTGAGAGAGGGCATCGCGGCTTTGGATGCGTACGTTATTAGGATGCAGCACAGTTGTCATCAAAAACGTAATACCTAACAGGCAAGAGAGCAAACAGGTCCAAAAGCGGGCATCCATCGCCAGGCTAGAGCGCCGCGAACTTCTACCAATGCTGGTATCAATCCAATATCCTGTAAACAACAGCGCGATACCGACCAAGGGCACAATTCCTCTGTCTACCAGGCTAGTTACGGTCGCCAGCTGCCAGGCTCGATTGCCAAAGTCGGGCGGAAATAGCAGCGTTAAAAAGTCAATTAAGGCCGCTGCAATGGTAATCGCACCGACGAGTTTAAGTGAGATAGCCGCTAGTGGAGAGGGAACAAGCGTGTCTTTAGAAGAGGATGTCATAGGAATCTGGCAAGGTGCATTTTGGATACACCATTTTGCCCCTTAGTGTCGTTAAAGTCAGCACGATTTCTCAACAAGAATAAATCAAAGTTGATGAATTGGCGACCGAGGCGACGCACAAATTAGCCATAACCAGACACAAGAGCATCGCTCGCCGGAGCGAATCGCCGTTAGTGCCACAAAATGTATAAAAGACGGGCGATCGCAATCTCAAAGCGAGCGTTCTTCCTCCGATCGTTCTGCCCCTGATGAGGGTGGCGCATAGCCTACATTGATTTGGCTTTTGCTTTCATAGAGCCGATTCAAGCGTTTGGGGTCAAGTTTGGCGTAATACATCACTTTAAGTAGCTGATTGATTAGCGCTTGGTAGTAGATGCCACGCTGCCGGAAACGGCGGGCGGATGTCGTGACTTTTCCAGGTGCGATCGCAGCTTTACCCCGCTTGCCGAGCGCCATGCTCAACGCCGTATCCTCAAAAATATCCATATCCGGCACGCCGCCAATATCGACCAGCAAATCCTTTTGAGCAAAGATGCAGTGATCTAAATAAAGGATGTTTTGGCGCGATCGCATCCACGTTGAATACCATGACGTAAACTGCAACAGCCAATGATCAAAATCAAAGCCGTGCACGTACCCACCCCACGCGGCACCTTCACGCAGCACTGCCTCAGCTTGAATTAGGGCATCTTTGTCAGGCAGCAGTGTCGCCGGATGATGCAGCAGCACATACTCGCCACGGCTAGCGGCTATCCCGACATTCAACCGCTGAGCCCGATTAGTCGCATCGGTCTCAATAATTTCTACCTCAGAAAATTTCTGAACTATTGCTAGCGTGTCATCGGTACTAGGGCTCACCACCGCGATCAGCTGTTTATCGCCTGCTTGCACACACAGATTTTCTAAAATCTTGGGTAGATAGCCATGGCGCGATTCATTAAAACAAGGCAACACAACCGAGAACATAGCGAACTCACCCTTTAAGCTGCAATCACTGATATTAACGGAGATCTTCCCATGGCCCCCATCGTCGAAATTCTGTCTGACAAAGCGACCCTTATCGAGCGTGCCTACGAATTGACAGTAGAGACCATCAAAAATGCAATCGCAGCTCGTGACAAAGCCACCCTTGCCCTCTCCGGTGGCAGCACGCCCAAACCACTCTACGCCGCCCTAGCCAAAGCCGATCTGCCCTGGGATAAAATCTACATCTTCTGGGGCGACGAACGCTACGTACCCCACGATCACGAAAGAAGCAATGTTCGCATGACTCACGAGGCTTGGCTAAGCCATGTACCCATTCCTGCTGAAAACATCTTCCCCATGCCTACCAGCTCAGAAGATCCTGCTCGCGACGCAGCCGAATACGAAAAAACCCTCAAGAACGTCTTTCAGCTATCGGCTGACAGTAGTTTTCCTGCTATAGACTTCATCCTTCAGGGCATGGGCGACGACGGGCATACGGCTTCTTTATTTCCACATACCGACGCGCTAAACGTAAAAGATAGCCTCGTGACCGTAGGCAATCATGATGGCGAACCCCGCATCACCTTCACCGCCCCGTTGATTAACAGCGGTCGCAAAGTTGTCTTTCTAGTTGCGGGTGAAAACAAGCAACCGGCACTCTCACAGGTATTTTCAGCAGATGCGGATCCCCAAGATTATCCCAGTAAGCTCGTTCAGCCAGCTAACGGACCTCACTGGCTGCTGGATGCAGCAGCGGGAGAAGGCGTACCCGCCCAGTACAAGTAATTCGGTATAAACAGTTCAAGACGAACAGCTCAAGGCAAACAGTTCAGTGCAAGTGCCTGTAAGTATTACGGAATATTAGCGATCACCTTTGTTGATAGTAAAATCACCCCATCTCACAGCCTGACGGATATCTTGCCTTACCGTATGAACTAACGGGCGCATGCATCAGCAAGGCAAGACATCCATCCTATATAAGATTTAGATCTTCTTTCTTTTCTCCGCCATGATCAATTGTCCTAACTGTAACCACCAAAATCCAGACGGCGCATTGCAATGCGAGGCCTGTTACACGCCTCTCCCAAGCCTCGCTACCTGTCCGAACTGCAATGCAGCTGTCCAGGCAGATGCCAGCTTCTGTGGCCAGTGCGGCAGTGACCTGCGCGGAGAAACCCTCTCACCCAGTAGTGGAAGCTCTAGCCAAGGCGCAGGTGGTGAACCTGTAGTTAGCGCCAGCAAGCCCACTCAGCCGGACTTGATGGCCGCACCGATGAGCATCGAATCGCCCAATGCAGAAGCACCCGATTCAGCGCTCAAAACGCAAAACTTTTTGAATCCAAACGAGAATAGTGACCATGAGAATATTGGGGAAGACCTTCCCGATCTCGTCTCTCCAGATCCGCTAATTACGCCTGCACCTATTGGCGGTGAAGCGCCCTCAGCAGAGTCCGAACTCGCAGCAGAGCTTAAACCTGAACCCTTGGGAGAACCAGAACCCGCAGCAGAACCAGAGGTCAGTGAAGCTAAGTTCATCACCGAACCAGAGGCCGCCGTTGAAGCGGCTGAGCCTGCAATTGCCAACGAGCCAGCAGTCTCTGTTCCTGAGCCTGTAGCGCCAGCGGCCCACACACCAATACCTATTAACAAATCGCCAGCTACACAGCTGCAAGTTCGCAGTGTGCGTCTGCGTCAGGTACAAACAGCGACCACAATTGAACTACCGAGAGGGCTATCTATCTTGCGGATTGGGAAACCTAATGATCACACACCGCCCGATATTGATGTTTCTGGGTTCCCAGACTCAGAAATTGTGTCTAGAGTCCACGCCAATATTCGAGTAGAAGGCGATGCCTACTACCTAGAAGATGTGGGTAGTTCTAATGGCACTTACATCAATGGGCTTCCGCTTCCGGTGGGCAATCGCCATCGGCTTCGTCCGGGCGATCGCATTGCTCTCGGCAAAGGTGATAAAGTCAGCTTCATTTTTGAGTCAGCAAGCTAAAGCAGGTGGACATCTCCGCCCGGCCAAGCCAGCTCTCTTTTTACAAGCTCGGCTCGGTGTGTCGTTGTCCTTCCCTTCCTTGGTGCCGCGCAGTGCCTGCATTGAATAACGTTATCACGCTGTCTTTGCTTCATCCCATTGACAAGACACCTGTACAAAGCTGGTCTTTTGAAGAGGAACCAGTTGTTCGTATTGGCCGCTCTGTAGACAACGACGTCGTTCTTTATAGCGCCGTCGTTTCCAGACACCATGTAGAGCTGCGGCAAAACGAAGACGGCTGGGAGATCCACAATATCGGCACCAATGGGACCTACCTAGCGGGCCAGCGTATAGACAGCAAGCCAGTGCAGGACGGTCTGGTGATTCGCCTGGCCCGCTCAGGGCCAAATATTCAAATCAACGTCACCCGCCAAACCAAGGGAATGTCTTCTATTCACGCTTTGATTGCGAAGCAGCAGGCGGCAAAAGAGGAGACCGCTCAGACATCGTAAGCCGCTGCCACCAGCTTATTAGATTTCTGGCATGCTAGATTTCTTTACAGCACTTGGAAATAGGCAATTAGCCGCATAGCTTTAGACTATGCGGCTAATTGCGTTTGAGCACGCGTTCATGCCCAGCGTATCGGAGAAAGCTAATGGCCAGAGGAGATCAGGTCTATGTGTATCGAGAGGTGGTCGGCATTCCTTACGAGCACCACGGTATAGACTGCGGCGATGGCACGGTTATTCATTACGGTAAGCGAGGGGAGGCGGCAATCACTCGGACCACCAAAGCCACCTTTGCGCGAGGAAAAACAATTTACGTAAAGCCGCAGGCAACCTCTTTTATCGCAGATGTGGTCATTGAGCGAGCTGAAAGCCGTCTGGGCGAGCAGCAGTACGATTTGTTCTTTAACAACTGCGAGCACTTCGCCAACTGGTGCAAAATAGGGCGCAGCGAATGTCTTCAGCTCGATAACTTTGGCCTGCGGTCGAGCCAGATCAAACTGCCTCAGGTCGGCGACTTGGCCCGGCAAGCAGCCCAAGATGAGTCGCCAGAGAAAACGCTACGGCTGTTTCAAGAGGCACTGGGTAATATTGGAATTGCAACCAGCACCTTGCTGCCTCAGTACAAAACTGCCGTAGAAGACGCCCTGAGCTGGCATCAGGTAGCTCAAAAGGCGCTCAGCCAACAGCGAGAAGACTTAGCACGCGCTGCCTTGCACAAAAAAGTAGAGGCCAAGAAACAAGCAGCTGAGATCAAAGCTCAGCTCAATCAACTGTCTGAATTGCAGCTAAGTTTAGAGCAAAATCAAACCATCGCAGCGGGCCGTCTGAGCTAGCACAGCAAATCTGACGCAACAGCTCTAACCCAGTCGGCGGAAAGGCTAGCTCAACATAAAGCCTACTGACTCCTCTGGCGGCGCTTTTTACTCCGATGCCGTCTGCCATCGAGCCAACCCATGGCCAACGTTGCTGTGTTGCCGTGAATTAAGAGCGACAATAAGACCGTCAGCGTCGTGGCACTCCACAGCATGCCAATGTTATCGAAGCTGGCGTTGACCTGAGCGTAGGCTAAGTAATAGAAAGAGCCAAAACCACGAATGCCGAGAAATGCGATCGCCCATTGCTCAGAGCGAGACATCCTTAAACCACGCAGGGACAGTACGCCTGAGAGTAAACGCACACCCAGCATGAACAGAAAGGCAAACAAAAAGTTCTGCCAGGAAAACAAATTGATATTGCTCTGCGCAACAAAACCACCTAGCGCTAATAGCAACAGGCCAGCAAAAATACGCTCCAACTGCGTTGCAAACTGATGCGGCTTTTGATGATAGTTATGCTCTCTATCAACATTCTGGCGGCCTGCGACTGCCGCCGCAAACACCGCCAAAAAACCATATCCATGCAGCAGTTCAGCAAACCCGTAAGACAGAAAAATAGCCGCGACGACAAACAGTCCTTCTTGCGTATTCTCACTCCAGCTCTCGTCTGAAACGCAAAATACATAGTGACCTAGCAGCCATCCAATACCGATGCCTACGGCTACCCCCATCGCCACCCGATAGGTAAAGTCATAGGCTGCCCAGTTCACTAACCAGCGTCCAATTCCCTCATGCTCCGTCATCCGAATTGCCAGATACACAAAGGGAAAAGCGAGCCCGTCATTTAAACCTGCCTCTGTAGTCAACCCAAAGCGGACTGGATCCTCACCGCCTTCATTGGGTGGACCGACCTGCACGCTGTGAGCCATCACCGGATCGGTTGGGGCCAAGCATGCCCCCAGCAGGACTGCATCTGGCCAAGACAGCCCAAAAATCATACGACCCAGCAGCGCCGCACCAGCAATAGAGAGTGGCATCGAAACACACAGCAGGCGAAAAGCCGTCTGCCAGGTGTGGAAGCGAAACTTTCGATCTATCGCTAAACCTGCCCCTGCGAGGGAAATGATCACAATAATTTCAGTGACATATTCTGTCACAACCGTATGGACTTTATTCCCTACGGGATCGATTAATGGCAGACCAAGCGATTGACTGAACAGGACAACCGCTAGCAGAAAATAAAGCAGCGGGACGTTAATAAAACGGCTTCCTTTCAGGTCAGGGAGCCAGGTTAGTCCCAACAGCGCCAGCCCAAAGGCAATGTAGAAGACGATCTTAGGGTCCATGGCGCAACGAAGAATGAGCCCCATTAGGTATCGCCTGAGAAAGAGGGCTACGTCATCTATCAAACAACGTAATATGCCGAAAAATGTCCAGGATTACGAACTCATCAGCACAGAGAGAGTAACCGGGAACAAAGTTTTTTGAAATCCAGATCTTATTAGAGGCTTTTTAGGTATGATTTGGATCACAAATTAAAGCAATAACTCCTGATTTTGTCGCTAGGTTCACACTTTCATTTCACACTGCCTAGCTATGCGTATCCTCTTTCAATATTTTCTTTTCGCTAGTGCGCTGACCTTACCGCTAGCGGTACTTAACCCACCTGCGTCGGCGCAAGAAGAAATCTCGATCGACCCAGACGTAACCGCTCAAATACAAGGAAACACGTCTCATTCACAGGGCACTGCATCCCAAGATATAGCGTCTCAAGATATGGCGTCCCAAGATATGGCCCAGAGCTGCAGCGCCGCCGCTGACGAATTGCCTTCCAGCGAGCAGCGCATAGTAGAGATCCCAGAGTGGCAGGTCAGCTTTGCCATCCCTGAAAATTACCAGACCTTTCAGAGTGGCACAGGTGTAGATGTGCTAGCGCCCAGCAGCTACGCACAAACGCAGTGCACGTTTACCCCCAATCCAGCTCGCAATATAGAGCCCTATGGGGTCTCTGTTGCCCTGGTTGATGGCACCGTTACCGAAGATGAGATTCGCGCTCAGCTCAGTCCAGGGGAAGGTAAGTATCTAGGTCCAACCGGCATGCCCAGCGGCATCGCGCATATGCACACTAGCCAAGATGAAGAGAATCACGACCTGGTGCATTTGAGCTTGCCAGTACCTGGGCAAGCAGCCACCATTGTCTTTACGGCTAACACAGACAGTACGGGCGAAATCTTTCAAGAAGATGTTCTAGAAATCATTCTGGACTCGTTTGAGTTTGAGTCGGATTCTTAGAGGGCTTTCTTGAATCGTTTCACGTCCTATAGGCGAATGTTACAAACGAATGTTTCTCTATCTCAGTCAAGACATTTGCCTAATGAATATCATAGCCAAATACATTGGCATCCGCTTCACCTAGGTTGATGTCGTCTAGACCGTATTCCTTCCAGCGGCGGGTCACTAGCTCGGCCATAATCGGGTCGGACTCTAACTGCTCCCCCCACTCGTGAGCTGTTTCGGGCGCAACCTTAGTTGTGGCATCAATGCCCATTCGACTACCAAGACCTAGCCGCTCATTGGCAAAGTCTAACGAGTCAAAAGGGCTGTCGGGCAAGATAAATACGTCGCGAATAGGATCGACCTTTGAGGTAACGGCCCAGACGACCTGGCGCGGATCGCGGATGTTGATGTCTTTGTCTACAACGATGACGAACTTGGTATAGGTAAATTGCGGCAGCGCGGTCCAAAAGGCCATGGCAGCGCGACGCGCCTGGCCAGGATAAGATTTGTCGATAGAAATGATGGCCGCCTTGTAGCTCAACGCCTCCATAGGCAAGAAGAAATCAACGATTTCAGAAACTTGCTGGCGCAGGATAGGGGTATAAATCCGGTTGAGTGCGATCGCCATCATGGCTTCTTCTTTCGGCGGACGACCGCTGAAGGTCGTCAAATACACGGGCGCTTTACGGTGGGTCATGCAGTGAAAGCGAATTAGCGGCGCGTCTTCATTAATGCCGCCGTAGTAGCCCATATGGTCGCCAAAAGGGCCATCTGTGGCCGTTTCGCCGGGTGTAATCGTACCTTCCAGCACAAACTCGGACATCGAAGGAACTTCTAAGTCAACGGTTTTGCACTTGGCGAGCGAAACGCCTCTACCGCTGTAAAGCCCAGCAAAGAGCCATTCGGAAAGGTCTACCGGAATAGGCGTAGCGGCAGCAAGAATAATCAGCGGATCTACACCAATTGCGATCGCAATCTCCAAATTCTTGCCATTCTCCGCCGCCTTGCGCAAATGCCTGGCCCCACCGCGCACCGACAGCCACTGCACTGTCATCGTATTCTTACTTTGCAGCTGCAAACGGTACACACCGACATTCGGCACGCCTGTTTCACAGTCTTTGGTAATGACCAGCCCCAGGGTAACAACCTTGCCGCCATCTTTGGGATAGGGGCGGATCATCGGAATCTGGGTTAAATCAACATTGTCATCCAGCTTAACCACCTGCTGACAGACGGGCAGCCAATCGCGCGAGGGCTTTGCCTTCACCACGTCGAACAGCACCTTGCCCAAATCAATCGCCTGAGAAATCTTTTTCGGCGGCTTCGGCTGCTGCAACATGCCCAGCTTTTTGCCCAGCACTTCTAGCTCTTCTGGGCTTTCCATACCCATCGCCCAGCATACCCGCTCTACGGTGCCGAGTAGATTCACTACCACCGGATGAGGCGATCCCTTCACGTTTTCAAACATGACAGCCGGTCCCCCGGCTTGCAGTAAGCGGTTCGAGATTTCGGCAATCTCTAGATTAGGGTCTACCTGAGTTGTCACATTCCGCAGCTGACCACGCGCTTTTACCGTCTTTAAAAACTCTCGCAGATCTTTCGCCATAGTCTCCAACGTACCAAACGCGTATCAAACGCACAGTTATCACGGAATGTAACACTTCTAGCGCGTTATACCAACGCTTGTCAGCGTAGTTTTGCGACCCTAGTTCTGACCTAAGGTCATTCGCTGCAAGTGCATCAGCTCACCGATCCCCTTCTCGGCATAGTCCAGCATGGCGGTGAGCTGAGCGCGGGTAAAGCTGCCTTCCTCGGCAGTTCCTTGTACCTCGATAAATGTCAGATTTTCATTCATCACGACGTTGAAATCAATATCTGCGGCAAAGTCTTCAGGATAGTTCAGATCCAAAAACGGCTCGCCTTCTAATAGGCCGACTGAAACAGCCGCAATCTGATGGCGTAGCGGCGAGGCGGTGAGTTCACCTTTGGAGAGGAGATGAGCGATCGCATCTTCTAGCGCCACGTAGGCCCCTGTAATCGAGGTTGTACGCGTGCCGCCATCGGCCTGAATCACATCCGCATCCACCGTCAGCGTCCGCTCACCAATGGCATCCAAATCCACCGCTGCTCGCAGGCTGCGCCCAATCAGCCGCTGAATCTCCTGCGTTCGCCCAGAGAGCTTCATAAACTCACGAGACTTACGGGTGTGGGTAGAGCCCGGCAGCATTCGATACTCTGCTGTCAGCCATCCTTTTCCAGACCCTTTTAGAAAACGCGGTACGCTCTCATCGACCGATACCGTGCATAGCACTCGCGTATTACCGCAGTGAGCCAGCACAGAACCCGCTGCATAATTTGTAAACTGACGCTCAAACCGAATAGGACGAAGCTGATCGGGCTGGCGATCGTCAGGGCGTTGCCAGGGCATAGGCCACTTAAGAAAATAACTACCCAAAGAGCATATAGCTTTCAACCGCTAAAACCAAAAACAGTAGGCCGCTTAGCCCTAGACCAAAACCCGTACCAACACCCATACCAAAGAAATCGAAAGAGATCTCTGCCTCTGGATGTAGCAAGATGTAGCTAATCGAAACAAAACACATGCAATAACTACGCTATATTTGGTTGGTCTTAGCGGTAAGAGCAGGTTTGGACGCTATCCCTAGCGCCATCTAACATTTTTTATACTGCTTGCCAATCTTCATACTGTGTATATCACCGCTAGCCACCTCTTCATACAAACCATCTTTTAACCTTATGGTTTCTCAGCTCAGAGTTCTTCCCGGCCCACTCAACAGCGGTTCAACGCCTGCGGCCTCTACCATCAAGCGCCATCCGCTACTAAACGCGATTGAAGGCACTGTCCAGGTTTTTACCTCGCAGCACCGCACCTTTTTTACCAATGTCATGGTGCAGGCTATGCGAGTCGCGGAGCAGGGGCTACCTGTTTTGGTGGTGCAGTTTTTAAAGGGCGGAATCAACCAGGGGCCAGAGAACCCGATGAGCATGGGCCAAAATATGGACTGGGTACGCTGCGGCAGTCCTACCTGTATAAAGGGCCCTGATGTCGATGACGAAACTCTCACTGCGATTCAAACGCTTTGGCAACATGCTCAGTATGCTGTTCGCGGCGGCGTTTACGGACTGATTGTGTTAGACGAGCTTAGCCTGGCTATTGACTTTGGCCTAATTTCAGAAAACGAAGTGCTCACACTGATTAGAGACCGCCCCTCCCACGTAGAAGTCATTTTTACTGGACCACAAATGCCGGAATCGCTTTTAGACGTCGCCGACCAGGTGACTCAGTTTCGCCGCAACTACATTGTCTAAGGCGTCCTACTTTACTTAAGGCGTCCCATACTTAAGGCGTCCCATTTAGAGCATTCTGTTTAGAGTGCTCTAAACAGAATGCTCATTTTGTAGAAGGACACATGTAAAAATAGAGGCTGTCAAGCAAAAGCTCTCTCATTAGTAGAAGCGGATAAAAGCGAACTTAGAGGCGAAACTTAGAGGCGAAATGATTAAAAACGATGCATGGATTAAAGCCGCCGCTAGTGAGGGCCTAATTGCACCCTTTGAAGCTTCGCTGATTCGCCGAGTGCAGCTGCCGACCCACGGGCATGAAACGCCTGTCATTAGCTATGGCCTCTCTTCTTACGGCTACGACATTCGCCTGTCGCCCAACGAATTTCGGATCTTTCGCCACGTTCCTGGCACGGTTATAGATCCTAAAAACTTCAACCCAGGGAACCTAGAACCGACCGAGCTTAAAGAGGACAAAAACGGCAGCTACTTCATCCTGCCTGCCCACTCCTACGGCCTCGGCGTTGCCCTCGAAAAGCTAGAAATGCCCGACAATATCACGACTATTTGCATCGGCAAAAGTACCTACGCTCGCTGCGGCATTATCGCCAATCTAACCCCTGCCGAAGCAGGCTGGCGCGGTCACTTGACCCTGGAGTTCTCAAATTCATCTAGCGCTGACTGCCGTATTTATGCCAACGAAGGCGTTGTGCAGCTACTGTTTTTAGAAGGCGAACCTTGCCAGGTGAGCTACGAAACTAGGAAAGGAAAGTATCAAGATCAGCCTGAAGCAGTAACGCTCGCTCGCATCTAGAGAAATTTCATTAGAATTAGAGTGGTCCTACTTTACAACAAGGCTAGGCTTCATCTGTGACTTACACTCCCGTACAGTACAAAAATTATCAGGCGTATTTGTATTCTGACTTGGGCCCAGATGGCGATTTTCGGTTACTTGAAAACGGAGAAGTCATAGCGTTGCCTCCAGAAGATGAAAGCAATATTCGTATGGCAAGCGAGCTAGAGTATTTGCTAAAGCAGGTGGTTAAGCCTAGAGAGCTGGTCAGATACTATACGACAGAATTGCAAGTTCACCCAGTAGGCGATCAACGTGTCAATCGTAAGCCTAATGTTGTCGTGCTCAGACCCGAGCATATTGAACTGTTGGCTAGCACTAAAAAAAGCGCCATACTCTTTGAAATGCCGCCGCCAGCTTTTGTAGCTGAAATTGTCAGTGCTGGGGCAGAGAGCAGCGATAACTATCGAAGAGACTACCTGTGGAAACGTCAGCAGTATGCATGGTGGCAAATACCTGAGTACTGGATTATCGATCGACATAGAGGCAAGGTCACCGCGCTAGTACTAGAAAAAGATACCTACTCGGAACGAGTGTATTGCAGCGGTGAACACATTCAGTCGTCGGCTTTTCCCGATCTAAAGCTTCCTGTGGCGCAAGTGCTGTCTGGGAGAGAAGTTTAGCCAATTAGTCGTAAAGACTGTTCAGCGATCGCGGCTGCGTCGCCAGTTAAACCAGTTTTCGGCCCAGTCTCTTCGCCAGTGTCCAGGCTGCCAGCGCGTGAGTACTGACTGTTTAGCAGCCGTGCGAACCACGTCCATCAGGGCCTCGGTCATCGGTGAGACCGTGTCGTAGTCAGCCGTATCTAGCAGCGTAGTTACAGGCTGACCGATTGCGGCAGCTAGCGGTTCTATGAGTTCACCAGCACCGTCGCCCAGCAAATGAATACTTTGTAGCCGATCGCGTTTGCAGATGAGCTTGCAGTACAGCGGCTGTGGAATAACTCGTTGCAGATCCGCGCTGTTAGGAGCAGCAGCACTCCAGATGCGGTAGCCTTTGGGCGGCGCATGGCCTATCTTTGCGAACTTTGGCGCGCGGCCTGCGATCGCAATACGAGAATAGCCTTGAGCGATCGCCCCATAATCCACTCGCTTACGCGGCCAAAATAAAGCATTCCAAACCGCCATAGCAGCCTCATGCCGGGCGACCGCAAAGTGAGTATTGTTGCCGCGCAGCAGCGAGCCACAGGCAAACACCCGTGGATGAGCGGTTTGCAAGTGACCGTTAGACAGCAAATAGGGCCGCTCAGGAATGCGCGCATCAATGCCCTGGTACTGGCTGTACGGCGGATAAACAAAATCTGGAAGAACAATGGCTGGTTTGCGCCGAGCCAGCTGAAGGATGCAGGTTTCCGCTGGCTGAAGAGCAGCAGAGCGATCAAACGTCACCCCTGCGGCAATGAGTTGCGATCGCACCCGCTCTCGAATCTCGCTATCCTCCTGCCGCAGAAATCGATCGGTCACCAGCGTCACTTTCACGCCCAGACTATTCAGAGCACTTGCCCAGGCCACTGTCTCTAAAGAATGTCCCCAAACATAAATTTCACGCGGCAGCTGCTTAGCGCGTATCAACGGCTCCAAACCAGTCACTGCGGTCATCGGCAAGCGATCTGACAAATCATCTGGGTCAACAAAATCACCCGGTACCATACCAAAAGCAGCCAGTACCGCGCGGGTAGATAGCTGGCGATCCGCTACGGTCACTATCAGCTCATGAGACAGCTGCTTGGGCTCGGCGAAAATCAGATCAACGCCGCTAGCACTCAGGGCCTCAGCCGAGAATTGAGGGCATTGGGTTTCGGCTGCGATCGCACTCCATCGCACAAGTGCCGACCAGTCCAGCTCAGCCAGCGTGGCTTTACCCTCAGTGGCTTTAACCGCCGTGTTCGCAGTCGCAGCCGGAAGGAACCACTCACTTACCCGCTGACGCTCTCGCCCCTCTGCCAGCTGCTGTACGCCCTTCAGCAAATACCTGGCCTGCTGCCTTTGGGCAAACAGCCCTGGCGATTCAATCAAAGCGACCCGCGCACCGTAACTAACGGCCATAGCCGCCGCATACCGACCCTCTAGCGTGCCGCCCAAAATAACCAGATCGTAGTCAGCTGACATGAAACGCCTCTTCTGAGACAAGTGGCAGCGTCGGTAAGATACGCGGCACGCTATCTGCCAGTGCGCTCAGCAGACGCTGATTGTCGCTGCGGCTTTTGACGGCCACCCGAAAAAAGCGATCGCCCAGGCTAGCAAAACTCATACAGTCACGAATGTAGAGTCTGTGATGCTGTAGCAGCTTCTCTTGCAGAGCGGTTGTAGAAACCTGGGCACGAACTAAAAAAAAGTTAGCGCAGCTCGGTAGCGGCGTTAGTTCTGGCAGCGCCGAGAGCCCTGCAAACAAATACTCATTTTCACCCGTAAGCCACTGCCAGGTCTGCTGTTGAAAGGCAGCGTCTTTTAGGGCAGCAACCCCAGCGGCAGCGGCTATTGTATTCACTGGCCAGGCGTCGCGCCACTGCTGCCATCGGCTAAGAATAGCGGGATGAGCGATCGCATAGCCTAAACGAATGCCCGGCATGCTGTAAAACTTTGTGAGCGATCGCACCACGACAAGATGAGGAAATTCATTGACCCAGTCAATTACACTCTGCTCGCGCTCAGGTGGCAGAAAATCCATAAAGGCTTCGTCAATGACGACCAGAGCAAATCTGGAGAGGAGCGATCGCACTCGCTCTCGGCTAAACAGTGCCCCCGTGGGATTGTGCGGATTATTTAATAGCAAACCACACCGACTAAAGTCATTATCTTCTGACAGGGAAGAGTCCCAGCTATCTAGATATTGACCACTGGTATTAAACAGCGGCAGCGGTGAGAGGGCGGCGCCAAAAGCCTTCAACGCTCTTTCGTAGTCGCTAAAGCCCGGTGAAAGGCAAAAGCAGCGAGGGAGCGCTGCTAGGTCGCGAGCGGCCCAGTTGAGGAGTTCGGCTGCGCCGTTTCCAGGGAGAACATAGTCAGGAGAAATACTGTGATGATGTGCGATGTGCGATCGCAGCTCGCTATAGCCTGGGTCAGGATAAGCTGACAAAAAAGAGAAAGCCGCCTGAGCCGCCTCCAAAACAGAAGAAGGGGGCCCAAGCGGACTAATGCTAGCTGAAAAATCAATTAGCTCATCAGAGGCACAGCCTGCGAGCCTGGCGGCCCAAGCTAAATTACCTCCGTGAACGGGTCTAACCATTGGTTGTGGTTTTACATTACTTCTTCTTACCAGACACCATTTCCTTGAACTGTTTACCCGCAGAGAATGCAGGCACGGTGGTGGCTGGAATCACCATCGTATCGCCAGTTTTAGGATTGCGACCTTCACGCTCTTTGCGAGCCCGTGGCTCGAACGAGCCAAAGCCCACAAGCGTTACTTTGTCACCGCCTGCAACGGCTTCCATAATAGACTCTACAGCCGCTGAGATGACAGCGTCTGCCTGCTTTTTCGTCACTGAAGATTTTTCTGCAACGGTATCGACGAGTTCACCTTTATTCATGCTTATCTCCTTGGAGGATGATCGAGTTAGTTTGAGTTTTGGTTAGTTCTGAACGGGTATACACATTGCCCTATGGCAAAAATTAAAGTTTAGATGAGGACAAAAAGCAAGACGTCAACAGCGATCGACATGCAACCGCTGAAACCCCTGAAACCTCATAATTTTTACTGCCCCATTCTAAGGGGTACATGCGCAATATGAACAGAGGAAACCCTGAATTTGTACGGATTTCAGGGATTTTCAATAAAGTTCATACTTCTTTCGTCAAAAATCCTGAATTTCCGTCTTGACAAAAAGCCGATGTCTCTTCACAAAATCGAAGAAACACCGGCTTTTCAATGGTCTCAATAGATTATGGCTGCGATCGCACTTAACCTAAATCAGACCTAAAAATCAGACTTAATACGCTTCACAGCATCTATGGCTGAAGCTGTCTCTCTTCTAGTAACTGCTGAACGTCTTCACCTGGCGTGTAGCTGTAGCCGTACACACTCGCATCAGAATCATCCAAAATCTGCGGGGTCAGCAGCACAATCAGCTCACGCCGCTCGTTGGTTTGGGTAGAGTTTCTAAACAGCGCACCCAGCAGCGGAATATCGCCCAAAATAGGCACCTTGGTTACATTCGTCCGGTCGGACTCTTGAATGATGCCAGAGAGTACTAGCGTTTGGCCATCGCGAATGCGAATCTGACCGGAGGTGAGCTGACGTCTAGAAAGCAGAGCGATCGAATCGCCGCCAAATTCAAACGAGCCAGTCGGCGCAGAGATAGAAGGCGCAACCGCCAAATTAACAAAACCATTATCGTCAATCTGGTCAACCTGGACCTGAATATTCAATCCAGCGTCCTCTTTTTGAATGGTGATTTCTTCAGTCACTCGGCCAGCATCATCCACCGTCTCTTCTCGCGTCCGGTTTGTTACCACTTCCTGAGTCAGCTGCACCGCCGCAGTTTGGCCTTCCTGGACCACCAGCGTCGGATCAGTAATGATATTGCCAGAACCGTTAGTCACTGCTGCTTCTAAGCGAGGCAAGAAACCAGAGGCCAGGCCAGCAACCCCACCCGCAAAGTCAAAGTCAATGACCCCTCTGCCGCCCGCCTGGCTAAAGCCTGTTGTACCCGCACCGAAGGAGAAGCTAGCGCTAAATTCATCCGAGGCATTGAGGTTAACATCGACCACTCGCAGATTAATGGCCACCTGACGACGACGAATGTCTAGTTGAACCATTTGAGCAGTGGCAATCTCGATTTGACGCGGGGTGCCAATCAAGGTGATTGAATTGGTACGTTCGTCACCAATTAGCTGTAGGCCACGTAGTAAGGGATCCGCATCCGAAAAATCAACGCGCTGGTTAGCCAAGCTGGACTGTGTGGTTGTGGCCTCGCTAACGTTTGTGCCACCACCCACCTCAAGCGCATTGACGCTAGTGACAGAACTTTCGCTAGAAACGGTACTTTCAGCACCCATCGAGACCAGAAAGTTAACTGCACTGCCCACATCAACCTGGTTGAGTCGGATGCTGCGGACTATCACGTTACGCGCGCTGTTTGGCAAACGTGGGCCGACAAAGATAGTCCGGCCTACCTTGTTTGCTTCTAGGCCAGACAGCTGCAACACATAGTTAAAAACGTTCTGAACAGGCTCATTCTCAATGTCGAGCGAGACCCGCGCATCGGCACTAGCCCCTTCCGCATCCGCGCTGGTAAACGCCAGGTTCAAACCAGCCGCGCGTGCGAGCAAGGAAAGCACTTCACGCGCAGACGCATCGCGTAGCACCAGCCGAGGCACCCGCTCAGCGGTGCCCAAGTCAATCACATCTAGCGTAGCGTCTACATCAGAGACAGAGAGGTCTCCCACTGGCGGTGCAACAGCCCGCGGCAAGAAAGGAGGTGCTGCATTTAAAGAAGGCGCATCTACCGGCTCACCTTCAATGATGACCTGCGGATTAGGCACCATGATGTCTGGGGCGTCTTCGCTTTGAATCGGCTGGTCTGGCTCTATTATCTCTACCGGTTCTATCTCTACCGGCTCTGCCTGAGCAAGTTCTACAGATGATTCATTAGAAATGCCCTTTACGGTCGTCGCACCGCTAGCAGACTGAGCAACAGCAAGGGGGGCAGCCAGTGCAGCTAAAGCGCCTCCCAACATTAGACTTTTAAAATTAAGATGGCGTTTCACAGCGTTCATTCCTTAAGTTGAAACTAGCGATGGGGAAAGGGTAGGTAAAAAGTTGAAAAGGGAAACAATTGAAAGTCGAAAGCAAAACCTGATAGATAGGCCCTGACAGATGGGCAGTCGCCCAGCTCGAATCATGAAAACTTAGCCGCCTTCAGCAGGCGCTTCGGCAGCCGGCGGGGCAACTTCTGGCGGGACATCAGCATCGGCAGTCGGCATCAGCGCATCTATCTCAAACGAGGTTTCGAGCTTAGCTTTGGGCTCCTTAATCACCTGGCCGTCACTGCCAATAATCGTTTCTTCTATGGCCTGACCGCTATTCACACTGAAGTTACGCACCATCAGCAGCGGCTCTAAACGTTCTAGATTGCGCAGAATGCTCTGCGTTTGCGCGTAGTCACCTGAGAAATTAATCTTGTACACTTCCCGACGAAGCTTGCCATTGATCTCTGCGCCCAGCGAGCTATCGGAAATCACGATCTTTTCACCAGGGGAGAAAGATTTCAGCTGAGCTTCGAGCACGACCGGTGGAATTCCACGCTCACGCACCTGATTTTTTACGCCAGCTAGGGCCGCATTGCTGCTCTCAATCCGCTGATTGATATCGAGCAGTAGCGTGTCCATTGTTCTCTCGTTAGCAAACAGCGAATACACATTGCGGCGGCGTTGCATCGCAACTTCTAGCTCAGCTTCGATTTTGGCAATATCTTCAAGCCGATCGGCCTGGGCCACCAAATCACCTTCCTTCTGAGCGATTTCTGTGCGCAGCGTGTCGTTTTGAACCGACACGGGCTGAACCTTATTGACAAACAGGTAGGCAGCCCCCCCAATGCCTGCAAGGGCAATTAAAATGCCGATAATGGTCGGCGTAAACTCTACGCCAAACACCACCGGATTCACCGGTTCGTCAATAAAATCAGCATCTTCTGGGGGAACGAAGTCTCCTAGGGCAGCCATTATTCAATCGCTCCTGTAGTTTGAAGGGCACGGATACGGGCAGCAAGTCCCGTAGATTCTTGCTGACGGTTCAACTCATCGAGCAGGGCCGTAGCCGGGAGACTCTTGATGTCACCCTTGATGGTGTAGCTCACTAGCTCTGCGGTTTCTTCTGTGGCCGCCGCACCAGGGCAGCGCCCAGCAACAGATTGACCTAGCGACGCGGTCGTGATTTGAATCGTCTCGCTTTCTAAGAAAGGAGATTTCTTCAAGGTCAACAGAAAATCGTTCACATCATCAAATGAACAGGCGTTACCGCCTAGCTCTATACCGCCCGCTGCTGAGCCGCCCTCGGTAACGCCTTGCTGCACCAGCTTGGTAATTTGCGCGCGCGCGGGAATGCGGTTTTGCATATCGCGAACAATGGCAGACCAGGGACGGATACGCTCAAAAACGCCTGCTAGCGCTTGAACTTCGGCGTTGACCGCCTGCGTTTGCTGACGAACCGTATCAACTTGGGCTAGCTTTTGCTGCAGCTCGGCCAGTTGGGCATCTAGCTCGGCAGACTGAGCGGTCAGATTTTCTTGCTGGCCGTTGAGAATAAACCAATAGCTACCAACACCGCCTAGTGCCATCAGCGTGCAGGCCACACCGCCAATCACAGGTAGCATGCGCTGGCTACTACCGGTCTTAGGTTGAATGACCGTAGCTAGCGCATCAACGGGACGCTCGCCACGATCGCTTAAGAAGTTAATATCAATTCCGTACATGGCCAAGACCTCCTGCTAAACAACTCGTTCCACCCTTTTCTAGACTTCATCGCTAAACTTCTCTAAGCCCTAGACCAAGAACCGTCGCCAGCCCTGCCCGTTGTGCCATTGACATCTCCTCGTCGGTCTCGATCGCCAAAGAATCGACCGGGTCTACAACACTCGCTGGCAACCCAAGCCGCTGGGCAAAAAACTCGTCGAGGTTTTCGATCGCACCACCTGGCCCAGAAAGCAGCAGCTGTGCAACCTCCATGTCTTCGCCTTGATTGAGATAGAAGTCGATAGAACGACGCAGCTCGTCGGATAGCTCACCGACGACTCGCAGCATGGCGGCGGTGCCTGGGTTCATACCACTCTTGGGGCCGCCCGCAATAGGACCGGGTGGAATAGACATACCCTGCAGCAAATCGGCATTTCTAGAGGGCGGCAGATTCATCGCTCGGCTCAAGGCCGTTTGAATTTGAGACGTGCCCAGAGGAACGGTGCGAGAAAAGTGAGGCGTACCGTCTACCACAATGGAAATTTCGGTGCTCTCGAACTGAATATCGACAATGGCCACCGCTTCTTGAGAGGTAAAGTGGCGTAGCTGCTCGCGAATGGTACGGATTAGCGCGAAGCTGCTAGTTTCTAGAACATTGAGGTTGAGACCTGCCTGCGCAAAGGTTTCGGTATAGCTGTCGGTGATGTCGCGCTTAACAGCTACGAGCAGCACGCGGACTTTTTCAATGCCATCGTCATCCACTACATAGCCGACTTTCTGATAGTCGACATCTGCTTCATCACGAGGAAAAGGCAGATAGAGGCTCGCTTCCTGATTGAGGACCATTTCGCGCAGCTCTTCATCGTCGAGTTCGGAAGGGACCAGAATAACCCGGGTAACCGCTCTACCAGGAACAGCGGTAGATGCCTGACTTACCTTTATTTTGTTCTCGGCCAGGGTAGTTTGGATAATTTCAGCCATGGTTGGGCTGTCAACAATTTGGCCTTCTTCAAAAACGCCTTCAGGGACTTCAGCTGTCGCGAGGGTTTGTAGTTTCAGCTTCTGTCCTTGCTTTTTCAGACGCACAATATTGATGCGCTCGGGCGTCAGTTCGATACCCACCCCTGACGTTTTTTTAGAGAATAGTGACTTGAGTCTGTTCACGACTGCGGCCCGATAAATACGACGGAAATGAAGGTTGGATGATTAACTTTCAGTGAAGAAGGCAAATATCCGAATTTCGACCCTAGACTGCCCAGATTTCAGCAAGAAAATTACATTTGAGACTGTCTGGATGCCTGAGCGTAGGGTATTCACTCAGTTGACGAGGCGAGCAGTGAGGTGACCTTTTCGTCACTTTTTTTGCCACCTTTGTACTCAGGTCTGAGAATATGAAGAGACCTTTATCTGACATTTGGACATTTGTTGGACTTTCATATAGGCACGTACCGTTCATTTGATTTTCACGATATGACCGCTTCCTCTTTTGCTATGCCGATTAAGACCTCTCAAGAGACTTGGGGTGCGCCCCTTGGCCCCGATTCAAAGCGGCTGCTTCTGCTGGGCTCTGGCGAGCTAGGCCGCGAGGTTGCTTTGGAGGCAATGCGGCTAGGTGTGGAGGTGATCGCCGTCGATGCCTATGAAAATGCACCGGCAATGCAGTTTGCCCACCGAAGCTATGTAGCAAACATGCTTGATGGGTCGGCGTTAGCAGAATTGGTGTCAACTGTGGAGCCGGATTTGATTGTGCCGGAGGTAGAGGCGATCGCAACGCAAACCCTTATCCAGCTGGAAGCCGACGGCTGGCGCGTCATCCCGACGGCCAAAGCAACCAACCTCACCATGGACAGAGAAGGCATTCGCCGATTAGCCGCTGAAGAGCTAGGCCTACGGACATCACCATTTCGATTCGCCTCTAGCGCCGAAGAGTACCGGCAAGCGGTTGAGGCAGTGGGTCTGCCTTGCGTCGTCAAGCCAGTGATGAGTTCTTCTGGCAAGGGGCAGAGTACGGTGCGCAGCGCTGACGAGATAGAAGCGGCCTGGACCTACGCGTTTGAAGCGGGGCGAGGGGATGAGGCCAGGGTGATTGTAGAAGGCTTTGTCGCGTTTGAAACGGAGATTACGCTGCTGACGGTACAGTCCGCCTCAGGCGTGCACTTTTGTCCGCCGATTGGCCATGTACAGGTCAGCGGCGACTACCGAGAATCTTGGCAACCGTGCGGGCTGCATCCAGAGACGCTGAAGCGCTGTCAGGAGATGGCCGCAAAAGTGACGGCGGCGCTGGGTGGATGGGGCCTGTTTGGCGTAGAGCTGTTTATCGCAGGGCCAGCAGACCAGGCGCAGACGGTGTACTTTAGCGAGGTCAGCCCACGACCTCATGACACAGGCATGGTGACGATGGTGAGTCAAAACCAGTCTGAGTTTGCGCTCCATGTTCGCGCCATTTTAGGTCTGCCTGTTGGAGAAATCGAGCTGATGCGTCCGGGGGCCTCTGCGGTCATTTTGGCTGAGGAAGCGACTGAAACACCAAAGTTCAGCGGGATGGCGGAAGCGCTGACGGTGCCGACCAGTCAGCTGAGATTGTTTGGCAAGCCGAAAGCGTACAAAAATCGGCGGATGGGTGTGGCGTTAGCACTAGGCAGCACGACTGATGAGGCGAGAGCGCGGGCAAAAGCTTGTGCAGAGAAGGTGAGCGTCATTGCGTGACTGTAGAATAACAATACATCAAAGAAAAAAATCGTAAAAAGACTTTCAACGCACTGAGCATACTGATATGCAAATTATCATTGAGATACCTGATGTCATTGCGAAACGCCTTCAGAAGCGTTGGAATAACTTAACTGGAAAGGTATTAGAGCTACTGTTTCATGCTGCTCAGCAGGCTGAAATTCTTAGTGAAACAGAGGTCAGTGAAGCAATAAAGCACCATGAAACAGAATCAAATCAGGAGGAAGTTTTAGCCTATATGGAGCGGCAGTCTGCTCTGTACCAAAAGCATCGAGAACACTTGATTCAAACTCACAAAGGGCAATATATATTATTTGAAGATGGAAACGTTCTTGATGCAGCTCCAGATTTTGAGACTCTAATTCTACGAACGTTTGAACAGAACGGTCCCAAAGATGCTTTTATTCAGCACGTAGGCTCAGAAGATACCTCACCTGCAGTACGTACCCCGTTTCTATCAAAAGCACTCTAAGCCGTGGGTATTTACAAATACACCAGGATCAACTCTGCCCTGCCGCCCATACCTATTTTGCCAATTCGGCTTCTTCAAGCAGGACAGCCCCTTGCAGTGGAGCTGACCTGTTCTGCAATTTTAGATACCGGTTCAGATTGCACACTTATTCCAATTCCTCTACTACAAAGAGTCAATGCTCGGATTGTGGGCAAAGCTATTAGAGTGCCTGTGTGTGGTGTTGCAGCTTCTGCTATTCCTTATGTTGTCGGAATGTTCTTCGACCAGCATCACATATCAGCACTCAAAGTTTTCGGTTGTGCCGAGACTGACATTGATGGGATGCCGCTAATAGGGCGAGACGTAATGAATCGATATCGCATTGAGTTTGATGGACCAAAACTGGAATTTGAAGTCTTTTAGCCTCAGTAGCCATTCAAGGGATGCTCTCCTACTGAGGCTGTTTACTAAGACCTATAAGACCTACGACTTTAGATCAAAGCGATCGAGGTTCATGACTTTGCTCCAAGCAGCGATGAAGTCTTGGATGAATTTCTGCTGTGAGTCTGCGCAGCCGTAGACTTCTGCGATCGCCCGCAAAATAGAATTAGACCCAAAGATCAAATCCACACGCGTACCCGTCCATTTGAGCTCGCCTGTTTTGCGATCGCGCCCCTCAAACACCTCATCCGCTTCAGAGACCGCCTTCCACGTCGTTCCCATATCCAGCAAATTCACAAAGAAATCGTTGGTAAGCGTCTCTGGCCGATCGGTAAACACACCGTGCTGAGACTGCCCAGTATTAGCATTTAGCGCGCGCAGTCCACCGACGAGAACGGTCATCTCAGGAGCGCTCAGCGTCAGCAGCTGTGAGCGATCAACCAACTGCTCTTCTGCCGATAGCTCAGACTGGCTCTTAAGGTGGTTGCGGAATCCGTCTGAAGTCGGCTCCAGATAGGTAAAGGATTCTACATCGGTTTGCTCTAGCGACGCGTCCGTACGGCCCGGCGCAAACGGAACGCTGACATCGCTATGCCCAGCGTCTTTTGCAGCCTTCTCCACAGCTGCGCAGCCGCCTAAAACGATCAGGTCAGCTAGAGAAACCTTTGTTCCATCAGACTGGGCATCATTGAACTCTGATTGAATACCTTCGAGCGTCTCTAGCACGGTGGCTAGCTGGCCAGGATTGTTAACTTCCCAGTCCTTTTGCGGCTCAAGGCGAACGCGAGCCCCGTTGGCTCCGCCCCGCTTGTCAGACCCTCTAAAGGTAGAAGCAGAGGCCCAAGCCGCGCCAACTAGCTGAGAAACAGAAAGCCCTGAAGCCAGCACTTTGCTTTTGAGTGCAGCAGTATCTTGTTCGTTAATCAAAGGATGATCAACCGCTGGGATTGGATCTTGCCAAATGAAGTCTTCGGTCGGTGCTTCCTTACCGAGATAGAGCGTGCGAGGCCCCATATCGCGGTGCGTCAGCTTGAACCACGCACGGGCAAACGTGTCGGCAAACTCGTCTGGATTCTCAGCAAAGCGTCTCGAAATGGGCTCATAGAGCAGGTCCATCTTTAGCGCCATGTCTGCGGTAGTCATCATAGGTGCATGTCGCTTAGACGGATCGTGGGCGTCGGGCACCGCGTCGGCGAGGGCACCATCTTTGGGCTTCCACTGATGAGCGCCTGCGGGGCTTTTCGTGAGCTCCCACTCATAGCCGAGCAGATTTTCGAAGTAATTGTTATCCCATTGAATAGGGTTGTTAGTCCAAGCGCCCTCAATGCCGCTAGTGATGGCATGAACGCCAACGCCCGACTCAAAGTCACTCTTCCAGCCGAGGCCCTGCTGCTCAATGCTGCTGCCTTCTGGCTCAGCGCCAACTAGAGCCGCGTCGCCTGCACCGTGGCATTTACCAAAGGTGTGACCACCCGCAACAAGCGCGACGGTCTCTTCGTCGTTCATCGCCATGCGGCCAAAGGTTTCGCGAATGTCACGGCCTGAGCCTACCGGATCAGGTTCGCCGTTGGGGCCTTCTGGATCGACGTAGATCAGGCCCATTTTGACTGCGCCAAGCGGGTTTTCTAGGTTGCGATCGCCCGAATATCTCTCTTTATTCGTCAGCCACTCCGTCTCAGCCCCCCAGTAAATATCGTCTTCCGGCTGCCAAACATCTTCACGTCCGCCTGCGAAGCCAAATGTCTTGAATCCCATTGACTCTAGGGCGCAGTTGCCGGTCAGAATCATCAGGTCAGCCCAGGAAATTTTTTGGCCATATTTTTGCTTGATGGGCCATAGCAGCATTCGAGCTTTGTCGAGATTGGCGTTGTCAGGCCAGCTGTTGAGTGGAGCGAAACGCTGGTTCCCTGTGGCTGCGCCGCCGCGCCCATCGCCGAGGCGGTAGGTACCCGCACTGTGCCAGGCCATACGAATAAATAGAGGACCATAGTGACCATAGTCGGCAGGCCACCAGTCTTGAGAGGTGGTCATCAGCTCGAAAATGTCTTGCTTGATAGCATCAAGATCAAGGCTATTGAAGGCTTCGGCGTAGTTGAAGGCTTCGCCCATGGGGTTGGACTGAGGCGAGTGCTGATGAAGTATGTTCAGGTTCAGCTGGTTTGGCCACCAGTCGCGGTTTGAGGTGCCAGTGGTCGCGGTGAACTGCTGCGCGGTGCCCATAAACGGACATTTGCTTTCGCTACCCATAGTTATTCCCTCTCATGTGTTGAATTTTCTCTGCGAGAGTCCGCACATGTTTGCTTTTACGGATTGCTCTCACATAAATTAAGTCGTACTCATTATGAGTTTAGTAAATACAAGCTAAAGTGAAGGGCGAAACATCGAAATTTATCTCAAAAGTTAACACCGAAGTACGCTACGCTGCTTCGGCTTTTAAAGTCTGGTCAGCAGTTAGCCGGAACCTTGGAAAGGCTATAGGGTTTAGCAGCTGAGGCCCCGAAAAAGAGTGCTCTACTGGACTTAGCGGCTTCTCATGACACGACATGACACTGTAAGTAAGCTAAGTAAGCTTTCTCTTGCAAAGGCAATATTTGATCAAATGACGCTTCTGTAGGAGACAAAATTTGCCCTGCCAAGTCAAGCACTAACACACCCACCTACACAAATAAACAATCAGTGTTGTAAAGTCACAGATCATCACGCTGTCAGCACGGATTTCAACCGTTCTATATCAACATGCCATTTATTCGCCATTGGAAAAAGTTTATAGCCTTAGCCCTTGTTGGCTTGCTCTCTAGCTGGCTGATTAGCTGCGGCAGCGGTGATAGTACCGCCGCCAGTAGTGACGGCAAGGCCGAAGTCGAGTTCTGGACCATGCAACTCTCGCCCGACTTCGACAATTACTTCAACGAGCTAATCGCCAGCTTTGAAGCCGAAAACCCAGACATCACAATTGAGTGGCAAGACGTCCCCTGGGGCGATATGGAAACCAAAATCCTAGCTGCCGTCTCTGCTAACAACGCGCCCGATGTTGTTAACCTCAACCCCAACTTCGCCTCTCAGCTCGCGACCAAGGGCGCTTGGCTCACCCTAGACGACAAACTTTCCGAAGCCGAAAAAGCCGTCTATCTGCCCAAGATTTGGGAAGCGACTCAAATCAACGGCGATAGCTTCGGCTTCCCTTGGTACCTAACCACCAGCGTCACCCTCTACAACACAGACATGCTCGACGCCGCAGGCGTCACCGAGCCCCCTGCCACCTTTGAAGAACTCGCAGCGGTCGCCCAGCAAGTCAAAGAAGAAACTGGCAAATACGCCTTCTTTACCACCTTTGTCCCGGAAGATTCCGCAGACGTCTTGCAGTCTTTTGTTCAAATGGGCGTCTCTCTAGTTGATGACGAAGGTAACGCTGCCTTTAATACGCCAGAAGGCAAGGCCGTTTTTCAATATTGGACTGACCTTTACCAGCAAGAGCTGCTTCCTAGAGAAGTCCTGACGCAAGGCCATGCGCAGGCTATACAGCTTTACCAATCTGGCGAAGTGGCGCTGCTCGCGTCCGGTGCACAAAAGCTAGACACTATAGAAACGAATGCCCCTGAGATTGCGGCAGCCACTAAAAGTGCACCTCAAATTACGGGCAGCACAGGCAGAAAGAACGTTGCAGCGATGGATTTAGTCATTCCTAACTCCACCGACGTCGAAGAAGCCGCGCTGAAGTTTGCCACCTATGTAACCAATGACGAGAATCAGCTCGCCTTTGCGAAAGAAGCAAACGTCCTGCCTTCTACTGTCGGTGCGATGGAAGATAGCTACTTTACGGACGTATCTGAAAGCGCAACGCCTATCGAAGTCGCGCGGTCGGTGAGCGCAAGTCAGCTAGGCGATGCGGCAGTTCTGATTCCAGCGATGGAAGATGTGAAAGAGCTGCAAAAAATTGTCTATGACAACTTGCAGGCCTCTATGCTGGGCGACAAAACGGTTGACGAAGCTGTGGCAGATGCCGCGGACGAGTGGAATAACCGCTAGATGGAGTCAACACAGTAGTCGTTTGCGGTTCCTGTAGGTATCACTGTCTCTTGAGATGTGCTTCTGGGAGCCGCAGCTATCGTATGAATAGAGCTGACGCCTAAGAAGCGTGTCCTAAGTTCGCATCTGTGCAAAGCAGCTTTTGGATCAATAGAACTTGTACCGAAGCAGCGTGCGCTAAGTTTTGATCTGTGCAAAGCAGCTTTTGTATCAATAGAACTCGCTGCAAGATAGGGTGACGCGACTGTTCATCAGCGCGAAGCAAGTTTTCTGCTGACAAAATCAGCGGACAGAAAGCGCACAGCAGGTTTTCTCTTTGTAGAACAAAAATTTAGGAAGCTTGGAGAGACTTTTCGTTGAAGCGGCGTTACGTCTGGGTGCGCCGCGCTCAAAAATGACTTTCTAGATGAGCGATCGCACGTCTCTGTAGCCGGTATGCCTTCAACAGTCGCTCCGTCCGCTGAGCCTCAACCGTCAAACGCTGGTCCAACAGCGACAGCTGCGATTCACCCATTAAGAAAAACGGATCTGCCAAGTCATGAGCCAGCAGCAGCCGATCTTCTAGCTGTCGGTGCGACTCCAGGTCACCGTCCTGGGACAGATGCCGCAGGTCAAAGCCCATACGGTCAAGCGCCTGAGCGTACAACACTGCTCGGCGACAGCGCAGCGGATCTTCCTCAACGCCCATCAGCACGACTCTTTGCCTTTGCGCGGTTTCAGCAATCCGTGAGATCGCACGCTCAAACCGCTCACTCGACGCAATCTCTTCATCGCTCACCACACCTAAACGATCGGCAAAAATATCCCCGCCAACATCGCCTATGTGTAGGTAGTAAATGCACTCTCGATTGGCGATCGCCTCTAGCACTGGCCGGTTGAAACGCGGAAAATGGCGGATGTACGCATCCCATCGCACATCAATTAGCACTGTAACCACCCTCGGAATCAACAGCGCAATCAGGCTCTCAACCGTATCATGAGCCGCATGACCAATCGTAAAAATCCTAGAGTCGTTCAACGCTGAGCGGCCCACCTAATAGCTGTCTACTTAATAACCGACTGTTTAATAACCAACTGTTTAATAACTACCTAAACTGCCTTGCTGCTTCGCTCTTCCTTCCGCCCAGCGAAACAGTATCGTGCCGATCGCAAAATAAAATAGGCCATTAAATAGTGCGATCGCCCACCCCTGCCAATCTAAAGGCAGCTCACGCGCCATCAAATCTCTCAGCAACCCCGTACTTGGTAGCACTGGCATCAGATTAATCACCATGCGAACCGGCCCCGTCCAGTTCTCAGTGGGTGCGGCCAGCAAAAAGAATAAAAAGAACTGAAACAAACTCAACAGCTGCTGCACGTTTTTTAGCACCAGTGCCAGCGAACCAATAAGAAATGCCAGCCCGTAAGCGCCTAACAGTAGCGTGGTTAGCGGCAGCAGCAGCACAGGCGGAAACGCAATCTGGCTACCCGTAATCGCAATGATGATTGCCAGCACAACCAAAATTAACAGCAGTCGCAAGGTCAAACTCGCTACCGCCCGCGCAAAAAAGACCCGCGGCGCACCAAACGGTGATAGAAAAACCTGCTCTAGCGTGCCAGTACGCGCTTCCATCTGCAAATTTGTTGCGATGTCGTTGACGATATAGAGCACCAGAGACCAAATAATATAGCCAATCACCACCGTATCTAGTCGATTGCCGAAGGTGCTTACCGACCCGGCCATATACTGCGTGCTCAAGAAAATGCCGTAGAACACCGACGTTAATATCACCACGCCGCCAATCACTTCAGACGGATAGCGCAACGTCTGAATCCAGGTACGTTTGAATTCACCAATCAGTAAATCGAGCATCACTTAAGCAAATGAAGGGAGGCAAATGGAGGGAAGCAAATGGAGAGAGGCTAATAGGTGTAGATACAGCGAACGTTCAACACAGATTGCCTCGAAATAAATCGCATCAGAAGATCGCATCAGAGAGGCGTGCGCACCAGCTGTAAAAAGATATCGGTTAAATCGGCGCGGTTTTGTCGTACTTCAACCAGAGGCAGCGGGTCGAGTATGCTCAAGATTTTGTAGAGCACGGCCCCCTCTTGTGGCGTCTCAGGCAAGTAGCGCACCGAAGATCCTTCAGCAGAAACCTCAACCGTCGCACCCAAAGATTCGATAGCGCTCAGGCGTTCATCGTCCATCACCCCTTCAACCTCAATACGATAGGCACCACCCCGAGAAAACTGCCGAATTAAATCTTGAGTAGGCTGCTCGGCGATGATCTGCCCGGCACGAATAATGGCAACACGGTCGGAAAGGGCTTCGGCAACGTTGAGCTGATGGGTGGTAAGCAAAATCGCGCAGCCTTCAGCAGCCACCTGACGGACTAAGGCTTTTACGGTTTCACCCGCTTCCACATCCAGGCCGAGCGTGGGTTCATCTAACAGCAATAGCTGCGGTTCATGGATAAGGGCCACTGCGATCGCAATTTTCTGCTGCATCCCCCGCGATAGCTTTTGCACCGGCACTTTGCGCTTATCGGCCAGACCAAACTTCTCTAGCAGCCGCTCACCTTTGGCCCTTGCCACCTTTCGGTTCATCTGCCGCAGGGTTCCGAAGTATTCCAAATTCTCCAGCGCTGTCAGTCGCCAGTACAGATTGCGGTTTCCTTCTAACACAGCGCCCATTCGGCGCAATGCCTGCGGGTTCTTATGCGGATCTAGCCCCGCAATTTTTACCCAGCCTGCATCCGGACGCACCAGCCCCGCAATCATTTTGATTGTCGTTGTCTTACCGGCACCGTTAGGCCCTAAAAAAGCCAGCACTTCACCCGCAGCAATTCGTAAAGAAACGCCTCGAACGGCTTCAAATCGGATTCGTTTTCTGCCATAGCTTTTCCTCAAGTCAACAGACTCTAGAACCAAATTTGGCGGCGAAACCGCGTGATTAGACGGTAGATCAGACAAAAATTTCAGCAAAAAATGAGCGGATAGACAAATATACTAACGCGTCAAGCTCAAGAGTGCAGGCAGCTTGAGGGCACTGAGCAAACTCCTAATGCAGCCACAAAAAGTAAGCATCAACCAAAACTAATCTTTCGACACAGGTGCAGTTTTCCGAACATTAGATAAAATTAACTATTCGTTAACACTCGGTTACAATCTGAAACGTAGTCAAAGTATGAAGCCAACGTTAATTCCAACGTAAGAACAAAGACGAGCTGCTATTCAGGACTTACTAACCGTCATGACCGCTTTCGATTCTAGCGACCTTACACAGCCCCACCTGGCGACCGAAGCGCTAAGTATGCAAGACCTCAATGGTTTGCTCAAGATCCATCTTCAGCGCAGAGTATCGGCCTTGCCCAGTATCTGCTTTACCGAGATTGATCAGGCTTTTTTAGTCTGGGGCGCGCTAACGCTCATCATCTTTTCACTGGCTCAGTTCTCAGCTATTGACTGGAATCAGCAGGCCATACTAGACGCGGGGCTAACCGGCATGGGCATTGCCACCACTTCAGGGTTAACCTGGACACTGGCGAGCGCAGAGAAGCTACGCTGGGTGATTTTTCTTTGGGCTGGACTGATGAGCGTGGCGGCTATCGTTACGGTTTACGGCATCTTTTACAGCTCGGTCCTCATTCTTTCTAATCTTTGCTTGCTGTGGCTCGGCGTCTGCGCAGCGGGCTATGGTGCAATGGCCGTTGGTATGCAGTCACGAAGCTTTACGGCGGCTTGTCTGGTGCATTTGGCTGCGATCGCCGGTCTAGAGTATGCCTACAGCTGGCAGTTTTTCGGTAGCGGTCTGGTTATGGCAATGACGCTATTCTTTTTCTCGGTCGTGCCCTGGGATATGCAGGCGTCTGAGAACGATATTCCCTGCTAGAACGGCCTTTGAGTAAGCTGAAGACGGGCTTTGAGTCTTTGAGTCAGTTGGAGTACGTTAAAACTTGCCGCTAGCGAGCATGTCATCGACCTGCTGCACCGTTAGCGGCCGGCTAAACCAGTAGCCCTGTGCATAGTCACAGCCCATTTCATTGAGCACATTCATTTGCTCGGGCGTTTCGATGCCTTCCGCCAATACTTTGAAATTTAACCCCTTTGCCAGGGCAATAATGGTAGATGCGATCGCCGCATCGCTCGGACTTTCGACCAGGTCTTTGACAAAAGAACGGTCAATTTTGATGGTGTCTAGCGGAAAATACTTCAACACACTCAGCGAGGAGTAGCCCGTCCCAAAGTCATCCATCGCAATCTGAATACCTGCCAAAGAGAACTTTTTGAGCACATCAATCGCCAGCTTGACGTCTTGCATGGCCGCACTTTCAGTTACTTCCAGCTCTAAGTAGCGAGCATCAAACCCCGTCGAGCGAATCACCTCCATCACCGAACGGAGTAAATTACTGCGATGAAACTGCTGGGCCGATAGGTTAACCGCCAAGCGCAAAGCCGGCAGGCCCGCCTTATGCCACTGACAGTATTGAGCGCAGGCCGTTCTCAATACCCACCGGCCAATCGGTTCAATCAGGCCAGTCTCTTCCGCAATCGAAATAAACTTGCCAGGTGCAATCATCCCCAGCGTGGGATGCTGCCATCGAATCAGGGCCTCCATACCAATCCACTGACCGCTGCGCAAATCAACTTGAGGCTGATAGCACAAAAATAATTCCTGGTTATCTAGGGCTTTGCGCAGGTCGGTTTCCAAATTTAGCTGCGTACGTGCATTGGCGTTAATTTCTTCAAAATACACCTGGTAATTATTCCGGCCCTTAGCCTTAGCCTGGTACATCGCGGCATCGGCGTTGCAAAGCAGCGTTTGCTCGTCGTCCCCGTCGTAGGGCGCTAGCGCAATACCCAGGCTAGCAGTCACATACAGATCTTCCCCCTGCACGTGAAAAGGCGCAGACAGTCGCTGTAAAATGCGCTCAGCAATATTCGTAATCTGTTCTGGCGATCGCAAATCGCTCAGCAGCAGCGTAAATTCATCCCCACCCCACCGAGCGACCACGTCATAGCCTCGCAAGCAGCCTCTTAAGCGCGCCGCCACCTGCTTCAGCAAGCAGTCTCCTGCGGCATGCCCCAGGGTGTCGTTGATATTTTTGAACCGGTCAAGATCTAAAAAAGCAACGCCTAGCATGACGTCTTTTTCTTTGGAAATCGCAATCGAGCGAGTGAGCTGCTGATTGAATAGCAAGCGGTCGGGCAGCTGTGTCAGCTGATCGCGGGCGCTACAGCTGCGAAAGAGTCTTTCTACGCGCGATCGCTGCACTGCTAAATACATTTGAGCGCCCGCCATTTCAACGCAGCGCACGTCAACGTCAGACCATAAAGGCACGTCCACAGACCGCATTAATACCAGCACACCTATACAGTCCTGGTCTAGATAGTCTTCTTTAGCAGTAGCGCTTATCTGCTGCTGGTGGCATAAGGGTAGTAACAGCAGATGGCGGCGTCCCTCAAAACCAAACATTGCCAGCAGTTCAGGCGGCCAGCTATCAGCAGCATATACCCGCCCGCCCGATAGCTGAAAATAGCCTTCTGCAACTAGCACCGACAGCTGCGACTGCAGGTCGCTGGCCTGAGAGCTCCACAGCGTTTCTGCCAAAGACGTTTCGGGAATAGCCAAATGCTCCCACAGCGCCCTACCGCTGCCAACAGAAGGCGGCTGCCCCTCTCCCCACTGGTATATCGGTGAGGCGATCATCGGCTCAGACCAAAACAGCTGTAGCGTGCTACAGCCTAGTGTCTCACCCATTGCCGCTAGGACTTTTTTCCATAGATTAGGCGTATCTATCGGGCATTGCAGCAGGCAGCTCATTCGGTGAAACAAATTTTCTGCCGGAGACCCCGCCAAAGCAGCCGCAAACGCACTGGCCAGGGGCTCAGCCAGAGAGTCGTTCAGGGTGTCATTTAGAGAGTCGCTGGGGGCAGCAGACACTTTATTTAGTTGAGGCTCGCTGTCTTCATGCGCTCCTGTCGGCGGAAAATAAGTCACCCTAAAAGTGCCAAAAAGATTGTGGTGCCCTAAATGTTCCCGAAAATAGAGACTTACATAAAGTTAGAACAATATTTATCAATCTTTAGGCTGACGCCCCTCAAAACGAAGGCTGCCCTTCACCTGCTCGGCAGTCGCAGGTCGGGTTGGCCGCTCGGCCAGCTGATCGGCCGAGCGTAGAATGTAGCGCTCGCCGTCAAACACCAGCACAGGACGCGACGACGCTGACGCCAGACCTTCTAGCGGAAGCGCCGGGGTGCTAGACAATTCACGTTCAGATAAAGCATCTAAGACGATCCGCTCTTCCGTAGAGAGCGATCGCCCAGACTCTGCCAATGGGGCCAACGGTGCTAGGGTTCTGGCAACTTCTGACTGCTCCTCTAAAGACTGAGTCGAAGACACTAGGCCCCCTAAGCCATTGATTAAATTGCGAATCTGCTCACGAACAGCCGGGTCTCCAGTGATTTCATCCACATCCGCCATAACTTTCTGAGCACTCGATAGGGCATCGCGAGCCGACTCTAGCGTCTGCTGAAGCAGCACCAGGTTAACGGGTGTATTCAGCGAAGAGGTAATCGCCTGTAAATCTTCAGAGGCGGCCGCCGCGTTAGCGACCACCACTTCCAAATTACCTACGAGCTCACCGCTCTGAAACGTAGGGCCTAGCGAATCTGCCACCCCGCGCAGCTGCAAGCTAGCCGCCTGCACATTGTCCAAAGCGGTTACTAAAGTCCCTCGATTATCACCAATCAAACCGTTGATCTCGGCGGCTGTCAGCGAAAACTGCTGAGCCGTTACCGCAATCTGATCAGCAGCATTTGCAGCTGACTCTACCGCGACTTGAGCCGAGCCGGATAGCGGCAGAATCTCTTCGCGTGCCTGCCTGGTCAGCAGGGTCGCTTCTTGAGCTAGCTGACCAGCATCCGCAGAGGTTTCCGAGACCGTAGCTAAAACGTCCTTTAGCTCAGCGAGTAGCTCTGGATCGGCAAATAGCTGGGTTAGCTCTGTCGCCGAACGCAGTAGCGCTTCGTAGCTAGGCCCCATCTCACCCGCTAGCCTATCGCCATCACACAAAATCAAGCTGCTATCACAGCCTCTGCCTGTAGGGCTCAACTCTTCAGCCCCAGCGGCGAGCTCTTCTAGGGGCGTAATTTCAATAGACATTTCGCCAATCAGACCAGATTCCACCGTTTCAACGGTGACCTGATTTGGCATCTTCAACGCCTTTGCCGTGATTTCTAACCCGACATCTACCGAGTTCGACAGCGGCGTAATCGACATCACGCGACCGACAGAAACCCCGCGATACATCACTGGCGTCCCAATCTGAACACCCATAATGTCTTCAAATTCTGCAATCAGTTCGTAGGGACGACTGGCTGGGTTAAAGCCTCTTAGCCACAGCACCAACCCTCCAAACAAACCGATCCCTAATAAGATTAGTAGCCCGACAGACCCTTCTCGAATTGTTCGTGCCCGCATGAGTTTTCTAGAGGTTGATGATAAAAATACGGCTTGTTCTGATTCTGTTTCCCAGAACGACTCTTTCCAAAAGCTATCTACTTACCAGAACTATCCACCCACATGAATAGGGCCATGGACCTCAGCGCTAAAGAATTGACGGACAAACGGATTATCTGTCTGGTCAACTTCGTTGATTCCACCCATCCACTGTACCTGTCCGGCGTGAAGGAAAATCACGCGATCTGCCGTCCGGCGAATAGTGCTTTCCTGGTGCGTCACAATCAGATAGGCCTGACAGGCCTGCTCCTGATGGATTTCTCTGATGAGATCTTCAATCACAGTAGACGCAATCGGATCTAAGCCTGCTGTCGGCTCATCGTACAGCAAAAGTCCCGACTGGTCGCTAGTATCGTGCGGATTAGACATCACAGCTCTAGCGAAGCTTACGCGCTTACGCATACCACCCGAAAGCTCAGCAGGATACCGATCGGCAACATCTGGCAAGCCAACCACTGCCAGCGCTCTATTCACTAGCTGACGAATTTCTTGGCGAGCAAGTCGCGAGTGCTGATAGAGCAAAAACCCAACATTCTCGGCGACTGTCAGCGAGTCAAACAGGGCAGCCTGCTGAAAAACCATGCCCACACTAATCGGATCGGGGGCATCTTCGATCAGGCCAATCCGCTTTCTTCCTGCGATCCAAATTTCGCCCGTGTCAGGCCCTAGCAAACCGGCAATGATGCGTAGAATAGTTGACTTACCGGTACCAGACGGCCCAATTACGGCAACGGCTTCACCTGGATATAGGGTCAAATCAATATTTTTTAGGACATGATTGTCACCAAACTGTTTAGAAATACCTCTGAGCGCCACTAAAGGCTCTGACTTGTTACAGCCATCGTCAGCCGGGATAGAAACGGTTGGGTTCGACATAGAGTGCTTTACTACAGAGCTAGGTCTCAAATTGCTAGGCACATATTAACTTCTCTCAATACCTAAAAAGATACCCAACCAGAAATGTCTGAAGAGAAAGTGCACATGAGCAGGCTGGCTCTGATTATCTCTACCTAACCTGTCTTCTGCCTAACCCAGGATATCTTGCTTACATTGCACCTATAAACGACAAGTGAGCAGCAATCTTCCGTGATGAGATCGCGCCGTGACGAGATCACCGTAACAAGATCACCGTGACAAGATCACACTGTGCTGAGATCACGCCGTGCTGAGATCACATCGCGGTGAGATCACATCGCGGTGAGAGTTCGTATCATATCGTTGGTCCTTTTTGCTGTATAACCCTAGTGCAACATGATTCGCACATGATCCCGCCAGCCCTTTGCACTCGCCATGCGCCCAACTCGTAAACAGCTTTATGCCAAGCCTCGGCGCTTAATGCGGTGGCTTAAGCCCGGTCTATTCGTAAAGCGCTGGCTCTTTTTAAGCACAATCGGTATCGTTGCTATTGGCCTTGGCATCATGGTGTGGCTGAAGCTAACACCTGTGTTTTATACCGTAAGGTTTGTTGGCAATCTGCTCAATCTCATTACTCGACTGGTGCCAAACTATGTCAGTGGACCACTAGCAGTTGGCGGCGGACTGCTACTGCTGGTATGGGGACAGACTCGGACGCTAGGGGCAATCGTTGAAGTATTGCTGCCTGCTAATGGTGAGGATAATTTGTGGGATGCGATCGCCACCCACAGACGCCTGAACCGAGGCCCGCGCATTGTAGTCATTGGCGGTGGGACCGGGCTCTCTACCCTGCTACGCGGACTCAAACACTACAGCGGCAACATTACGGCGATTGTGACGGTGGCCGATGATGGGGGCTCGTCAGGGCGGCTGCGACGAGAGATGGGTGGCATACCGCCGGGTGATATTCGTAACTGCCTAACAGCGCTAGCCGACGAAGAAAAGCTGCTAACAGAACTGTTTCAATACCGATTTGAAGCGGGCACTGGGCTGAGCGGCCACAGCTTCGGCAATTTGTTTCTTTCTGCAATGAATGAAATTACCGGAGACTGGGAGCAGGCGATCGCAGCAAGCTCTCAAGTTCTAGCCATTCGAGGTCGCGTACTGCCCTCTACCCTAAGTGATGTCAGCCTGTGGGCCAACCTTAGCGATGGCCGGCACATTAAGGGCGAATCAAACATTACTAAAGCCGGCGGCAATATTGACGAGATTGGCTGCTTTCCTGAAGCGCCCCCAGCACTGCCACAGGCCATTGAGGCTATCGAGAACGCAGACTATATCATTGTGGGGCCGGGCAGCCTGTACACCAGCATTATTCCAAACCTGTTAGTGCCAGAGATTGTAAAGGCGATCGCCGATCGTCACGTACCTCGCATTTATATTTGCAACATTATGAGTGAACCGGGCGAAACTCAGGGCTACACAGTCTCTAAGCACATTGAAGCGATCGATAGAGCCTGCGGACAGTATCTGTTTGACGCGGTACTCGTACAGAAGCGATTGCCGTCAGAAGAAGCGATTGATCGCTATCTAAAAGAAGGTTCAACTCCCGTTATTTTGGACCGTAAAGCCGTCATTGATTCGGGGCGGCGGATTGTAATCGCAAACGTAATGAGCGAGAGCAATACGACGGTACGGCACGATCCAAAGCGGCTGGCCAAAGTATTGGTGAAGTGGTACGAGCGCACGAGAGGGGCCTGGTAGTAGGCGCACGGCAAATGAAACACAACAAAAGAAACAAGACAAAAGAAACACGGCAAGAGAAACACTCTAGAAAAAACAGGCAAACGACCCCAGCCTTTGCCAAGTTTTTTATCAAGGCTTCTATCAAAACGTCTATCAAAGCTTCTATCAAAGCTTTTGAGAGCGCTGCAAGAACTTTTGGTTGACCCAACTCGATAGCCCACTTATAAGTGCGCCCGCCATCAGAATACCGATCGACGGCATAATGACCGGGTCCCACAGGCTGTACCAGAGGTCAAATCCAAGATTTACGTCAGCGGCACGACCAATTAGGGCGATCGCAAACCAAGCAAAGCAAAATAGAACAAAAAACAGATTGAACATTAATAACGTGTTCAATCCGCCGAGCAGACGATCTTTCATGGCTTAAAAGAATTAGCTTTGGCTTCATTAAATCACGTCGTTTTGGCGCTTGTCATTTTGACGCCTAAACTGGCCCTTAAGAAAAGGCGTCAATTTACTTAACATGCCGCTCAATATGCCGAAAGCTGCCAAAGCCGGTCTCAAGGAACCCTTTCACGAAAGATGGCCGCTTTCTCGGAGAAAACAGCCATCTAGGATTTTATTCATGATAGGTTTGGGGCCTTTTCTTCAAAAGGCCTGTTAACGAAAGCTATACAGCTTTTGCCGCGTCGATTTCAGCAGCCATCAGATTATCAGGATCAACGTAGTGACACACCGCATCATCGACGCAGATTAAAGCCCAGCCAGACTTGTCAATTTCGACAAAGGTATAGTCTGCGTCCTGTACAAAGAATCCTTTATGGTTACGCGTTTCTGGCTTGATCGCAACAGTTTTAAGGTTCATAATCAGCGACTCCTAAAAGTTTATAAGCTAGGTAGATGCATTGGGTTGAAGACTCTGTTTACTTCAGGCGTTAACACTTGAGCTAATGTCTCTCAGTTAACGGAAGAGTTAAGCAGGACTTATCAACCGCTTAAACTAAGCTTATCAGTCGAGATGGGGATCGCTCATTAAGTTATTTTCATGAACGTTACAGGGCGCTTTATGCCAACAACGGCAGGGATTCAAGTCTCTATAACGGACGTAAAACCCTCATTACAAAAGGTCTTTATACAAATGATGGGGATCACCCATCGGCAAAATCCCCATCATTTCTTCCTGAGTATTGTTTCGATAACTTAATCAAGTTTCGTGAAGCGGCTGAGAGGTCACAAAGCTTGAGAGAAGTCTAAAAGGCTTTCTACAAGAGGCTATCAATCTTCAAACAGCCATTTCTGAATCCGCTTTACACTCTGCCAATCTGGCTTTCTTCGTAACCCTTCTTCAAAGTTTTCCTTAATCTCAGCTTTAAGCTCATCTACCGCGTACAGCATCTGAGAAACCATATCAACCTGCTCACGAACGCCACTTTTGCCGGTTTCTAGCATGGCAATGGCCAGGTTAGTACGGGCCTGAGGGTCCTTGGGCATAAGCTTTACCGCCCGCTGCGCTGCCTTAAAGGCGGCGTTCGGCTTATCAGCCAGTAAGTATAGCCACGACAGGCACGTCTGAGCCGCGCTGTTTTTGGGCGCTTTGGCGCAGATGTCTTTGAAGATAGGCAGTAGTGCTTCAGCAGATTCGCCCTCCTTGTAGCGAGCGATGCCTTCTTCAAACTGGTTTTCTAGGGTTTGCATAGATAGTTTTTATGTACCGAATTATGTACCGAACGACTTACCGCAGCCACAGGTCTGATTAGCATTGGGGTTTGTAAACTGAAAACCACCGCCAATCAGCGCATCGCTATAGTCAAGCATCAGACCGTACAGGTACAGCAGACTCTTGCGATCGCACACAACCTTAAAGCCATCGTAATCGTACACTTCATCGTGCTCGCCGATGTTGTCAGGCTGCTCAAAATCCATCATGTAAGACATACCGGAACAGCCGCCTTGGCGCACGCCTACCCGCAGGCACAGATCGCCTTCTTGCTTGTCGCGCAGGGCAGTTACGTGAGCGAGGGCGGCTTCAGACATTAAAATACCGCGTTCAGTCCCAGCGGCAGCGGTGGGGTCTACCGAAGAACCAGCCACGTTTTGAGTGGGCTCAGCAGAGGAGACGGTTTGTGTCATAAGAGGTCACCAATGAAGGGATTAAGGTAGGTTGATTAAGTGGTTTTAGTTTAACGCATCCGTTCTAGATGGTTTTAGTAGAGAATGTGACGTTGAACCAGCACATTGCAAGCACGATTTTTCAAGCAAAACGCTTAAAGCGCTGGGCTTTAAGCCTAACGAGCACAACTCTAAGCACACTCTGAGCACAATTCTGAGCACAATATATTTAAGTAAGTTGTTACCTGGCACTTGTGACTGAACTCGATAGAATTGAACATCTACTACAGCTAGTTTCTGTTTACAGCGATCGCTCCGACCCCTGACGAAGATTCTCACCTCATGCATCAACTGAGTCCCTTTACCTGCCGTCGACTGAGTCAACTCCCTCGGCTGACTAGCGTTTGGGAGTGCGATCGCCGCCCTCTTCCACCCGCTGGAACTGCGTTAGATGACAGTGGAGAGCTCGTAGAAGGCGACTGCATTCTTTGGGTAGACAGCCTGCAAGGCGTGGTCAGAGGGCTCAATGTAGTCCCCAAGGAAACTGGACATGAGGCGATTGTGCGAACGCTGCTACAGGCGATTGAAACGCCGCAAGGAAGAGTAGAACCCGCTAGACCGCGCAAGGTAGTGGTACGCGATAGAGAAATTCAGTTTTTCCTGCGCGGCGCTTTGCAGGCCTTAGATATTCCGGTAGAGCACACGCCTGAGCTGCCTATTATTGACGAAGTATTTGAAAAGCTTCAGGCCCCGGAGATTCCACAGCCCAAGCTGCCTGAAGCGTTTGAGAACATTCTGCTCGAAAAATCGGCCTTGCTGTGGCAAGATGCGCCCTGGAAATACCTGAGCGAACAGGAAATTTTGGCCATAGAGCTCAATCGCTGGGAGATAGACACTCTCTATCTATCGATCTTGGGTCTAGCAGGCATGGAATATGGGCTGCTGTTTTACCGAGAGTTAGAGTCACTTAAGCAGTTTCGACACAAGCTAAGACATAGCGACGATTTTTCCGATGGCATGCAGCAGGCTTTTTTAGAGCAGAATTGCCTGTTTATAAACTTCAATCCGGCAGAAGGGGTCATTCCACTGCCGGTATTTAAGTCGGTCGAGGCTCAGCACGAGGCAACTGCTGGCCATGCGAGCGTGGGCTACGAGTTTGGCAGTCTGCATCCGTTAGAAGGCTTGCGATCGCAGCTCGCTGAAGAAGAAGCCGCAAGTCTAGTGGTCACCCTAGAAGCCCTCCATCGGTTCTTCAAAAAGCACGACATCAGCGCTCAAAACTTCGCACTCCAACCGATCACCAGCCGCTTTCGCATTCCCAAGCCCACCGCCTCACCCAAAGATGAGGCCGAGAATATTACCCTCAAGGTCTCGACTGTACCAGACATCTCTAGAGCCTTCTTATCTGAGGACCGCTTACAGGTAGAAGCCCCTCCCGAAATTGAGCATACTGCCATCGTTGATGACAGCGTGCCTGAAGGCTCTTTGATTATGCTCGGAAGCCACAAAGAAAAGGATATTGAGCCGCTAAGAAACCACCGCCGGGTGCATTATCAAAGCTTCTTAAATCCTCAGCCCGCTATAAATCAACAAACCGCTCAACAGACAACTCAACAGGCCGGAGCAAAGAGCCTTGCTGTAGCAGGGAAAGCCAGAACAGGAAAATCTAAATGGCCTATCTTGACCATTCAGACCACGCGGCCAAAGGCGAAACAGCTGGTGGAGCGGATTAAGCAAGAGGGTGGCATTCGATCTATTTGCTTCAACCCTGGCAGCGATCCGATTAGCGGTCAGGTCTTTCAGATTGGCTTGATTCAAACCGCGCACGGTCAGCTGCATCTGTTTAACGAATACGAAATTAGTGACCCGACCGACAGCCAGGCGCTCGAAAAGTGGGCGACGAACAGCGCGAGCAACGACCGATGCTGCGGCTGCATTATTGCTGCCGGAGCGACAGGGGCCAAACGCGGTCGCCCTACCGTACGCGAAGTCGTTGCTTTCTTTGAAGCCTATACCAAGCTGCCCGAAGAAATTGGCCTGACGCCGCTAGTGATGAGCTACGCACCGGATTGGTAGCTGAAGCTACGCTTGGCAACTGAAGGCTCGGCTATAAGAAGGTTGGGACGCGAGAAGAAAATTAGGCAGCGGGGAGGGTAGAGATTTTGTGACAACGGTTGTTGTTTCGCTGAACTGTTTGATAGCGCTGTTAGTGCTGGGTTTAACCTGTGGGCTCTGGCGCTGCATGCTCTGGCTACGCGCTTTGAACGTTCAGCTGCATGAGATTGAGCTAAGTCCGCAGCAGGTAAGGTATGCGATCGCCCTAAAAAGAGTTCAGCTGGCAGAAACGCGGCTCGACGTTGGCCTGTGGCAAAGGCGCTCAAGGCAAATTTACCAGGCGCTACGACTGATTCAGCTGCTGCAATGGGTGCTGCTATATCGCCGCCGCTCTGGCCGCCGCTCTAGTCGCTGATCTGGCCGCTGATCTGGCCGCTGATCTGGCCGCTGATCTACCGACTGGCCTTTGCGCCGTCAGCAGCGTTAGGAGTAGGCTAGAAGACACGCTCACGACAGGCTCAAAATACGCACCAGACGAGACGCACCCAGACAAGACGCACCCAGACAAGACGCACCAGAGGAGACGCATCATGGCAGACAACAAATCAGATGGACTTTTGGGCGGCATGATTATTGGGGCCGCTTTGGGTGCGATCGCTGGCATACTGGCCGCTCCGCGCACAGGTAGAGAAACTCGCCACATTCTCAAAAAGTCCGCTGACGCCCTTCCAGAACTGGCTGAAGACTTGGCCACCAGCGTGCAGTTTCAAGCCGATCGCCTTTCAGAAACTAGTCTGGCTAACTGGGAACAAACCCTGAAACGACTCAGAGAAGCGCTAATAGCAGGCCGCTCAGCGAGCCGCCAAGAGTGGGAACGTCAGGCCGTTATAAATCAGGCGGCGGCCAGTCCCTCTGCGACTGACCCATCTAATATCGACTACGAAGAGACACTGATCGTCACAAAAACTCAAGTCACCAATGCTCAAAGCGATATTGACAGCGAAGCGAACAATGAAGTCAGCAACGAATAACGATCGCTAACGTCTTACTTCCAGTGAACAATCCCTTCTTCTGGCTCGGTATTTCCATATTGCTCGTGGCCATCAGCCTGATGGCCTTGCTGACAGTTGCCATCTCTACGCTCAAAGAATTGGCCAGAGCCGCCCGCAGCGCTGAAAAGCTACTCGATACTCTCAACCGCGAGCTGCCACTCACCTTGCAAGACATTCGAGTTACTGGCAAAGAACTCTCTGGACTTAGCGATGAAGTCAGTGGCAGCGTCCAAAGCGCCCGCCATGTTGTAGAGCAGGTTGATAGAGGATTAACCGAAGCCAAAGTTCACGCCCAAACCGTGCAGGTTACGACCCGTAGCCTCATGGCAGGGGCAACCGCCGCCCTACGGGTGTTAGCTGGCGGCAAGCCTCGCCGTCGCCGTCGCCCGCCAACTCGACGACCCCCTGTTCAACACTCACCCGTTCCACAGTCGCCTGCACCACAGCCGCACATAGCGCCGCTCTCCGCAAAAAGTACGCCGAAAACCAGGCCATCTAAGACGAGCGAATCTAGCCTTGATGCGCCTGACGTTCAAACGACTAAGACTACAGAAGCAACTGAGAATATAGAGAAGCCCAAAGCCCCCAAAGAAATCAAGAACTGAAGCATACCAGGGACTATCTTTGCTCGCTGCATCCTCTGTACGCTATGACATCTGTTTTCTCTGTGCGCCATAGCATCTGTTTTCTCTGTGCGCTGTAGCGCAACAGGCCGCATTTTCGCTCTTTTTATCTACGGCTACTGCCACTATCTCTAGAGAGACAAGCATTTTCTTCTGCTCGTCTGGTATCTTAAAGTTAAGTAAACAACTGTAAAGATAGGCGTTATTGCCTCGGCTTGAACTAATGAAAATCTGCTTTAGAACTTCGCCTTGGCAAAGGCTCCAATGTATCCACACGGCTTGGACTCAGCAGATTTTAGAAAAAATAAAGAGATACACCGCTCCCTGTTTGGCAATTGGCCTAGTCGCCTGTTTAGCCTGGGCGCCCGCAGCCCCAGCTCACGCGGTTAATAATCCTGAGCTTTTGCCAGAAGAGCCAACGGTCGTTATTGACCTTGCAAGAATTCTCAATGACGCCCAAGAAGAATACCTCAATACCAAGCTGCCTGAGTTTGAAGAAGAAACGGGCTGGAAGCTGAGAGTGCTTACCCAGTTTGACCAAACGCCAGGGCGAGCCGTTAAGGATTTTTGGGGACTTAACGACAAAAGCATCATGATGGTTGCCGACCCTAGAGGCGGCAACCTGCTGAACTTCAGCGTGGGCGATCAGCTCTATCCACTTCTGCCTAGAACGTTTTGGATTGAGCTACAAACGCGCTTCGGCAATCAGTTTTATGTGCGCGATAACGGTGAAGACGGTGCGGTGCTCGGCGCTATTAATGCGCTAGAAACTTGCCTGGAGCGGGGTGGATGCGCTGTTGTGCCAGGTTTGCCTCGTGAGCAGTGGATTTTGACCCTGGTGACGTCTATTTTGGGCGGGGTTATCTGTGGCTTTGCCGCTCAGCCACGCAAAGAAGGGGACGGCATTGCCTGGCAGTGGGCGCTTTTGTTTTCACCGCTGTGGGGTATTTTGTTCATCGCCTTTGGGCTTGGCCCGGTCGTCACACGCACCCCTGAGCTTTTGCCCGTTATTCGTAACGTAGCAGGCTTTTTGATTGGCCTGATTGTGGCCTTTTTGACGCCAGTATTTGGCAATCCACCGCCAGCTGACGACAGGTCCTAATCAGGCTTTAACCGGGTTCAGTTTTGGCTACTGGCTGACGATACCCGCCCACTGAACCTTTTTTTCGCGGGTGCGACGGTAAGAGAAGAAGTTTTTAGGGTCTTGATAGGTGCAGTGGGGCGCGATCACAATCTGCTGCGCACTCAACCCCAGCTGCTCTAGCTGCATCTGGTTAATCCGTCTAACGTCCAGACGCACTCGCTCAGGATGATCGTCGTCTAGCAGGGGTGGATTGGGCTGCGACATCAGCTTTTCTAGTAAATCGGCTTCTGTCAATTCACCGGCAACCGTAGCACCGACTTTGGCAGCTACCGGTTTTTCCACCTGATAAACGCTGCCATCAATCGCAGGTCCTAGCGCCACTCGAAGATTCTTTTTGTCACTGCCAAGCAAAAGCATTCTATACACCGCAGCGGGCACGATTTTTTGCGCCGTTCCGCGCCAGCCCGCATGAACGGCAGCCGCCTGTCCAGTTTTCCCATCGCTACTCAGCGCTGGGGTACAGTCGGCAGAGCAGGCCCATACAGACTGCTCTGACCGTTCGCTCAGCACGCCATCAGCCAAGGGAAACGGAGCAGGCGTACCGTCGGGTAAATCGGGCAGGCCAGTGGCGATCGCTGATTCAATTTCTCCAGGTGTTAGCACATCTGCACTATGTACTTGCTTGACTCGATGCGCCGAGGCCGAAGGGGCAATGACACGAACCAGGTCTTCTGGCGTCTGTGGGTAAAAATGGCTGGTAAAAAAGCCATGAGGCTGAGGCAATAGTGAACACGTCAGGTAGGGATGGTTTTGCCAAGTTTTCCAGGTCCAAAGGGTCATAAGCGAAGCAAAAGCAATGAAAGTATATTTAGCCTACTGACTAAACGCGATTCTTAGCTGAGAACATCCTGATTTTTGACTTATCTTCCTTTCAGCACGCTTATGCCAAAAATTACAGCCCAAGGTAAAACATTTGAATGCGATCGCGGTGCAAACCTGCGGCAGGCGCTACTGGCCAATGGGATAGATCTCTACAGCCCTAGAGCCCACTACATCAACTGCATGGGTATCGGCACCTGTGGCACCTGCGCGATCGCTATAGAGGAATCAGTTGAAGGCGCTATATCTGCAACGAACTGGAAAGATCGCGCCAGACGCTCACTGCCACCGCACGATCCTCAAAAAAACCTACGGCTTGCCTGCCAAACCCAAGTATTCGGCGACATTCGCGTGACCAAATTTGAAGGGTTTTGGGGCCATGAAGACAAAATCGCCTGGCAGGCTGAAAAATAACCAAAAATTAAAAGAGGGCTTAGCGAACAGAAGGCTTAACAATCGACTTTTGTTGGGGCAACCTGATTTATCTGTGAGCAAGCGTAAATATAGTGGAATCGCTTAGTATTATGGGTACGAGCGATAGATGCGGTTGCAGCAGAGCGATTGCAACATACAACTGTCGGAGATGTGAGGAACTCATTCATGGCTAGAAAATACGGACTTTGGGGTGCGATCGCTGGCATCTTTTTACTCGCAGCTCTCGGCGTTCGAAGCGCTCACAACTGGCTCAGTGGCTCTACACCTGACAACGGCGAGCCAACCGCCACCGCCGACGGCGAATTTATCACCCGCGATCCTGACACGCTCCAAACCAACGCCCGCTTTGGCGATCAGTCAGAAACACGCCCTACAGAAACCGTTACTTTCTCACCAATAGAGCAGGCCGGCACTTATATTCAAAGGCAAAAAAGTGCCGAGCGCGACGCGGTAGTCGCCGGAACAAACGTAGAGGTGATTGCACTAGCTGAGGATGCACCTGTACCTGAACAAGAGAACAATCCCCCTACCCAGTCAGCACCCAATACGACACCCAGCGGAGAGGCTGCTGCACAACCGCAGCAGCCCACCCCAACCGCGCCTCAGGCAGTCAACGCTCGCTGGTAACCGCTGTAGTCTGGCTTCTGTTGTTCCCCTAATTTTCTAAACTCACACCTTCAGCTCACAACTATGGCTCAGGCAGAGGTAATCATCATTGGCGGCGGCCTGATAGGTCTAGCCATTGCCCTTGAGCTACGTCAGCAGGGCGTTCAACAGATTACGGTCTTAAGCAAAGACTTCTCAGCTGCCGCAGGCCACGCGGCAGCTGGAATGCTAGCGCCCGGGGCAGAACAGCTGCCTGACGGCCCCATGCTCACGCTCTGTCAAAAAAGTTTAGCGCTATACCCTAACTGGATCAGCAAGTTAGAAGAGCTAACTGGTCAGAACAGCGGCTACTGGCCCTGCGGAATTTTGGCGCCGCAGCTGGCCACGTCTTCTCAATCATCTCGCCAAACGAATTCTGATTCGAATTTTGGTTCATGGATAGGCACCTCAAGCCTACATAGCTATCAGCCGGGCCTTAGCTCGAACGTTACAGGCGGCTATTTTTACCCTGAAGATGCGCAAATAGACAACCGCTTGCTCATGCAGCTCTTGCAGTCGGCGTCGCAGGATTTAGGTATTGATATATGCGCTGGCGTCAACGTAGAAGGGGTTATTCAAAAGCAGGGCCAAGTGGTAGGACTGCGCACCTCTGCGGGCGAAAAGCAAGCTGCGCAGTACGTTTTAGCAACCGGTGCCTGGTCAGGTGAACTCTTGCCGATTCCGGTGACGCCGCGAAAAGGGCAGATGATTTCGCTGCGAGTGCCCCTGGGCTATGGATACACTCAGCCGCTGCGCCGGGTGCTGTACGGCGAGCATGTCTATATTGTGCCTCGTCGCGATGGGCGCATCGTTTTGGGCGCGACGGTAGAAGATGTCGGGTTTGCACCGCACAATACGCCTATGGGTGTAGCGCAAGTTTTGAACGCGGCGATCGCACTGTATCCAGAGCTGGCAAATTTCCCCATTGAAGAATGCTGGTGTGGATTTCGGCCGTCTACACCAGACGAGCTGCCATTACTGGGGCCAGGACCTTGTGAGAATCTAACGCTGGCAACCGGGCACTACCGCAATGGGGTGTTGCTAGCACCTATCACCGCGAAACTGATTGCGCAGCACCTCACGCAGCAATCGGACCAAGAAACAGATGCGATTTTGAGCGCGTTTAGCTATCGACGGTTTTATGATGAGGCAGTGACCCAACACCACGCCCAATACCGCCCTCAACAGCGCACGCAACACCGCACGCCACACTATAGCGCCACAACCACATCAGCCCCTTCTAACCAAGGTCTTAACCAAGGTCTTCCCGCTTCTCCTATGCAACTTCTCGAAACGCCTCCGGCCATCGATACTGACACCCTTACCATCGCCGGCAAAACCTTCAACTCTCGTCTGATGACAGGGACCGGAAAATTCAACAGCCTAGACACTATGCGGCAGAGTTTTGCTGCCAGCGGCAGTGAGATCGTAACCGTCGCCGTACGCCGGGTACAAACCAACGCACCCGGACACGAAGGGCTTGCCGAGGCCATTGACTGGGGCAAAATTTGGATGCTGCCTAACACCGCAGGCTGTAAAGATGCCGAAGAAGCGATTCGAGTCGCTAGGCTAGGCCGAGAAATGGCCAAACTGCTCGGCCAAGAAGACAACAACTTCGTCAAGCTAGAGGTTATTCCTGATGCTAAATATTTGCTGCCAGACCCTATCGATACGCTAAAGGCAGCTGAGCAGCTAGTGAAAGAAGGCTTTGCGGTATTACCCTATATCAACGCCGACCCGCTGCTGGCTAGGCGATTGGAAGCAGTAGGCTGCGCGACGGTTATGCCGCTGGGCTCTCCTATCGGTTCGGGGCAGGGCATTCGCAATGCGGCCAATATCGAAATCATTATTGAGAATGCCAACATTCCGGTGGTTGTAGATGCAGGGATTGGGACGCCGAGTGAAGCGGCCTATGCGATGGAGCTAGGTGCAGATGCGCTGCTGATTAATAGTGCGATCGCCCTTGCCCAGGATCCAGTAGCGATGGGACGAGCAATGGGTATGGCAGCGATCGCAGGGCGATTGGCCTACCAGGCTGGGCGCATTCCAGTAAAAACATACGCCAGCGCTAGCTCACCCACCACGGGGACCATCGTTAGCTAAAAAGGTCGAGCAGCTGAATCATTTGAATTGCGGCTAAATTGCGGCTGTCTAGCGTTGACTTAATATTTTCTTTGCTATTTCTGAAGTTCAACACCGTCAGGCTTTTTGTTCTGTCTTAAGAAGTAATTATTTGTTGATCACTGGAAAAACTATCAATGGTTTGTTAACATAACTTCATACTACTCGTTGAGAGCTAAATTTTATGCGTTACACAGAAGACGAAACAGGTCTGCTGAACAATTTTGCGGTTGAGCCCAAAATGTATGAAGCAGAAGCCCCAACTGGCGCAGAAAAGCGTAACTACATTATTTTAGGTAGCGTTGCAGCTAGCCTGGTGGTTGGTCTGTTCGTTATTGCAGCGTCCGTTTCATAGGCGTGTGTCATAGGGTTCAAGCTTATGTGAGCCCAACGAAAGCACCCCAACGAAACCCGATTTTTGAAAAAGGCCTACCTTATGCGGTAGGCCTTTTTCGTGTAAAGACAGCGTTATAGTACATATGTCATTCCACATCCATGCTCTAGAATCACCTCCTTATGGCAGCTCACTGGATTTCTGGCCCAACCCGCAGCGGAAAAACACAGCAGCTTTTAGCCTTTGCAGAGCAAACAGGCGCTGAGCAAAGACAGCCGTTACTCGTCTTTGCGGCCAATGGAGACAACCGCATGGTGCTAGCCAATCGGCTGATAGAAACACTGGGCGATCGCGTCGCTACCCTCACGACCTCACCCGCCGGATTCATTCAAGACGAGATTGTGCTCTTCTGGCCGTTGCTAGTACAACAGATAGATGCCGTGCAGGCTCAGTTTCCGCTTAAGCTACGGCCCGAAAACGAGCAAGTTCTTGCAACAGCGCTGTGGAAGGCCAGGTTAGACGATGGCACCTTACAGGTCGAAGGCTGGAGAGAAAGCCGCATGGTCAGGCGATCGCTAGACTTTTTGCAGCTGGCATCTCAGGCCTGTCTGCCGATCGAAGATATTCCGGAGATGCTAAAAGCAGGCATGCCAGGTTCACTCGCGCCCGCCGCCCTCTGGGACAGCGTCGGTACGGCCTTAGTTGACTGGCAAAACTGGTGCTTGCAAAGGGGATTTTTGACCTACGGCATTATGAGCACGCTGTACTGGCGGTATTTACTGCCCATGCGGCAATATCAGCTACAGCTGTTTGCTCGGTTCAAAGGCGTTCTGGCTGACGACGTAGATGAATATCCAGCAATTAGCGCCTCTATATTTTCAAAGTTTATAGAAGCCAAGCGTCCTTGCCTGTTCACCTATAACCCTCAGGGCAAGGTGCGCTTGGGCCTAGGCGCGGATCCCGATGCGCTATTACCGCTCGCTGCTCGCTGCCAAACGAGGGAGCTGCAGCTCCCGACGACTCGTTCTTTGGGTCATTGGGGCGATGACTTTGCGCAGTGGATTGCCGATCCGCTGGCTATTCCCGTATTGCCAGACGAAGTGTCTTTACTACAGGCGACTTCTCGGGGACAAATGTTAAGGATTACGGCAGAGGCGATCGCCCGAGCAATTGAAAGCGGGCAGGTTCAAACCGATGAAATTGCAGTGATTGGTCCGGGTCTCGATGCGATTGGTCGCTATAGCCTGATTGAGATTTTGAGCAATCGGGGCATTGCGATAGAGTCGCTGAACGATCAGCGCCCTTTAGTCAGTTCGCCGATGGTACGAGCCTTGCTTTCATTGCTAGCGTTGATTTATCCAGGGCTTGGCAGACTGGTAGATAGAGATGCGATCGCCGAAATGCTCGTCGTGCTTAGCCAAAGCCTTTCACCTTCACCAACCCTACTGGCTCCACCCTTACCGACGCCCGAAATTACTAGCATCAGCGACGTCTCCGACACCTGGTTCGATCTCATCGCCATTGACCCAGTGCGCGCTGAACTGATTGCCGACAACTGCTTTGTCCCCGACATCGAAAACCCGCACCTGCTGCCCGCTGAAACCTTTGCCCGCTGGGACCGCCTTGGCTATCAAACGGTCAATGCCTACAATCGGATTCTGCAATGGATAGCCGACCAAAAGCACCTGCGTCAGCAGCGGCTCACGCTGAAGCCAGTGCTAACGATTGACCGCATCGTTCAAGACTTTTTGTGGCGCGGCAATCACTTACCCTACGACCAGCTCGCTACTCTGCGCGAACTGATGGAAACCGCCCAGTATTTCTGGGAGGTAGAAGATCGGCTTAAACGCTGTGAAGGCCCTCAGGCAACATCTACCAAAGCTAACCGGAGATCTAGTCAGACGCTCAGTTCAGCATCTGGACAACTATCGGGGCAAGCATCCAATCAGAGTGACGTGGGCAGATTTATTCAACTCATTCAGAAAGGCACCGTTTCGGCTAATCCGTATCCGGTCAATCCGCTCTCTTTGAGCCGCAAAGGCGTCACGCTCTCTACCATCTATCAGTATCGAGCTCAGCGGCTAAGTCACCGCTGGCAGTTCTGGCTCGATGCCGGATCGCCGCTGTGGGCCAGCAGCGCTGGAGAGCTGTTTGGTGCGCCACTCTTTTTGCAAAATTGGTCTGGTCGGCCCATTACCCTGGTAGAAATAGAAGAGGCTAACGAAGCCAACCTCAGCCGCACGCTACACGATTTACTCGGACGCACGACCGAAAAGGTGCTGCTATGCCATAGCGACCTCGCCCTTACTGGGCAAGAACAAATGGGCCCTTTGCTGTCGCTAGTCGGTGCGGCCCAGCCAGCCGATGACTCTCTAGTACCTGCGGTTTGAGGTCTGCACCTTTACCGCTGCATTCTCAAATCTGCATCCTCACATCTACATCCCCACATCTACGCCAACTCTGTCTGCGCTGTTATATCGACACGCCGATGTCTGCACTTTCGTGCCTTTCATTTCAATGTATCCGCTTCAGTGCTGATCGCTAAATGCCCCCAAAAAGTCCCAAAATTGCCCCGCAAAAAAGTACAAAAGGGGCCGTTACCCCTGAGCTTTTTCCACCCACTAGCCACGGAATTTCGCCTTACCACCCCAGACATCTGCTGGATATCTTTGTTGAGCCCGGTCACTTTTTTAATACCGAAGCCGCCTTGGGCAAGCCCCTAAATTTGATGTTCGCAGCCTGGCTGCTAGGCCTGAGTTCTATCTTGTATGTAGCTATTGGAGACCGGCTACTCGGCATCACAAAAAAAGGCGTGCAGAGTAATTTGCCGCCAGAAGTACTCACCTCTTGGCTATCGCTTTGGAGTGTGGCAATAGGCGGCGGTATTGTAGTTGGCGCGTTTCTATGGGTTTTGGCGGGCTGGTGGTTCCGTGAGCGGGTGCTGCTGTCGGGCGCTCGTAGGCCAAATTTGCGGCTTTCTAGAATTGTGTATGTGTATGCGTCTTTGGTGCGATCGCTCCCACCGCTGGTCATCACCCTTATCTGGACCTTGCGCTACCCCAGCTACGGCGCGGTCCCCGCACAAGAAATTTACATCGCCGCCGCGCTCAGCATTGTGTTCTCCTGCGGAGAGCTTATTAGCGCCTATATCGGCGTCAAAACACTGTTTGCAGTAGACAGATGGAAAGCTGGCATTTGGTTTGTGCTTGCCCCTGCCGTCTGGTACACCGTCGCGCTTAGCCTGTAGCAAGCGGCCTAGAAAGGACTGCAAAAGCAGACGGTATGACCAGCGCCGTATCAGGTAGGATAAGCACCCGACTAAGACAAGCACCCGACAGAACGACTAATGTGGCAGCTTAGCGCTCGCTACCTGGGCGCGTACCACCACGACGGGCACCGCGCTCTGCGCGCATGTCTTCTAGCTGCGCCTGTTGCTCATCAGTGAGCACAGCGTTGACTTCTTCGCGAGAAGCTTCTCGAATGCCTTGAAGTTCTTCACGCTGGCTATCGCTCAAATTCAGCTGCCGCCAAGCTCTACGGCCTCTATCTTCACTACTTTCTAGCTGCGCCTGTTGCTCATCAGTGAGCACAGACTCCATTTGGCTGCGCGCATCGTTATGAATCGCTTCAATCTGAGACGCTTGATCTTCGCTGAGGTTGAGCTGTTCTAAATGTTGACCACGACGACCATCTCCTTGTGCGTGAGCGGAATGAGTCATGACCATGGGTGCTGCGAGAAGAGACAGTGTAGCCAATGCGCCGAGAGAAATCGTTTGGAAGTTGAGTTTCATGGTTTATGTGTAGGTTGTTTGCGGCACCGGTCTTGCGCCAAGGTGTCATTACCAAAGTGTCACTACCGATGTGTCACTAATCTATGAAACCCAGGCGTCATATGAGAGGCAGCAAAGGTCACGAGTGCACCCATGACTAAAGTCATGTTTTGATCGGAAGCAGTAGGAAAGGTGGCCGAATTAGGCCATAAATAAACCTATGAGCAGACCTGCAGACAACCCTTCGAACCGCGCCATCCAATTTCACAACCACCCATTTCGCTTCCTGCTCTATTTGGAATGGGGGCTGCTAACGCTTGCTATTATCAGCACGCTCGATTCTCCGCCAATGCGTGCAATGGGCAAACCCTTGAGAGCAGGATTGCCCCGTAGCGAGCCGCCGGGCTGGCATCACAGTCCACTCATTGCGGTGGTGGCCCTCGTGTTGTTCGGGCTGATGGGTCTATATTTGCCGACGAAAAAGCTCCCCAAACTAGGGCATACGCTGGGTCAGATTCTCATCATTTTGCTGCCCTCAGCTACGGTCCTCAACGAGGGTCGAACGTTTCCCTTTGTGTATCTGGTACTGGTGATTCGAGGCTGCTTAATGTATGGCCTCACAGGGCGGCTGGTGCTAACTGGAACGGCGTTTGTGCTGTTTATAGGTGGGCTGATATTTCGACTCAGATCGCTAGCTGGACTAGGACGACGTCTGCCGCCAGACGCACGCGATCGCTTTCACGCCATCACTGTCGGGTTTCAGGTCAACTTTATTGTGCTGTTTGGCCTAGCCCTTTTACTAGTCATGCTGCTAATCAACGCCTTGATGACCGAGCGCCAAAGCCAACAGCGGCTACAGCAGGCGAACCAGACGCTTCGACAGTCTGCGCAGGAAATTGAAAAGCTGGCGATGGATCAAGAGCGCAACCGCATTGCCCGAGATATTCATGACACGCTTGGCCATTCACTCACAGCATTGAATATCCAAATTGAGAGTGCCGCTAAGCTATGGGAAAAGGAACCACAGCGAGCCAGGCAGTTTTTAGGCAATGCCAAAAGGTTGGGTACACAGTCTTTACAAGAGGTACGTCAGTCGGTTGCCACGCTCCGACAAGACCCTTTAGCTGGCAAAACATTGGAGCAGGCGATCGCACATCTGATTAAAGACATTCAGGCCAACCCAAATCATCAGCTGCTCATTACGCATCACATTCAGATTGCGCAGCCGCTGCCCAGTTCGCTCAAAGTGCTGCTCTACCGAATCGTGCAAGAAGGTATGACGAATATTGTGAAGCATGCCAACGCCACCGAGGTTAGGCTACAGCTGATTGGTTCAGGGGCGATCGCTACCCTAAACCTGGAAGACAATGGCCAGGGGTTCAATGTAGAACAGGCAAAAACAGGCTTTGGATTACAAAGCATGCGCGATCGCGCTGAATCTGTGGGTGGAACGTTTGTTGTAAATAGCACTGAGAGAGGAACCCGGTTACAAGTAAATGTTCTCATTGAAAGAAGATGATTAAGATTCTTTTGGTCGAAGATCAGCAGCTCATTCGAGAGGGTCTGAGCGCTCTGCTGTCGCTTGAAGCCGACCTGGAAATTGTAGGTGAAGCTGAAAACGGTCGTAGGGCGCTAGAGTTCTTGGCCCAAAGGTCTGCCGAGACGCTGCCAGACGTAGCCCTGATGGACATGCGAATGCCTGTAATGGACGGCGTTGCCACCACAAAAGTCATCGCCCAAACGTACCCATCTATTACCGTGCTGGTGCTGACAACTTTTGATGACGATGAGCTGATTGCGCAGTCCATGGCCGCAGGCGCACAGGGCTATCTGCTCAAGGACACGCCGTCTGAAGAGCTGGCAATGTCTATTCGCGCTGTGGCCAAAGGCTATAGCCAGTTTGGACCCGGCATTGTGCAAAAGATGATGAGTCAAGGTGGGCCAGCAGCGGAGGCGCGAGTTTTACCAAGTGCGATCGCAGCGCTGACCACTAGAGAGAAAGAAGTGCACGGGCTACTCGGCAAAGGGGCCTGTAATAAGGAAATAGCCACCCAGCTATTTTTGTCGGAAGGCACCGTAAAAAATCATGTCACCAGCATTTTGGGTCAGTTAGAGGTTCGCGATCGCACTCAGGCTGCTCTCCTCGCAGCCCAGTGGGCTCAGCAACTATAGGGGGTTCAAGCAGAGGACTCAAACCTGAGCGCGATTGGCAGGCACTCAAAAAAGTTTTAGGCAACCACAAGAATTCAACCGAAATAGGGTACAACTAGGCAGTCAATAGTATTTAAATGACTTGATACATTAAGCATATTGTTACTTGACGAATGTCACCGACATTGCTCTAATTTGACTACCTTATCTGGCATCATCTACTGATTGGCACTCAAACCCGCTAAATTCACGGTTCGTCACTGCCTTACAGCCCGAGAGGGCCTTTGAAAAAGCCTAGAAAGCACAACCGCTAATCCTATCCTATGAAGCCTTCCCACCCCGCTGAATCAGCTCCGACCCGCTACGCACCGTCTGTACCTATGTCAGTGTATCGAGAGTTAGCTGCCGAGCTGCGGGCTAATAAAGCAGTTATTGATTCGCTCAATAGCCGCAACCAGCAGCTAATACAGCAAAATCAGAGGCTTAAGCAAGAAATTCATAACGTGGTGCAGGCAACGCTTAACCTCGGACAGTTTGCGGGTGTTGCCAGACAGGCACCGGGCTCAGAGTCTGCGGAGTTTTCTAGAGAAGTTGCTAGAGAAGTCCCAGGGGCGATCGCGCCTGATACATTAGCTAAGCTCGTCCGCGCCCAAGGCGAAGCCAGAAAAACCATTCCATCAGAACCGGTAGACGCCCAAAGCAATACCAACAAGGGCTATACAGACAGTACGCCTGCGATCCAGCCGCCTATCACGCCTCAAACTGTCGCGCCTCAAACTGTTGCGCCTCAGTCCATTTCTCCTTCGCTTTCAGAGCCATTTCTAGGGCCAGCCTCGACCTATTCTGTTGCCAGACAGCCAAAAGCTGCGCCGATACCTGCACCTCAACCGCGCCGAGTGCCGCGTCCTATTCCACCGCGCCCTCTCTCTAAGTCCGCGCCCCAGACCAAAGGCCAAAGTCGCCCCTCCAAAGCCAGTTCTGCTGCCAGAAAGCAATCAGCAAAGTCAGCCGTCAAAGCGCCTACCCAGCAGCGTTCCTCGGCTATCGTGCCGCAGGCAAAGCAGTTGCCAAAGCTCTTTACAGAGCAGTCGGGCGAGTATCGCAGCTCAGCGCTCAGCAGCGGTGAAGATAAGGAAATTGGGGGTATTTGGCTCGCACTTTCCATCATTTTGATCATCGTGACGGCCTTCGGCGCTGGGTTCTTAATTATGAAGCCGCTGCTAAACGATCGATAAAATCTCGTATGGTATAGCAGTCAGAAGTTAGATATGACATCTGTCGAGTTGCCTAGGACATTTGCGATACCTTCGGCTGACGAGTTACGTAACTTTGTTTGCAATCGGGCTATCGGTCTTGGTCATGCCGTAAGCTATGTAGCAGATAAGACGACCGATCACTGGGAGAACAGTACTGACATTATGAAAAGAATCGAAGCGATTATCCGTCCCTTCAAGCTAGACGAGGTCAAAATTGCGCTAGTGAACTCGGGCATTGTGGGTATGACCGTTTCAGAAGTACGCGGTTTTGGTCGCCAAAAGGGCCAGACAGAGCGCTACCGCGGCTCTGAATACACGGTAGAGTTTTTGCAAAAGCTTAAGCTCGAAATCGTCGTTGAAGATACGCAAGTCGATATGGTGGTCAGTAAAATTATTGAGTCGGCTCGCACGGGTGAAATCGGCGATGGCAAAATCTTTATCAGTCCCGTTGATGAAATCGTTCGTATTCGCACTGGCGAAAAGAATTTGGAAGCGGTTTAGCCGTTTGAATGGGGTTTGCTCGGATGAGCAGTTTGAGCCTGACGTTTGAACTTGACGTTTGAGATTGAAGGCATTTCGCAATAATATTTCAACCCTGGGGGGATAGTTCACTATCTCCCTTTTTCATTGTCATCTCCACGTTCTCCTATGACCAATGCCAACGCTTCTTCTCCTCTTCGACAAGTGGTTGAAAGCCAGCTGCAAGGCTATGCTCGCTTCGGTGTAGATTTGGGATTAGACAGAATTAAATCTGTTCTTTCCAACTTAGGAGACCCACAGAAAAAAGTCCCTATTATTCACGTTGCGGGCACGAATGGAAAGGGCTCTGTCTGCGCTTATTTATCTTCTGTGCTGAGCGCTGCAGGTTATAAAACAGGGCGGTACACGTCACCGCATTTAGTCAGTTGGACTGAGCGCATCTGCATTGACGGGCAGCCAATCAGCTGGCAGGCCCTGCAAACAAACTTGAATGTGGTCGAGAGTGCGGTCTCAAAAGACGGACCTGTCCCGACTCAATTTGAGATATTCACAGCAGCGGCCTGGCAGTACTTTGCAGCGCAGCAGGTCGATATTGCGGTTATTGAAGTAGGGCTTGGCGGCAGGCTTGATGCAACCAATGTGTGCGATCGCCCGCTGGCAACTGTCATTGTCTCTATCAGCCGTGACCACTGGCAAAGGCTGGGCAACACGCTCGCAGAAATCGCAGGCGAAAAAGCTGGTATTTTGAAGCCGGGTGTAGCAGCGATCGCCGGCCCTTTGCCATCAGAAGCGGCTGCCGTCGTGACGCATAGAGCTAACGAAGTCGGAGCGCCACTCACTTGGGTCAGCCCAGCGAAAGAAATCAACCAAGATACGTTAGATTCAATCAATTCAGATGCACTGCGCTACGACGGCATTGAGTATCCACAAAGCCTACTGGGCGAGCACCAAAAAGTAAATTCGGCCTGTGCGATCGCCGCGATTCAGTCCCTGCGACAGCAAGGATGGACTATTTCTGATAAGGCGATCGTACAGGGCATGCGAAACGTACGCTGGCCGGGTCGATTACAAAAGGCGCAGTGGCAAGGTCACGCGCTACTCATTGATGGCGCACACAACACAGATGCTGCTCGGTCGCTAAGAAAATATATTGATCGCACTTATCCCGACCACGCAATTACCTGGCTGATGGGGATGCTAGAAACCAAAGATCATCAGGAAGTATTTCAAGCCCTGCTGCGTCCTAAAGATCGACTGCATTTGGTGCCGGTACCAGGACATCTGAGTGCGCAGCCGGAAGACCTGAGGGCGATCGCGCAAACAGTATGCCCGCAGATCGCCTACAGTCAGACGCACATTAATCTAGAGACGGCGCTACCCGTAGCCGTACAAACGCAGCCGGTCGTACTGTGCGGCTCGCTCTATCTGATTGGCCAGTTCTATGAAAAATGGCCTGCGGCATAACAGGTGCCCCCACAGAAAAGTGTAGACACTATTCGTCGTAGCCCATGGGTGTTAGGTAGCATCCTGCTATTTTCCAATCACCCGCTGGCTGCTGCTGCATAAGGTACGTCGCTCTCACCAGCTGACCATCTTGATCCATCAGCATTACCTGCTGGGCCGGTAACCCTTCTACCTTGTGCAGTGATTCAAATACAACAGAACGCGGCCTGTATACAGACGGGTAGGCTTGCTTCACCATACGCACAAAGTTTTCAGCCGTGCCAAACTGCTGCTGAATGCCGGGCGCGGCCTCAGCGAAGGCAGCGATCGCATCGTCTTTTCTAAACGCTGCAATTTGCTGACCAATTACATCACGAATCGTTTGTAAATCTGCTTCTGCCAGTTCCATCAAAACCGATTGTTCTTCCCTCCGTACTATAGCGCTGTTGGCCATCTATGATGAAGTAACACTCGTGCATGCCATGCCTATCATCGACGTTCAAAATTTGGGGAAAGTCTATCCGGTCGCTGTTAAAGAACCAGGAATGAAAGGCACTCTCCAGCACTTTTTCCGCCGCACCTACCGCAATATTGAAGCGGTCAAGCAGGTTTCTTTTAGCATTGAACCAGGTGAGATTGTCGGTTTTTTAGGCCCCAACGGCGCGGGTAAAACCACTACTCTTAAAATGCTTACCGGGCTGATTCATCCTTCTACCGGCAGCGTTGATATTTCCGGGCACCGGCCCTTTTCTCGCCAGCCCAAGTTCCTACAGCAAATCACTCTGGTGATGGGACAAAAGCAGCAGCTGATTTGGGATCTGCCCGCCCTGGATTCGCTACGCATTAACGCGGCTGTTTATAGCATTGGCGCCAGCGACTTTCGGCAGCGCGTCGGCGAACTGGCCGAAATGCTCTCTATTCAAGATCAGCTAAAACAGCCTGTCCGCAAGCTCTCTTTGGGCGAACGCATGAAGGCCGAAATGCTGGCAGCGCTGCTTCATCGCCCACAGGTACTTTTTTTAGACGAACCGACCCTTGGCCTAGACGTTAACGCACAAACTGCGGTGCGTAAGTTTTTACAGGAATATAACGTGCGCTACGGGGCGACTATTCTATTGACCAGTCACTACATGGCCGATATCACAGCACTGTGCGATCGCGTTCTGGTTATTCATCAGGGCAGCTTGATCTACGATGGCCGATTAGAAGCATTACTAGAACAGTTTGCGCCCTACCGAGAAGTCGCAGTTGAATTCGATAGCGGCCAAACCATCGAGCAAGACAAACTACGCACCTACGGCAACTTGCAAAAGCTAGAAGGCTGCAAGGCTACCTTTCTAGTCCCCACAGACCATCTGACTCACATGGTGTCTAGCCTCCTCAACACCTTGAAAATACAGGATCTTTCAATTGCTGAGCCCCCGATTGAAGACGTGATTGCCAAAGTGTTTGAAACCGGACGCACCTGATGTTTAGTCGCCATATCTAGTCGCCATGCTTAGTCGTCCTCTTCACGTCGCCCGCACGCTTATCAGTGTCTACTACGCCTACATGGTGGAGTACCGAGCCGAGCTAATTTTCTGGGTGCTTTCTGGCAGCTTTCCACTTATCTTTTTGGGGCTGTGGAACCAGGCAGCTCAATCGGGCGACTTGGGGTTTACACCCGCCGAATTTGCCCGCTACTTTCTCGGCGTATTTCTGGTTCGTCAGTTCACTGTCGTGTGGGTGATCTGGGACTTTGAAAAAGAGGTCGTCCAAGGCAAACTCTCGCCGCTGCTCTTACAGCCGATTGACCCGGTATGGCGACATTTCTTCGGCCATGTTGCGGAGCGCATTACCCGCCTGCCTTTTATCATGCTGCTGGTCGGCCTATTTTGCCTGCTTTATCCAGAAGCGATCTGGCTACCGACCCCCTATGCTGTTGTCTGGGGTACGCTCACTCTCGTGCTCTCTTTTTGCCTGCGCTTTTTGATTCAATATACCTTTGCCATGCTGGCTTTTTGGGTAGAGAAGGCGACGGCTATTCAACAGTTTTGGTTCTTGTTTTACACCTTTCTCTCTGGCATGGTGGCACCGCTTGCGCTATTCCCAGAAGCCGTGCGAACCATAGCGCTGTGGACGCCTTTTCCTTACCTGATTTACTTCCCTGCGAGCCTACTGATAGGTCTACCCGTAGATTTACCCAGGGGTCTGATGATCATGATTGGCTGGGGGGCGATCGCATTTATCATCAACCGCATTCTGTGGCGTGTGGGACTTAAGCACTACTCTGGCATGGGGGCTTAGAACAGTCCGAAGAAAACGTCTGTATCGCATACAACTATTATGCTGAGGTAATCACTGAACAGAAAAAATAAAGCGATCGCGTGCAAAATAAATTGTTTTCTGCTCATTTACCCTGCTTTTTCATCGTTTTCAACGGGTAAAGCAATCATACGCTTTTCACAAATAAGTAAGTATTAGAACAAGATTAGGCTATTTAGCTGATGTGCGGCCTCAGTGATATTTACTATGTTTACGAAGACGAAAGGCTACCGTAGTAATAATTACTCACGTTTTCGGCTCAGTGTTTACACAATTAGCACAGACCCAGTCAGAGTTTCTACGTTCCGGTATGTTCAATGGGCCCTTTTGCCCGATTGCTAAGCTCCGCCGAGAAATTCGCCTTTCTAGCGACTAGCATTCCTTTCTCAGCATCCTTTTTAGTGTGCCGCTACCCCTAGAGTTAAGTCTGGAAACTGATGAGTACCCCCTCTCCATTGCAACAGCCGACCACTTGCCGCAAACCCACATTAAGAGTCGTACCGGAACCCGTTACTCAAAAGCATCCGATACACAAACAGCTTTCTAATGGTGTACTTAATTTTTCCGACAAAAGAGCCAAAGACCTGTCATCAAAGGCTTTTACAGGTAGCCCAGAAGCCACAAGCAACAGTTCCCAGCAGAGCCAACCCCTTCGTGGCACGCTTCACGACATTGAAATTCCCTTAGGAGAACTTTCTAACAACGCGCTTGTTCTTCGCTGCCAAAATCAGGCGAGAAAAGACAAGCCCGCCTTTGAAGAACTGGTTAACCGCTACCAGCGCTATGTAGATAAGCTGCTTTATCACCTGGCCTCTGACTGGTCGGATCGAGCAGACTTAGCGCAGGAAGTTTGGATTCGGGTGTACCGCAGCATTCACCGACTAAAAGAGCCCACTAAGTTCAAAAGCTGGCTGGGTAGAATTACCACCAACTTGTTCTACGACGAACTACGTAAGCGTAAGCGTTTCAAAGGCTCTGTCTCTTTAGACGCCCCCCGCCACACCAGCGATAGTCAAAACGACAGGGAACACCCCACCAAAGACCCAACCCCCGTCGATACTATGATGACGCAAGAGTTTCACGACTATCTCAAAACGGCGATGGCAGAGCTGCCCGAGGTCTTCCAAAAAACCATTGCAATGAGAGAGCTACAAGGCCTTTCTTACGAAGAAATTGCCAACATTACAGGCGTTTCCTTAGGCACGGTCAAGTCACGTATTGCCCGTGCGCGGCAGCGTCTACAAGAAAAGCTCAACATATACCTAATGCCAGAAAAGGTCTAGCTAGCGCTCGATGTCTGTTCTATAGCGTTGACCTTATAGAATTAGACCTCGCGAGATTAGGCGACAAGTAAGATTAGGCAATAAACTTAGGCGCTTTGTCAGTTGACAGGGTAAAAGCGCTGTGAAGTTCTTCATGAATTACCGTAAAGTGAAGTTATAGCACTTTGCATTGTTGAAGCCAGCGGTGTAGCCATACTAGGTGTAGCAAGCCAAGTGCAGAGGGCGATTGAGATGAACAAGAGATAGAGAATACATGAAGCTAGCGCGATACGCACGGGTGCTGAAATTGTTTTGGCAGGTATCTATTGCAGCTGAGCTGGAGTATCGTATCAACTTCATCGTGGCTGTTGTTAGCAGCTTAGGTGGTTTGGCTGGCAGCCTGTTCGGGCTGTTTCTCTTTTACAGAACAGACTATAGCTTTCCGGGATGGTCTTGGAGCGAGGCGCTGCTAGTCTTGGGCATTTTCACGATTTTACAAGGCGTTTCTGCGACTTTTCTGTCGCCCAACTTGAATAAAATTGTAGGCTACGTACAGGAAGGGACGTTGGACTTTGTGCTGTTAAAGCCCATTAGCTCGCAGTTTTGGCTGTCAACCCATACCGTATCGCCCTGGGGACTGCCAGATTTGGTCTTTGGGTCAATCATTGTCTTATATGCTGGCGGGCAAATAGGGCTGGAGGCGCTAGACTACCTGGCATTATTTCCACCCTTAGCTTTGGGCATTGCCAGTCTCTATAGCCTTTGGTTTATTCTGGGGGCGACCAGCATTTGGTTTGTCAAAATCTATAACGTGACGGAAGTGCTGCGATCGCTCCTAGAAGCCGGTCGTTTTCCGATTGAGGGCTACCCGGCGATATACCGCATATTTTTCACCTTCATCGTACCCGTTGCTTTTCTCACGACCGTTCCCGCACAAACTATGATTGGCCGCAGCAATCCGATCTGGCTGCTCGGATCAGCGCTGCTAGCGGCGGTATTGTTTCAAGCGTCTAAATGGTTCTGGGGGTTTGCGCTGCGGTTTTACACCAGTGCTTCTAGCTAAAAGAGAGCGTCTTGCGTCTGTCGCAAAACAACAGAATTTCTGATAAATCAGAAATTCTGTTGTTTCTTATATTCTATTGTTTTTCATCCCTTCTGATGGCTTACCTCAATCACCGTATGAACATTGCCTCGCGGCAAAAAGTCTCCTTTAATCGTTACTGATAACGGATCGCAAGCAGCAACAAAGTCATCCATAATTTGATTGATTGATTCTTCATGAGAGATATTGCGATCGCGGTAGCTGTTGATATACAGCTTAATCGCCTTTAACTCCACGACTTTCTCGTCAGGCACATAGTGAACATGAATAGTCGCAAAATCGGGATAGCCCGAAAATGGACACTTGCAGGTAAATTCAGGCAGTGTAATATCAATCGTATATTTCCGTCCCGGCCGCGGATTAGGAAACGTAATCAGCTCCCCTTCAGCGATCGCACGTTCACCATAGAGCACCTCATCGGTCGAAGCCTGGGCGGAGATATCTTGAGTCATCATAAGAAAAGAGAATGGGCTAAATTCTTAACTCCCTAGCGTACCTAGCTTAGGCGCTGGTGTCTCTACTAAATAGCTTGGCGCGGTGTAGC
>ERZ1740058.111-NODE-111-length-69220-cov-7.146389_pt1 | contig 69220 bp, 54 predicted proteins | sample MGYA00581745_ERZ1740058 | MGnify/ENA primary metagenome ERZ1740058 (study PRJEB43018, sample SAMN04849742) | marine metagenome | isolation source: floating plastic debris | place: Pacific Ocean | collected 2008-08-30 | study: EMG produced TPA metagenomics assembly...
GGTGGTACTTAAACCTTACTTCATTACCCTATTCGCAGCCCCTATTGGTGCAACAGCGCCAATCTTCTCCTATAATTCTGCCATCAGCAGGCTGTAACTGAGTGCAAGAACAGTAATTAATTGTGCAATGTAATGAGTTCTTTCGTAGTCATACGACTCGGGGATAAAGCACTCATCGCATTTACAGCACTCATCGCTGACGTCACCGCCCCTTCGTGCAGGCAATCGCTGAGATAAGCACCTGTATGATAAGTATTATGTTCCCCACTTGTAGCTATGACCTCATCTCGATATCGAAAAGCGTCAGCATCAAAAAATGGCGTGTGATGCTGCTGCACATGGATGAGCTTATCTGGAGAGATTTTGCTTTCTAAGTTGAAGGCCAGACTATATGCTGTTTGAGAAGTGATGCCGCACAGCTGGTTGAGATAGGCGTTATAACCCCAACCGATGTCCGTTTGAAAGAAGTCGAATTCGGAGCCTCGTTGAATATGAAAAGGCTTATAGAGGGTGCGATCGCTATGCAAAACCGTCTTCGCATAGTTTGGTCTCCATGCCTGAAACCGTTTTACCTCGTCAGGTCTAGGATCCGCGACTAAGCGTAAAAATTGATCTGGCGGCGCAGCAAATACAAGCTTGTCAAACTGATGAGAAAAAGGACGACTATCTCCGAGTCTCCCATCGATTTGAATCCTTCCATTCGTACGATGAATGGCTCGGACCTCAGCGCTCAAATGTACCTCGCCCGAAAACCTGGAGAGAATTTTTTCAATATAAGCATACACACCGCCTTTGATTCGAAACCAATGACCAAACACGTAGCGCCGCAGTGACGGAATTGCTAGCTGGGCCGGAAAGTTATCAATGGCGTTGTAGGGCATAGAGTAGCTATACATCGTCAGGACTTTCAGCCAGGTTGTTTGGTCATTTCCCTTTGAGAAATACTCTGATAGAGGCTGACTGGCTAACTGCTCAATGCGATCGCGATGGGTCTTTATCCATAGTCCAAGGGACTGCGCATACAGTGCTTCCAAATGCAGCAGCACGCGCCACTTTTTTACTCCCTGAAAGTTGTTATTAATCATCACTGTCGATAGAAAGTGACGCCCACCTTTAAGGAAGAGTCCTGAGCCAACCTCTACTGGTTCTAGGGACATGCATAAGTCTTCCATTAGTTGCCGAAAGTGTGTAAACTCTGCGGAAAATTCAAGCACACCTAGCTCTAGTCGATCTGAGCAGTTTGTCTGAGGGGACACATTTTTATTTAGCGTGCGAATATGTCCGCCCAAGCTACTTTGTCGCTCATATACAGTGACTTCATGGCCTTGTTGATCCAGCAGATAAGCTGAAACCATGCCGCTAGCGCCACCGCCCACAATAGCGATTTTCATTGCCGAAGCCTCCTGTTAATATCTAAAAACTGAATGTCTAAAAACTGAATGTCTAAAAACAAAGGTGAATCAAGCCGCTGTTAGCAACGGTACGCCCGATAGCCGCTGGTATAACATGGCTCCAGTCCAGAAGGTCGGCGCAAATCCTGGATAGCCCGAGGACGCATTGCAGAAGTAAAAGCTCTGAAGAGAGGTGTTGTGGTTTAATCGCCCCAGGCCCATATTTTTAGGTGTCAGGCTAGATCCTTAGGAATTACCCTGCGGGCAGCGGCAAAAGCGTTCGTTTGTGGTGAGGCTGCCGGTAATTCTAAAGACTAAATGCTCTCGAATATTAGGCATATAATCTCTTTCGACGATGTTGAGTATGGTCTCTAAAATTTCTTCTTTTTTACGGTTGTAGGCTTTGCGATCACGCTTTTGCAATTCATCAAAATAGCGATAGTTCGCCACCGTTAAAAACTCAAGAATCTGGCAATCCTCAGGGTAGTCACGCTTGGCTGTAGTCAACAGCGTTGGTGTAGTAATGGCAAAGCTGGGCCGAGAGAAGTCATTTTCCTCATACATACGCTTAAAGGCTGCATTGAGATCGACATCTTCGCTGTGGAAAGTATTCCAGGGGCCAAAGCCATACTCGCGTAAGTCCAAATCCTTCACAGCGCAGTAGGCCATGAAGTTAGATGGTGAATAGTCGTAGTCCAGCTTACGCTGCACGCTAGGAGAGAATTTGTGAAGGCCAATCATACTGGCAGCCTTTTTAGGATCGATGTTGCAAATGATGCGATCGCCCCAAAACACACAGGTTTCATGACTACGCCGATCAATCGCCTTCACGCCCTTCACCGTTCTTCTCTCAACCAAAAATTCTGTGACTTCTGTGTCAGTGAGTACCTTGCCACCATTCTCTTCGATGCTGCCCACCAAGGAATTAATCACATGCTCAAAGTGCTGAGTGGGGTAATAGGCTCCTTCTTGGTAGCCGGTAAATAAAATGACCCAGGCATAAAAAGAGAGTTGTTCGGGTGGGAGCAAAAAGTCTGGCCATTGCAGCGCCAACAGTGTTTGGGCGGCTTCAGGAAGCTGATATTCATCAAACACATCTGGAGTGTGCTGCCATAGTGGTGAAGCGCTCAGAGCAACTGGCAGCTGTTTGAGCAATAGCTGAGGGCGCATCGGTGGAGAAAGACACTTTAGCCCCTGACGAACCTTTTGCACCGCTTGAATGAAGCCTTGAATGTGGCTTGTATGCTCAGGGAACAATGCCGATAGCTGCTTGGCTAGCTCGTCCGATGCAGACGGAATCTCCAACGAGTAGCCAGGGATGTGCATATGGTCAAATCCATTGAGGTCGTAGCGTTCGAAGGTGATATTTTTATCGAGTCCAAGCTGCTTTAAAACTCGGTTAACGGTGTTGCCTTCGCCACAATCCCAAACGTAGTGCAGTTGAGCATTGAAATGGTATTTTTTGGCCATGGTAAAGGTATGGCCAAACCCACCTGGATATTCATGCGCCTCAAGTATATAAACCGTTTTACCGTCCTTCGCCATCAGTGCACCAAACACTAGCGCCGATAGGCCACTGCCCACAATTAAGTAGTCTGCTCGCTCATTCTCTCGCATTGCCTCATATTCGCAACGAAACCATAGGTTTTAGCGTAGAAGTTAACCTTGAGGAAGCTGTGAGGAGCATCCTGTTTAATTTGCTAGTTGAGGCAGCTCGCAGCTGCCTGCATCAAAGCTGTAGGCATCTAAGTCAATGGTGACTGGCTTCACTTTCCAAATTTTGTCACAGTACTCTCGAATAGCACGATCAGAGGAAAATCGGCCACTGTGAGCGCTGTTCAAAATAGACATGCGACACCAGCGATCGCGCGCCTGATACGCCTGACTCACCTGTGCTTGAGCCGATAGGTAAGATGCGTAGTCAGCTAGGAGTAAATAGGGATCGTGCCAGAGTAGATTATCTATTAGCGGCTTAAACAAATCGCGATCGCCCTTAGAAAAGTAACCTGAAGTCACTAAATCAACCACTTCTTTTAGCTCAGCATTTTGCTGGTAAATGGCATAAGGCCGATAGTCCTGCTGCCGCAGCGCTTTGACTTCCTCGACGGTTAGCCCAAACAAAAAGAAATTTTCTTCTCCGACTGCATCCCTAATTTCTACATTGGCCCCGTCTAAGGTGCCGATAGTCAGCGCACCATTCATCATAAATTTCATATTGCCAGTGCCAGAAGCCTCATAGCCCGCTGTGGAGATTTGTTCAGAGAGATCGGCAGCCGGGTAGATTTTTTGACTGTTGGTGACATTGAAATCGGGCACAAAAACAACTTTGAGGCGATCGCGTGTCACCGGATCGCGATTGACCACATCACCAATGGCCGTAACAAACTTGATTATCAGCTTGGCCATGGCATAGCCTGGTGCGGCCTTCCCGCCAAAGATAAAGGTTCGTGGCGGAATATCAAGGTTAGGATTTTGCCGAAGGCGATTGTACAAAGAGATAATGTGGAGCCCATTTAGGTGCTGACGCTTATACTCGTGAATCCGCTTCACCTGGATATCAAACAGAGAATGAGAATCGATGGTCATCCCTAGGCGCTGCTCGATATGATTTGCCAGGTCTTGCTTAGTGGCCTGCTTCATCTGCTGCCAATCAGCACAAAAACCAGCATCATCAACGTAGGCTTCTAGCTGCCGAAACTCTTCTAAGTGAGTAATCCAACTACGGCCAATCTTGTGGTTGAGCAGTGACGTGAGCCGTGGATTATTGACGACGATCCAACGGCGAGGGGTAACGCCATTTGTAATGTTGGTAAATTTCTCAGGGAAAAATTCGTAGAAGTCTCGTAGCACCGTTTTCTTGAGGAGGTCGGTATGTAAAGCTGCAACCCCATTAATCGCAGAACTGCCAACACAGGCTAGGTTCGCCATGCGCACATAGCGTTCGCCACTTTCGTCAATCAAGGACATCCGGGTCAGGCAATCACCATCGCCCTTGCACCAAATACGAACAGACTCCAAAAAGCGCGCATTAATTTCATAAATGATTTCCAAATGACGCGGCAACAGCTTTTGAAACAGGCTCACGGGCCACTTTTCTAACGCTTCTGGCAACAGGGTGTGATTGGTGTACGCCAACGATCGCTGGGTGATGTTCCAGGCCGTGTTCCAGTCGAGGTGCCGCTGATCTAACAGCAGTCGCATGAGTTCGGCAACGGCGATCGCTGGATGCGTGTCGTTGAGCTGAATCGTGCACTTTTTTGGGAATGCATCAATGGGTAAATCGCAACCATCTAAAATGCGTAAGAGGTCTTGCAGAGAACAGGAGACAAAGAAATACTGTTGTTCTAGTCTCAGCTGCTTACCCCTGATTTGTTCATCGTTTGGATAGAGAACTTTGCTCAGATTTTCGGAGGCCACTTTGCGATCGACCGCGCCGTAATAATCTCCTCGGTTAAACGCGTCAAAGTCAAACGACTCTGGTGCTTCCGATTTCCATAGGCGCAGCGTATTGGCCGTATCAACCCGATAGCCCAAAATCGGCGTATCGTAGGGTACACCCATGACTTCCCAGTCAGCCACCCAGCGTATGCGGTAGTTTCCGTCATCGTCGGTATAGCTTTCCGTGTAGCCACCGTACTTTACAGGCACGGCCCATTCAGGGCGAGCAATTTCCCAAGGATTGCCATAGCGCAGCCACTTGTCAGTAATTTCGACCTGCCAACCCTCTCGAATTTCCTGATCGAAAATACCAAATTCGTAGCGAATGCCGTAGCCCAAGGCAGGCACTTCCAGCGTTGCTAAAGAATCTAAATAACAGGCGGCCAGACGACCGAGACCACCATTTCCTAGACCAGGCTCTTCTTCTTGTGCCAACAGATCCTCCAAATCCAGACATAGAGAATCCATGACGTCTCGAATGGGCTGGTACAGGCCGAGACTCACCAGATTGTTGCCCAGATGTGGCCCCATTAAGAATTCGGCAGACAGGTAGAAAACGGTGCGAACCTCTTGGTCAATGTATGTGGCGGTGGTGCCCAGCCAGCGTTGCAGCATGCGATCGCGCACTGTGTAGGCTAAGGCAAGATAGAAGTCGTTTTTACTGGCGAGCTTGGGAAATTTGCCCTGGATATAAAACAAATTATCTAAGAAAGCGCGTCTCAAGGTTTCTGGACTCAGCCCTGTGCGATCGTCTTCAACCCTCAAATTGGTAGACGTGGGAACATTGGTAGAAAATGTCATACCTGTCTCCTCTTGGTGTCCCTTCTTTATATCGCTAGAAACAAGAGATTAGCTAAGTTTGTAATGCTTGTTAGGAATGATCAGATAGCTAAGGGAGTAGCACTTAAATAATATCCCCGCTACGACGGTTGTATTGTAATCGCCCACTTCGGCAAGTCTAGTGAAGGATACCAATCGACGCGAAACTCAGCTAGGGTCTGTGAGTCTACAGAAATGCCTTTTTCATAGGTGCCGCTGAGATAATAAACAATCGGCTCAAAGCCTTTCCAAGTCATATGAGAGGCCCATTCTAAGATGGTTTCCACTGAGTCAAGAATGGCCCCATTCCAGAACTGCTCAAGTGCAGCCCAGCAGCGCTGTCTTGGTGAGCATTCCCTAGCGCCGCAAAGCGACGCGGGGTCTCACCGCTCCACCGGATTATATTTGCTGTGATAAGGCGGATAGTAAATGAGTTCGAGCGTTAGACCACTGTCTCGGGCAAAGGTGACTAAGCGTTTGATGAATTGTGTACGGTTGGAACGCGTTGCCCCACCGCTATCGAGATTAATCGCTAGGGTGGTAATGTCACGATAATTCTGTCTGTTGTTTGTCCACCAGTTGACGAGACAATCGACTACAAAGTCAGGTGTTTCAGCTGACTCACCAAAAAAGATAGTCAGTTCATCAGTCGCTAGATTGAGAATACCAAAGGGCACTAAGACCGCTGTCCATTGGGTGTCATGGTCGTCAGCATTAGGGGCCACTAATCGACGGTCGTGACCGCCACGAGAGAGGGTGCCCACCTTCACTTTGGCCTTCGCATCCATCGATATTCTCAAGGTATGAGGGTCTGCATCGGCCGCAGCATTAGCTGCTTTGACATGGTCAAAAATAGCATCCGTCTCTGGGATTTTCTTCTGCGGTTTAGTTTTCAGGGTTTACGCAAACGATACCCCAGACGATTTAGGATGTCACCCACGGTTTGACGCGTTGGCAAGTCCTCATCTGCGTAGCCCTTTTGAAGAATCAACTGGTCACGCACTTCGCGAGCCGTCACTTTCAGGTAGCGAAATGTCGTTTGAAACTTTGGATCGGCTTGAGCCTCTTCATCCACCAACTCACGAATATCTTGCTCTAGATGAGGCAGCAACGCCTCCGTTTTTTTGCGGCCTCTTGCTGAGTAGTTATCCTCGTACGGGATACCGCTCTCTAGACTGTCGAGCCCACGTTGAACCATCACTCTATCCCAACCCATTGCCCTTTCTGTCTTCCGGGCTGAGCCGCTGAAATAGTCCAACGCTACTTGCGCAGTGAAGGCTCGTCTCTTGGCTCCTGTCAGTTTACGGGCTGCATCCTTAAACGTTGCTTTCACTTGCTCTGTCAGCATGGGGCACTAAGAGAAGGGTTTACCACTGACAGCTTAAGTGATTTTGGGGGTGTTATTAAAGAGCTAGTCCCTTGAGCATCACGCTCGGATGTATCCCTTTCTATGTCATCGTCATCGCCCAACTGAGCATGGTGGGAAAATCTATTAACATCGTCCCGTTCCAGTGCTGTTCAAGTACACCCCAACACCGTTCTATCGGATTGTATTTGCTGTGATAGGGCGGATAGTAAAGGAGTTGAATTGGTGTTCTAATCTGGTCTACCCAATCGACCATCCGCTTGAGAAACTGAGTTCTCACACCGCTATTCTCAGGACCATTGTCCATTTTGATTTGCAGTAGCGGTATCTGATGCTGACACTGTGGTGTGAGTTTCTCCCACCAAGCTTTCAAGGTATCGACAATGAAATCGCTTGTTTTATAAGAACAGCCAAAGCTGATGAACAACTCTCCGGTATCTTCATCGACAATGTCGCAAGGAATATAGCGTTCTTTTATCCCCATATCATGGTCGTCGGCTCGCCGATTTCCTCGGGTGAGTCCACCTCTCGATAAGTTACCTAGATGAACCGTCGCTTTGCAGTCTGAACTCACCCTTTTGGCACAATGTTCTACGGCTTGCTGGTCTTTGTCGGCGATGTTATCAAAAATCAGATCGGTCTCAGGGACTTTTTTAGGCTTGACTTTAACCACTTTGCGCAAACGATAACCCAGTCGATTCAAGACCACTGCCATCGTACTGGGCGCGGGCAGTTGCTCGTCCCGATAGCCCTGAGATTTTAGTTGACTCAAGGCTTCTGCGGCGGTCAGTCGAGTGAAGGCCACCGAGCTAGTAAAGCTCGGCTCCTGCTGGGCATGCGCTTCAGCCAGTTGTTTGAGCGCTGCGGCGGCCGAGGGTTCGCGCTCTTCCCAGCGCTTGTTGCCGCTGCGGGCTGATTGCGCACCTTGACAGACAATCTCTGTGCGTTGCTCGGCTATGCCGACGCTCACGCTGCGTCGATTCCAACCGAACTTGCTTTCTGCGCTGCGAGCGCTGCCGTTGCAGTACTTCAGCGTCATCTCTGCTTGGAATGCTCTGCGCTTGACACCGGTTAGGTAGGTAGCAGCTAGACGCAAATCTTCGAGCTGGGACTCACTCAACTGTTGGTCCATTCGCAATCGCCTGAATCTTCCTTTGAGAGGTTGACTCATTCATTTTATCCGAACGGTATCTTTTTTGGCAGAAACTACCTTAGCAGTCAAAAGACTTATGTTGTTAAATCCAGCTAGACGTTACGACACCAACGTTAGCTATCGTACGACAGTGCCATTTAGCGTTTTGTTGTTGTGAGGTAGAAGCTGAAAGTGATGAATTTTTTTGTCTAACCTTTTTGCCTAACCATTGCTAATTACTGATGCTGATTGAGCAGTGACCTATGACAGACATCTTGAGACTGACAGTACCATTTCGATCTTTTTGCCTCACCAAGCCGACACAAAATTGACACTATGAAGATTCCTGTACCGTCTTGACTAAGGTATTAGACTTGCCTGTTATTCAGCTCACGTAGCGCTTCTGAATAACCTTAGATTTCGCTACAGATGTGAAGGTTTCGCGATGTGCCACTTGAACAACTGCCTTCTCAGCCTCATCTTGCCTGGGAACAGGCTACTTCAAAGGCTTATAGCTTTTTGTCGCCTGTCGTTTTGAGGTCTTAAAAATATCCTGAGTTGTAATTAGAAAGGTAATTGGAAATTTTGTGCTGCGAGTGTCATCTAAAATCAGCCGGTTTTGAACCACGCTGCTTATGACCGCGAGCTTAGGTTCTGCGGTTTCTTAGCGGTTATGCATTTTTTGATCTGGCGCCAACTGGCCTATGAGCTGCTGTTTAATTTCAACAGATGCTGGCGGCGTTTCTGTTAATTGAAGAGCTGGTGAATGGATGGGTTGTATGATAGTAATGCAGTTGTCTGCGATCGCATCATCTAAAATAGCCAACAGTCTTTTCTCTTGTTCGTCTAGCTTGTTTGATTGCTCACTGCGGTAAACGCTGATTTGTTTAGCTACGCCCGGTGCTAGCTCACTATTGAGCAGTGCAATCCGAACCAGCGTTTCTAGACTATTAGATTTCGAGTTGACGGTTAGCATCGTGACTTCTGGCAGCTTTCCTGCTGGTAGCTTTCCTTCTGGCAGTGAACTCAATGTAGTGGATTATTCTCAATAGGTAACTCAGTTGAAAGAACCAATTAGGCTTGTGTTTTTTGTAAACTAAGCTGTTGATCCTCGTAAAAGCTACTGAAAGAAGACGCTACAGTACTCTATTGGCGGCAGAGAAACAGTTAATTATGCGGTGATTTTTAGAGGATATAGAGGATTGTGATGGAATTTGCAGTCGTAGGTACACGTACACGATATGAGAGTCTATTTACGTTATTATCTTTTGGTTGTGATTGTCTAGCTCTCTATGCTCTCTCTACACTGCTGTTCTGCCTATGCCTCCCAGGCTGTGTAGTCTCGTTCTCCATAAGACTCTCCGCTTAGCGTCGTTAAAATTGTATAGGCTAGATCTCGTGATTGTTGGGCTGATCTAGTCTTAGCATTTTGAGAAAAATAGGAACAGCTTGCTCAATCAGTAGAGACAGTAGAGAACGATACTTCTCTTGCTTCGCCATTTTTACGAGGATGAATGCTGCTTTGTTACGATCGGTTGTGTCGGGATATTGAAACGCTTCAACGATTTCCTGAACAGGAAGTTCTATCGTCGGATAGTTGCGGGCGATCGCAACTATCACACGCATTGCATTATTGCGAACCAGCGAATCTGGATCTTTGCGGGAAGGTGTAATGGTCTTTACATAGCTTTGCGCATGGTCAGTAAACGCCAGCAGATAGGCCGCATAACCGCGATATTCTCCGTTCTTGTCTTCTCTCAAATTCTGCATAAGGCTTTGCGGCTACCGCTAGTAGTCTTGATATGTATGTTGAAAAAACGATGAAATATCCGAGAATGAGAGTCATCAGTGGAGATTTTTCGTGTAGCTTCAATATCCGATCTTTGTTTAGTCTATATACTCCGTGAAGCTCACTGTTGTTGTCTCTCGCCCGGATGCAAAATTGTATCCACCTTATGAACTGTCATAGCTTGCTACAGGCGATATTTAATCGATAAAGCTATTCAAATCGGCAGCGCAAAGATGCTTTGAAAGATGCTTTGATTGAAAGGCTAAACAAATTCTGAGTGGGGCAACGCAAATTAGGCAAGAGTTAGACAAGAAACGGTTCAATCGTTTTAAGCACTGATATGACTACTTAGTCTTTCAGATTCTTGCTTTAAATGCTGATTCATTTGCTCAAAGCCCTGCCGGGTGTTTGTGTTTAGGCTTTTCCATAGCAGAGGGACTAGAAGACCTGTAAATATTTCCTTGTGGATAAGCCGTGTGCGCTCGGACGTGATGGGCTGAAGTGTGAAGGTGTGAATCCCATCGAATATTCCAGGCACGAGTAAGTGACCGGACCACTGAAAGATTTTGTTCTGTTGGCTTTGCGTAACGGTCGGATTAAAGGTCATTGACCGGCTACCAGGCGGCGTAATCTGAATAGTAAGCTGATTGCCTACCTTCGGAATGCCTGTAATTTTAGGAATGAAAGGATTCCAGGCAGAGTATTTGGGAAAGTCGGTCAGGATTGTCCATATCTCTTGAGCAGAAGCTTGAATCGTAATTTCTGTCTTGAGCTCTTCCATAATACGTTTTTAACCTAGACTGTACGGTTCTTGGAATGAATGGTTAGATACTAGACTGTACGGTCTGATAGAATTAAGAAGTTGTGACAGTTTTGAAATAAAAAGGGGTTCATTTTGGAAATACCTACCGAATCGGCAGCGCAAAGGCGCTTTGATCAAAAGGCTGAACAAATTTTGACTGGGGCAACGCAAATATTTTTGCAGCGCGGCTATGAGCGGGCCAGTATGGATAAAGTGGCCAAGGCTTCTGGGGTTTCTAAGCAGACGCTGTACAGTCACTTTGCCGATAAAGAAGCGCTGTTTGTTGCGCTGGTAGACAAGATGAGTCGGCGGCGATTAGAAGAAGCCTTTGGTTCTGCGCCGCTGAAAGGAGAACCGAAGGCGGTGCTTAGCCAACTGGCAAGAACGACGCTAACGCAGCTGTCGGCAGATGAAGACTATCACGATTTTGTCCGGCTGATGATTGCAGAATCGAAACGGTTTCCGGGGCTAGTTGAGAAGTTTATGCTAAACGTGACGCGGCCCAGTTTGTTGAAGCTAACTGAGTTTTTGTCTTCTCCTGATCTGAACATTGAAGATCCAGAGGCGACTGCGCATGTATTATTAGGTGCTGTTGTCTTTTTTATGCTGACTCAGGAGATTATGCCAGGGAAGGCGGTGATCCCAATGGAGGCCGATCGGTTGGCGACTGCACTAGTGGCTTTGCTGTAAAGGACCGAGCTACAGAGAGCCGAGCCACACAGAGCCGGGTTACAAAGAGTTGAGTTACAAACATCCGAGTTACAAAGAGCTGAGCTGCCAGGTGTGGTCTTCAGCTAATCGTAAAAGTGATCGATGGTGCTGTTCTAGTGATTCTCTATGGCCGACGCTGATGTAGGCTGCTTTGGCTTCGGACAGATGACGATAGAGCTGTTCTTCGTTGGTGCGGTCGAGGGCGCTAGTGGCTTCGTCTAAGATGGTATAGGCAGGCTGGTGAATGAGCACACGCGCAAAACTCAGTCGCTGTTGTTCTCCTAGAGAAAGCACATCGCTCCATTCTTCTAGGGTGTCAAAGCCTTTGTCATAGCGCTCTGCGAGGTCGGGTAAGTTAACTTGCTGGAGTACAGCGGTGAGCTGCTCATCGGTTACTTGAGCGTTGGGATAGGGATAGAGCATTTGTGCTCTGAGGTTGCCCAGCACCATGTAGGGCTTTTGGGGTAAAAACAATAAGTCTTGGATGTTGGGTCTGAGGATGGTGCCAGTGCCAGAGCGCCAGAGACCTGCGATCGCGCGCATGAGCGAACTTTTTCCACAGCCGCTTGGCCCCATTACCAGCAGCGACGCTTCTTGATCTAGCGTGAGTGAGAGATTTTCTATGAGCGTTCTTTGATAGTTGGGCGTTTGCAGCGTAAGGTTGTCGAGCGATAGCGTCGGCGCGGCTGTAATCAAAATGGTGGGAGAATCAGCGAGGTCTGTCACTTTAAGCTCCTCGGTCTCTTTCTCTTCTGCCTCGATAGCTAGAGATGCCGCTAAGATCGGTAGTTCTTCCGAGTCATTAGACGCTTCGGATTTTTCGAGCTTGGCGCTTTTGAGGTTGGTGCTTTCAAGGCCGCCGATAGCCTCAGAGAAGTCATAGAGTCTATCAATACCTGCGCCGAATGCTGTTAAAGATTGCAGGCGGGCGACAATGACGTTGAGTGAAAAGAACACGCGAATGAACGCGCCTTGAGCTTCGCTGACTTTGCCCACTTCCACCTCTCCATTAAATACGCCGGGTGCAACGACAATTGCTGGCAGAACGAAGGGAATGAACTCGTAAAAGTTAGTGAGGCCATTGAGCGCTAGCTCCCAGCTCAGTAGCTTTTTATAATTATCGAAGGCGGCAATAAACCGAGATTTGATTTGCTCAGACTCTTGCTTTTCGCCCTGATAGAACGCGATCGCTTCCGCATTCTCCCTGACTCGCACCAGACTAAAGCGAAAGTTTGCTTCTTTTTTTAGCTGCTCAAAGTTGAGCTTTACCAGCGGCTGACCAAAAACACCAATCGTTAGTACCGTGCCTGCTACCGCGTATATCACCAAAAACAGCACCAGCTCTCTAGAGATTCCCCACAGTACGCCGCTAAACGCAATGATAGATAATACTGATTCAACAGCAACGAGGGCCAGGGCTAGTGACTCTTGGGTAAAGCTGCGCACGTCTTCTGCGATGCGCTGGTCTGGGTTATCAATATCAAGATTGAACTGGTTAATATTGTAAAAGGCGCGCTTTTGAAAGTACCTTTCGATAAAACTATCGGTGAGCCAACGTCGCCAGGCCAAACCGAGGCGATCGCGCAAAAAGGTATAGCCTGCCAGCAAGGGCGCATACAAAACTAAAATACCGAGAAAAACGCCAACTGTTTTCCAGAAGCGGCTCTCACTCTGGGCAGACAGCGCCGAAATTAGCTCGCCTCGCTGAGTGTTTAACAAGACACTGAGACCTGTGTATCCTAACAGCAGCAACACGATCAGTAGCAGCAGCCCTCTTGCTTTCCACTTATCTTCTCCAAACCAGTAGGCTTTTGCGATCGCCCAAAAACGCCTAAATACTTTGAGGTTGAATCTTTCCATGTGCTTGATCTAGGTGCTCTAGTTGGGATGCTTTGATTAGAATGCTTTAGTTGGGCGCTTAAAAGCTATATCAAGAGAAAAATCTAGTTAATTAGATAGATTTAATTTGATCAAGAAAAATCTATTTTTTGAGCTGGTGAGGTATATTTTCGATACTTCTATTTCAATTGATGATAGTTCTAATAATGCTTATTGGATTGGCCTGAATCGTACTGTTAATAGTTAAAGATCGCTGGCTAGTAGTTAAAGATCGCTGGCCAACTTGTCATGCTATAAACTTCTCTAAGACTATACGGAGAGAAGTATGTTATGAAGAACTTTCTCATGATAGATGTTCTAATTTGAAGATGTAAAGCTACACTGTGTCGCTGAATTGGGCCATAAAAGGCTATTTACTAGCTTTTTCTACCCCGATGTTGATATGATGCCGACCTGTGGCAATATTCGATAAAACCACCTTACTTTATTTCTGGTTGTGCATTAGTTTGTGTATTGAGAGAAACAATGAAAGTTCTATTAATCCTAGAATCTACTAAATGTAATGATGAGAGATAAAGTATTGCCTGTATCTTCTGTCGTTTGTTTTTTTGAAAAAAAGTAGATCAAAAAGAGAATATTAGGATAACATTGTTGTCTGTAAGCATATTTGAAAAAAACGCATATGTCCGATACTGTAATGCCTCAACTTGAAGCGATCGCCGCAGATATAGAATCTCAAGAAGCTGAAATTGCTGCACAGTTAGAAGCAATGAAGGAGAAGAAGGAAGCTATTCGTGCCGTCATCTCCATGTTCGACGGATCCTCTGACACGACAGCTGCGGCATCTGTTGCTGAGAAAGCAATCGCCTCAGCAAAGACGTCAACGGCTAAGAAGTCCGCTTCGACGACTAAATCTACGGCTAAGAGCAAGACAACTGCTAAGAAGAAGACGAAGAAAAAAGATGGTCGGGCTGCTGATTGGCAAAAGTACACGCTTCCTGGCGTCAAAGATCAGCCTATGCCCGAGGCTGTACAGATGATTCTTGCAACGCAGCCAGATAAGGACTTTAAGATTGCAGAAGTTATGTCTGGCCTGTTTAAGGACAACATGCCTAAGAATCAGTATCTAAAAGCTCGCAACCGAATCTCCAACATTCTGTCTGGTGGCGTTCGCGCTGGCGAATGGTACAAAGGTGAGCGCGGTGCCTACCGTTTGACTTCTGGCTAGTTGCTCTTTCAATCAATCGTTAAAAAAGCTCACTACGTGGCCCTACGTAGTGAGCTTTTTTCTTGAGGCTTAAGCAGGCTTCGTAGCGTTGCTGGAAAGAATGTCCTGTGATTCTATGAGCGTAAAATTAAGAGAATAAGTTTTCTTCAACAGGATTGGGGCTGACATTCAAAGCCTGTTGAAGTGCGGCTAGGGCGTCGGAATAAAGCTTAGTAAAGCTTAGTGCGGTGATACTCTCTGGCACACCGCACTGCTGTACAACAAAACGAACAACGCTCCAAAATATCTGGCTAAACTCTGGAGAGAGCCAAGAGGCTGCAAACGTAGCTTTTGAAGCGTTGCTTAAGACACTTGCAGCTCAAGATACTTACGAAAGGCTACAACCTACGTACGACTTGACGGGTTGAGCTGGCAGAGGTCAATTAACCGGTGCGTGGTTAGCTATCGCCGAATGCGCTCGGCGATAGCTATATCAGCCATATCTTGGATTTGTGAATGCGATCGCTTACACAAACTCAAACGCACTGCTGTTGAGCTGCAGATTTTGACCTCTTTTGATGACCGCAATCAGCTCGTCTGACTGGCCGTTAGGACTATCGATAAACAGTGCCTGACCGCCTTCTACGCCTTTGGGCGCTGCGCCTAGTCGGTAGCTGTGCTTTGCACTCAGTTGAATGACGTCTCCAGCTCGCTGTCTGAAATCGGTAATAAGCGCATAGTCGTTAAGACCCGCGGAGGACGCTTTTCCGTCGGAGTAATCGGCACCGGTTTTGTAGCCAAGAATTAAGCGATCGCTGCCCCCACCGCCAGTTAGAACATCTTTTTCGTTGATTGCGTTTTGCGCAGCGCCCTGAAGCAAGTCTTTACCGCTGCCACCCATTAGGCGGTCATTGCCTGCCTCTCCAAAAAGGCGATCATTGCCACTGCCGCCAGCGACTTTATCATTACCACCTTTTGCTTGTATAACATCATCTCCTCGTCTGCCATATAGACTTTGAGCAGCATTGCCCCCTATTAACTTGTCAGCGCCACCTGTTCCTTTAATGACTGAGCGGTTGTCGAAGGTGGGTGCGGGGGTAGGCGAAGGTGAAGGTGTTGGTTTAGGCTCGCTTGGTGTGGGTGTTGGCTTTGGCGAAGGTGACGGTGAAGGCGTGGGAGAAGGCGTCGGTTTCTCGATGGTTCCTTTGCCAAATACCTGGGTCCAGTAGCTGCCGTAGTTGACATTGCCAGTGTCGTTTTGTTGAAAGTAATAGCCTAAGCCAATCTCGTTGTAGCTGGAATTTAATAGATTGGCTCGGTGGCCTGGACTGTCGATCCAGCCCTGAACAACTAACTCAGGTGTTCCATAGCCAGCCGCAATATTTTCGCCAACAAATCCAGATTCGTATCCAGCGGACTTCGCCCTGTCAGATGGGCTCTCTCCTTGCTTTCCGGTATGACTAAAGAAGTCTTCTTTTGCCATAGCCTGAGAGTGTCTATCTGCCGCTTTTTCCAGACTTTGATCTAGAACAAGTGGTTTCAAGCCGTTCTTGCGGCGAAATTCGTTAGTGAGTTTAAGAACTTCTTGTTCAAATGCATTGTTCAGCATGGTTTTCTCTTTTACCGTAAAAGACTGGTGTTGTATCTAGAGATTCTGTGACCTGCTTTCTGCTGCCTCATTCTGCTGCCGTCCTGATTTAGCCATTGTTAAGCCGTCTTATTGATTGGTGGATGCGATGGCATATTCGGTCGTGAGAGAAGCCAAATCAATTTGGCTCGGACGAATAAAAACCGCTAGCCGCAACAAAAAGGCCTATTTTTCACTGGGGAACAATAGGAGACGGCGGATGGCTGCTTTGGATGGCGAGGGTCTAGCGACCACTCACGAGAACGTAACCAGATATGCTGAGCTGATTAAGGTCTTGTGCATTGAGGCTTTTTGCAGATGTAATCAGGTTCAATCTCGATTTTCAGAGTTCTTTTATAGATGACGTTTTGGTGAAAAAACAGCTAATTTTGCTGAGTAAACATCATTGAGTGACTTACTCCCGAATACTGTCAACAGATGCTGCATCCGGAACTTATTTATGCCCTGTGCATTGATTCCTTGTATCCGGCTAATTTTTCCCGATTTTTGAGGTTTAGTGGTTGATCCCTACCCATACATCGCATTTGCAAATTAAAGCTATGGATCTGGGCTGTGTGAATTTGGGCTGTGTGAATTTTAGTCGTGTGACTTCTCGCTGCCTGACTTTTCGCTGTGTGACCTCTTAACTATAAATCTGAGGGTTAACTATAAATCTGAGGGCAGCGTGCTAGTTAAGAGTCAACTGCTGCAACTGCTCTAGGTTCAAAATGTCTGTCGTAACAACGTACACTGTGCTGCCCACGTCTGGTGAAAACACGTTGAGATAATAGATTTTTTCAGGCTCGTTAGGGGCAATAACTTCAAAGACTCGGTGACCAGTGTCTTCAATATCATCGCGTTCGTTGAGCTGATAGCCTTGCGCTTCCATCTGGTCTATTAACTGTTGCGCTGCCTGACGGTAGTTGCCCGCTAGCTGATGGCAGCCTGCTAAGCCGTAGCAACCAGATTGAGCCCCTGCTAAATGAGGAAACTCCTCGCTTAAGGGCATGACTTGTCCGTAGTCTGCTTCATTTCCTAATGGAGAGCTGAGTGCAGCCGTCGATAGTGCCTCTTCAGCTACAGCCGGTTCCGATAGATCAGAAAGCTGTAGAGATGCGGAGTCAGTAGGTGTCTCTGGAAGTTGAGGAGGCTGTTCAGCGGGTTTGTTAGCAGGTTTTTCAATTGGTTGGTCAATGACTTGAGGTGGCTGCTCTGGTTGAACGACTGCTTGAGTCGGTTGAATTGTCTGAGGCGGGTCTATTTCTGTTATTGATTCTGTTACTGCTGTAGGCAGGTTTTCTTTCTGTGAGTTTTGCTGTGAATTGTTTGGTGAGCGGCTAGCTGCAGGGAGGCTAACCGTAGAAATAGATAGGGGTTGGTTGAGTGCTAAGGCTTCGTCGCTGAGGCGATCGCTTTCTGCTTGCGAGACTTCTTCTTTTTTGAGCGATCTTTGTAGACTTACCTGTGGCCATGGCAATCCAAAAAGTGCCGTGTGCAGGCAGAAGGACAGCAGACATAGCTTCCAGAAGAAGGGGTTTAGGCTGATTAGCCCTTGCCCCTCACTCCAACTCCGCTCTTGCCCAACTTCTTTTGGTGTGGGAAGTTTTGGTGAGGCAGGAAGCTCTGAACTCTTCTTTGCCTGCTTTTGAACTTGGCGTAGCCTTCTAGAGACCTCAGGAGGGTAGCTAGAAGGCTTTTCAAAAGAGCTAGAGGATAAAGGCTGTCGGGGTGGCGTTTTCACATCATTCTTCTTTTAGTCTTGTATCACTATATTATTTATAGTAATAGCAATTGAGAAGTGATCTCACCAATAATGCTCAGAATATCTGATAGGATTAGTTGAAGCCTTTGCTGTTTGTAGAGCTCAACTGAGATCGAGATGGCATTTGGTGTAAATAGAGTTTTATAAATAAAGGCTATTTGAAATAGAGTCTCATTCGTTTGATATCGAAACACTCGCGGTGAGCGTATGTTTTGCTACCTAACCTGCCGATTTAGTTAGCTTTGTTTTTGTCTTTGTGATTGCACGTGAGTTCAAGCTGTGATTGACATTGACTTCAAGAAATTGTGCCTAATCTTAAGCTTATTCATTTTCAATAAGTAGGGGTGTAATATTTGTTGGATATATGGTTTGCCTTGATATTTATAGCATTTTGAGCTTTTGTTGATTGTTTTTGTAAGAATAACTCTCATTAGTAGTAATATACTCTTACTTTGCATTTTGATTAGACCGCTAAGGATATTACGCTATGAAGCTTTCAAGACGCTCACTGATAGTTCGGGGTACGGCTGCGACAGCTGCGTTTGCTGCGACTCAGATATTTCGCCCTCGACGGGCCAAGGCTCAAACCGGTGAAGTCAACCTTTATTCGTCTCGCCACTACAATACCGATGACGCCCTCTATGAGACGTTTACCGATCTCACGGGTATTCGAGTTAATTTGCTAGAGGGTAAAGCCGATGAGCTACTGGCTCGGCTAGAGACTGAGGGTGCTAATAGCCCAGCGGATGTCTTTATGACGGTTGATGCGGGAATGCTGTGGCGCGCTGATCAAGCAGGCATATTTGCACCTATCACGTCTACGGTGCTGACTAATAATATTCCTGAATACCTGAGACACCCAGAGGGCAAGTGGTTTGGCTTTTCTAAGCGGGCCCGGGTGATTATGTACAACAAAGATACGGTCGATCCTTCAGAGCTATCTACCTATGAAGCGCTTGCGGATCCTCGCTGGCGCGGTGAAATTTTGATTCGTTCTTCAAGCAATATCTACAATCAATCTTTGGTCGCTTCTTTGATTGAAGCGAACGGTGTAGAGGCGACTGAAGAGTGGGCTGAAGGCTTTGTTCGTAATTTTGCTCGTCCGCCGGAGGGTAACGACCGGGCACAGATTGAGGCGGTAGCTGCCGGACTCGGTAGTATTGCGATCGCAAACACATACTATCTCCCCCGCTATCTAGAAGACGAAGATCCTGCTAAGCAGGCCATTTTTGAGAAGATAGGTGTCTTCTTCCCCAACCAAGAAGACAGAGGGACTCACGTTAATATCAGTGGCGCAGGTGTTGTTTCAACGGCCCCTAACCCAGACGCGGCTCAACAGTTTTTAGAATATTTGTCGGGCCCTGAGGCGCAAGAGTTTTTTGCGAAGGGGAACAACGAATATCCAGTGGATGAAGACGCTGAGCTTGCAACTGCTGTAGCCAGTTTTGGTGAGTTTGAAGATGACAGTGTTAATGTCTCTACCTACGGCGAGAATCAGGCCGAAGCAGTGCAGCTGATGGATAGAGTTGGCTGGGAGTAAATAGGAATTAAGAAATAGAAACTAAAAAATACAACACCACAGTAGAGCCTGTGGTGTTGTATTTTTTAAATCTCTTTGCCCTTCTCTTTGTTTTACAACTTCTGGAACTTCTGGCTGGCTAGCTTTTGGCTGGCTGCTATTGTTCGGGAGAGATACGTCGGTAGCGTGCCTGAATGATGAGATGAAGGCCGTAGGCCAGCATGCCAAATGCAATAATGCCCATTAGAACTGCGCCGAAGGGCTGCTGTTGAATGACCTGTAGTGCACCGGCTGTGTTTTTTGCCTCGCTGGCGTCAGAAGAGCGGGCTGCCTGAGCGAAAAAGTAACCCACAATTGTAGAGACAATTCCTTTGCTGATTAGCCCAAATCGCCCAATGCGAATGGCCCAACTTTCTTCTGTCTGACTCATTTCAGATAGCTTTAGCTTTTTACGAAACTTGGTCTTAATGCCTCGGTAAATGCAGTAGAAACCGTAGGCAACGGCGCTAGCTGCGACTAAGCCAACTAGCCAGCGACCGAAGGGCTGAGAGAGTAGGGCGGCCGTTTGTTGATTAGAGCCGCCGCTGCTGCCGGAAGATGAGTCGCTGCTCAACGCGATTCGGAAGGCGGCGATCGCTAAGCTGCCATACACCAGGGCACTAACTGCATAAGACAGGCGGCGAAGGACGTTTTTAGCGCCGTTTTCGTCATGCTCGGGATCAAAGATAGCTGCTACAGCCCGCCAAATGACGTACCCCACTAAGCCAACGGCAATTAAGAACAGCATCACTTTACCGAAAGGCTGATTGGCAATCGTTTCGAACGCGCCCGTGGTGCCTGTAACTTTGCCGCCCCAGTTGAAGGCTGCCTGCACAGCGAGTATACCGACTAAGGCGTAGATGGTGCCCTTGGCCGCATAGCCAAATCGGGCTAGGGCCTCAATCCATTTAGCAGTATCGCTTCTGCTAGCTGTTCCGAACGACTGGTTGCTCATAATGACTTGCAGGTGGTCTGACAGGTGAACACTTTGTGGGGCTGAACGCTGATGTTTTGCATTTAACCGTGAGTGCTCCTGATTTTCCTCTACCTGCTGTTAGATCTGTTACCAGGTGCTGTTGTTACGGGCTTGTCCTATAGGAATAGGCTCTGTAGAAATGGAAAGCTGAAAGCGAAGGTGAGGAATAGAACAGGTAGGCTTGCGCGTCAGAGCAATTTGGGAAACGTAGCCAAGAATTAAGTTTGGTATTTTTCGTCGCTTAGAGGTTCTTGCTTCTGTTTATGATTGGCAGATGCAAGAACTCACTTTGACTCGACCCGATGACTGGCATTTACACTTGCGCGATGGCGAGGCGTTGAAGGCCGTTTTACCGCATACGGTGCGTCAGTTTGCGCGGGCGATTGTTATGCCGAATTTGAAGCCTCCTGTGCGCTCTTTGGCAGATGCGATCGCCTATCGCGACCGCATTCTTGCAGCCATTCCAGCCGGTCAGTCATTTGAGCCGCTGATGACGCTCTACCTAACTGATAACACCTGCCCAGAAGATATTTTTTCGGCCCAAAAAGCTGGGTTTGTTAAAGCCGTAAAATATTATCCAGCCGGTGCGACGACTAACTCAGAGTTTGGCGTGACTGATATCCGTAAGTGTGATGCCGTCTTTGAGGCTATGCAGCAGGTGAATATGCCGCTACTGTTGCACGGTGAAGTGACCGATCGGGATGTGGATATTTTCGACCGTGAGAAAGTTTTTATAGAACAACAGCTAATCCCGCTGAGAGAGCGGTTTCCTCAGCTGAAAATAGTGATGGAGCATGTGACGACCGCAGACGCGGTGGCTTTTGTTCTAACCGGTGACAATATGGCGGCAACCATCACGCCACAGCATCTGTTGTTTAATCGTAATGCGCTATTTCAAGGCGGCATTCGCCCTCATTTTTATTGTCTTCCTATATTGAAGCGAGAGAGACACCGGCAGGCGCTTTTGAAGGCGGCAACTTCTGGTAATTCTAAGTTTTTTTTGGGGACCGATAGTGCCCCGCATACTCGCAATAGCAAAGAGAGTGCTTGCGGCTGTGCGGGCTGCTTTTCAGCTTTGCATGCTATTGAGCTGTATGCAGAGGTCTTTGAGCGTGCTGATGCGTTAGATAAATTAGAGGGGTTTGCGAGCTTTTATGGGCCAGATTTTTATCAGCTGCCGCGTAATACCGAACAGATTACGCTGACTAAGATGGCCTGGCGCGTTCCTGAAGAGGTGCCCTTTACAGACTCTGGACTTGTACCTTTAAGAGCAGGCGATGAAATGACCTGGAAGATGACGTAGTATTTGCGATCGCTTAGACGTTACGTCTCTTTTAAAGCACAGCTGTTCAGAGTATGGCTCTTTAGAATATCTTGCAGACTGGATATCCGGAGAAACTGGTCTATAGAACTGGTCTATAGAGATTTAGTATCAATAGCTGAGCTGTATCACTCTGCATTTTTTGCGTCTTCATTTTTTAAGAAGAAGCTCTAGACAGCGGATCATGTCTAATTTTTGTGTGCTTATGTAGCCTTACATAACTCCGATTGAAGAAGCATTTTCAAGCTGAAGAAAAATGTTACGGCTATTTTAAGTCTTGGAATTTAAAGAGACTGGTTGCCAATAAGTTGATGTATAGTATTTATTGATGATTTTAATTCCCGATAATGGGTTTGTAAGAAAAGCTATGGCTAAAGTAGGTTTGTTTTATGGCTCGACAACTGGCAAGACAGCTGATGCTGCCGAGCAAGTACAGGCGGCGCTAGGTGGTGACTCTGTTGTGGATTTGCAGGATATTGCCGATGCAGAAGCGAGCAGCCTGTCCGAATACGACTATTTGATCATTGCTTGCCCAACCTGGAATATTGGTGATCTTCAGGATGACTGGGAAGCTGTGTTTGAAGATTTAGACGATGTTGACTTTAGTGGGAAAACCGTTGCCTACTTTGGTACCGGTGACCAGGTTGGCTATTCTGAGAACTTTATGGATGCCATGGGTCAGCTAGAAGAAAAGATTTCTGGGCTGGGCGGTAAAACTGTCGGTCAGTGGTCTGCTGAGGGCTATGACCACACTGAGTCTTTGGCGATTAGAGATGGTAATAAGTTCTGTGGGCTGGCTCTAGATGATGATAATGAGTCTGAAAAGTCTGCGGAGCGGATTGAACAGTGGACGGCTCAGATTAAGCAAGCTATGAGCCTGTAGGAATAATTTGGGGAATCGGCAGAGCTTGTAGCGGGCGATCGCAATAGCATCTTTAGGGCCTTGAGTCAGGCAGCAAGATGATTGAGGCGTCTCTACGGGTTCTGCTTTTTTGTTTATTTGCTTGAGGAGTACGCATTCCGGTGGAAAAGACTTTTAGCATCAGGCTAGTTAATGAGCGTCAGGGCCTAGATCGGACGATTGTAGTGCCTCAAGATGAATATATTTTGGACGCGGCAGAAGAAGAAGGGTTAGATTTGCCGTTCTCCTGTCGGGCCGGTGCCTGCTGTACCTGTGCGTGCAAGATTTTAGCGGGAGAGGTCGATCAGTCCGACCAGTCTTTTTTGGATGACGATCAGCTGAGCCAAGGGTATGGCCTGCTGTGTGTTGCTTATGCTGTTTCTGACTGCACGATTGAAACAGATGTTGAAGATCAGCTTTTTTAGTGGGCGTGCTTTGATCTGTCGGCTGTGATGTTAGCTATCGGTGTGTGAGCCAGTTAAATCTATTTCTATTGCTTCCTCTATGACCGTCAACTCTTTGACTGCCAACTCTTCAACTGCAAACTCTTTGCCAGGTGTTTCTGCGCTGCCGCCTGAAAACAGTCCTTATAAGAAGCGCTGGTATCAGCCGACGTTTTCGCCTGAGCATGGTGTGCTGCTGGTGTTGCTGGGCGCTGTGCTGACGGGCGCTTCGGTGGCTCAAGCCTGGAACGGTGATACTTCGTGGGCCTGCCTGGCTGCTTTTTTAGGATTACAGGCTGAGCATCCGGTGATTGTGCAGATCAAGCGGCGGCGGCGCTGGCGACCCCGGTATTTGGTTTGGGCGGGTGTATATGGTGGGGCTGCTCTGGCGATCGCACTTTGGCTGTCTTTTCGGCATCCGGTTTTGTGGTGGATTATTAGCGCGGGTGTGGTGGCGCTAGGGCTGGATGTGCTGTCTGTTTTTCAGCACAGGCATAAGGCTGTTGCTAATGAGATTGTGATGTTTGTTGCGATCTGTTTGTCTACGCTGTTTGTTTACGGTGCTACGACAGGCGAGATGACCAGTCAGGCACTGGGAATGTGGGCTTTGAATAGCTTGTTTTTTGCCAGTGCGGTTTTCAGCGTCAAGCTGAGGAAGAAGAAGACAAGTTCTTTGCAACCGGGCTTTATCTATCATGGCGTGGCGATCGCACTGGTTGCCTCTCTTTGGGCTATCGGCTGGCTCTCGCTATTCACCGCGCTGGTATTTTCAGTTGCGCTTTTGAAGTTGGCTGTGATTGTTTGCTGGCAAAACTGGTATCGGACCTGCCGGTTTGAGCATGTTGCCCGTTTTGAAACCTATTTTGCCTTGAGCTATACGTTTTTAGCTGCGCTTACAGTTCTACCGCCTAAGCTGCCGGTTGCTTAGGACTTGTTTTTGAGTAGCGCTGACTACTTCAGCAGGCTCTGTAACTTCTACGGTAGTCTCTGTAATTTCTGCGGTAGCCTCTGTAATTTCTGCGGTAGCCTCTACGGCGTCTACCTGTACACAGTCAGCAACCGTGTATTTTACAACAGGTACAGCGACTGCGCTGCTGCAAGAGGCTTTGGTGCAGACTGTTTTTTGAGGATCTTGAATTAGCTTGGCCCGGTAGGTAATTGTCTGCTGAGCGTCTTTACTCTCTTTTAATCGACTCTCGGGTTGGCCTATTGATTGCTTTGCTGCGGGTAGTACACAGATCTCTACTGACAGCTCGCGCAAGGTTTTTACCGCAGACTGTTCGCATTGTTCTTGAGCGCTGTCTGTGAGTATCTGGTAGCTTACTTTGTGGTCAAACCATGACCAGCCGTGTTTGAGTAACAGCTGTTGCTCTAGTACCTGAAGGGGGACAGGCAGTAGTCCCCACCCGCGGTATGCAGCCTTCGTTTGACTGACTGGCCCGCTGCGTGTCACCACTGACTTTAGGATTGCGAGCGTTAGCCGACCGTAGTAGCGACCGTCTGGCATGGAAATGGCTGTGGGGGCGAATCGATGCCCGCCGATGTGACTAACTTTCCAAACGCGGGTGTTGGGCAGCTCGCCTCGCTTGGCGCTGCGACTCGCGTCTCTAAAGAAGGGCTGGCCAAAGCGAGCGCAGCATTTGTCTCTCATACCGTGGGTGCAGACCAGAATGTCTTGCTGGGTAATGGATTGACCGATGCGATCGCCCTGCCAATAGGCTTCCAGGCAGTCAGCTACCTGGGTTAGATCGTCAAGCTGAAACTCGTAGCCCCGATAGCCGTTTATCGGTTTACGGATGGAAGGCTCACTGCCAGATAATGTCACGTCTGAAGGGACTGTTCTTTCGTATACCATCAGCGTCATCTTGTCTGAAGAGACCGCTGACGCGCGCAAGCCTCGGTCGATAGCGAGGACTTGAACTGACTGTTTGGACTTTATGTCTTTGATGTATTTGCGCAGCGTGGGGGGTACGCATTTAGAATTGAAAGCTTTCGCAGCCCAAGGCATGGGGCACTCGATCAGAACATAGGTTTGATAATGACCTGCTGTACCGATGAGGTCTTCGCCGATTTGTTGGCTAGCGATCGCGCAGAAAGAGGGTTTCATACCAGGATTGTTTACAAGTCGAGCATCGTTAGCTCAATTTACATTTATTGAAAATACTTCCCAATAATATACTACCCGTTGCTTTTTGGGACCCTACCTACGGCGCTATTTTTTATACTGCTTAGAAATATTGCTGTTGCATGGCCAAAGAGACTGCCTGTCGTGTTAGAAGCGAGCAACCATAACTAATTGTCCGTGGTGACCTGTCAGTCATCCGTTGCTTTCTACGTAATATTACGGTTACTTTTTATAGCCGTTTAAGAAAGTCTCAGGCCGTATTACGGTGTTAGCTGTCGTTCTTAAACAAGAACAATCGTCATCAGACCGGTGTATGCAAACTTTGGAAAAAGTTATGGTGATGGTCCAAAATGACTGGTGTGAAGGTAATTCTGCATAGTAATTTCTGCATAGCTGCACGTATGAGGTCTATGCATTCAAAAGGTATGCATTTAGAGGGCATGCATCCAGAGGGTATGCATTCAGAAGATAATTGAGCCATACTGACGCCTGAAGCTGATCTCTATTCCTAGCAGTCTCTATGGCGTTGACGATTCGTAAGCTCCTCTGGTTGCCTCTGATTGTTAGTTTTGAAGTTCTTTTGGTTACGCTCTATGCCGTGTCAGTCCATCTGAACGGTGGTGAGCCTTTTCCTCTGCTAGATGTAAATGGGTATAGAACTCTGCCGTCCTGGTTTCAGGCAATCCAATTGTTTCTGATGGGGGCGATTCCCTTTTGGATGTATTGCACTTACCCCAGCCCACCCTCTCAAAATCTACAGGTACCACCTTCTCGAAATCTGCTGGTGTTTACGGCGCTTTTATTTTTTTACGCGTCGATGGATGAGCTGTTTAAGTTCAATATCTTGTTTGGCCAGCATCAGCTGTGGAAGGGTATTTATTTGTCTTTGGGGTTGGCTGTTCCTATTTTGTTTCGCCGCGTTCTGCTACGCCTTTGGCGCTTGAGTCCTAAGGCGATGCGGTCAATTGGAATTGGAATTGTTACTTTTGTAGCGGGTGGTTTTGGGTTGGATCTATTTCGGGTTTACGTTCAGCAGCCCTACTGGTATCAGCTGTTTGGGCAGTGGCAGTTTTATCAGGTGGATTCGATTCGAACGGCTTTTGAAGAGCTGGCTGAGATGTTAGGAGAGACGCTTGTTATTAGCGGGATGTTGGGCCTGATGCGTCAGCGAAGGATTCAGTTTTTCATTGAGAGTCGAGTCGGGAGCGGGCATAAGGGATAACACGTGGCTAAGGCAGCTTTCTGTCATTTGGTCTGGCATTTGGTGCGCTTCACTGGTGTTGTCTACCTGCGCGATGAGATGAATCTTGCCTTCATCGCTGAGTGTCCAGCTGGTGGCTTCATTAATTGCGTTACGGGCTGCGTTACTGGGCTCATGATGTGGGCTGTTGCGTTCAGCTACAAAAGTTCTATCAAGAGCGCTGGTGAGAGTGCTGGCGACGTTGTTTGGCTGTGATGATGCAATTGCTGATGGTGCGATCGCTCTAGTATCTTGCCAAAGCCGACCGTTTTGTATTTGCTGCTGTGGGCTGATAGGCAGTCCGCCTCTGCCGGTCGCTACAAATTGACTGGTCTGTGTCGGCACGCAGCTGGTGACTATTTGCTCACTGATGTCTGCTACGTTGTCAGGCAGTTCGACGGTTTCTGTGCCTGGATTAGTCTCTAACCGCTCGATATTGACTACGCCGCTTAACCCAAACTCAGAGCTGGCTGTGATGTCGCTCTGTGAAGTGGTCTGCTCTCGAAACTGCGTGCCTAAGATGCTCTGTGCGGTAATCGTGACGTTGCCACCTTGGCCTCTAGACGCATCTGCCACAATATCACTGTTTTCTAATGCCAGCAGAAACGGTGTTTTGATGCTGATATTGCCGCCGTTGCCAGTTCCTCCAGATTCAGCAGAAATTCTACTTTGGTTGCGGCTGATGAGGGCTGTGTGCGATCGCACACTAATATTGCCACCGTTGCCTGAGAAAGTCGCTGCGCTTAGCCTGGCTGCGTTGTTGAGGGCTATGGTGTCAGCGGTCAGCCGCAGGGTGCCGCCCGAGCCAGTCCCTCTATTTCTAACGGCGATTTCTGCGCGATCGCTCACCTCCAACACAGGGGTTTTAATCGTCACGCTACCCGCATCGCCTTCAGGTGCAGAGGGCAGTCCTAGTTGTGTGCGCAATAGCTCATTACCGATAATATCTGCGCTAGAGGCGATGAGACTATGGTCAGCACCGTCTGGGCTTTCACCTTGCACGGTCACTGATTCTGTTGCAATAATAGTGACGTTGCCAGCATCGCCAGAAGCCGCCGCAGAAGAATCTACCCTGCCGCCTGCGCTAAGTGCCAAACGCTGTGTGTTGATCGTAACATCTCCCGCATGACCGCGATTGAGAGAGCTAGCGCCAATTAAGCTGGGTATTCGAGAGAATGCCTGAGTGCCGCTTACGTCGACAGAGACTGCGTTGTTAATAGTAACGTTGCCGCTGTTGCCGAGGCCGTAGGTGATTGATGAAACCTTAGAACCGCCTGATATGCTTAAGCGATCGGTTTCTATGGTGACGTTTCCAGCGCTAAAAGGCCCTACTGTAGTAGAGTCTATATTTGCTGTGAACAGCGCAGAAGGGGTTACTTCAACCGCTTCGTTGGCTACGACGGAGATGTTTCCGCCTGGTGCCGCGACGCTGCGTGAGAACAACCCACCGCCATCGGTCATGTCTAGTCTCCTGGCGGTGACGGTAATATCGCCACTGTATCCAAGCAGACTTTCTGTTGTTATGCTGCTGCCGACTGTGCCAAGCCCGGCAAGTGCTGAGATGTTCAAGCCTTGAATGGTGAGTGTTCCGGTTGAGTCCACTGCAATATCACCAAAGGGTTGCAGGCCTTGATTCTGTACGAACAGCATTGAATCTCTTTCTAGCGAAATGTCATTTCCTTGCAGATGAATTTGTCCGCTTTGGCTGCCAATGCCTTCGACCAGTGAGTTCGATAGCTGAATGTCTTCAAAGCTGTTGGCCTGGTCGTAGTTAAATGCCCAGATGGAAGGCGTGTCAGGGTTAGAAGAGAACTGAACGTGGCCAGAATCGACGCTGCCTAGTTCGATATGCCCACCGTCTGTTGATAGGTGGGCATCGTTTAGAAAAAGGCCTCTTCCTACTAGCGCGAGCGTGTTACCTGCATTTGTTTGCAGGTTTGTGTTGCTAACTGCTGTCATCGATAGATCTAGTCCCTGTACCAGCTGATAGCCTGAACCGTTGATACGAATTGGGTTAGCGTCTGTGCCTAGCTGTAGGCCTGTGGGTGCGCTCACTGTGAGCAGTGGTGCAGGTGCTGCGGTATCGAACAGCGTGCCATCTGCGAAGCGCAGCGATTGCGCTGTAGAGCCGATAAAAGCGCCGCCAATACTCAGGTTGGCCTGCTCCGCGAAGATGATGCCCTGGGGGTTGAGTAGAAATAGATTGGCGGTGCCATTGGCTTTGAGGGTGCCTTCGATCAGTGAGGGTGAGGTGCCAGTGACTCGGCTAAAGATGTTGGAGATGTCTGCTAAATTGTTGAAGTAAGCGCTGCCGCCCGAGGGAATTGAGAAATCCGAAAAGCTATGAAACAGATTGCTGCCTCGCTGCTGGCCTGCTGTTATCGTAAAGTTTTGGTTGTCGGATGTTGTGACTTCTGAAGAGAGAGCGGTATCCGCGCGAATGCTTTGAGCAACAGCGGGCCTTGTCCACTGGTATCCGAATGATTCAGTAAGTGCACAGAAAACCAGAAATGCGAAAGCCTTTAGATACAGCCGGGATGAGAGAAGGTGCATGCGCTAAATAACATAATCAGCCTCCATATAATTCCCTTCAACTGCTTTGTCGTGACTCGTTTAACAATCGAGTGCTTAAAATGGCTCGACTATTGAACCGATATGGATGACCAATTACTTATTTAGCTCCATAGCTTCCTAATCCTTGAGCTTCTCACGTCTTCAGCTTCTCACGTCTTCAGCTTCTCACGTCTTCAGCTCCTCAAGCCTTCAGCTTCTTAAGCCTTTTGCCGCTACTGCAGCTGGTTTTTACAGTCCCTGCTGCTTTCAATGTCACTGATGTTCATGAGGGTTGTGTTAGCAATATTATTGAGTGCTTCTCTGGTGAAAAAAGCCTGGTGCGCGGTAATGACAACGTTAGGGAAAGACTGTAATAGCTGAAACTTATCGTCTTGAATAATGGTGTCGGAGAGATCTTGAAAGAAGAGGCTGCCTTCATCTTCATAGACGTCAATGCCCAGGTAGCCGATTTGACCAGACTTGAGGCCGTTGATGGCAGCTTTGGTATCGATCAAGCCGCCTCGGCTAGTGTTGATTAGCATCGCACCTGGCTTTAGCTGCGCAATGCTGTTGGCATTGATCATATGGTGGGTGTCAGGCAGCAGCGGGCAGTGTAGAGAAATGACGTCGGCGTTACCTAGCAAATCTGATAGGTCTACGTACTGAGTGCCTATTTCTGTTAGCGCCTGATTCTCTCGTATGTCGTAGGCTAGTAGCTTGCAGCCAAATCCATTCATAATGCGCGCAAAGCATTCACCAATTTTCCCTGTACCTACAATGCCTACTGTTTTGTTGTGCAGATCGAAGCCTAGCAGACCATTCAGCGCAAAGTTGTCTTCTCGGACTCGGTTGTAGGCTTTGTAGAGCTTACGGTTTAGCATCATGACGAGACCTGCCGCATGCTCTGCTACCGCGTAGGGTGAGTAGGCGGGAACCCGGACTACTTTTAGCCCTAGCTCTTTCGCAACCTCTAAATCTACGTTGTTAAATCCGGCGCAGCGTAGCGCAATCGTTGTCGTGCCATTTTCAGCTAGCTGATGCAGGGTTTTGGCGTCTAGCTCGTCGTTAATAAATACGCATACGGCTGGAAAGCCAGCGGCGAGCGCTGTGGTTTTTGAGGTGAGGCGAGTTTCTAGAAACGTCAGATCGTGATGGTAGGTCTGGTTCGCTGTGATGAAGGACGCTTTGTCGTAAGGTTTTGCGCTGAAAAAAGCAGTCTTCATGGTGCAGCCTTCAATACGCTAGTTTTCTCGTACGTATTTCAAAATACAGTAAACCCAGTGCTCTATGCATACACTTCTACCAGCTATTGGTATAGCTCTAGACAAATCTCTATAGTCTGAGTAAAAAACAAAGATGACTAATACCTAGAAAACCTAGCTAGCATTGCTGCAAGACAAGATGTTTGAAGGCAACAGTTTGTAATGGCTTCTTGATAAGGCTGTTTGAGATTGTTCCTGGCTGGCTTGAAAGCGTTGCTCAAGCTGCTTTTATTTTTGCCTTTTGATGCCGATGTAGGCTGCCGCCCTAGACCTTTGGAGACCCTTTAATGACTGCTATCGTTTCGTCACAGTCTTCTGACCTTACTGCTTCTTTGAGCAGTGCACCGCTCTCTGAAGAGGCGTTGCAAAAAATAGATGCCTACTGGCGCGCCTGTCATTATCTGGCCGTAGGGATGATTTATCTACGCGATAATCCTCTGTTAAAAGAGTCTTTGGTTAAGGGCCATGTTAAGCACAGGTTGCTGGGGCACTGGGGCGCTTCTCCTGCTTTAAGCTTTACTTACATACACTGCAATCGGCTAATTAAGAAGTACGACCTGGACATGATATTTATGGCGGGTCCGGGTCACGGTGCGCCGGGGGTTTTGGGGCCAGTGTATCTAGAAGGGACTTACTCGGAGATTTACCCTGATAAGAGTGAAGATGCCGAAGGGATGAAGCGGTTTTTTAAGCAGTTCTCTTTCCCAGGCGATATTGGTAGTCATGTGACGCCTGAGACGCCTGGCTCTATTCATGAGGGCGGTGAGCTTGGCTATAGCGTGTCTCACGCGTATGGCTCTATTCTGGATAATCCTGAGCTGATTACCTGTGTTGTTGTGGGTGACGGTGAGTCGGAGACGGGGCCGCTGGCGACGGCGTGGCATTCTAATAAGTTTATTAACCCGGCTCGGGACGGTGCGGTGTTGCCTGTTTTGAACCTGAACGGCTATAAGATTGCGAATCCGACGATTTTGGCGAGAATCTCTCATGAAGAGCTGGAATATCTGTTTCGCGGCTATGGATATACGCCCTACTTTGTAGAGGGGAAAGATCCGGCTGAGATGCATAAGAAGATGGCGCAGACGATGGAAGCGTGCGTTTTGAAGATTAAGGAGATTCAGCGGGACGCGCGGATTAACGGTAAGGTTGAGCGGCCGAAGTGGCCGATGATTGTGCTGCGTACGCCAAAAGGATGGACTGGGCCCGCTGAGGTGGACGGTAAGAAGGTAGAAGATTTCTGGCGATCGCACCAGGTTCCGATGGGCGGTATGCACGATAACGAAGAGCACTTGCGCAGGCTAGAGACCTGGATGAAGAGCTATAAGCCTGAAGAACTCTTTGATGAAAATGGCACTCTGATTCCTGAACTAAAAGAACTTGCACCCACTGGCGATCGCCGGATGAGCGCGAATCCGCATGCCAATGGTGGTCTGCTGCGCCGGGCGCTGAACATGCCTCGATTCCAGGACTATGAGATTCAGATGGAAAGGCATGGGGTGGAAGAGTATGAGAATACTAAGGTGCTCGGTCAGCTGATGCGTGATATTTTCCGCCAGAATCCGAACAGTTTCCGCTTGATGGGACCCGATGAAACCGCTTCTAACCGATTGCAGGATGTGTATGAGGCGACGAAGAAGGTGTGGATGGCTGACTATTACCCAGAAGATGAAGACGGCGGGCAGCTAGCGCGCGATGGTCGGGTGATGGAAATGCTGAGTGAGCACACGATTCAGGGGTGGCTAGAAGGCTATTTGCTGACGGGACGCCACGGGCTATTCCATACGTATGAGGCGTTTGCGCACGTGGTGGATTCGATGTTTAACCAGCATGCTAAGTGGTTGGATATTTGCAAGAATCATGTGCCCTGGAGACGCTCGGTGTCTTCGTTGAATATTTTGTTGTCTTCGTTGGTTTGGCGGCAGGACCACAACGGGTTTAGCCATCAGGATCCGGGCTATGTAGACCTGGTGACCAATAAGAGTCCGGATGTTGTGCGAATTTATTTCCCGCCCGATGCGAACTGTTTGCTATCGGTGGCCGACCACTGTTTTCGCAGTGTGGACTACATCAATGTGATTGTTGCTGATAAGCAGAAGCATTTGCAGTATCTGACGATGGATGAGGCGGTCGCTCACTGTACTAAGGGCCTTGGCATTTGGGACTGGGCGAGTAATGATGACTGCGGTACGGAGCCGGATGTGCCGGATGTGGTGATGGCCTGCTGCGGGGATATTCCAACGATGGAGTCGCTGGCGGCGACGGCGATCTTGCGAGAGGAGTTTCCTTATTTGAAGGTTCGCTTTGTGAATATTGTGGATCTGTTTAAGCTGGTGTCGGAAGGAGAGCATCCTCACGGGCTGTCGGACCGAGATTTTGATTCTTTGTTTACGCCAGATAAGCCGGTTATCTTTAACTTCCATGGCTATCCCTGGCTGATTCATAAGCTGATATATCGCCGGTCTAATCAGGAGCGGATTCACGTGCGCGGCTATAAGGAGAAAGGGAATATCAATACGCCGCTAGAGCTGGCAATTAACAATCAGATTGATCGCTTTAATTTGGTGATTGATGTGATTGACCGGGTGCCTCGGTTAGGGTCTGCGGCGGCGCACGTGAAAGAGCGTATGAAGAATGAGATTATGAACTGCGTGAGCTATGCGCATGAGCATGGAATGGATAAAGAAGAGATTGTGAATTGGAAGTGGCCCTATTAGCGGAGAAAAGCGACAGATATTGAGTTTTACCGATTGGTGACAGTTTTGGTTTGGGGCGATCGCATGTGATCGCCTTTTTTTTGCCTTTAAATCCTGCCGCTACGCGCCGCGCCGCCGAAGAGAGGGACTCTACTGCAGGCTATGAAGAGTATGAAGAGAGGTTTGTTCGTTCGCATAGAGCAGTCTGCTGCTGCGTCTCGATATTTGATCTATGAGAATTGGCCTGTGAAGATGTGCATAGGTTAATGGTGACGTTTGATAGATGAAAAGCACACACAGATGCGCATAGCCTGAATGCAATTGTTCAAAGTTGTTTGACTAGAAGCTTGCGTCAATACAGATGACATCAACGTGCTGTGCTTTGATACGGTGGAACTGGGTTGATTTTGCAATGCTCTGGGTGCTGATTCATTGAAAATAGAACGCTCTACCCTCGATTTTCGTAAAAAGAATAGACCGTACAAGACGCTTTCTTTACTCTGGCTGCTGCCGCTGCTATCTAGCTGTCAGATATTGCTCCCAAGTGAGGCTCAGCCGGCGGGTGGTGCTGGCGGTGGCAGACCTGAACGTGACAGTGATGGGCCGGTTGCAGTACAGACGGTGCGCGTGAAAACGGGCGCTTTGGCAAGCGGGCTCGCTTATACCGGGACGAGTCGTCCGGTGCAGCAAGTGGCGTTGCGATCGCAGATTGACGGAGAGGTCGTGGCGCTTTCCGTTGAATCAGGTGACTCTGCTCGGCAGGGAGATTTGCTGGTTGAGCTGGACGGTGATTTGCAGACGATAGCGGTGGGTGAAGCGGACGCGGAGCTGGCAGCGAGGCGAGCAGAGCTGGCGGAAGCAGCGGTTTCTGTTACAGATGCGCAGGCGGCGGTGGTGCAGGCAAAGGCGACGTTTGAGCAGGCCAAGGTGGATGCGCAGCGGCTAAGACAGCTGGCGGCTCAAGGTGGGATTTCGCAGCAGGAGGCGGAGGCGGCTGAGCTGCTGGCGGTGAATGCGCAGCAGGCGGTGCGCTCGGCGGCGGCCCAGGTAGAGGCGCGGCGGCAGGCGGCTGATGCGGTGGAGAGCCGGGTGGATGCGCAGCAGGCGACGGTGAGCCAAACGCAGAAGCAGCTGTCCTATGCTGAGGTGCGATCGCCGCTGGCGGGTACGGTGCTTTCTCGTCAGGTGGATGTGGGCGACTATGTGGAGTCTGGTACGACGCTGTTAGAGCTGGGTGATTTGAGCACGCTGGAGGTTGTGGTGCAGGTGTCCGATCGGGATTTGGCTCAGATTGCGCTGGGTCAGCGGGCACAGGTGGCGTTTGATGCTTTGCCGGCGGCAGGCGAAACGACTGGACGGATTACTCAAATTACGCCAGCTGCTGATTTGACTTCGCGGCTGGTGCCGGTTGTGGTGACGCTGCCAAATCCTAATAACAGGGTGGGCAGTGGGCTATTGGCGCGGGTGCGATTTCTGGCTGCGCAGGGAGCGCAGGTGATTGTGCCGGCTGGTGCGCTGGGGCTAGGCGGTGATGAGAGTACGGTGTTTGTGGTGGAAGGTGAGGGGGAGCAGGCGGCGGCCGTGGGGCGTGCGGTTCGAGTGGGCGATCGCGAAGGTGACCGGGTGGAGATTCTTTCGGGGCTGTCGGCGGATGATGCTCTGATTGTGGAGAGCGATCGCCCGCTGACTTCTGGGCAGGCCGTTCGGCTGAGCATTTTGTCTGAGACTTTAGAAGAATCTTCTGAAAAATCTTCAGAAGATTTGTCTGAAGATTTTGGAGAACCGTCAGAGAATTCGCAGGAGACGCCCTAAATGGTAAAGCCTAAGGATTCGAATCGTCGTTCAGCGAAGGATGCAACCGATGGTCTAGCGAATCATTCGCCTACCAATTATTTGGCCACTAATCATTTGGCCAATGGAGCCTCAGCAAAATTTTCTGAAAGCGAGTATGAGCGAGCGTCGGTAGGCAGTTTTAGCCTGAGTACGGTGGCGATTCGGCGCTATGTTGCCACGCTGGTGCTGACGGTGGCTGTAATTGTGTTGGGTTTGTTTTTTGTGCAGCAAATTCCGGTCGATCTGTTGCCTTCTATTACCTATCCGCGGATTGGGGTGAGGGCTGATGCGCCAGGGGTTTCCCCGGAGGTTGCGGTAGATGAAATTACGCGGCCGCTAGAAGAGGCGCTGGCGGCAACAGAAGGGGTGGTGCAGGTGGTGTCTCAAACGCGTGAGGGTCGGATTAGTTTGGACCTTTACTTTCAGCCGGGGGGCGATATTGATCAGGCGCTAAACGATGCGACGGCTACGCTAAACCGATCGAGAGATAGTTTGCCTGATACGGTTGGGCAGCCGCGGTTGTTTAAGTTTGATCCGTCTCAGCTGCCGGTTTATGAGACAGCGCTGACGTCTGCTGCTTTGCGTGGGGTAGACCTGAGAGTATTTGCTGAACAGGAGCTGGCGCGTGAGCTGACGATTGTGCCGGGTGTGGCCAGCGTGGACATTTCGGGCGGGGTTCAAGAAGAGATTCAGATCAATTTGGACCCGGCGAGGTTACAGGCGTTGGGGCTGGGTGTGACGGATGTTTTAGATGCGCTGGCGGCGCGGAATTTGGATACGTCTGGGGGGCGGATGCTGGGGCCGGAGAGTGAACCGCTGACCCGCGTGGCGGGGCGCTTTGAGGATGCGGATGAGATTCGTAATTTGATTTTTGAGGTGGGGGATGCAGATGCCTTGCAGCAGGTGTATTTGCGAGACTTTGCTGAGGTGATTGATGGTACGGAAGAACAGCGCATTTTTGTGGATTTGAACGGTGAGCCTGCGGTGAAGGTGAGCGTTCAAAAGCAGCCAGCGGCGAATACGGTTGTGGTGGTTGAGGGGGTGAAGCAGAAGCTGGCAGAACTGAGAGAATCGGGCCTGCTGCCAGCCGATTTGGTGCTAAATACCACGCTGGATGAGTCTGTTTTTATTCAAAATTCTATTCGTAATGTGGCGGTTTCTGGGCTGACGGGTGCGGGGTTAGCGGGATTGGCCGTTCTGTTGTTTTTAGGTTCGCTGAGGCAGACGTTCATTATTGTGCTGGCGATTCCGCTGGCGACGCTAGTGGCGATTTTGCTGATGGGCCTGTTTGGGCTGTCGCTCAATGTGTTTAGCCTGGGCGGGCTGGCGCTGGGCGTGGGAATTGTGGTGGATAACGCCATTGTGATGCTAGAGAGTATTGTGACGGGCGTCCGGGATAAAGAGATTCAGGCTGGCGGCGCTCGGGCTGGCGATAGTCAAACAGAAGAAGCTCAGCTGTCTGAGAATGCTGTTATTGATCAAGCTGAGGTGAGTAGTAAAGCGTTAGAGTCTGCGCTGTTTGCTTCTACGACGACAAACTTGGTGGCGGTGCTGCCTTTTTTGCTGATTGGGGGCTTTATTTCGCTGCTGTTTAATGAGCTGGTGCTGACGGTGAGCTTTGCGGTAGGGGCTTCGCTGGTTGTAGCGCTGACGGTGGTGCCGGCGCTGACCTCTCGGCTGCTGGCGGTGCGGTGGTCGAGTGGGGTGGAGAATTTATGGCTGATTCGGCAGTTTGACCGGCGGTTGCAGGGGTTGAGCCGGCAGTATGCAGGGCTGTTGGTTTGGGTGCTGAAACGGCGGGTTTTGGTAGTGGCGATCGCATTTCTTGTGTTTGGCGGCAGCAGCTATTTGATGGTGGGCCAAATTCCGCAAGAGATTTTACCGAGTATTTCTACCGGGCAAGCGACTGTGCGGGTGCAGTTTCCACCGGGGACGACGCTGGCGGAGAATCGGCAGGTGATGGGCGCGGTGGATGCGCTGTTGATTGAGCAGCCGGAGGTGGCGTATGTGTTTAGTACGTCGGGTGGGTTTTTGTTTGGTAGTAGTACGAGTGAAAATGCGCTGCGAGGGTCTAGTACGCTGACGCTGGTGCCGGGAACGGATGTGGAGGCGTTTAGCGATCGCATGACGGGCGCGTTCAATCAGTTTAATTTGGTTGATACGCGGCTGCGGGTGTCGCCGGGGCGGGTGCGCGGTTTGATTTTGAACAATTCTCCGGTGCGTAGCGATGTGGATATTATTTTGCAGGGGAGCAGCGCGTCGGTATTAGAGGAAGCGGGGGCGCAGGTGATAGAGGCTTTGGATGAGGCGGCAACGCTGGCGGCCTATTCTCCTGACGCGGATCCGCCGCAGCCAGAAATTCAGATTCGCCCTGACTGGGAGCGGGCCGCTGACCTGGGGCTTTCGGCTGAGGCGGTGGGGCGTACGGTGCAGACGGTGCTGTCGGGGGCGGTGCAGAAGCAGCTGCAGCGGGGCGAACGGCAGGTGTATGTGCGGGTGCAAACGCTGGATACGCTGGTGCAAAATTTGGCCCAGCTGGCGCAGCTGCCGCTGCTGAGCGGTGGCAGCCAGCCAGTGCGGCTAGGGGATGTGGCGCAGATTGCGGATGGGCAAGCGCCTGGGGAGATTCAGCGGATTAGTCAGCGTCAGGTATTTATTATTGAGGGTCGGTTGAATGAGGGGGCCAGTTTGGGGGCGGCCCTAGAAGAGGTGGAGCAGATAATGGCGGGGGTGGCTTTGCCGGCGGGGGTGAGTCGGCTGCCGAGCTTTAGTGCCCAGAGTAATGCGGCGATTGGTGACAGTCTGGGTGTTTTGGGTGGGCTGGCGGCTTTTTTGGTGTTTACGGTGATGGCGGTGCAGTACAATTCGCTGATTGATCCGCTGGTGATTATGCTGACGATGCCGCTAGCTTTGGCGGGTGGCATTTTGGGATTGTTTGTGACGCAGACGGCGATTGGGGCGACGGTGATTGTGGGGGCGGTGCTGCTGGTGGGGATTGTGGTGAACAATGCGATTATTTTGGTGGAGCTGGCGAATCAGATTTATGAGGAGACGGGTTGCGATCGGGTGGCGGCTATTTTGAAGGCGGCGCCGCAGCGGCTGCGGCCGATTTTGATGACGACGATTACAACGGTGCTGGGGATGTTTCCGCTGGCGCTGGGGATTGGGGAAGGCTCGGAGTTTTTGCAGCCGCTGGGGGTTGTTGTTTTTTCGGGGCTATCGCTGGCTACGGTGTTGACGCTGTTTGTGATTCCTTGTTTTTATACGCTGTTTCATACGCGCTTTTCGCTATCTTCTGCGCCGCGCTGATTCTGACTTTTGCTCAAGCAATCGAGAACGCTCTCGCCCTAAGTCAGAATCTTTGGCTATGGCATAGTCGGCTACCAAAACCAAGCGTAAAATCAGACGAGAAAAAAGGTAAGACCTTAAAAAGGGACTTGTGGTTATAGCCATATCTCCCTTTTGGGGTGTGAACAGTGGTTTTAGGAATTGTTGATTAATAGGTTGCTGTTTACTGCTTTTAAGGTCTGAGATTTCCGTCTTTTGTAAGGGCAGCGTAGTAGCGTTCAAGACGGTGCATGAGTTGTTGAATGGAGATCCATACGGTCAGCTCTACGATGGCTTTAGGAGAAAGTAGCGGTGAAATGTCAGTGAGAATAGCGCCTGCTATCTTAGAAGGACTATGCGCCATTGCCCGCGTGAGTATTAAGGCCGCTGCTAGTTGCTGTGAACCGCCGGTTACTTCCATTAAGTGGGCGAGCTGTTGCTGGCATTGGTTTTCTTGGGTGGGCACTGGCCAGGTCGCAAGCTGTATAGCTGTTTGAAGCGTTTTTTCTGATAGATCGGGGTTGAATAGTTTGGTCAGTGCGATCGCTTCTTCCTGTAAGTGCTTATTATCCACTACGCTTGCAAAAACGAGTCCGCACAGGGCCTTCACCTCTATGCCGATGACTGTGTTCTTCCTATCGCAATTATCTCGCAGGATAGTCGTCAGCGCCCGAATTACCCGGCTTGGGCCAATCTGCTTAACTAACGGAAAATGGTAGCCAATGGTCCCTTGCAGATAGGTTTGCGATCGCACTCTGTCACCAGGTATCCCTTTTGTCCACTGTCTTTCTAGTAGCAATGCACTAGGTGCCTGGCGCAGTACACGAAGATAAGTTCTGAAGCTATCTTGCTCTATAGATTGAGGAGACACAGATTGCGGAGACACGCTGGAAAGCTGCTCGGCGGTGGCGTGTTTTCCTGGAGACCAGCCTAAGGGTGTTAGCAGACGTGACACATCGCTGATGGCACTGGCTTCTAGCTCCGTACCCAGCGCATCCATAAACTTGTTCAAAAACCCCATCATGGCGACGGCTAGTGCCAGCTGCTCCATTTGTGCTGTAGAAAAATGCTGTTTTAGCGTTGCAATTACATGAATCGGTACGTTAGCTGGAATGCTGGAGAGTCCTTTAGCTAGGTCAATGACCGCTTTTTCTTTTGAGCCTTTTTCTTTTAAACTTTTTTCTTTTGGACTGTGGCTGTTGTCGTCTGTATTAAGGGCCGTAGGCGATAGGCCACGGCGTAGGGCAAACGAGCAGCAGTGAGCGGTGCAGTAGGCGCATTGGGCGGTATCACTGGCAACGTACATTGCAAGCCCTAGTAGCGCTTTGTCTGGCTTACCGCCAAAGAGAGAAAGCGGCAAATTCAAGAAGTTCGGCACTATTAGGTTGTAGGTGCGAAATCCCACGGGCCATATTTCTAAAATAGGATCGCAATTGGGAATAACACCAATCAATTCCTTCACCAGGTTGAGCATAGGTGAATAGTTTTGATGCAGCTCAAAAAAATCGACAGATGCAGGAGAAAGCTGTTGCGCTAAAGTGTTCATTTTGCTTCCTATTGTCTTTTTGGTTGTCTCGTTTTTAGTTGTCTTGTGTTTGTTTAGCAGGTGACGCCGTAACTCAGGCTCAAAAGCATTAATAACTTCAATTACTGTTCTTTCACGTCTTACTGTCCTTTCACGTCATTGATGCTTACCTTGTAATATATAGGACATATGCAGTTTTCATACGTTAATTGTGAAAGACTATAGCCTCCGAAAGTTTCAGTCGGTACTATCGAGCGGACAGACGATTGTCCACGATGTGTATAGCAAAGGAACCGGGCCCGTCGTAATGATTATTCAAGAGTTGCCGGGTATTGGCCCAGAGACTTTGAGACTAGCCGATAAATTTGAAGCCAAAGGTTTTACGGTTGTGTTGCCACACCTGTTTGGGCCCTTAGTAAAAACTGATTTAGCTGGCAATATGATTCGGGTCTTATGTATGCGCAAAGAACCGCAAACAAGACTATTGCACTTCCTGATGTTTTTAGCAGGATGAACCGAGCTGAAAACATCAGGAAAGGATGTCTGGAAAAACGTCATGGGTCAGTCGTGACCTTTGACTGATGAAGGGTGACACTGACAGAAATTACTGTAAAGGCATCCGTCATCACTAATCTAATGAGTAATCAGTTATCCCCATTTTCTGAGCGGGAGTCTGCTTTACCCGCAGAAACAAGCTTTAAGCGCCCGGTGAAACGTCGTCTTGTTCAAGGGGCTGCCGGCGTTCTTTTTGTGAGCACAGTGATAGCCAGCAGCTACTTTGCGTATCGGCGGTTTGTTCTGCTGCCTCGGGCTGAGGAGCAGGCTCAGACACAAACGGCGACTGTGGAAACAACAACTCTGCCCATTACGGTGACGGCTAACGGTACCGTAGAACCCGAGCAGCTAACCAATGTGAGCCCTAAAACATCGGAGCGATTGGAGGCTGTGATGGTGAGTGAGGGCGATGCGGTAGAAGAAGGAGAGATTGTTGCCTATATGGATGATTCTGACTTGCAGGGTGAGTTGATTCAGGCAGAAGGAGAGCTGGCCGCAGCGGAAGCTAACCTGGCAATGCTGGTGGCCGGTAATCGGTCTCAGGAGATTTCTCAGGCGGAGGCTACGCTGGCGAGTGCGGAAGCTAGCCTGAGTCAGGCGGAGGAGGTGCTGCAGCGCTATGAGCAGCTGTATGCGCGAGGTGCTATTTCTGCTGAGGAGACGACAGGGTATAGAACGGCTCGCAATACGGCGCAAGCTGATGTGGACAATGCGCAGCAGGCGCTGGAGCTGAGCAAAGCGGGGAGCCGCGTGGAGGAAATTTCTCAGGCGGAGGCGCAGGTGCTACAGGCTCGCGGCGCTTTGACAACAATTGAAACGCAGATTGAATCGATGGTGATTCGAGCGCCTTTTACTGGCGTGGTGACAGCTCGCTATGCTGACCCAGGAGATTTTGTTTCTCCTTCTACGGCTGCGAGTGAAACCACTTCCTCTTCGTCGTCTTCTATTCTCTCTTTGGCTTTTAACTATCAGGTTGTGGCCGATGTGGCAGAAGCCGATATTGCTCAAATTCAGCCTGGTCAATCAGCTACCATCCGTGCGGATGCTTTCCCTGACGAAACGTTTGAAGGGAGTGTGGCTCAGGTCGCTGAACAGGCTTCTGTGACCTCTAATGTGACTAGCCTTGAGGTGAGGGTGAACCTGTCGGAGGCGGCTCAGGTTGTGCTGAAACCAGAGATGAATGTTGATGTGGAATTCCAGGCGGGTGAGCTAGCTGATGTGCTGGTGGTGCCTACTGTAGCGATTGTGAGAGAAGAGGAAGGAGAGGGCGTTTTGGTGATGGGCCCGGACGATGTTCCCCGGTTTCATCCGGTTGAGACAGGGCTAACGGTTGATGACAATACGGAGGTGGTCTCAGGACTCGAAGGCAATGAACAGATTGTGTTGAGTGCGGCTGAGGGGTTGCCAGAGAATCGGCGGAATATTGGCGAGGGTGGTCCGCCGGGGGGTGGCCCTCCTGGCGGTAGCGGTGGTCCTAGAGGTGGTGGTCCTGGAGGTGGTGGCGGTGGTCGTTAAGATACCTGCGTTTGAGAAGCGGGTACCAATTCAAAAGCAGCCGCCTACTCTGCCGATTGTTGAAATTTTGCTGATGGCGATCGCAGCTCTGTGGAGTAACAAACTGCGTACGGTTTTGACCATGCTGGGTGTGATTATTGGTATTACTGCGGTGATTGCGGTGACCTCGGTAGGGCAAGGGGTACAGGCTGAAACAGAAGCTAACTTGCAGGGGTTAGGGGCCGATATTTTGCGAGTGAGAGCAGGGGCGGCTAGTAGTGGCAACGTTAGTCAGGGGCGCGGGAGTGCAACAACGCTTACCTGGAGCGATGCTCAAGCGATTGCCTCGCAGGTTTCGGTGGCCAGGACGGTTACGGCCTATCTAGAACAGTCTTCTCAAGTGGTGTATGAGCAAAACAATACGGCGGTGACGATTTTGGGCACAGATACTCACTATGCGGATGTGAACAACATTACGCTGCAATCGGGGCGCTATTTTACAGAAGATGAATTGACAGACGCGCGGCCTGTGGCAGTCTTAGGCCCTACGGTAAGAGATGATTTGTTCGGTGAGGATAATAGCCCGATTGGGCATAGCATTCGCATTCAGGGACAGCGCTACACGGTGCTGGGCGTTGCGAATGAAAAGGGGGCGCAGGGACGAGAAAATCCGGATGAACAGGTGTATGTGCCGCTGACGAATATGTCGGCACGGCTGGTGGGTAACAACGCGCTAAGTGGGATTGCGGTGCAGGGAATTTCTGTGGAGGTGACTGAGCAGGCACTGTTAGAGGCCGCGGACTTTCAGATGACAAATTTGCTGCGGGTTCGTCACGATATCTATCCTGAACGGGGAGATGAGGATGATTTTGAGATTGTGAGTGCGGCTGATTTAGTGGAGACTCTGACAAGTACAGTTGGGCTGTTTAGTGTGATGGTAGCGGCGATCGCAGCTATTTCTTTGGTCGTCGGTGGTATTGGTATTGCGAATATTATGCTGGTGTCGGTGGTGGAGCGCACCCGAGAAATTGGTATTCGCAAGGCCGTTGGGGCGACCAATTCTGCTATTTTGAGCCAGTTTATGGCGGAGGCGATCGCCATATCAGCAGCGGGCGGTGTGCTAGGCGTTGCTATGGGAATTGCGATCGCGCGAATCGCTGCAACGCTGTTCGATTTTCCTTTTGTGATCTCTCTTTGGTCGATTGCTTTGGGGGTGGGGCTCTCTTTTGCGATTGGACTGGTGGCTGGGGTGATTCCGGCGCGTAGTGCGGCCAGGCTAGATCCGATTAATGCCTTAAGAAGTGGCTAGAAGAAAGCGGCTAGAAAGAAGTGGTTAGAAAGAAGTAATGAGAAAAAAGTGGTTAGAAAAAAGTAATGAGAAAGAAGTGATTAGAGAGACGTGATTGGGACCGCTGATTATGACAACCATGATTTGGATGGAAAACATTCGCAAGATCTATCGACTGGGGGAAGTTGATGTGCCGGTACTCAAGGGCATTGATCTGACGATTGAAGAAGGCGACTATGTTGCCATTATGGGCGCTTCTGGTTCAGGTAAATCGACCCTGATGAATATTATTGGCTGTTTGGATCGCCCTTCGGCAGGCCACTACGTGCTAGAAGGGCAAAACCTGACCCAGCTAAATAATGATAGCTTTGCCTATATTCGCAATCAGCGAATTGGCTTTGTATTTCAACAGTTTAATCTGTTGTCTCGCTTGACGGCGCTAGGCAATGTCATGCTGCCAATGGTGTATGCGGGGGCCAGCCGCCGACAAAGAATCAATCGGGCTAAAGCCGCTTTGGTGCGGGTAGGGTTGGGCGATCGCATGGAGAATCGGCCTAATCAGCTTTCGGGCGGGCAGCAGCAAAGAGTTGCGATCGCCCGGGCATTGGTCAATCGCCCGGCGCTGGTGCTGGCCGATGAACCCACAGGTGCGCTAGACACTCAAACCTCTGGTGAAGTGATGGCGTTATTAACTGAACTGAACAGCCAGGGGATTACGGTAATTATCGTGACCCATGAGCCTGATGTGGCCGCACAAACGCATCGAATTATTCATGTTCAAGATGGCTTGATTCAGCAAGAGATAGGAGATTTGTGAGTGCTTTTTGAGTGTTTAAGCTACAGAGCTGCTGTAAGTGTTTTTTGACGGCAGTTGTGAACGGTTTAGATTGAGATAGCTCGCCGAAGAGTGCTTCAATTGCCAGCAGTGAGGTCGGGTCAGCGCCGTTAGACTGCGCTTTTTCTGTGAGCATATCTGCGATGGGGTCGTCAATGGGCAAGCTGTTGCCCTGTTCATCTTTACCTTTTAGATAATAGAACCAGGCTGCGACCGTAAAGCTGGCGTACTCAACAGAGCGGCCTGCGGCCAGATTATCTCGCAGGCTGCCGAGGAGAAATTTAGGCAGTTTGTCTGAGCTGTTGAGGCAGAGGCGAGAGAGCTGATCGCGTACTTTTGGATTAGAAAACCGGGCGAGTAAGGTTTGTTTATACTCAGCGATGTCAATGCCGGGTAAGGGTTGAAGGGTGGGGCTGACTTCATCCATCAGGCGCTCTGTTGCCGTTTGGATCAGGTCATTGGCCATGGCCTCAGAGGTGTAGCTGTAGCCTAGCAGAGAGCCTAAATAGCCAACCAACAGATGGCTGGCATTGAGCAGCCGAATCTTCATCATTTCGTAGGGATGAACGTCGTCAGTCATCTGCACACCAACGGTTTCCCAGTTGGGGCGGCCCGCGCAGAATTTGTCTTCAACAACCCACTGGAGAAACGGCTCTGCCACCACAGGCCAGCTGTCTTTTATCCTAAACTGCTGGCTGACCATGTCTATATCAGCGGCGGTCGTGCTTGGGGTAATGCGATCGACCATGCTGTTGGGAAAGGTGACGCGTTCGGTAATCCATTGGGCTAGTGCGGGGTCCTGAAGGTGGGCAAAGGCTGTGAGCATTCTGCGAGCCGTGTTGCCGTTGCCCTGAATGTTGTCGCAAGAGAGAATGGTAAAAGGCGCAATGCCTCGCGCTTTCCGCTGTTTGAGCGCGACAGTGAGAAAGCCATAGACCCCAATTGGGCTATCGGGATTTTGCAGGTCGTGTTGAATCGTTGGGTGGTTTTGGTCGAATTCTCCGGTTCCTTCAATGACGTAGTAGCCGCCTTCTGTAATTGTTAGGGTGACAATTTTGCAATGAGGGTTTGCGAGCTGGTCGATGACGGCTTGCGAGCTGTCTGGGGCGAAGAGGTAGCGGGTAATTGCGCCGATAATTCGAGCTGTGTCCTGTTCTGATGAGCGCTCCACTAGCGTATATAAGCAGTCTTGAGACTGTAGCGCGTCTTTCATTTTTTGGTCGTATTTCAACAGGCCAACGCCGCAAATTCCCCAGTCGCTTTTGGTGGACTGAGTCATTTCTTTTTCGATATAGTTATCGAGATAAAGGGCCTGATGGGCACGATGAAAGCCGCCTACCCCAATGTGAACAATGCCGTTGGTAACGCTGGTTCGATCGTATTTGGGAATTCGAATTTTCTCAGGGGTGTGAGAGAAATGGGCGAGTGAGTCTGCGTTAAGCTTGGTTGCTAATGCAGTGCTAGTAGAGCCGTCTGGACTGTTGTTCATAGGAGAGACTGTCATAAAGCTGCCCATAGAATCGGCAGTGGAATACGCTAAGCTACGACGCTTTGGGAAGGGTGATATCGTTGGCGTCGAACAGGTGGCATAGATTGCCGTCAATGCGCATAGGAATGCGATCGCGTACAGATACCTGCCGATTTCCCTCGGCTTGAACAATCATCGTGTCACCGCCCGCCACCTTGACATAGAGAGACGTGGCATCTCCTAAGTGTTCAATGACTAGGACTTCACCCATGATCGTAGGGTTTTCAGCATCAATGCGGATATGCTCGGGCCGAACGCCGAGGGTAATGCGATCGCCTAGCTGTACGTTTGCTGGGCGCACGGGCACTACTACAGTGCCGCCACCAGGGAGTTTAACGGTTATTCCAGACGCGCCCACACCCGCAATGGCCACGGGTAAAAAGTTCATTTTAGGAGAGCCCCTAAACCCGGCAACAAACTTGTTGCGTGGGTGGTTGTATAGCTCCATAGGCGCACCGATCTGTTCAATAACGCCGCCCTGCAAAACGACAATTTTATCGGCCAGTGTCATTGCCTCGATTTGATCGTGCGTGACGTATATCATCGTGGCCTGCAAACTCTCGTGCAAACTGGCTAGCTCTAGTCGCATCTGTCCTCGAAGGGCTGCGTCCAGGTTAGAGAGTGGTTCGTCAAACAAAAAGACTTTGGGCTTGCGAACCAGGGCCCGACCGATGGCGACGCGCTGCCGCTGACCGCCTGAAAGAGCGCCTGGCTTGCGATCTAGCAGGGGTTCTAGCTGCAGCACGCGGCCGACTTCTTTGGCTCGCTCGTAGCGCTGGGCTTTGGGAACACCGGCTAGTCGCAGGCTGAAGGCCATGTTTTCGGCAACGGTCATGTGGGGATAGAGCGCGTAGGTTTGGAACACCATTGCCAGGCCCCGTTTATCTGGTGGGACGTTGTTCATATGCTGACCGTCGATTAGAAGCTCACCAGAGGTGATATCTTCTAGGCCAGCAATCATCCGCATCAGGGTAGATTTGCCACAGCCGGAGGGGCCGACAAAGACCACAAATTCGCGGTCGTCAATATCGAGGTCGATACCTTTGATGACCTCGGTATCGGTATAGGTTTTACGGATGTTTTTAAGGGTAACGGTAGACATGGCTAAAAGGAGGAGTGACTAGAAGGATGCGCGTATATGAGTTCAGAGGGTGGCTGAGAGCAGGAGAGAAAAGACTATTTCACTGGTTACTTCACTGGTTATTTCATTTGCTTACTTCACTGGCTATTTCACTGCGCCAAAGGTGAGGCCGCGAACCAGCTGCTTCTGGCTGATCCAGCCGAAGATGAGGATGGGTGCGATCGCCATTGTGGATGCTGCTGATAGCTTGGCCCAGAACAGTCCTTGCGGGCTAGAGAAAGAAGCAATAAACGCTGTGAGGGGTGCTGCGTCAAAGGTGGTGAGATTAAGGCTCCAAAAAGCTTCATTCCAGGACAGGATGATCGATAAAAGAGCAGTAGAGGCGATGCCTGGAAGCGCTAACGGCAGCAAGACATGAACGACTTCTTGATAGGTGGTTGCCCCATCCATACGGTCAGCTTCTAGAATCTCTTTGGGGACTTCTTTAAAGAAGCTGTAGATCATCCAAACCACAATTGGCAGATTGATTAAGGTGTAGATAATAATGAGTCCGATGCGAGTATCTAGTAGCCCAGTATCGCGGCCCAAGATATAGATGGGAACCAGTACACCGACCGGGGGCAGCATTTTAGTAGAGAGCATCCACAGCAGGGTGCCTTTGGTGCGTTTGCTGGGGAAGAAGGCCATGGCGTAGGCAGCTGGAACCGCTAGCAACAGGGCGAAAACAGTCGCACCCACAGAGACAATCACGCTGTTCCAGGCGTAGTTGAAGTAAGAAGCTCGCGCTTGAACGTCGATGTAGTTCTCTAGGGTGGGGGTAAAAAATAGCTGAGGTGGGGTGGCGACCGCTGCAACTTCTGTCTTGAAGCTGGTGACGAACATCCAAAGAATCGGAAAAAAGAGAATGAAGGCAACGGCCCAAGCAAGCAGACCGATTAGCCACTGGTTTGATTTGTTGCTAGTAGCCATGTTGAAAGTTCCCAATAAGATTGTTAAACCAAATTACGTGTCTAAGTTTTTGGCCACACTGCGGACCAGGAAAAGGGCCACAATATTGGCCAAAACTACGGCGATTAAGCCACCCGCTGAGGCCCCACCAACGTCGAATTCTAACAGCGCCTTTAAGTAGATGTAGTAGGCTAAGTTGGTGGTTGCCAGCCCTGGGCCACCGCCTGTGGTCACAAAGATTTCGGCAAAGATGGTGAGAAAAAAGATGGTTTCAATCATGGCGACGACGGCGATCGCCCGGCTGAGGTGAGGCAGTACAACAAACCGAAATAGGGCTAATGGCTTAGCGCCATCCATCCGGGCCGCTTCGATTTGATCGGTATCAAGAGACTGAATGGCGGTGAGCAAAATCAGCAGGGCAAAGGGTAGCCACTCCCAGGAGACGATAATGATGATTGAAATTAGTGGAAAGTCTGCAAACCAGTCAACGGCTCCAAGCCCCAGACCACGAGTCATTTGCGCTAGCAGCCCGTTGACCGGGTGCATCAGCATATTTTTCCAAATCAACGCGCTCACCGTTGGCATAACGAAAAACGGTGAAATGGCGAGGACTCTGGCAATGCCTCGTCCTGGGAATTCCTGGTTGAAGAGCACGGCTAAGAGTGTGCCTAAGCCAATGGTGATTACCAAGACAGAAGCTACTAAAACCAGCGTAATGCCGATGGACACCCACAGCGCTGGATCGGTGAGGATGTAGGTGAAGTTTGCTATGCCGGTGAAAGCGCGGTTGTCGGGCAGCAACAGATTGTATCGCTGGAAGGCGAACCAGATGGCCATGGCGAGCGGAACAATCATCCACAGCAGCAGCGCAATCACCGAAGGGGCGACGAGCGCTAGCGCCGGGACCTTTTGCGGCGAGCTGGTGGTTTGGGCCGCAGGCGGGGGCGGATCTTGAGCGGTGGTGACAACAGAAGACGTCATGGTTTGTTTTAAATGATGGGGCGGACTGAGTGGGCGTGCTAATTGAGCGCGCTAAGTAGGCATGCTAATTGGGCGTATTAATTGGACCGATTAACTAACTATTCGATATAGCCGGTGTGGCGCATGAAGCGTTCGGCAACTGCTTGCGATCGCCTCAGGGCCTGTTCAACCGAGTCTTGACCGGCTAAGGCCGCTGCCATTCGCTGGCCTACCTGGGTGCCGATGGCCTGAAATTCTGGAATATCTACGTACTGAACCCCTTTGTAAGGCGTGGGAGAGGCTGCCGGGCTTTCGATGTCAGCCGCTTCTATGGAGGTTAGGACGGTGCTAGCAAAGGGCGCAACGGCCTGGTACTCAGGGTTTTGATAGGTAGAGGTGCGAGTGCCTGGCGGTACCGAAACCCAGCCTGACTGATCGGCTACTAGCTGAATGTATTCTTTGGAGGTTGCCCAGGTGATAAATTTTTGGGCTGCTTCAGGCGATCGCGATGTTTGAGGAATTGCCAGTGCCCAGGTCCACAGCCAGTTGGAGCCGTTGGGATAAGAGGCAACGGGTGCAGGTGCAAAGCCAACTTTTTCAGAGACTTCCGATACCTCAGGATTGGCCAACAAACCGGCAGCCACCGTTGCGTCAATCCACATACCACATTTGCCTGTAGAGAACAGCGCCAGGTTTTCATTAAACCCATTTGAGCTAGCGCCCGGTGGCCCATATTCGTTGAGAATATTAACGTAGTAATTGACTGCATTTTCCCACTCTGGCGTATTTAGCTGAGGCTGCCAATCCATATCGAACCACTGCCCGCCGTTAGTATTTACCAGCGTTGTGAGAAACGCCATATTTTCTCCCCAGCCAGGCTTGCCTCGCAGGCACATACCGTAAACGCCGCTACTGGGGTCATTGACTTGACTGGCCCACTGTTCTACCTGCTCGTAAGTAGGGTTCTCAGGAACTGTAATACCCGCTTCTTCAAACAGATCGCGGCGGTAGTACAGCATGGAACTTTCGCCATAAAATGGCAGCGCGTAAAGCGTCCCGTCTTGAGACAGTCCCTGGCGAATCGGGGTGATGAGGTCGTCAACATCGTACTCGGCAGGCAGCTGGTCGAGTGGCTTAAGCCAGCCACGCTTTGCCCAAATCGGGGCTTCGTAGGCACCGATGGTTAAAACGTCAAACTGTCCGCCCTGGCTGGCGACATCTGTTGTCGTTCTCTGGCGCAAGATATTTTCTTCGAGCACGACCCAGCGCAGGTCAATATCGGGATTATCTGCCTCGAAGTTGCGAGAGAGATCTTGCATGACAACCATGTCACCGTTGTTGACAGTGGCAATGGTGAGCTGTGTTTTTTCTGCTGACTGAGACTGGGGCCCACAGGCATGCAACAGCTGAACGAGCATAGCGCCCACTAAGAATGTTGCAACTCCCCTGGCGAGTCGAAATGATCGCATCGCTTAGCGCCCCTCCGAATATGTGGACAAGATAGATAAACAAAGAACAGGTGAACAAGCGTGAAATGAACTGCCGATGAAACTGATCGATAAACTGGCCGACAAAATTAGCTGATAATGGAATCAACAATGGAATTAAATTTTGAGCTTTTGCTCATTTGTTGAGCATAAGATCTATTTCTGCATGATATAGAGGTCTTTGTCGAAAATGAGAAGGACTGTATGATTCGACACATTTCTTTATTTGATATGTGCTGTTTCAACGGATAGCTGATGGTATTTATGGTGTTTTGCTGTAGTTCTATGCTTAGAGGCTGCGTTTAAGCCCTACGATTGAGTTGAGCAGATGCCTTTTCTGAGAATATATATTCGGGCAAGGTCTCAGCCTTTGCAACGAGTTAGCAACCAGTAAATAAAAAAACAACATGGCACTTTTAGGTGGAATAGAAGCAGGTGGGACCAAGTTTATTTGTGCGGTCGGCACCGACCCCGACAACCTGCAAGCTCAAACGCGGATTGAAACGACAACGCCTGATGAAACGCTCGGCCAAGTGGTTGATTTTTTTCGTAAGCAGCAGAAAATAGAAGTAATAGAGGCTATTGGCATTGGTGCGTTTGGCCCGGTTGGCGTTAATCCTGGCTCTGAGAAATTTGGTTGGTTTTTGAACACGCCTAAGCCGGGTTGGCAACAGGTTGATTTTGCGGGCAGGATGCAGCGTGAGCTGGGCGTTAAAGTGGGATTTGATACAGATGTGAATGCGGCTGCACTGGCCGAGCATCGGTGGGGAAACGCTCAGGGACTGGAAAATTTTGTTTATTTAACAGTCGGTACCGGTATTGGGGGCGGGGGAATGGTTGCTGGCAAGCTAATTCATGGGTTGTTGCATCCTGAGATGGGCCATGTGTTGATCCCGCACGATGCGTCGGCTGATCCGTTTGAGGGGTCGTGTCCTTTCCATAAGGACTGTTTGGAAGGTCTGGCTTCTGGACTTGCAATGGAAAAAAGGTGGGGAAAGAAGGGCATTTTTCTGCCGCCGGAGCATCCGGCCTGGGCGCTAGAAGCGCAGTACCTGGCGATGGGTCTGATGAACTATATTCTGACGCTTTCACCCCAGCGAATTATTATGGGTGGCGGGGTGATGGCGCAAAAGCAGCTGTTCCCTATGGTTCGAGCCCAGGTCAGAGAACGGCTAAACAATTACTTGGATGTTCCTGCTATTATGCGCGATATTGATAGCTACATTGTGCCACCGGGACTGGGTGACAAAGCTGGTTTGGCGGGTGCTTTTGCGCTAGCAGAAGGGTGATAATTTAGATCTGTTGAATAAAGCGTGTTTCGTTGTCTGAGTTTTCTTTATTTGAGCGTGCATAGACAAGTTGAGCGTGCACAGACAGGCCTGTTAGGAGTAGCTTATTTGGGGAGCGGCTTATTTTGAGAAAAAGCGAACCGTTGGGGCGGCGATCGCGCGATACGGCAGGTCGTCACTCACGTGAACGCAAGCTTGATTTGGCTGCTCATGCTGCCTGGCTTTATTACATTGCTGATAACAATCAAGAAGAGATTGCGGCTAAGCTTGGCGTCTCACGGCAAGCGGCTCAGCGATTGGTTGCTCTGGCGGTGAGCGAAAAGCTAATTAAGTTTCGGTTAGATTATCCGCTGGCTCACTGCATTGCGTTGGCAGAAAAGCTGCGCGATAAGTTTGAGCTGTCAACTTGTGAAGTGGTGCCTAGCGGTGAAGATGGTAGCAGCTTGCTCGCCGGACTAGGGAACTGTGGGGCGGTCCATTTAGAAGCGTATTTGACCGCTAAAACGCCCACTGTGATAGCGCTTTCATCGGGGCGAACGCTGCGTGCTGCAGTCGAGCAAATTCCGTCGATGAATCAGCCTCAGCATAAGATTGTTTCTATTGTGGGGAACTTATCTCATGATGGGCGTGCGGGTCGTCACGAAGTGGTGATGCATTTGTGTGAACGCATTGGTGCTGCGGCGTATCCTACACCGACGCCTGTGGTCGCAACCAGTGTTAAAGAAAGAGAGCTACTGCAAACGCAAAAATCGTTTTTAGCCATTGAGGCGCTGACGGCACAGGCTAAGGTGACGTTTGTTGGAATTGGGACGGTTGAATGGAATGCGCCGCTCCATGAAAGCGGCTTTATTAATGACCGAGAGATTACAGAATTGATAGAGCTGGGTGCGGTCGGGGAGATTGCAGGATGGGCGTACGATCAACGCGGTATTTTGTTGACGGCAGGGACTAATTTGAAGGTGGCCGGGGTGCCGCTAGAACAGCCGGTGAGTCGAGAGACAATTGCGATCGCAGGTGGTTTGCACAAGGCCAATGCCATTCGAGCAGCGCTAACAGGAAAGCTAATCAATGGTCTGATTACTGATGAGCTGGTTGCTAAAGAAATCCTTGAAGAAAAGTAATCAGCTGATGAGCTGACACCATCAGATTTAGGCTAAAGTCTGCGGGTGGCTGGTGCGCAAATGTTCACAGATGCATCCGCTGCTATTGGTGACTTTTTTCATGGGCGCATCGTGACTTTCAGTTGATCCTCCTTAAAAACAATTTTTCTACAGTTTATGCATTGAAGCGTTGTTTTCTCTTTTGAGGGTAAAGATGACTTCTGAGAAAGCAGCCGCTGAAATAACTACTGTTTACAGGTCTTTAAAAGACGGGAGACACCTTATGAAACTCATGCTAAACCGCGTTGCTAAAACTCTGTTAGTGGTCACAGTGGCAAGTGCTTCTGCGATTGGTTTGATGGTGAGCACAGCCTCTGTTGCTCAGGCCGATGACGGTGAACGCAAGCGGCCTCTTGTTGTTCATCGCGATGACGATCGTCCGACTATTCGTAGAGAAGAAAATCGCCAGGAAGAAAGTCGTAGAGAAGCTGCTCGTAGAGAAGCTGCCCGTAGAGAGGTTGCTCGTAGAGAACAGTCTCCTCCGCCCGCTCCTAGCGAAGAAACACGTCGACGCCCCCTACATAGGGACGATGATTAAATAGCGCAGAGTCGCTTTGCGGCGCTAAGGAGTGTCCACTAAGACGGCGGGGATGTTTTATATGTTTGAAAGAAAACGTAAACATCCCTGCTACGGTCTATCCCTGTTGATGTCATGAGTCTGGGCAGTTGCCACGGGGGTGAGTTTGTCGACGTACCTCATGTTTAGCGAGATAGGCTAGTTCGTTACTTTCGTCATGGTTAAACATGACTTTTCACTGATTTTCTTTTTTTACAAGTTGCATAATATTCACTTGAAAAGGTGATTTACGACCGAAAGGGGATGAATATGCTGCCTTTCAGAAAATTTTTTACGGTTGGATGCATCGAGATTTTTGCCACCGTTTTTGCCACCGTAAGCGTATTGACGAGCCTATTGATCATGCTACCAACAATGGATGCAACTGCTGCGAGCTTAACCAATACAGCCTCCTCTGAGATAGTTACTGATGAAACTAATGCTGCTAGTCAGCTTCCCAATTGGTTACTCAGATTAGATTTAAACGCGACGCAAGTTCATCAGGTTTTTGAGATTGATGCATTACTAGAACGGCAGCTTGAACTCATTCTAACGGGTCGTCAGTATAGCCAGTGGCAATCTTCTCAAGCGATGCTTTCCAGTGAGAGCTGGACTTTTGAAGATTTGAATATTGATCTTTCTTCTTATCAGCAGGTAGCTGTTGATGCGTCTTTTCAGTCGGCTATGCAAAACCTGCTAAATATTTTGTCTCTTGAACAAAAGCAACAGCTGATGCAGTACCTGTCAGACGAAAATATTATCCCCGAATCAAGTCTTGAAATTTAAGCGGTTTGCATGCATTCTTTTTTGCATTTACCTATCATTTGTTGTTGTCTATGTATGCATTGTCAAATATCTGGATCAAACGTCACGCCTTATTTACTCTGTTCGTCTGGTGGTGCTTGATAGCAGTAGACTTTTCTGCCGATGCGCTTGCTCAGCCTGATAATACCCTGATGGAGCTATTAGACGATGCTGGTAGTCTGCCTGACTCATCGGAGGCAGTGACTGCTATCTCTTTAGAACAAGTTATTCAAATTGCTGAGCAGTCTAATCGTGATATTGAACAGGCGAGGATAGCGGTTCAGCAGGCTCAAGGAGCTGTTGAGGAGCAAACGGCCAGCTACCAGCCAACTGTAGGGGTCTCTGCTGCAGGCGACTATGACTTGCCATTGACCAGCGATTATGACGACGATGCAACGCTCAGTGGTGGCGTTGATGTGAGCTATACCTTACTAGATTTTGGCCGCAGAGAGGCGGCTCTTGACATTTCAAATGCTGAGCTACGAGTTGCTGAGCTAGAACTACAGCAGGTGCAGCAAACGATAAAGCTAGATGTGGCGACGCTGTACTACGACCTGCAAAATGCTATAGAAAATGTTCGAATTAATCAGGCAGCAGTTGCTAATTCTGAACAGAACTTAAGAGACACTGAAATTAGAGAGCAGGCTGGAGCTGGGACTCGCTATGATACGCTGCAAGCGCGAACTCAGCTGGCAGACGATCGGGTGAATTTGCTGAGTGCACAAAACGATCAGGCCATTGCAGAAAAAAGCCTTATTCAGATTTTGGGTATTGGAGAAACTGTGGAGTCTTTGCCAATTGCACCGATTGCCAGACGTTCTGCCTGGCCGCTGGGTCTAGATGAGACATTAGCACAGGCCTATGAAATTCGATCAGAACTAGCGCAGCAGCAGCTGGAGCAATCTATTCAACAAAACACGGCTAGATTAGCCTGGGCTGAACTTTCTCCGGAGGTAAGTGTTTCTGCTGGCTACGACTTTCAGAACAGCTTGATTGATACGCTTGATACGTTTAACAGCTGGCAGGATGGCTTGAATATGAGTTTGGATATGGAGTGGACACTCTACGACGGTGGGGTGGCCAGAGCACAAGCCAGCCAGGCTGAGTCAAGTGAAGCGATCGCACTGAGTGAACTCAACAATCAGCGCGATCAAATTCGGCTAGAAGTGCAAACGGCCTATCTGACGCTTCAGTCAGAAACAGAACAAATTACGGCTGCTGGCCTTGGCGTTAGCTCCGCTGAAGAGGGGTTGCGCTTGGCTCGCTTACGTTTTCAGGCTGGGGTTGGTACACAGCTTGAGGTGTTAGAAGCGCAGAGCGATTTGACCGACGCTGAAAGTAGCCTGGCTCAGGCTATTACTGCTTATAATCAGGCCACTGTAGAACTTGAGCGTTCAGTTAGTGGGCTCTGATACAGCTAGACGTTCCTGAATTCCTTTTTCATTCCTTGCTCATCCGCTTTTGTGCTATGGCTTCTGTCGAGTTGCTTAGGACACTTTCATCGGCTGAAACCGTTACATCACAACAGGTACATCACAACAGGCAACTTAACTCGCAAAGTAAGGATGCATCCTTACTTTGCTATATCTACTACAAGAGAAAAGTTCAGCTGATGAAAACTGATATTTACTTACAATTTATTGAGTACTTACAAGATGAGTTGGTGGTCCCTCAGGCGCCGCTAGAGAAAATCATAAAATTTGTAGAACAAGATTTTCATTTGTTGCCGATAGCACTGTGGCAATACGAATTGCTGACGGTTCATCAGTTAGAGCAGGCCTATGATTGGTTAGCGATCGCATACCAACAACAAGAGACCCGCGAAGCGTCCTAAAAGGCAGTTCATAAAAGGCAGGTCATAAGGGCAGTCCACAGCTGGCTCCACTTAGCTCAACCCATTCTCAAACGCGTAGATAGCGGCCTGCGTACGGTCTCTAAGCTCTAGCCTCATTAAAATATTAGAAACGTGATTTTTTACTGTGCCTTCGCTGACATGCAGTGCGCGGGCAATGCCTTTGTTTGTGCTGCCCTTGGCAATGAGCTTAATGACTTCTCGTTCTCTGGCGGTGAGAGGTGTTTCTACCGGCTGTTGTGTAGTGGCTGTTGTTCCTTTGTTACTTTTTATCGCACCAATTAGCTTGCCTGCAACTTCTGGTGCTAGCTGGTACACGCCTGCGTAAGCCAGCTTTATGGCCTGTACCAAGTCCTTGGATGGAATGTCTTTCATCAGGTAGCCACAGGCTCCTGCTAAAAGCGATTGAACAATGTACTCTTCATCATCAAAAGTGGTGAGCATGATTATTTGGCAAGCGGGCACAGTCTGTTTGATCTTGGCGGTAGCTTCTACGCCGTTCATTTTCGGCATGCGTACATCCATAAGAACGATGTTCGGTTTCAGGTCTTGGGCCTGTGCGATTGCCTCCTTCCCGTTGGCGGCTATCCCCACAACCTCCATCATGCTTTCTAACTCTAATAAAGAGGCAATTCCTTCTCGAATAAGGTACTGATCGTCTACTAGCAAAATGCGAATTTTCATAGGTTTACGCCTTTCTTCATACTGAAATGAGCTTGAGGAAAATGAGCTTGAGGAATATGAATGCTAAGCCTTGTCTCTTCCCAGCGACTGCTAATGTCTAGCGTACCGCCCACTATGCTTAACCGTTCTTGCAGGCCCACTAATCCTTGAGTCGTTTGTTCATTTCCTCTCAAACGCCAGGTCGTGACGTCAAATCCAGAACCGTTGTCTGTTAGCGTTAACGCTGCCTGTTGTTCTTTGAATAATATTTCTATAGTGACTTTACTGGCGTGTGCATGCTTGTGCACATTAGTTAATCCTTCTTGAATTGCCCGGTACAGCGTCATTAACTTTAGCCGGCTGTAGCGTGAGCTATCTCCTACAAGGTTGAGTTTTATCTCTAATTCACTATGTCGCATCCGTCCGATCAACTCATTGAGTGCCTTCTTAAACAAAAATGGTTCACTGTCTTGCCGTAAGCTGCTTACTGATTCGCGCACATCCTTTAAAGCGTCTTGTACGGTACGCTGGGCATGACTCACGGCTTCATAGGCCCGCTCACTATCGCGTTCTTTGTAGGCATTGGCTTTTTCTAGCTGAATGTTGATGGCTGCGAGATGGTGACCCAGGCTGTCATGAATATCTCGTGCCAATCGGTTGCGCTCTTCAGTCGCCGCGAGTTCAGCGACACGGGTGGCGTATTGTTTTAGCTGATTGTGTGATATTTCGAGCGAGGCTAACAGCTCAGTTAGCTTTTGTTGCGATTGAATAGCCTGTGACATCGCCCTGGCCAATAGCAGCGTGAAAAAAAGCATAATCAGCGATCCCATACTTTCATCCAGTAGCCTGCCACCCCGCGAGGGTAGACTGTCAGGGATATGGGTATAAGAAGTGGTATCAGGTGGCAAGGGAGGCGGTGGCGGTAACCCCATTCCTCTAACGTCAGAGAGTCCAATTCCTAAAAGTATCAAAACGCCTAGTACCGCTAGGATATAGCCTGAGCGCTGATTAATCGCTAAGTAGCTGTACAAAAGAACAGGCAGGAAAAGAATTTTAGAATATGAGAGATCTGTAACCAAGCAAGCGCCAATAAACAGAAACAATCTGACTAAAAAAGGAATTAACTGAACTTTAGCTGGTTTTGAAAAACTTGTTTTACCTAGAGCGCATAGATCGATTACAACCAGACCGATGACTGCTGAAATAAATACCAGCATCCGTATAGGCTCCGGTGCTTCTATTAGAGATCTACGGCCGAGACCCGAATATAGCCAGTCCAATATACCTGCCAAAAGCACGGCAGTGTTTACCGCTAAGGCAATCAATCGGTAACGTTGATAGAGAAGATCCACTGCTAAAGCCCTTTTAATAGAACATAAGCTCACTCAAAAGAGAAGCAACTACAGACTAACCGTATCAAAAATAAACGAAGATCTGACGCTGCTTTTGGCAATTAGCAAAGCTATTTATTCAATCTGTGACTTTTGGTGCATGACTTCTGGCATATGACCTTTTGTTAGAAAGGTTTGTTGTTAGAAAGGCTTGGACATTTGGCACATGCTGTCTTCTCAGTCTTTTCTTATGCTTGCGATGCTGAAAATAGCATCTTATAGCTTTTGAAGCGTTGCTTGATGCAAGTAAAAATTTCTTGCAATGGACCTTAAGGAGAAATATTCGAGGAGAAAGTTTGTGAAACGCACGCACCGAGGGATTTGTTCAATATTTGTGCTGATACTATTAGGACTAGCGAGTAGCTGTACTCAAAGCGCTGGCGATTCCACTGGCGAAGATTCAACTGAATCAGCCGTGAATGCGGCTGGTGAAACCGTGAACTTGAGTGACTGCCCGCCTGCTTCCGCACCTAGGCGGCCTCAACAGTGTGAGGGTATAGATGGAACTGCTCCCCCGCGTGATGGTCCGGGTGGCGGCGGCCCGGATAGCGGCGGTTCGGATGGTGCTCCGCCGGACGGTGATGGCCCAAGCGGTGATGGCCCAGGTGGTGATGGTCCCGGGGCCAATCGTCAGAGCGAGGGGTTAGGTGAACCTGTGCCTGAGACTGAGGTTGAAACGTCGGGCGTTCTTTGTGATGCTAGCATCGATGTTTTGAATGAACAATTAGACCTGCAAAGTGAAGCCACGTGGTCTTGTGCTGATGGGAAGCGGCAACTCATTGCCAATGGTGTACCGGATCATCAAACGGGTTTTTCTGCTTCAGAGGGTCGTGGCGACATTTTGACCCATGAGGTCAATGTCACGTTTCCGCTGACACCCGTCGCGCGTACTGGCTCTGGCACGCCTGTTATCAACATCGCCTATGCGCTAAATGGTGTTAAGTTCAATCCGGGTACAGGTGGACGCTGTGAATCTGATATTACGGAGCTGTCTGACTGTGACCTGCGTCCTAATAGCAGCGGACAGTGGAATATGGAAGCGCTGGGCCAGTCAAGTTTTGATTTTGGCGAAGATGCAAATCATGCTCATCTTCAGCGGGGCGGGGTATATCACTATCACGGTTTGCCTGAGGGAATGCGATCGCAACAAAATTTGGCAGGAGAGTCGATGCAGCTGATTGGTTGGGCAGTAGACGGGTTTCCGCTGTATGCGCAAATTGGCTATAGCGATCCTGACTCGGACACCGGTGCTTTACGCGCTATGGAACCGAGCTATCGCTTGAAAGCCACACCAGATTCAGGGCGCCCGAGTACTGATATTGTTCCAATGGGCGGGTTTACCCAGGACTATGAATATGTTGAGGGGCTGGGTGATTTGGATGAATGTAATGGCCGATTTGGCGTGACACCAGAATTTCCGCAGGGTGTCTATCACTACTATGCGACGGACGCTTATCCTTTTGTACAGCGCTGTGTAAAGGGCACACCCGACTCGTCAGAGCGTCGGCCAAGTCCGCCGCCGGATGGTGAGGGTCCGTCTCCAGAAAGCGGGCTTGATTAACGTCTTTTGAGATGCTAACTCACTATTAACTCACTATAAATACGAGGTGCTGTCTTTGATTTGACTCTCACGCAGCTGTAGAAGCTCCCAAAAATCACTTTCATCTTGGTCTTCATCATCTTCTATTGGCAGGTAGTGGAACATTGCTCGGCGAGTGGATACAACGGCTATCCAAAAGCCAATAAATTCTGGTATTGAGAGTGCAATGATTGTTATGGCGTTGACCTGTGCTACCTGCTGATTGAAGGCGACCGTGCCAAAGCTAGCTTCTACAATTTTTAGATTTAGAAAGAAGTTTGCGAGACCTGACAGGATGCTAACAATAAGAACAAGTTTTGTTCCTTGTAGCAGTGCCCGACGGACTCGGGATTCTTTTAGCAGCCGCTTTAGAGACCTTTCTTGCTTTAGCGAGCTTGGATTGAATCCTTGAACGATGAAGTAGTACATGATGGGTCTGCGAAGCAGCATAGACCCTCCAAAGATGAGCGTTGCAAAGATGAAGCCAGCGCTATCTTTGATGGCATACAGCAGTCCGTCAACAAACCAAAAAGATAGCAGGCCACGGCCAATGGCAAAGGTACCAACGTAGCTGCTGATAAAATTAAATCGTCTGGTAATGAGGAATAAATCAATCAAGACCCAGGCGACAGATACCATTGCAGCGGCGATGTAGGTCATCACGGTGCCTAGCTGTTCGTTTAAGTTGTTCAAGATAAGAACAGGAATAACGGCACCTATAACGATGTCAAGAACTAATTTTAGGGTTCGATTCATTTCTGAGTTGTTTTCATCTCCTTTCTCTCTATTGCTGTTTCGAGTATGTAGAAGCCGCTGTGGAGTTTAAGACGCTGTGCGATCGCTGTATACGGACGGAATATCCCATGCCTCAGCAATCAACCCGTTGACAATGCGCCAGATGACGACGGCGTCTAGCTCTATTGTGTTGCCATTTAGCGTCATGCGATCTTTAACGTGGGCGATTGCTAACTCATCTCCTATAGGAATAAGGCTGATGGGTTCTACTTGAAACGTATTACCGGTTTGAAGCTGTAGCTTTTCAAAGAATGTTTTGAGTCCTTCTACGCCAACGTAGTCTCCATGCATTTCTGCTAGCTTGGGATTGAAGAAGTGCCAAACAAAATCATCAGAAAAAAGATGAGAGGATGCTGCCAGGTTAGCAGGATCTAGTTGCTGAATAAGAGACACACTGGGATGAATTGTTGCAGTCATCGTTGTTTCCTTATGTATGAAATTCGGCTGTAAGCAGGTTTTGATCAAACACTTGTATTCTGTTTTTTCTCTTATTTGAATGCAATGACGATTGTCATGCTTCATCGTGACTTGCTTAATTTTGATTCTATTTTTGATTCTACAAGCTCTGGTGGTTGCTGTTTGATTGATGCTTATGCTTTGGCTAGTAGCGGCATAATAAGCGGCATGAGAAAGCTTTTTATAAAGAGATTAGGCTATCGAGAAATTAGAGTATGGTAAATGAATGAACGGCATCAAGTTTTGTAAGGAGTGTATGTCGCGCTAGCTGTAGCGTGCTAGTTCCTGCTGCATATTGGTCGCTTGTAAGACCTGTTCCTTTGGAGAAGAGGAGGACACGCGGGCTAGTTGGCTAGTTGGCTAATGAGTGCCTTTATAAATCCAAATGAGAACGATAGGGACATTCTCACAACAGAATCGTTTTTTTACAGTAGCCTTGGGATATAGCTACTTTTTGTGCCTGGTGGAGACTTGGCCATGTTTAAGAAAATTCTCGTTGGGATTGATGACGGGGAAACTTGTCAGATCATTTTTAACAAAGCGATCGCACTTGCGCAGCCTATAGGCGCGGAACTTAGCCTGCTAAGCGTGCTGGTGCCCGCAGATAGAACCAGCCCGGCTATTCCGACAACGGCTGGGGGCATTTATACCTCTTCTGGTTTGGATGACAGCGTTTGGAGCGTTTATCAAGAGCGCTATGAGGCATATGAAGCAAGCGATTTAGATAGACTAAGAGACTTTGCTGACCGAGCGAATGCAGTCGGTGTGAAGACCGAGTTTGCGCAGATGGCCGGAAGTCCTGGATGGGCAATTTGTGAGCGCGCAAAGCTTTGCGGTGCTGATTTGGTGATGGTGGGTAGCCACGGCCGTATGGGGTTGAGTGAAATGCTACTGGGAAGTGTGAGTAACTATGTGATGCATCATGCGGCCTGTTCTGTGCTGGTTGTTCATGAGCCTGTTTGACGGTAGGGCTCTTGTCATCGCAAAAACGTAAGAAAGCGATGAGAATTTTCTCATACTAATGTCCTTGTTAATATTCTTGTCTGAATATTTTTATCCGCGCAGAGCTTGCTATCCCTTCGTATCAAAAGCTCAAAAGGTTTTGTCTATTGTGAGATTTGTTCGTCATGGCTCTGTCAGCATCTGAAACGCTCTATCACAAACTCTCTATTGCTGATGCTGTCAGACAGTTCGATAGCAATTTAGATAAGGGGCTGAGTGCAGAAGACGTGGCCCATCGCTATAGAATATTTGGCTGGAATGAGCTGCCTGTTCAGTCGGGGCGGCCTGCGTGGCTGCGATTCCTGTTTCAATTTCATGAGCCTTTGCTCTATATTTTGTTGATTGCCGGGGCGGTTAAGGCTGCGTTGGGGTCTTGGACAAATGCTGGTGTTATTTGGGGCGTGACGGTGATTAACGCCGTGATTGGCTATGTGCAAGAGTCTAAGGCAGAAGGGGCGATCGCATCACTCGCTCAAGCTGTTACGACTGAAGCTACGGTCATTAGAGATGGCCAATCGCTACAGGTGCCTTCTAAAGACCTGGTGCCTGGCGATGTTGTGCTACTGACATCGGGTGACAAGGTGCCCGCAGATTTGAGATTAATTAAGGCCCGAAATCTGCAGATTGATGAGTCAGCACTGACGGGTGAATCGATGCCGGTTGATAAAGTGGTGTCTGCTTTGCCGGAGGAGACTGTTTTGGCTGAGCGTAGCAATATGGCCTACGCCAGTAGCTTTGTTACCTTTGGTCAAGGTCAAGGGCTGGTGATGGCAACAGCCAGCTCAACAGAAGTTGGGAAAATCTCTCAGTCTATGCAGCGACGGGTGAATTTGACGACGCCGTTAACGCGAAAGTTTGCCAAGTTTAGCCGCCTCTTGCTCTATTGTGTTTTGACGCTGGCAACGCTGACATTTGCGATTGGGCTTGGCCAAGGCGAGTCTTGGAGCGATATGTTTGAGGCGGCGGTTGCCCTAGCCGTGAGTGCTATTCCTGAGGGGTTACCAGCAGTGGTAACTATCACCCTGGCAATTGGGGTAAATCGTATGGCTAAGCGCAATACGATTATTCGCAAGCTGCCAGCAGTGGAGGCTTTGGGCAGCGCTACTGTTGTTTGCTCGGATAAGACTGGCACGCTGACAGAAAATCAGATGACGGTGCAGGCCGTGTTTGCGGGCGGACAGCAGTATCGGCTGACGGGCAGCGGCTATGGACCGGAAGGAGAGATTTTTGCGGTGGGTGCTGATGATAGTCAAGAGATGCTTTTAGAAGATGGTTTGCCTGCCGCGCTAGACGCTTGCTTAGTGGCAGGGATACTGTGCAATGACGCGCAGCTAAAGCAGCATGGCGAGCTTTGGTCAGTAGTTGGAGATCCGACTGAGGGGGCTCTGTTGGCTTCGGCAGCAAAAGCAGGATTTTCTCAGGCAAGGCTGGCAGTGTCTACGCCCAGAATAGATTCTATTCCGTTTGAGTCTCAGTATCAGTACATGGCCAGTCTGCACGAGGCGGTGCCAAAGACAATTTACGTGAAGGGCTCGGTAGAAGCGATTTTGAAGCGTTGTTCTGATCAGTTAGACCAGCGCGGAAAAGTGGTGCCAGTAGACGCCCTGCAGGTTGAGCAGGCAGTGGCGCAGATGACCGGAAAGGCGCTGCGGGTGCTGGCATTTGCTCAAAAAACGGTGTCCGATCATCAGCATGCGATTGACCATGAGGATATTGAAACGGGGCTAGTTTTCTTGGGATTGCAGGGAATGATTGACCCGCCGCGTCCGGAGGCGATCGCAGCGGTAGAAACCTGTCAGGGCGCGGGCATTCAGGTGAAGATGATTACCGGAGACCATATCGCGACGGCGCGAGCGATCGCCAACCGGATGGGTTTGAAGAAAGCGCCTCAGGTGGTGGCGTTTGAAGGTCGGCAGCTCAGCCAGATGAACGATAGTGATTTGGCCCAGACGGTAGAGGCCGGAGATGTGTTTGCTAGGGTAGCCCCTGACCAAAAGCTGCGCCTGGTGGAAGCGCTACAGTCTAGAGGAGAGATTGTGGCGATGACGGGCGATGGTGTCAACGATGCACCTGCTTTAAAACAGGCTGATATTGGGATTGCGATGGGGCAAGGGGGCACTGAGGTGGCGCGTGAGGCAGCGGATATGCTGCTAACAGACGACAACTTTGCTTCGATTGAGTCGGCGGTAGAAGAGGGGCGAACCGTTTATCAGAACTTGAGAAAAGCGATCGCTTTTTTGCTGCCGGTGAACGGCGGTGAGTCGATGACTATTTTAATCAGCGCTCTGCTGGCGAGAGATTTGCCCATTCTCTCTTTACAGGTGCTGTGGCTCAATATGATCAATTCTTTGACGATGACGGTGCCGCTGGCGTTTGAGCCCAAGTCTGATGGGCTGATGCAGCGATCGCCTAGAAATCCGAGAGAGCCATTGATTACTAAGATGCTGCTGCGCCGGATTTTGACGGTCTCGCTGTTTAACTGGATTTTGATTTTTGGGATGTTTGAGTGGGCCAAGGCGACGACAGGCAGTTTAGACATTGCGCGGACGATGGCGATTCAGGCGCTGGTGGCGGCGCGAATTGTTTATCTTCTGAGCATTAGTCAGCTGGGCGTTAGCTTGGTCAATGTGGTGACACGAAAAACACGGGCGGTGACGAATGCACCGATTTTGCTGTTGGGTATTGTAGGTGCGATCGCTTTGCAAATACTGTTTAGCCAGTGGGGCGTGATGAATATATTGTTTGAAACCGCGCCGCTGAGCTGGCAGCAGTGGCTGGTGTGTCTGCTGCCGATGATACCGATGATACCGGTCGCTATTTTCAGCAATTGGATAGATCCGCAATAGATGGGGATGGGCGGGCAAGACATTTTTTAGATGAAGACGCTGAAGCTGCTGGGCGGCGTAATAGAGCTTAATGCGCCATCGCTAGATTTGCTTTTATTATTGAAAACAACCCCCTTTGTAGGACATTGTCTTATGTCGGTAGAATCTGTTGGCAATCCACCTGCTGAAGCTGACCAATTAAAATCTGAGATTGAGGAAAAGCTGTCTGATATTATTGACAGCTTCAATCAGGTTTTAAGAGAACAGTTCGGATTTGAAAGCATTAGAGTGGGTGGTTTTAGCGTTGTCCCCGTAGAATCGGTGGCCAGCAATATTTCTTGTGATGAGGAAGGCTGCTCTGTCGTAGAGGACGCGTCGTAAGCTTGCCGCTGGCACTTTTTAAGTCTATTAATTTCTGGTCTAGCCATCTAAAAAGAGCGCTACTCAGAAGAGCATTCAACCGCGTTGATAATTTCTTGTAGCAAGGCTTTAACGAGGTCGTTTTTATCGGCTTCTGCAACAAAATCTTCTGCCAGATAAATTACATTCTCATCGGTTGCATACAGACTCCTGACTCCCTCTAAAGCCGCGCGCGAACTTGTTTTTATGCCTGGTAAGGCTGAAAAGTCTCCATCTTCAAACCTGGTGATTAGCCACTGCAACTTTTTCACATTGATGCTGCTGCCAAAAGCAGTTATCAGAGTGCTCGGTCTTACCTCTTGTGCTAGCGCGTAAATTTGTATTAGGTACTTTGCTCTAAAAAAAGCATCGTCTAGCTTGAATGAAAGCTCGCGGCTTCGAAAACTATCAGACATTGAATAATCTTTTGTGTGTAATCACCCTGTCTGACTAGCGTTGACATGGGAGATAAAAAATATAGAAAAAAGGCTAAATGACATATAGAAAAAAGTTAATATAAAGCACAAAATTGTTGATTCAACGATAGAGACGATCCAGCTTAAGCAGCGTTTTTAGCAGTATATTTGCACCTTGAGTGCATTGAGCTGGCGAAGTATATTCGTCTCCTGAATGACTAATTCCCTCCTTGCTAGGAACAAAAATCATACCCATATCGGTAAACCGACCGATTTCTTGAGCATCGTGACTTGCCCGACTGGGCAAATGGGTGTACGTAAGGCCAGCCTCTTCGCAGCTTTCAACAATCAGCGCCTGTATGGCTGTCGAGGCTGGGGTCGGTTCTACTTCTAATTCTGGCCGAATGCGAATGCGCGTGCGACTTGCCACGGCTACCGTTTCAATCTTGCGGCGCAGTTGTTCAATCATATGAGCAATCACATCTGGCGAAAGATCGCGGATATCTAAGCTAAGTTCTACCTTGCCAGGTACGGTGTTGATAGAGTTGGGCCAAATTTTGAGCGTGCCGACGGTAGCGACTGGCTCGCCTGGAAAGTGTTTAGCCATGTCTTCTATGGCCAGAATTAAGTGAGAGGCCGTTGTCAGCGCGTCTCTGCGCATGTTCATTGGCGTGGTTCCGGCGTGATTTGTGCGGCCTTCGATCGTGATTCGATGCCGCTGCTGGCCAACAATGCCTTCTACTACGCCAATGTCTCGCTCAATCGCCTCCAAAATGCCCCCTTGCTCTACGTGGAGTTCTACGAAGCAGACAATATCGTCTTGTGAGCGACGCGCAGAGGCTAAATCTTTCCAGTTGCCACCTGCTCTTTCTAAGCAAGTCTGAATGTGTTCGTTGTCTACTGTGTCGTAGCGAGCGGGATCTTTAGGGGCAGTTCCAGCCATTGCCTTGGCACCTACCATGCTACGCTCTTCATCGGCAAAGGCAATGACTTCAAAGGGATGATGCAGCTGTAGTTCGTTTTCTTGTAGGACTCGAACAATTTCTAGTCCCGCAATGACACCCAGAGAACCATCAAAGCGGCCTCCAGAAAAGACGGTGTCAATATGTGAGCCGGTAGCTAGTGCGGGTGCTTCACGCTCAATGCCTGGGTAGCGACCGATAACATTTCCCCCGGCATCGATTCGAACATTCATTCCGGCTGCTTCCATCCATTCGGTGAGCTGCGATCGCGCTTTCAAATCCTCAGGTGAAAAAGCCATGCGCTTAATTGTGTTGTCTGGCTGCTTACCAATTTGAGCGAGATCTTCTAGCGCCTGATTTAGGCGATCGCCATTGACTGCTAGTGCAAGAGGTTTAGTCATAGTCGGTAGCGATGTCGGTAGCGATCAAACGAAAGTAGCTGTTCATAAGGTGGCTAAAAGTGTGCAATAATGAGCTGTCAGAAAAGCGCAATCCCTTGCAGGGAAGCCCCGGTTCTAAGGCCTTGGAGTGCTTGAACGACGCGCGCCTTGCTGGCGATTAAATGATCGCGCACAGCGACGGCTGCCGCCTGGGAATCACGTTGCATAATTGCCTCTATGATGCGCTCGTGTTCGGCCCAAATTTCTAAAACATCAGGCTGCTGATAGGTTGTTGTTAGCCTGAGCAATGCCATTTTGCTAAATACTTGCTCTAGCAGATCTACTAGCTGCGGATTGCCGGAGCTTTCGGCTAGCAACCTGTGAAAGCTCTGGTCAATGCGCAGTCGATTTTCTAATTCATCTGATTGCTCAGGGCTGATTGATAGCCCTGAAGAATTGTTACCTATTGTTTCTGTCACAATAGAATCAGCTAAATTAGCCTGTGCCAGGCAGTCTTGTAAATCTTCTAGTTGCGCAGGCGTTGCATTTTCACAGGCGCCCATTGCTGCTATCTGCTCTAGGCCTAGCCTGCAATCGTAGAGATGAATGGCATCAGCAATGGTGACTACGGTCACCCGAAGCCCACCTCTTCGGTCTGATTCAACTAATCCTTCCTGCTGTAGCTGACGAATAGCCTCTCTAATGGGCGTTCGGCTGACGCCGAATTTATCCGCTAGCGGTTGCTCTACGAGACATTTTCCAGAAGCTAGCTTACCGGAGAGGATCTCTTGACGAAGTGCCAGATACGTTTTGCTAAAAAGCTTGCCCATGAGTGTTTGTTCTGGAACGCAGTTTATAGCCTTACAGCATTAATACCACTGTATACCCGTTGTATACAAACTTTCTTTATTTAACGCATGGTGTGGCTGCTTTACATATGTCATCAATCTTTCACTTTTATCATTTTTTCTGATATTTCTGGTGTGCGATCGCTGCTAAATATGAACTGCTAAATATAGGCGGATGACCCTTGAATTTTGGTGATGGATAAAGCTGCCTGTAATCGCTGTTAGACTTCTGTTGTTGTTACGTGCGCTATAAGAAATGATTTCAGCAGATAAAGCCTCTTAAAAACAATGCCGTAGTTAGCTTGCTCTGCGCTTATACTATGTCTACAACGCTGGGTCTATAAGAAAAGCCCAGGGATAAAGAAGTGCCACGACCATCCCTGGGCAAAAATGTGATATGCGTTTTTTTAGATACACGCTAAGCACTGACTCCCGTTCGTGCTGTTTCGTATCAAGATGTCCCTATCTAATTTCTTACACGTTTTATAGCTGTAGGTTAAGAGCCTACTAAGGTGCTGTTAAAGTTGTTAATTGTCTATAGCGCTGGGCGCGATCGCGATAAAGACCGTATTGCCTGTGAGTTTTAGAGACTCAATCGCTATCTTAAAAAAATTGATAGTCTCTTATTGCTTTGTTAACGCAGCATCTGCTATTTCTTAAAGTTGGATTGGAACATTTGATGGGGCAGGCCTAGAAACGGTCTGTATTTGTTTTTTTGCATCCCCATCGGAATTGTTATGTCCAACAATCATGTTATTTTCATCCATCCAGACGGCACTAGCCCCGCTCATTTCGGCATGGCCCGCTTTGTCAAAGAAGGCCCCGATGGTCGCTTGAACTGGGACAAGTTAGATGAAGCAGCTGTTTATCTTGGTCACATGGAAGATCAGCTAACCGGCACTTCTAACGGGGGCGCGGTTACCCACGCGACGGGTGTTAAGGTCTACGCTGAATCCTATGGGTTTGAAGCTGTTCGCGATGAGAATGGTGAGCTGGTGGTCGATGAAGCCACTGGCCGAGTGGCAGAAGAATCGCTGATTGCGCTCTCGGGCAGCGACCAGACGATTATGCAGGAGGCTGTTGCTGCCGGTAAGGCGACAGCATTAATTAATTCTGGTGTCATTGCAGAGCCGGGCACAGGCGCTTTTGCCGCAGAAGTGGGTCAAGCAGATGTCTCAGAAGATGCAGAAGGCTTTGCGGCTTTCCCCCGAGCTCAGTTTGCTGATATTACTCGTCAGGTGGTCGAATCTGGCATTGATGTAATTATGGGTGGTGGCTTAGTCAACTATTTACCGGTAGGTACTGAGCCGCCAGCAGACGCGGTTTATGCTACTTTGGCTGAGCAGCTAGACGCGATTTCAACAGAGGCCAACATTCGCCCGCAGACTAACTTAATTGAGTTGGCTGAAAGCCTGGGCTACACAGTGGTGTATACCAAAGAGCAGATGGAAGCGGTTGCCGATGACCCAAACGTGACGCAGGTGCTGGGCATTTTTGCCAATGAAGATACGTTTAACGATACGATTCGAACGGCAGAAGAGAGTCTTTCTGGCTTTGATGAAAATTTGGTGAATACTGATACGCCACCCTATGTGCCTTCTGCGCCAACAGTGGGTGAAATGCTTGCGGCCAGTCAAACTATTTTGGAGCGCAGCCCTAAATTTGCTGAAGGCTCTTTTGTGGTGCTAGAAGAAGAAGGTACCGACAACTTTGGTAACATCAATAGCGCTTCTGGCATGTTAGAGGGGCTGCTGCGAACCGATGAGGCCGTCGGTGTGGCGCTAGATTTTTATGAGCGTAATCCTAATACGCTGATTATCACGGCGGCTGATAGTGATGCAGGCGGTTTGCAAACGGATGATACCGATGAGGTCGCTGAGACTTTTTCGACTAATCCAACAGGTATAGATGTCTCTGGTTTTGAGACGTTTGATAATCCGGGTGATGGGCAGCGGGGGGTTGGTACTGAAGCGTTTGTTGCTCAGCCTTCAGAGAGCGGTAATACGTACAACTTCGATGTAGCTTGG
>ERZ1740058.112-NODE-112-length-69189-cov-6.772644_pt1 | contig 69189 bp, 59 predicted proteins | sample MGYA00581745_ERZ1740058 | MGnify/ENA primary metagenome ERZ1740058 (study PRJEB43018, sample SAMN04849742) | marine metagenome | isolation source: floating plastic debris | place: Pacific Ocean | collected 2008-08-30 | study: EMG produced TPA metagenomics assembly...
AAAGATGGCCAGTCGTTGCCCATCATCACTGAAGCCGCCGAACTCTCCATCAAAGCTGGCAATCTCATTGCCAAAGCGATCGTAGAGTCTAGTGCTGTTCTTAGCATAACTGCCGTCATCAGAGGCAGAATAAATGGCGAATTGTTGCCCATCATTATTGACATGGATGCGAGATGCTTGTATTTGCGATAGAAGGTTCCTGTCATTTAGCGCATACACTTGAACAGAACTGTTCCCAGAAGTGGTGAAGAGCTGTTGATCATCATCGCCGAACCCAGTGAACTGGCCGTTAAAGACAGCCATCTCATTATTAAAACGATCGTATACCCGAGTAAGGTCGTCAGTAACATGCTCAACCCGGCGCTGGCCATGTTGGCTACCTCCACTGGTAGTAGCACCGCCCCCCGTCAAATAAGGATTGCCTAGGAGATCCCAACTTCTACCTGGGGGAGCAAAAGGCGAGGAAGCGATGTAGTCTAGCTGACCACGGTCATCAGGAGTTGCGACTGTTTCTAAAACACTTTGTGAAGCTATTCTAAGTGCCTGTATCGGACTAGCTGTTGGCTGTTCATAGGCATCGGGTGTTGGGTCTATTCTCGCAGTACGCTCTACGAGGGTCCGTAATGCCTCCCCCAACTCAAGCGCTTCCAACAGCGTATCCATTTCTCTAAATTGAGCCGGAGTTCGCCCCAACAGAGCAACGCCCGCTCGTTCAAGCTGAATTCCTTCTTGAATAATTGCTTGCCTTTCTCTCGCTTTTGACTCTTCTGCCTGAGCTTGTTCTGCTTCTGCTTGAGCCTGCGCTGTTAACTGCTCTGCGGCATCGGCCTTTTGCTGTGCGTTCATTTGCTCTTGCTGAGCCGCTTGCATGGCCGTCTGTGCAGCGATCGCCTGTTCCTGAGCTTGCTGTGCCTGCACTGAAGCCTGTTTTACTTCTTCGTCAGCCTCAGCAATTTTCTCAGCCGATCTCTGCTGAATCTCTTCACTCTCTATTTTTGCCTCATGTAGTCCAGCTTCAGCCTCTTTTCTCTTGGTTTCTGCAGTCTTCGCCTTTTCTTCAGCTTGTCGCATCTCGCGTTGAGCATTTTCTAGTTTCTGCTCTGCTTCTGATTGCCGCGTAGTTGCCGACGCATTAATCTGTATCGCCATCCCACCAGAAATCGCTGCCAAAGCAATCGTCCCGGTCAAAACTAACAAACCAACTCGCATTCGCCGATTTGCACGGTCTATCTTAGCTGTCGCTTCCTGGTTGGCTTCTTCCAACGTTTGATTCGCTAGCGCCAACGTTTGCTTTGCAGCCTCTGCCTCTGCCGTTGCCAAATCCTGACTCGCCGCCAAAAAGGCATAATCTGCTGGCGGTAGCACTTTGTCTTCCGACCACTGCTTTGCATTACTCAGTGCCTGTCCTTGCAACAGCTGAGATTTGTCTTTTCTATCAGAGAGCAACCAAGCCGTAATCGTATCCGCATACGGCCGTAAATTTGCTAGTTCCTGCGCTGCCCAGTCAGAAGTGAAAATTGCTGCATAAATTCGGTTATAAACCTGTAGCTGGCCCTGCTGCTCTACCACCACTCCCGATAACCGTAGCTCAATATAATCCCGACTCGGATCTGTTGTTGCCCCACTGGTTCGCAAACCGTTCTGTGTCAAAATCTGTTGATACAGCCCTAGCCGTCTAGCTGCTCGCTGCTCATCTTTTAGCAGCCGATCACGAATCGTCCGCAAATGTTCTGGTTCATCGTTCGACTGCCAGCTATCGATGACATACGCTTGTACCAGCTTGTCAACCCACGCTGTCGCAGTAGATAACGAATCCTGTATGTCTGTTGTCTGCTGCAATTGTTTTTCTACCAGGCGACAAATCTTCTGAGTCAGAAAGGGCTGTCCACCCGTCCAGTTCAAAATAGCGTCTAGGGTTTCTGTAGCGTTAGCCACGCCTAGGCCAGCTGCCAAGGGCTGAGCTTCGTGCGCCGTAAAACCTGTTAGTGAAATGGCGCGCCCCACATTAAAGGGCGTACTTTGCGCATCTGCAATTAAATCTGATGGTGTGGCCACCCCCAACAGAGTAAATGTCAGCCGCCGATATACCGGATTATCTGCCCGCTTGTTGTAACACTCCCGGATAGCTGCAAAAAACCCATTGACCTTGAATGGCAGACTTAAGACTCGATCAATCTCATCGATGAAAATTACCAGCTCCCCGGAGACCTGCTGTAATAGCACCGCCTCCAAAAACTTACTAAATCGGTTCACCAACGACAGATGCGTATTAACGGCCCACCAGGCCATCGGGTCAAAGTTAAGCTCTAAATCCTGAGTAATACTGTCGATCACCCCTGCATAAAACTGTTCCGGCGTAATTTCCTCATCAATAATGTCTGTCATCTGCACCGAAACACAGACCACGCCCTCGGCCTGCAAGCGCGCCATTGTCTGTACACGCAAACTGGACTTTCCCATTTGCCGGCAGTTCAGTACATAGCAAAACTCACCAGCTTTCAGCCCGTTATACAGATCGCTATCTGCCTGCCGTGTCACATAGGTCGGTGCATCCAGCTGTAAACTACCGCCAATCTGATAAGGAGAAGAATACGATGCCATGAGTTGCAACCCAGCCTATAGCCGCTCCCGAAAATACTGCCGATATAAATCACACAGCGGCTCTGCCGCATTTCCCCGGCGTCGAACTAATCCCATACTGTCTAGCTGAAACGCCTCGTCTGTGCCAATCGCCACGGGTACAGCGCTATTGATCATCTCTTGTACTGCCTTTACTAGCCTGTCATCTCCGTTCAAATTAGCCAGATGTCGCCGTAAGTGATCCTCATAGGGGCCTTCTTCTGTTGGCGCAACCTTCAGCAAACGCGCTATGTTCAATCGCCCTCTCGCCAGCTCATACAGTGCTACCCGTACCAGATAAGGATGTCCTCCTACCATATCTATCAGCGCCATCACATCTTTATCTGCGATCGCCAGTCCATGACGCTGCGTCAAATCCATTACCTGCTGCGCCGAAAACTCTGGTAGCTCCACTGGCATCCCCACATTAAACGGCGATTGATGCATATCTAGCGGAATATATACCTCACGCGAATGCACAATCACCAGCCGCAAGTTCTGCCAGGTTAACTGGTTCTTTCCCCGTTCATGCCAGGTACGCAGCAAGGCAAAAAAGTCCTGAGCAATTTTCAAATGCTGAAAGACCAGATCAACTTCATCTAACCCCAGCACCAGCGGCTTTTTAATTTGTGGCAGCACATACTTCTGAAAAAAGTTTGTACACTTACGCTTATTTCCCAAGGCGCTAGACTGCCAAATCTGATCGATGGGAATTTCCAGCGTCAGTTCCTCGGCAATAATGGCGCAAAACCAGCGCAAAAAAGGCTCAAGATCTTCGAAAACCTCACCGTCTGCCTCTTGAAAGTAAATAGGTACGCTGCAATAACCTTGCTGAGTGCTATGTGCCAGAATGCGAGACATCAAAGAAGATTTCCCCATCTGTCGAGCCGCTTTTATCCGAATCAGCGCCCCGGGTTTCTCAATCTCAGCAATGCAATCGGCTTCTATCGGTGGCCTGTTGACATAGAAGGGCGATCGCAATGGCACTTGTCCCTCCGGATTCTCCAAGCTCACACCTGTCGCCACCTGATCATTTCCTGATGAGGGAATCTCTTCAGACACAGGCGGCGTAAGGAAAATATCTCTAGACTCAGATATAAGAGGCTCGTTCGTGTTTGCTTTCACAGAGGTTGCATCGTCACTTATGGCAGCCTCTACGGCAGCCTCGCCTCTTGCCATCAAAACCGGCGTTAGGCTCTGCACCACATCTTCAAAATCGATTGCACTACAGCCAAATTTGTAGGCAATGTCGTAAGGCCTACCTGCGCCCAGCGCATCATAAAAGCCCACTGAAAACTTAATCGCGGCCCGGTCGCCCACCGCTCGGGTCATCCCAATGACATAGTCCACATGCTGGTGAATCGCCTTCGCCTGCGCTTCCGAATAGCAGGCATTGAGCAACACGCACTCAATTTCGTCTGCAAATAGCTCAAACAAATTCGCCAGCGCCGCACCGCTTGCCAATTTGGCCTGGCCCTCGCCAGCATGCAGCATCAGCCCATCTGCGCCCGCCCCATGCCCAGAAAAGTGAACTATTTGCGGCGATATATCCAGCAGCGAGCGCCGCAGCTCTTCAGCACCTACCGCCCACCGGGTAATAATCTCAAACCGGTCACGCCCCGAAGAGCGCTCCAAACCCTGCCGAATTTCCTTTGCTTCCTCATCTAGACTCAACCGGTCTGTACACTGGGGGTTCGCTGCCACAAACAAAATTCTCTTAATTGAGCCTGCCATTAGTTGTCAGCATTTTTCAGGATAATACCTAGAAAAATACACAAACAGCAGATATACTTAGAAAGTTTTGTCTTTCTCGTTTCAGCGTGTAAACATCAGTAAATACTTGTATCGCAATATCGCAAAAGGTCACTCAGCGTTGTGGAGCGCGATCGCACCTTTCCCCTCAATATAAGCCAGGTCAAATAACGACTCTAACCGGGCATGCGTCCCCCGGATAGGCCGAACAACCGACTTTCCCCATTCTAGATACTCGTCAATGCGCGCTGTCGGCCAGTCTTTAGGGGGAGAAGATGCGGTGTCTCTTACATTGGAAATTTTGTCGGCGAGTTTGACCAGTTTGGCGCGATCGCTCAACTCAGCCGCATGATCAATCTGCCGCTGCTTTCTAACCGCCTTAGGCAAAGACTTATCATCTGTTACCTCTGCTACCACACCACACACCACCTGACCAAAGTGCTGCTCTAGCTCTTCAAACGTCGTATCGGTATCTTCTACCGTATCGTGCAACAGCGCCGCCATCAGCACCACTTCATCCGTCACACCCGCCTCGTTGAGCAAAATATCGGCCACCGCAATCGGATGGTTGATATAAGGCGTTTGAGCACTATCTTTGCGTCGCTGATTGCGGTGTTTTTTAGCAGCAAAACTTAGCGCTCGCAAAAAATTGGCACCTATCACAGCAAACTGCTCAGAAGATTGTTCAGAGGAAAAAGAAGCTGAGGTATCGAGAAGAGTCATAAAAGCTGTTAAAGGCGAGGATTCAAAGCAGTCGCTTTTCTCGGTAGCTCTGCTCTAAAGACTTCTAAAGGCTTCTAAAGGCTCGGCACAAGCACAAGACTGACTGACTAACACTTTCTAGATACGAGAAAACACTGATCTTCACAGGAATTTATTGCGGTTGATTAATATTTCATCAAGAAGTGGGAACATTTCTCATAAATAAGCCAAAATACTTATATAGCAACTTTCGCACTTATTGCCCCAGTAAGCCCTCTCAATCCATCTATCGAAGCACTCTTTAAACAGCCAAAAGGTGGTCGCAATCGCCCCTCTGCTTATTTTACGCTTACTGAAAGGTCAATACAACTACGTCCAATTACAAGGACGTTGATTCAGTAAGCGCCACCTGAATTCAGCTTTGCAAAATCGTTACAGACGTCACCGACTAAAACCATGCCAGCTATCACACCGCAGAAAACAAAAACCTATAAAAACCAAAGCGCCGAATCTAAGATCGACTTCTCTAAAGACGAGGTCGTAAGCGCAAGCCGTAGGCCTCAAGCCAAAGAAAATGTCTTCTTAAAAGAAGGCATAGAGAATCGGACAGTTGAGAACGTCAATACTGCCATAAGCGAAGGCAAGATTGACGACCAAGAGGCCACCTCTCAAAAAGAAGGGAATAAAGCTCACAAATCGAACCTTCGCCAACAAATGGTCCAGCCCGCCGACTACTGGCGACGTAACTGCTGTAAGCCTCACCGCATCTAAATAAAGGCATATAGACAAAGGCATATAGGCAAAGGCATCCAGTAGAGCGTCTAGAAAAGAGAATCACAAACGAAGGCTGCGAGAGCTAGAGGCAAACTCTAAATTCTCACAGCCTTTTTTACTGTCTTATAAGACAGTCTTTACAAAACGCTCTCTTTACAAAATGCCTTTGGAGCTTGGAATAGTCCCAGCGCGTCTAGCATCGACTTCAGTCGCCATCCGCATCGCCCTGGCAAATGCCTTAAACGTGGCCTCAATAATGTGGTGCGAGTTGATACCATCTAGCTGACGCACATGCAGCGTCATTTGCGCATGATTCACAATCGCCACAAAGAACTCGCGCACCAGCTGCGTATCGTACGTGCCGACTCGCTGGGTCGGAATTTCTAAGCCATAGCTCAAATGAGGGCGGCCAGAGAAATCTAGCGAAATTTGCACAAGGGCTTCATCTAGGGGCGCAACAAAGTGGCCAAAGCGAGTGATGCCTTTGCGATCGCCCAACGCCTCTTTCAACGCCATCCCTAGCGTAATGCCGACATCTTCATTGGTGTGGTGGTCATCGATTTCAATATCCCCCGTTGCTCGCACCTCAAGATCAAATAGGCCATGAGACGAGATCTGATGGAGCATATGGTCTAAAAACGGAATGCCCGTGTCTGCCGTACACTTGCCTGTACCATCCACGTTGAGCGTGACCTGCACATCTGTTTCCTTTGTCGTGCGGCTAACCGAAGCGACCCGTGACGAATTCTCGCTCGTCTGTGAACTAGGCTGATGAGTCGTCTCAGCAGATGAAGATGAAGCAGAAACCGTAGAACTGGTCGAAACCGAGTGAGTACTAGAAACCATAGCTGTCCGAATAGTCAGGCCAGCCTCTACCAAGGCAAACCTATGAGATAACACTTCAATTTTACGACTTTCACAGCACACAAAGCTAAAACACATGAGCGCCCCCATGAGCGCATAGAACCTGTGAGCAGGCGTAATCGAAGTCAACCGGTCTCAACAAAACGTTGAATATCAGCGGCCCAACCCGCATAATAGGCTCATTGCACATTCGTTCAGTTCAGTCATTTATTATCGACTTCTTTAGTTAAGCAAGGAGCAATCCTATGTCTATTAGCGAACTCAACCATTTCATGACGTACGTGCTTGATGGCTGGATGCTATTTAGCGCAGGATTTATCAGCATTAGCTTTGTTTCCTTTGTCTCCAAACGCATTCAAGAAGATATTGAAGCAGAGACACTAGCACTTGCTCAGGCGACAGAAAGCGCTGTTGCGACAGCTGAGGTAGCGACTGATAGTGTTAGCGTGACAGAAGCGCCGCCTACCCGTGAAGTCAAGACGGCAAAGGGAAAAGCAAAGACAGATAAAGTGGAAAAGGCGGAGAAGAAAGAGACTGAGGCCAAAAAAACTGAGCCAGAAGAGATTAAGACGGAAGAGGCTGAAGCAGAAGACGCTGAAGCGGCCCGCCTAGAAGAAGTTGCAGCGGTCTCTGAGCAGCTAGCTAAGACCCGAGGGAAACAGACCGATACTTCTTCTGTCTCTGTTTCTACATAGCTTTTTTCTACAAAGCTTTTTCTACAGAGCTTTTCCCCAGAGCGCTAATTCTACAGAGCGCTACTCCCAGTCAGGCTGTTTGAACCAGTCTTGCAAGAAAGCGGTCAGCAGCTGAATTTTAGTAGATAGATGTCGGTTTGCAGCATAGCAAAGTCGGGCCTGAAGCGGCGTGGGGTAATAGTCGGGTAGCACAATGCTAAGAGCACCCGACTTGATGGCTTCACCAGCAATGAATGTGGGCAGTAAAGCAATGCCAACGCTAGCGATCGCACTTTCTCTTAAAACCTCTCCATTATTGGAGTAGCACCGACATTTAATCGATACCGTATGGCGGCGACCTTCAGGGCCCATAAGCTGCCACCGACTGCCAGCCGATAAATGTCCATACTTCAAGCAACTGTGCTGCTTAAGCTCATCAGGATGAGTGGGTGTGCCCTTTTCCTGCAAATACTCAGGAGAAGCACAGAGGACTCGGCGAACCGACGCCAGCTGATGGGTAATCAGAACGTCTTCAGACTGGGCTTCAGAAATTCGCAGCGTAACGTCAAACCCTTCTTCAATCAGGTCAACAAAGCGATCGCTCAGCGTCAGTTGAACCTGTATCTCGGGATAGCGGTGCATGAAATGTGCGATCGCCGCGCCCAAATGCATCGTTCCAAATGACATCGGCGCATTGATCCGCAGCGTTCCTTTTGGCTCTACCTGCATTTGGGCAACCGACAGCTCTGCGGCCTTCACCTCTGCCAAAATATCTGTACAGCGCTCATAGTAAGCTCGACCCATATCAGTCGGACTCACCCGACGGGTCGTCCGTTGCAGCAGCTGCACACCCAAATCCTTTTCCAGTTGGGCCACCAGTTTATTCACCACTGATCGGGACTGTCCTAGGTGCCGGCCCGCAGCGGCAAACCCACTGTGGTTCACAACCTCAACGAACGCCCGCATACCCTCTAGCTTGTCCATCAAACGCTCAAACAACAATAGCAAGATTGTATTTATAAAAGATACAATTAGTCAATAATATTACATATTGTTATTTTTTAAGAGTCAATGCATAATAGAAGCAAGCAAAAAAACCGCACAAAAAACCGTTTTGCGGAGGTAAAGACCACACATGTTAGCAATTCGAAAAGCAGAAGATCGTGGCGTTTCTAGGTTCAGCTGGCTCGATAGTCAGCATACCTTTTCCTTCGGTGGCTACATGGACCCTAAAAATATGGGCTTTAGCGACCTACGCGTTATCAATGAAGACCGCGTTGTGCCAGGTGCAGGTTTTGGGACCCATGGCCATCGCGATATGGAAATCATCTCCTACGTCATTGAAGGAGAGCTGGGCCACAAAGACAGCATGGGGACCGGTTCTGTTATCCGCCCCGGTGATGTTCAGCGTATGAGCGCCGGAACAGGTATCATGCACAGTGAAATGAACGCCTCTCAAGAGAATCCTGTTCATTTCTTACAAATCTGGATTTTGCCAGAAGAGAAAGGTATCACCCCTAGCTACGAGCAGAAGCACTTTGCACCCGATACCAGACAAGACCAGTGGCGCTTAGTGGGCTCACACGATGGCCGAGAAGGCTCTATCACGATTCACCAAGATGTCAGTCTCTACGCGGCGACTATCGCTGAAGGTACTCATCTTACCTACAACCTGTCACCCAATCGAAAAGCCTGGCTTCAGGTTGTCAAAGGTGCTCTACAACTAGACGGTCAAACGCTGAAAGCCGGAGACGGTGTTGCCTTAGCAGATCTAGTCTCTCTCTCTGTTACGGATAGTGATTCAACACCAGAAGTTCTGTTGTTTGACCTTGCTGCATAATGGTGAAACAACACCGCTGACTGACTCTATTCGGTGCTAAAACTCCAGCACTGAATAGAGTCAGTTTAAACCTTCGCATTGAACCAGAACACGCCACTCATGGTTCAGTCTAGTCGCTAGCTTACCAGCACACTCATTACAAAAATGACGGAATCATGAACTCTAGTTTTTTCTATCGCCAGCAGCCTTTGAGTCCGGAAACATCTTTCCTAGAACATCGTGCTTAATACTTAAATAAATCGCACCAATAAACAGACTGTAGCCAGCTACCAGTATGAATATCCCAAACAAAGCGGTTTGTTTAATTGTCATAGCTAGCATCATTTTCTGTATCTATCAGTAATAGAAGGCCAAGCGTTAAACAGGAAAGCGATAGAAAGAGAACCGAAAGCGAGACCGCCCAAAGTGCTAAAGCAGGCGTAAAAACAACATCATAACCACCTACTTTTACTGTATTACCGGGGACATCCAACACAAGTATAAAAACAATACTGATGAATGCTGCAAGCGCAAGTGAAACACCTGAGAATACCTTTGACGCCGTTTTGATAATTTCGCTATAGACTTCGGATGAAGAAGACATATGTCTTGAGCGTAAAAGCTCTATTCAGTCACTATAGCTTTTAATACCCGCCGAGCCCCTTCATCACTTACTTGGTCCGTTACAAATGCCTCGCCCAGTTTCTTTGGCAGCACAAAGCGAACCTTGCCTTCGCTCACCTTCTTATCACTCTTTAGCGCGACTAAAATCTCATCGATGTTAATGCCATCAGGCAGTTGAGTCGGCAGCTGAGTTTTCTCTAGTAAAACCTGCTGCCGAGCAGTCGCAGCGCCATCCCAATCACTCTCATTCATTGCCTCGGCAATTCTTGCTGCTGCGACCATCCCAATGGCCACCGCCTCGCCATGGTTGATTTTGCTGTAGCCAGTCAAGCTTTCTACAGCGTGACCAACCGTATGACCGTAGTTCAAAATAGCGCGAATTCCAGCCTCTTTTACATCCTGACTCACCACGTCTGCTTTGGCCTGGCAGGAATGTTTCAGCATCGTTTGCAACAGGTCATCACTTACTTCAGTAAAGTCATCGAGTCTGTTAGCAGCTTCTAGGGCCTCAAACAGAGGTTCGTCCCAAATCACACCGTATTTGATGACTTCCGCCACACCCGCTCGAAATTCCCGCACAGGTAAGGTCTCTAATACCTGTGGATCAATCAGCACCATACGCGGCTGATGAAACGCGCCAATCAGGTTCTTTCCCTTCGGATGATTCACACCGGTCTTGCCACCCATTGAAGCGTCTACCATGGCTAATAGCGAGGTAGGTACTTGCACAACAGCGATTCCTCGCAGCCAGGTGGCGGCAGCAAACCCAGTCATATCACCAATCACCCCACCGCCTAAGGCCACCATGGCCGAACTGCGCTCTAGGCGGTTTTCGTAGGCAGCATCGTGAATTTTTTCGATGGACGCCATGTTCTTGTACTGTTCGCCCGCAGGGAGAATGCATTGGCAAACCTGATAGCCTGCTTGGGTAAGCGAGGCGATCGCACGTTCTCCATACAGCTCAAACACAACTGGATTCGACACCACTAACACCTTTTGTCCTGGCTTTACCAGTGGCGTTCCCTCTGCAGATAGCCACGCCCCCAGATAGTCCAATCCACCGGGCGCGATGCGAACATCGTAGGCGTCTTGAGGGATATTGACGCGGATGGTAGTCTTCGTAGTCATCATGGTGGGGGTGGGTGGTTTATGATTCAATAAGAAGGTGTTTAGAATACAAGTTTAGGAGAAAACTATGGGCGGCGCAGTCATTTATGTAGTCTGGTTGGGAGTATTGTTCGGAGCAGCCATGGGTCTGTATTTCGGCTTGAGCAAAGCAAAGCTGATCTAGACTTTCTGGCCGCCTCAAAGAAGGCATTCACAAAGAAATAGAGACCAAGTATAGATACAGAATAAGGCAGGATGAGCATGAGACCCGTATGTGGTCATGCTTATCCTGCTTTTACGTAGACGGCCTACATATGGCCTACATGTACTTCTTCAGCAGCAGGCCCAGCTTTTCTTTGGTCGCAGCAGGTGCTTTATCTAAAGGGGTAATCACCGCAAACTTCAACGCCGAGTGCGCTTCTGAGGTGGGTGGGTGCTCACTCAATCGACGCACCACCTCCCTAATCACCTTCTGCGCATTCACCGCATTCTTTTGCAGATTGCCAATCACCATCTCCACCGTCACGCTGTCGTGATCTGGGTGCCAGCAGTCATAGTCTGTGACCATTGCTAGCGTGGCATAGGCAATCTCCGCCTCACGGGCTAGCTTCGCTTCTGGCAGGTTTGTCATGCCAATTACCGTAGCATCCCAGCTGCGATACAAATTCGACTCTGCTCTGGTCGAAAAAGCGGGTCCCTCCATACAGACATAGGTGCCGCCTCGGTGCAGTGTCACCCCTTCTAGCTGCTGACTCTCTACCGAATCAGCGACCACCTTTGCCAGGTTGTTACACACCGGGTCACCAAATGAGATGTGTCCAACGATCCCCTCACCAAAGAAAGTAGAGACTCTATTTTTAGTTCGGTCAATAAACTGATCGGGCACGACCATATCGACTGGCTTAGCTTCTTCTTTCAGCGACCCTACCGCTGAAGCCGAGATCAGATACTCCACGCCCAGACTTTTCATCGCGTAGATATTGGCACGAAAAGGCAGCTCGGACGGTAACAGCGTATGTCCTCGGCCATGTCGAGCTAAAAATGCAACGGAAACGCCGTCCAGCTTGCCGACAATGAGCGCGTCAGACGGAGCGCCAAAAGGGGTTTCTACGCTTACCTCTTGCACATCGGTCAGTGCATTCATCTGATAGAGACCGCTGCCGCCAATGATGCCAATTTTGACTGGGCCACTGTTGACTGGGCCATTGTCGATGGGAGAATTCGTTGCGGAGGCGACCATCAATTTTTCCTATTGCGCTGTCAAGGGAAATTCTACCGTTCGCATCAGTCTTTAAAGGCAGTCCGCGCAAAATGTTTTTTGACATAAGCTCACTAACACCCGGATTCCAGGACTTTGAGCGCAGTGGCATAACGGAAATCATGATAGATGTATCCGCTGCGAACTATGCTTTTTTTCAATCGCCAAGACACCCATTCCACAGCTACGACGATCGCTCGGATGGCGTCTTCACCGCTTAGAAAATTGGAGCGCGAAACGTTCAGGCCGCTGCCTTTTGCCATAGGTGCTTTTGGTATGAGTCTCCTGACACTCGGCATGCGAGCACTGCCTGTAAGCGCGGTGTCACCGACAGATCTAGGGCCGGCGCTGATGCAATCTACGGCAGACATTCTTCCGGTTACCAGTGAGGAAGTGTACAGGGCAGACCAGCTAGCTGATTTGGGGGTTCAAGCCTTCACACAGGGCGATAAAGTCACAGCCTTTGAACACTGGCAGCAGGCCATGCTGCTATACCGAGTCGGGGAGGTGCCCGAGAAAGAAGCGCGGATGCTGGAAAATCTTAGCGTGGTCTATCGCCTGACTGACCGACCGGCTGAGGCCATCAGCATGAGCCGTCAGGCAATTAGTATTTACGACAGCTTAGGGATTACTGATGAGCAGCCGAGTGCCTTTCTAAATCTGGGCAGCGCCTATCGACTGGATGGACAGTTTGAAGAGGCGATCGCAACTTACAAAATCAGCCTCAATCGCTACCAGCAGACTCAAGATACAACAGGCGAACGGATTATTCTCTCACTGCTAGCCGATACCTACGGCGACGTGGAAGACTACGCTCAAAGTATTGCGTTTCAAGAGCAGGTATTAGCGATCGCACAGGCCAACAGCCATACCCGAGTCGAAGCCGAATCGCTTTCAGAGTTAGGGTATGCCTACTTTGTTCTCAGTCAGTATGAACAATCGATTGCGTATTACCAGCAGTCGCTCTTGTTGGCACAGCAGCTAGGAGATCGCCCGCAAGAGGTCACCGTACTCAATAACTTGGGCCGCGCAGCGGCGCTTAGCCAGGACTTCGATACAGCCCTTGAGGCCTATCAGCAGGCGCTCGTCATTTTCAGAGAGCTCAATCGGCCCGTGCAAGAAGCGCATCTGCTGGTTAATATCGGCCAAGCCTACGCAGAACAGGGGCAGGCTGACGCCGCCATTGAGGCGTTTAATCAGGTCGTCGAGCTTGCAGAGTCCATTCGTCATCAGCAGAGCGAGTCTGCATTACCGCCTCGATTAGAGGCCGCTTACCGTGAGCTTGCGGTTCTTCTACAGCAGTCAAATCGCAATAGCGAAGCAACGCAAGTACTAAGCCTGATTTGACGCTAGGGCTGAATTAACGCCAGGTACGAGAACCAACCGCGAGAAATAGCTGCCTCTGTCAGAAGATAGGGGCAGCTATTCCATTAGGAAGAGGAAAAATCGTTAAACATCTTGGTATTTGTGGCGTATAGCGTGCCACTCCCCTTTAAAACTGAAGCATAAAACCCATGAAACTACAGGGAAAAATTCTTTCAGGATATGTCTTTAGCCTGACGCTTGTAGTTTTGGTAGGACTGTGGGGTGTTTTTAACCTGCGCCGACTGGGCCTAGCCAGCGAAGGCATTTTACAAGAGAACTATCTGAGCATTCGCGCAGCAGATGGCATGATTGATTCGCTAGAGCGGCAAGATAGTGCGACGCTGATTGCGCTGCTAGACGATACCGAGGCAGGGCTGGGCTTATTTCGAGAGAACCAGATTACATTCTTGCAGTGGCTAGGGAGAGCCAAAGATAACGTCACGCTAGAAGATGAAACAGAAACGCTAGCGGCTATAGAAGAAAGCTATCAGCAGTATTTACTGAGTGTCGATCAGCTGCGATCGCCCACCGCACAAAACAGTTTTGAAACCTACGAAGCGCTTGTTCGCCCTCAGTTTCAGGCCGTTCGCGAAAGCGCCGCCAGCTTACGGGAGCTAAACCAAACCGCCATGACGGAAGCGTCAGAAAGGGCGGCAACAACTTCCGAGCAGGCAATTATTTCTGTAGCGATCGCCGGGCTAAGCGCGGCAACAGCAGGCTTTATCGTCAGCTGGCTACTCTCTCGCAGTTTGGTGCGCCCGGTAAGGGCGATTCGCGGCGCAGCAGAACAAATTGCAGATGGCGACTATGACGTACAGCTACCAGTAACCTCTAAAGACGAGCTGGGCCAGCTGTCTGAAGAGATCAACACGATGAGCAGCCGCTTGCAGGCATTCAGAGCGCTCAATCTAGATAATTTGGTGGCCGAGAAGCAACGAAGCGAAGCGATTATTCACAGCTTGAGTGATGGCATCGTGGTAGTAAACGATCAGCTACAGATTGTTGCCATTAACCCAGCAGCGGCAAATTTATTTGGTACTAGGGTGAGCATCGCGCTGAATCGGCACTTCTTAGAAGTAACAGACGATCGGACGCTATATGAGCGGCTTCAGGGGGCCATTAATGACGGCGCAATCTCAGCAGCCAATGAAGACATCAACCCATCAGCCTCCCCATCACAACAAGAAGCACCCAACGAAATCACCATTGAGCGCGGTACCACAGAGCATTACCAGTATCTGACAACCCCAGTTACGACGCCAGACAACCGTCAGCTTGGCGTCGTGCTGCTGCTACAGAATGTCACCAAATTCAAACAAATAGATCAGCTTAAGAGTGAGTTTGTCATGACGGCTTCTCATGAGCTGAGAACACCGCTAACCGGCATGGCGATGAGCATTGATCTCTTAAAAGAGACCGCTCAAACCAAACTATCAGAAACAGAAGTAGAGCTGCTGCAAACTGCGCAGGAAGACGTTCAGCGGCTCAGAGACCTGGTTAACGATCTGTTGGATCTTTCAAAAATTGAGTCTGGAAAAATTGAGCTGGCACAGACACAAACACACCCCAAAATGCTGGTAGAAAAGGCAATTGAGCTCTTGCAAATTCAGGCTAAAGAAAAAGATATTCACCTGTTCAGCACGCTGTCAGACTCGCTAAAACCGGTCAACGCTGACCCAAACAAGATCACGTGGGTTCTAACCAATCTGATTGCCAATGCACTGCGCTACGCCAAAGAGACTATTGAGGTCGCAGCAAAAGCGCATGGCGATTGGATCTCTATCGCGGTCATTGATGACGGCCCTGGCATTGACGTGGCCTATCAAAGCAAAATTTTTGAGAAGTTTGTTCAGGTTAAAACAGAAAAAGACGTCGGTGGCACAGGGCTAGGACTGGCTATCTGCAAGGAAATCATCAAAGCCCACGGCGGCACCATTTGGGTCGATTCCAAGCCGGGTGAGGGCAGTACCTTTAGCTTTACGCTGCCCACGGTGAAGGCAACAGTAAAAGCCATGGCGGAGGTTACTGCTAAAACAGCAACCGGTCAATCGACTAACCGTCAAACAGTTGACTTATCAGGACAAGACAGATCTGAAGTTAACAGTATTCCTCCCTAAGGCTGTATTCACCGCACTTGAGTTCGTATACATTGGCTCTAAAGTAATGTTTTTTTCAAGTCTTCTTCTAAGCAAGTCTTCTTCTAAGCAAGTTTTCTTCCGAGATAATGCACTTTTGAAGCATTGCTGAGCGGTTCAGCGCAACCAATCTAAAACAACAGAATATTCACATCGTGTCTATTTACTTTAATCTATTCAGTTAAAAAGGGAGATCGCCTCATGCCCAGCGCAAATATACTGGTGGCTGACGACGAGAAGAGTATTCGGCTTACCGTCAGTCAAGCGCTCGCTTCGCAAGGGTACGAAGTAGCCACTGCAACCGATGGCAAAACGGCGCTTGAAAAGATAGAAACGTCCGATATCGATCTGTTGTTGCTCGATATTCAAATGCCAGGAATGGATGGCATTGAGGTTTTGCAAGCGGCTAAAACACAGCGTCCTGCCCTGAAAGTAGTGATGATTTCAGCCCATGGCTCGGTAGACAACGCGGTAGAAGCAATGAAGCTAGGGGCCATTGACTATTTGCAAAAGCCATTTACACCCAGTGAACTGAGAGAACTGGTGGAGCGGGTTTTGAACCGCGAACCCATGACAACCGATGATTACGATGCGCAGATTGCCCAGGCACGTAAGGTGGCAGCGGCTGGAGACTATGAAGATGCGATCGCCCTGACGAAAAAATGCATTGGTCTCCACCCAGAAAAAGCAGAAGGCTTCAACCTACTTGGAGAATTATCAGAGATCTCTGGCGACCAGTCTGAGGCGCTAAAGAACTATCGAGTCGCGCTCGATCTTGATCCAAGCTACGCCAGCGCAAGTCAGAACTTAGATAGAGCCGCTAGAGATCCCAAGTCTATGCCTAGCTTTTGACAAGTATAGGTCATAGCAAAGCCGACTTTTCTAAAGCTTGTAGAGCTTCTAAAGTCTCTTCTGCAAGGTCTCTTTTCTAAAGGTTTCTTTTCTCAGGCGCTCTTGCCTAAGGCTCTCTTTTATGGCCTGTGAGGGTATTTCAAGGACCTTCAGCGCCTCGGACGTTTTCGTCAAGCTGCTGCAATTTATCCACTCTTTTATCCAGACTTTCTATGGTCTCTAATCTTTATGGTCTCTAATCTCATAGGCGGGAATAGCAGCGCCTCTAAATATATTGTTGTTATCGGCTGCGGGCGGCTAGGCTCGCTGCTAGCAGGTCGGTTGAGCGCCGAGGGCAACAGTGTTGTTGTCATCGATCAAAAAGAATCCGCTTTTGAAAATCTCTCTAGCGAATTTAGTGGATTTCAAATTGTGGGTGACGCCTCGGAAATGGCGACTTTGAAAAAAGCAAAGCTAGACAAAGCAGACTGTCTGCTGGTGGTCACGAGAGAGGACAATGTCAATCTGATGGTGGCGCAAATCGGCAGAATTTTCTTTGAAACGCCAGTGGTCTTGGCGCGTGTATTTGATCCAGCGCGTGAAGCTATCTACAGAGAGTTTGACATTGACACCATCAGCCCGACTCAGCTGTCCGCCGATTCATTTATGCAAAAGCTGAATACCCATCAGGTCAGCACGTCCGCCCCTACTGAAGGAGTCGCCTAATGAGAATAATTTTAGTCGGGTCAGACAAGCTCACCTACTTCCTGGGTCGGCGATTCACGAGTAAAGGGGACTATCTCACCATCATTACCCCAGAAGAAGAAGCAGCAGTTGATCTTTCTAGACGACTCAAGGCCACCGTTATCGCCGGAGATGGCAGCGATCCCACGGTGTTACAAGAAGCAGGGGCTTATCAAGCAGACGTTCTGTTGGCTCTGACAGACCGCGACCAAGACAACCTTATCGCCTGTCAGATTGCGCAAGATCGCTACGGTGTACCACAGACTGTAGCAATCGTTAACGACCCCGATAACAAAGCTATTTTCGAAGAGCTGGGTGTGAGTGTCGCTTTCTCAGCCACAGAGATTATTGGCTCCATGATTGAGCAGCAGACCGCCAGCGAAGAGATTCGTAACCTGGTGCCAGTTGCGGGTAGCGGCGTCACCATGACAGAAGTTGTGCTGGGTCCAAACAGCCCGGCTATCGGCCGAGCGATCAAAGATTTGGATCTTCAAGGCGCGGTGGTCGCTTGTGTTGTGCGGCGAGGGCGTGTGCTGATCGCCAAGCGGCGAAGCTATCTGCATGAAGCGGATCGCCTGCTCGTCATCAGCGAAGATGACCAGTACGGTCAGGCGCAAAAGGTATTGACTGGGGAGGGCGCTTAAGCGATGCGCTATCGAAGTTTCTTACATCAGCGCTATCAAGCCGTCTTTGGCTACGCTGGACTCATTTTCATGATTGCTGGGCTAGCGATTCTGTCGCCTTTGCTGGCACTGCTGGCATACCCGGAAGAGGCCAATTTAGCCTGGGGATTCTTGCTACCGGGGCTAGGGCTAAGCATTATTGGCGGCCTACTTTGGAAAGGGCTAGCGCCCAAAGAAGGGGTGACGCTTTCACTACAAGAAGGCTCTGTCATTGTGGTAATGGCCTGGCTAGCGGCAGTGCTCTTTGGGACGGTGCCCTTTCTGTTGATTGGTGGCCTTAACTTTACCCAGGCGATGTTTGAGTCCACCAGCGGCTGGACCACAACTGGACTGTCGGTGGTCGATGTGACTCAAACGTCTCAGCTTATTTTGCTGTACCGCAGCATCATGGAGCTATTTGGCGGGGCGGGGTTAGCGATTATTACCCTGAGTGCGATCGCTGGTCCTATCGGAGCAAGCCTGAGCAGCGCCGAAGGCCGCAGCGAACAAATCGCGCCTAACGTTCAGCGGTCCGCCAAGCTTGTACTGATTATCTACAGCGGCCTATGCGCGGTCGGCACCGTTGCCCTACGACTGTCCGGCGTCGGCTGGTTCGACGCAATAAATCACTCATTTGCCGCCCTTTCTACCGGCGGATTTTCCACTAGAACAGATTCTATCGGCTACTGGGATAGTCCCTATGTGGAAGCAGTCACCATTGTGCTTATGCTGTTCGGTGGACTGAACTTCGTCACCATTTACCTGCTGCTCACAGGCGAAATCAAATCGGTTATTCGCAATGGTCAAGTACGATTGCAGGCCGTTCTTATTCCCATCACCGCAGTCATCATCTTCTTTAGCACCGCGGTGCTAGGGCTGTATCCCACAATGGGTAAAACCGTGAGAGTCGCACTGTTTGAGTCGATTACGGCGCTAACAACGACAGGATTCTCGACGGTGGGCTATGGCGATTGGAATAGCCTGCCCTGGCTGATGATGATTGTGCTGATGCTCATCGGCGGCGGCGCAGGCTCCACCGCAGGCGGAATCAAACAGCTACGGGTTTATATTCTGTACAGAACGCTGCTCGCAGAGGCTAAGCGAATGATTATGCCTAGAGGAGCTATTCAGGAGACTGAAATTTGGCAGGGCGATCAGCGCCGTTTTTTACCAGCAGCAGATATTCGCCCGGTCGCGCTTTTTGTGTTTTTGTATCTGATCGCGTTTTTCATTGGCACGGCGATTATGGCTGGCCATGGCTATCCTTTACAAGAATGCTTATTTGAATACGCCAGTACCTTAGGCACCGTTGGGCTCTCTATTGGTATTACCGGAGCTGATGCGCCTGTAGGCGTGCTATGGACACAGATTGTGGGGATGTTTTTAGGTAGGCTAGAGTTCTTTACTGTATTCGTTGGCGTGAGCTGTTTCTTGCGGGATATGCGATCGCTCACTCAAAAGCAAGCCGTTGCCAAAACGACTGTAAAAGCGAGACAGCCCTCAAGCTAACTTTCTAAAAACGCGGTTGCTAAGCAGCGAAGACAACAGTGTCTTTGCGAATGGCCATATCTTGTTGTCATCGGAATGTTGCGATTTTTGCCAACATTCCGATTGTTCATAGTTGGCATATATCAAAAGTGACTGATCATACGAGCGATCTCATACGAGCGATCTGGCGCGCGTTCATTAACAGGTTCAGTGATACAGACTACTTGTAACAAAATGACTTAAGTTTAGATACCTTCACAGTTTCCTACGCTCACTTCCACCTCGGCACCTAACCCTTGCTAATCGCTAACCTGCTCGCAGATCCTATTACCGATCCGGTCGCTATCTTTCTGACCATTTTGGCCATCATGCTGGTGGCCCCATTACTGTTTGAGCGACTGCAACTGCCCGGCATTGTGGGCCTTATTTTAGCGGGTGTTGTCGTCGGGCCTGACGGCTTAGGCATACTGCAGCGCGACAGTACGATTGTGTTGCTCGGTACGGTTGGGCTGTTGTTTTTAATGTTTATGGCGGGTTTAGAAACCGGCCTGGACGATTTTAAAGAAGAAGGAGACAAGGCCACTTTTTTTGGCATTATCACCTTTGCACTGCCCATGGTGGTCGGCACCGCCGCGATGCTGGCGCTGGGCTATGACTGGTTAGCAGCCCTGCTAGTTGCCTCGTGCTTTTCTTCGCATACGCTGCTGGCCTTGCCAGTACTGAGCAAGCTAGGGATTATGAGATCGCCTGCCGTGGTCGTTACCCTGGGCGCAACCCTCATTACCAACGTTCTCGCTCTGCTAACCCTGGCGGTCATCATCAAAGCGTACCAGGGCAATCTGACCCTTGGCTTTTGGCTGTTCCTCATTCCAGCGCTGGCGATCTACACCTTTGGCTGTCTGTGGGGCGTACCCAAACTGGGCCGCTGGTTCTTTCAAAAGTTTGGTCACGATGAAAACGCCGAATTTATCTTTGTGCTGGCGACCCTGTTTGTCATCTCTTACCTGGCCAATGTCATTGATGTAGAGCCCATCATCGGCGCATTTCTAGCGGGAATTGCCCTAACGCCGCTCATTCCACAGCTAAGCCCGTTGATGAATCGAATTCAGTTTATCGGCAATGCGCTTTTCATTCCCTTCTTCTTAATCTCGGTTGGCATGCTAATCGACCCAGTCGTTCTAATCAGTCAGCCTCAGGTGCTGCTGATTGCGGCGGTGATGATTGTAGCGGAACTGATCGGCAAGTTCGCCGCTGCCGGGCTAGCTGGCAAGTTCTTTAAGTTCAAAATGCCAGACGTCATGGTGATGTTTGGCCTATCGACCGCACAAGCGGCCTCCACCCTGGCGGCAATCACGGTAGCCTTCAACATAGGGCTCGTCGATCAAGCGACTGTCAACGGTGTCGTCGCGATGATTTTGGCCACCTCTATTTTTTCGCCCTGGGTCACACAGCGGTGGGGATGCCAAGTCAGTCCTGGAACGACCACTGCCGTTGCAGTGCCCAAAGATATTACTCGAAGGGTATTGGTTACCGTATCGAATCCTGAAACAGAAGATACGCTGCTAGAGCTGGCGCTGATTTTGACCAAGGCAGGGCAAGGCACATTGCTACCGCTCAATGTACTCTGCGAGCGTCGAGGGAAAGTAGAAAGCTCTACCCAGCGAAAGCAGGCCCAGCTATTGGCAGCCGCTGAAGATGCGGCCCACGCTGCGACTGTAGAGGTAGAGCCCAATAGACGGGTAGATGACTCGATTGAAAAAGGCATTTTACGAACGTCTGTAGAGCAGGACGCCAGCCTGATCGTGTGCGGCTGGAAAGGATTCTCTAACTATAAAGACAACTTCTTTGGCTCGGTGATCGATAGCGTAGCGAGGCGATCGCAAGTTCCGATGCTGATTGCTCGCTTCACGCATCCGGTCGCTAGCACCAGCCGAATCATACTAGCGGTCAACAAGCAGCAGGCACTTTCACCTAACTTTGCACCGACGCTAGAAATGTCTCAGGCGATCGCCAATGAACTCAAAGCGACCCTACAGGTACTGATTGTCGTGGCCATTAAAGAAAGGCAGCTCACGGGAGAAGAAATCGATCGTATCAGCCCAGATATTCAGCTAGAGCAGGCAAAGGGCAAACTGATCAACCGCATCTCCAAGCGCATTCAGCCAGATGACCTGCTGATTCTAGAAGTGAATACGCACAAGCAAATGCTTGCCGTTCGGCAGTCTGCACTGGGCGTTGTCCCCGAGGCAATTACCCGCACGCACTCAGAGACCTCGGTGTTAGTTATGCACTATCCGCGCTCCAAGGCCTAGCACTGATTGCTCCAAGGCCTAGCGCTGATTGCTCCAAGGCCTAGCGCTGATTGCCCCGAGGCCTAGCGCTCATTAGGACTGCGCTCGAACTACGGCCTTCCCCGGCGTCTGCTGCAATAGCCACAGTCCGGTATACGTCATCCCAGAATCATCGGGCCGCACCAACAAGAAATGCAATCCGTCAGCGGCGATCTTCCGCTCTGTAAACGTGCGAGCGGCTGCCGCGACATCCTTATCCTCAAACGTCGCTAAAATCCACCGGTCGGTCAATCCAGCCTCTAGCAGCAGCCCATCTGGCCCCCCGGCAATGTACTGCAGCATTACCGGATTCGCACTCTGTAGCCACTGAGCTAGCATCATCGAGCGCCGACCACCGTCGATAATAACGCCGGGAATCGGCAAAGTACTGGGCAAGCCCAGGTTGATCGGCATGATCTCAGGCGGCACGGATTGAATAGGGATAGGCTCATGCTGCAGCCGCTGCAAATCGGCAACGCCTATCGCCGCAAACTGCCAGCGATCTCCCATCAGGTGATCGCCAATTGGAACAGGCGCAGGCCGCTCTAGAGCGATGGGTTCGTAGGGCTGACGAACGTAATTTGTTAGCGACGGATACCAGGCGGCTCGTTGCTGAAGCCACTGCTTTAACGCGGGTGTATCTCTATTGGGCCGTACGCTAATGGGCAGCTCACGGCAGGCAACTTCGACCAGGCTCACGGCCTGTGGGCGAAATATCTCGATGTAGGTGGGCTGATAGCCAGCGCGATCGCAAGCCTTCTCTAGCTGCTGTCGTATCCAGGGAGCCCCTGCCTCACCCTGAGTACAAAATGAACCATAGGTGAACGCCCTGTGAGCATCGCAAATCAACAGCTCCCACAGCGGATTACCGCCAGCATCTTCAAGCGGGCGGCGGTAAAAATCGAGTTGCCAGAGCACAGAATAAGCCAATAGAGCGCGGTAAAAGACTGGAAATTTTATGGGATTTCACGGAAGGTATAGGTATGACCTGTAACCTTAAAAGACCTGGCTACGGCGAAATCGCAGTAAGACTTACCCATTAAATAAGGTTATATTGAATCGAATATGCCGTGAGAAAGATTTTCCTAGGCCACGCTGACTTACCTTCAAACCCACACTTATCATGACTCTTGCTCTTACCCAGTTTGGCGATCGCATGTCTCACCTGACCGGGGTGCGCGCGATTATGAAAGACATTATTGAAACCCTCAACTCCAATAAGGGTAGCGGGCAAGAGTTTATTAATCTCAGTGCGGGTAACCCCGTCATTTTGCCAGAAGTAGAGCAGCTCTGGCGCGACTGCACCGCTGATCTACTCGCCAGCGACGAATACGGCGAAGTCGTCTGCCGCTACGGTGCCAGCCAGGGCTATGAGCCTCTAATTGAAGCCGTTCGTGACGACTTCAATACTCGCTACGGGCTCAATCTCACCTCACGCAACATTCTCATTACGCCGGGCAGCCAAAACCTCTACTTTCTAGCGGCCAACGCGCTTGGGGGCTACAACGCCGACGGTCAGCTCAAAGATATCGTCCTACCGCTCAGCCCCGACTATACGGGCTACGGCGGCGTTACCCTTTATCCCGAAGCCGTAAAATCTTACCGCCCCTTTATCGAGCTAGGTGACGATCCACATTCGTTCAAATACCGCCCCGATTTCGACCAGCTAGAGATCAACAAAAACACAGGCTTCGTGCTGTTTTCTCGGCCCTGCAATCCAACGGGGAACGTCCTCACAGGCGACGAAGTTCAAAAAATCGCTGACCTAGCTGCGCCGCATGACGTTCCTGTGTTCGTCGATTCTGCCTATGCGCCGCCCTTCCCAGCGCTGAACTTCACTGAAATGACGCCTATCTTTGGGCCCAATATTGTTCACTGCATCAGTCTGTCGAAGGCGGGCCTACCAGGTGAGCGTGTAGGCATGGCAATAGGTGATGAGAAAATTATTCAGATCCTAGAGGCGTTTCAGACGAACCTGTGCATTCACTCTAGTCGGTACGGTCAGGCGATCGCAGCGAGAGCCATCCGCAGCGGCGCTCTCGCCAACATTGCCGCTAACACTATTCGCCCTCACTACCAAAGCAAATTCGCCGTTTTAGAAGACACCCTCACCAAAGCCATGCCAAACAAAGTACCCTGGCGCTTACACCGAGGTGAAGGCGCAATCTTTGCCTGGCTCTGGTTCGATAACCTCCCTATGACTGACTGGGAATTCTACAACGAGCTGAAAAAATACGGCGTCATTATTGTTCCTGGCAGTCCCTTCTTCCCAGGGCTCACCAGCAGCCTCAAAGGCAAAGACTGGCCGCACATGCGCCAATGCTTCCGCCTTAGCCTAACCGCCACAGAAGACCAAATTGTTACGGCTATTAAGCACCTAGCTACACTGACAGATAAGGTGTACTCGGCTCAGCCGGTTTTAGCAACCGCTTAGAGATTACAGCTTATGGGTCACAGCAATATGGAGAACAAGGAAACAGCGGACAATTGGCTGCTGATTGGGCGCATTGTGGGCGCGCACGGACTCAATGGCCACGTGAAGGTATATCCGGAAAGTGATTTTCCTGAACGCTTTTTAGATCCTGGCGAGCGCTGGCTGAAGAAGTCTGGGAAAGACCCCGTATCCATCAAACTCACCAGCGGTCGCTATTTAGAAGGCACCAAAAACTACCTGGTGAAGCTAGCGGGTATTAACTACCGCGACCAGGCAGAAGATCTGCGCGGGGCTCAGCTGCTAGTACCACCAGAAGACCGATTACCGCTTGAACCCGGCGAGTTTCATGTTGAAGACCTGGTAGGCCTAAGTGTTCTTATCCAATCTGAAGGAGAAATACTAGGAACGGTTACCAACGTGTTTACAACAGGGCACGACCTGTTAGAGGTAACGCTCAAAGAACAGGAAGCGCCGTCAGATAACAGCACGAACCCCTCTGAAATCGCAACAGAAATCGAGAAATCACTTAATGCAGAGGACAGCTCAATTCGAGCAAAAGCTGCGGGGAAGCTTCGACGCAAAGCTAAGCGAGCGCGCAAAAAAAAGAAGCCTAAGACGCTGCTAATTCCATTCGTAGAAGAGATTGTTCCGATCGTAGATATCGAACAAGGTCAGATAGAAATTACACCTCCCCCTGGTCTCATAGACCTGTAGTCTGAGGTGTTGTTAGAGATCTGTAGCTCTAAGCGTTCGAGCTATGATGCGATCGCATCACAGTACTAGCCAGAAATCACGACGTTGCTAGAGTCATCCAGTTTCTTACGCAGCCGAGCTAGCATTGTTTCATCTTCTATTAGCTGCTCTTTGTAGCTACGTCGCCACACAGGGGAACCCGGCTGGTTACGCATCAGATTAATTCTTTTGGCTGTAGCCGCTTTGAGCCCAGCAATAAACGAAGTCAACATCCTAGGCTTTCCCTTGACTTCTTGATTAGGACGCTCTTCTGCGAGTGCAATCAAAGCGTGGAGAGCATCTGGTTCTAGGACCCATTGATCGACCGCAACGCCACGGTGACTGCCAGCAGCTTGATACATTTCACCGGCGACAATATCCGCCAAAGAAGCCTGCATGTCATCGCAGGAATCATCTATTGCCCTGTCTTGGCCGAACAGCTGGCTACTGTCATGAGTTGTCAGGCGCACGTAGTATAGTGCCGTCTGAAGAGATGAACCATTGCGCTTAGAATTTTTTATCAACGGCCGCCCTAAACTCTTACAACGTGTCCTGACGTTATACTGCCCAGCCCTACCCAGAAAGTCCCGAGAAACGTACGAAAATTCGTGACTGACCGATTCGTTGCAACAACAGTACGATAGCGTCGATGAGTGGGGGGTTACACCCCTCAGATGCTTACTTAGTAAACAAGAAATAAGCCTACTATCCGGACATTTATCACTACAGACGCAAAAAGAGGCCTTTTGAGCCTCTTTTTGTCGTTGTCTTCAGTTTTACGATGATTGGACTGGTGACTATTGCAACCAAACTTTGTACCAGCGCCATCAATTCCCTTTTGCAATCGCTTCATCAGTAGCTTCTGCCTTTTCTTATACTGTCGCTGCTTTGCGGAGCCGCCTCGTCCCTTGTGGTTACGACCTTTTCTACGGGGCGACTCCCAGCGTTTAAGCTGTTGAGCCATTGGGTCACCTTTATAGCGTTACCAGTATCAATTATAACGGCATATAAGAACGCATATAAGAGCATAGACATTACGGAAAGCAAGCCCTTGACAAGGCGGCTCTGAGCAATTTGTTGTGCAGAATGCGAACAGCTCAGACGCCAAGCATAAGAGGCTTGGAGATCCAGTCCGAGTAGTTGAGTTTGAATGACATAAAGATGGGCAAGGAGAGACTCGAACTCTCACAACCGAAGTCGCCACATTTTGAGTGTGGTGCGTCTACCAATTCCGCCACTTGCCCGGTAGGTTTCTTAGTATACCGAATTAAGGGACACTGTCTAGAGCTTTCTGGCTCATTTTTGACCGCCAGATGCAGCCTCTCGACTTCTCGACGGGGCTACCAGTTTAACCAGCTTCCAGCCGGTGTTTTGGCAGGGTTTGAAGAGCCAGGCTGAGACTGCTTATCAGACCGCCTATTAGACTGTCCATTAGATTGGTTGAGCAAAGGGCGATTTTCTAACAATGACTGATAAGTCGGGTTGGCTGCCCATCGAGATATCTCTCTAGCCCTTAGAACTGGAACAGGGTGGCTCAATTCATCCGTCTTGAGGCGCTTTAGCATTTCGCCCATCTCTGTCTCGCTGATAGCGTCGTATGAGTTGGCCTGTTCGATAAAAGCATCCAGGTTGAGCTGCGGAGAAAGGGTAGGAGAGCCACCAGATAGCTTCATTAAAACAGAGGCAACGGTACGGGCATCTTGCGTGGCCAAAAGGGCAGCGCGATCGCACGTAAATTCAGCACATCTCACCCACTCCATAATTTGAGATTGCCAGCCCTGCATAAGTACCGAGCCAAAAGGCAGCTGACTGGTTGCCAATGTCAATAGATTCGCCAGCGTCAAATACACGCCGTGGTCGCACTTCAAATGACCGAGCTCGTGACCGATCACCGCCTGCAGCTCAGCCTCATTCAACAGCTCAATTAAGGAAGTATGCACCACGACAAAGGGCTGCTTTCCTCGCATTGCAAACGTGTAGGCATTGGGCACCGGGTGCTGCTTGATGTAAAGCTGTGGCACCTCCAAATCAAGGACACGGCAGGCTTCGACCAGCAAGCCATAGATGTTAGGTAGCTGGGTTGGCCCCACCAGAACGCTGGCCGCAATGTTCTCCAAATAAAAGAATTGCTCTCCCATCGGGCCTAGTAGGCTACGGATAGCAACATCCAGGCCGGGTAGCTGCTTGAGGGTCTGCGTTGCCTGCCGATCGAGTGGATGGCGAAAGTGGTCAGCATTCAGGCCAATAAGCAGTGTTTTTGCAGCGGACCCATTATCAGCCATAGCAGTTTGTGCAATTCAGCAAAATCATTGAGTAAACCCACAGTCACCAAAACGACAGGGGCCTATGTATCTTCAGTATAGCGAGATACACAGGCACCCATGAGTGGCACCCATGAGTGGCCTCAGCAATTTGCACTAGCCGCCTGTAAGCAGACTTACAAGCAGGCTCATACGGCCGAACGTCAGCTAGTTTGCTGCCGAAACAGCTTGGCTATCAGTAACAGTACTTGGCGTGGGCTGAGCAGCGCTATCTGCTTCACTGAGCGGAACGCGCTGAAGACGAGCCCCCACATTACGCAGCTTTTCTTCAAATTTTTCATAACCCCGGTCTAGATGGTGCAGGCCATAGAGCGTCGTTTTGCCGGTGGCAGCAAGACCTGCGATCGCCAACGCCGCAGAAGCGCGCAAGTCACTTCCTGTAACCGGCGCACCCGATAGTTGGGCAACACCACGCACAATAGCGCTGTCCCCTTTCACCTTAATATCTGCGCCCATTCGATTGAATTCAGCGACATGCTGTAAACGATTTTCAAATACCGTTTCAGTCACCATGCTGTTACCTTCAGCCAGCGTTAGTAGCGCCATAAACTGAGCCTGCATATCTGTAGGGAAACCGGGATAGGGCAGCGTTTGAATGTCGGTTGCAACAACCCGCTCTCCTGGCGATATCCGAATATTGTTACCGTCTTCTAGTTCTACAGTTGAGCCTGTTTCACGCAGCTTAGAGAGCAAAGGCGCAAGGTGATCGGGATCCACCGGCCCTACCGTAATTTCAGAACGCGTCAGCGCCCCGGCAACGAGGTAAGTCCCTGCTTCAATCCGGTCTGGAATAATGCTGTAGTCCGTCGCGTAAAGGCTAGGCACACCCGTAATCGTGATTGCACTCGTCCCCGCGCCGCGAATCTTAGCACCCATGGCCCGGCAGAAGTTGGCCAAGTCCACCACTTCAGGCTCTTTGGCCGCATTTTCAATCACGGTTTCACCCTCAGCTAGGGTCGCCGCCATCATTAAGGTTTCAGTGGCACCGACGCTGGGGTAGTCCAAGTAAATTTTGGCCCCTTTCAGCTTGCCACGAGCACCGGGGACATAGGCATGAACAACGCCGTGATCCATATGGACATGTGCACCCAAGGCCTGCAAACCACGAATATGTAGCTCTACCGGACGCGCGCCAATTGCGCAGCCGCCGGGAAGAGGGACTCGGGCAACGCCCAGACGAGCCAGCAGCGGCCCAATCACAAAAAAGCTTGCTCTTAGCTTACTAACAATGTCGTAGGGGGCTTTTGAGTGGCTGACGTGGCTACCGTCAATATCTAAAGTATCGCCATTGCGATCAACGCTGAGGCCAAGAGCTTCCAACACGCTCGTCATCCGCCCAATGTCCATCAGGTCAGGGATGTTACGAATACGACAGGTTTGAGAACATAGCAGCGCGCCACCGAGCACAACGAGAGCAGAGTTCTTCGCACCGCTGACAGGGATGTGACCGCTCAGTGGAGTACCGCCCCAAATTTCGATAACAGATTCTGGTGGATTTTGAATGGACTGAGTAGACGAACGAGGAGTGGTGATGGGAGTGGCCTCCATAAATCAAAAATGCTCAGGATAATTTGGTATGTACTTTACCCGAAACTTACAAATTTCTCTCATGTGTACCGAACAATTTGGGTGGTATCTAGCACGATTTTCAATCTTTTAGCAGATGAAAATACGTAAATTAATTAAAGCAGCAAATATTTAAAGGTCTAGCAGTATTGACGGATGTGGCAGACTGCTAGATTATTATTAATCGCAGGTAATAGTCACAGTGGTTGAAGACGAAGCCGTTTTTGCGCTGCTTGTTTCTTCACTGGCTGTTTCTTCACTGGCGGGACTGGCGAAATTGGTAGACGCGCTAGATTCAGATTCTAGTGTTCGCAAGGACTTCCGGGTTCAAGTCCCGGGTTCCGCATCAACATGATAAACGTCATAAATCTACGCAGTTGACCCTTCAGTTTTAAGCGAACTGAAGGGTCAATTTTTCGTGCTCTCAAAACTCCGTAACATTGTTTTCTCCGAATCCGGAAGCTTTTTGAAACACATCAAAACTTTCTATCGATGCGTACAATTACTCAACTAATTCGATATCAATCATAAATTAGCTTATTTTCAGAAAAATCAGGCACATAAATTTACTCTGCGGTACTCTTTTGAGTTCTATGTCTCTCTTGCTCTATTTTTTTCTTAATTAGTCGATATGTTGACGAGTTTACAGAATTCGACGGTCAAACAACTTCGTAAGCTACAGCAGCCTAAGGAACGAAAAAAGCAGGCAGTGCTTTTACTAGAGGGGACTCACCTGATTGAGGCGGCTTGCGAGGTGAATTACCCTTTGCGAGTGCTCTGCTATACAGAAAGCTGGCAGCAGCGGCATCTAGATGTTTACGGGCAGGCGATCGCACAGGCAGAGCGAGCAGAGCTAGTCTCCCCCGAAGTGCTCAAATCTATTGCTAGCACCGTTACCCCCGATGGCGTTATTGCGATCGCACCACGTAGAAATGTGTGGGAAGCACTCTCTAGCCAACCAAAAGACGAGGTGAGCCTGGGCGTAATGCTCGAAACGCTGCAAGATCCTGGCAACTTAGGCACGATTATTCGTACAGCAGCAGCAGCAGGCTGTGAAGGTCTTTGGCTCAGTGAAGACAGCGTGGACTTGGGTCATCCTAAAGTCCTTAGAGCGTCGGTGGGGCAGTGGTTTAGGCAGCCTATGACATCCATAAATATCGTGGAACAAGCAGCCCAGTTTAAGGAAAGGGGCATGCAGGTTGTAGCGACCACAGCAGCGGCAGAGCTGGACTATTGGCAATTAGACCTAACGCAGCCAACGGTGTTTGTAATGGGCAACGAAGGGGCTGGACTTTCTGATGAGCTAATGGACTGTGCCTCTGTAGCGGTGAAGATTCCGGTAGCGGCAGCAGTGGAGTCGCTGAACGTAGCGGTTTCAACCGCGCTGCTGCTTTATGAGGCAAAGCGTCAGCGAAATCTGATGTAGGTTGCGCAGATGAAATCACGTTTGTGAAATCACATCCGTAAAAACACGGGGGCAAATTCTCCGAAATTTGTATGAGTAGCTTGTATTTCTGAGTTGGGTGCTGTTTTACACAACAATCGCTAAAGCACAAACCAATTTAATTAGCTATGAAGACTTTTTCCTCTGTTGTTACCCTGCTGGTTTCTATCGGTGCGATCGCCCTTAGCGGCCTTACCTTCTTCAAGGTCTCAACCCTCGAAAAACAGCTTCCAGAACAAATTGCCCTCGCTGTTGAAGAAACGCTTGCAGCTTCATCTTTTGCAGAGCTCGACACAGCAGAGACATTAATAAATACCAGCACGGACTCAGAAAACAGTGCAGCCCTGTCATCAGAAACCGCGACGGATGAAGAGGCCGCCAGCAATGACACTGATAATCCATCTGACAGTCCATCTGCGGCGAGTGAACCACTAGTCTCCACACTGGCTCATCAGGATTCAGTCCAGATAGAGATAGTTTCCGTGCAGCGCCTATCCGATGCAGAGAGCGGGGGAAAAGGGATTGTTAATGTCAACCTTCGAGTGAAGCGGGCCGATAACTGGGAAGAGATAGAGCAGAACGGTGGACCTAGCAGTTTCTATCTCAGCGGAACGAAAGGACGAAATGCTAAAACCAACGCTGTCTACACCGTTCCATCTAGTCGGTACACAGACTCCCAACCGATGAGCAAACTCTCTTCTGAGGTTTGGTCTGATGCCTATTTCTGGCTAAGAAATGTCCCTGAAGATTTACAAGAACTCGATATCGTCTTCCGTGATACCGCTATCATTGAGGGCGTTCCTATCTCCGATTAGATTCAGTTTGAGTTAGCTTTTCCGCATTTCTGATTAGTGAGTTTTAGCAGCAGATCAAGATAGGTCGGTTAACCGAAAGTTCAGCCGAGTTGTGTAAAGTTACCGCTCTAGTTGAAAATGGAGTGTAGAACTTCACAAGTAGAACTTCACAACCGGAGAGAGCTTTGGACGCAGCATTTGATTACGACTTGGTGATTATCGGCGCGGGTGTAGGCGGACATGGCGCTGCCCTACACGCGGTACAGCGCGGGCTCAAAACAGCCATTATCGAAGCTGGCGATATGGGCGGCACCTGCGTGAATCGAGGCTGCATTCCCTCTAAGGCACTGCTGGCAGCGTCAGGAAAGGTGCGCGAAATGCGAGCCGAGCCGCACTTGAAGGCAATGGGCATCAGCCTAACTAGCGTTGGGTTTGATCGCGCTGGTATTGCAGACCATGCCAAGAACCTCGTCAACAAAATTCAAGGCGACCTGACCAACAGTTTGACTCGATTAGGCGTAGAAACCATTCGCGGCTGGGGCAAAATTGCCGGTAGCCAAAAGGTTTCTATTAAAGGCGAAAGTGGTACTCGCACCATTACGGCCAAAGACATTATTCTGTCGCCTGGCTCTATCCCCTTTGTGCCTAGGGGCATTGAGACCGACGGCAAAACCGTCTACACCAGCGACGAAGCCATTCGCCTTGATTGGTTGCCCGAGTGGGTCGCCATTATTGGCAGCGGTTACATTGGCCTGGAGTTCTCAGATGTTTACACTGCGCTGGGCTCTGAGGTCACCATGATTGAGGCGATGGACCAGCTTATGCCCACGTTTGATCCTGATATTGCCAAACAAGCTGAGCGCGTATTAATTAAGCCTCGCGACATTGAGACTAAGGTGGGGCTATGGGCAACAAAGATCACCCCTGGTTCGCCGGTGGTGATTGAGCTGAGCGATCCAGAAACCAAGGAAGTGGTAGAAACCCTAGAAGTAGATGCCTGCCTCGTCGCAACAGGCAGAATTCCGGCGACGAAGAACCTTGACTTAAACATGGTGGCCGTTGAGACCGATCGCCGCGGCTTTATTCCGGTCGATGAGAACTTAGCCGTGCTACGAGATGGTAAACCCGTTCCGCATCTATATGCCATTGGTGATGCTAACGGCAAAATGATGCTGGCACACTCGGCTTCCGCGCAGGGAATTGTCGCGGTGGACAACATCTGTGGCGATTCGCGCACAGTTGATTACAACGCCATCCCCGCAGCCGCATTTACCCATCCAGAAGTGAGCTTCGTGGGCATGACCGAGCCAGCGGCAAAAGAAAAAGCTAAGGCAGAAGGCTACGAGATTGCCTCTGTGCGCAGCTACTTTAAGGCGAACTCTAAGGCCCTAGCTGAAGGAGAAACCGATGGTCTAGCAAAAGTTATTTACCGCAAGGACACAGGCGAAGTGATGGGGGCACATATTATTGGCCTGCACGCGGCAGATCTCATTCAGGAGGCAGCGAATGCGATCGCCCAAAAACAATCCGTCACCGAGCTCTCTAAATTTGTTCACACCCATCCAACGCTTTCTGAAGTCTTAGACGAAGCGTATAAGCGGGCAAAGGTTACGGCGTAGTAGGAAACGAACACTTCTCCATTCACACGTCATCACTCGTCGTTTTTCATCACTCATCGTTTATGGAAATCCGCCGCCGGCCGCCGACTACCCCAATTTCTGTCTCCAGCCTTGAGTACCAAATTAAGGTGCCTGATGGAGAGCCGCGCAACATTTTAGAAAAGATTGTGTGGCACAAGGAAACAGAAGTCGCCCGGCTGCGAGCAAAAATGCCGCTACAGAAGCTTCAGCGGCAGATTCAGGCTCTGCCGCCAACCAAGGGATTTACAGCGGCCCTGCGCGCTCAAGCGACAGAGCAAGCACCCGCGCTGATTGCAGAAGTTAAGAAGGCCTCACCCAGCAAAGGGGTAATTCGTGAAGATTTTGATCCGGTTGCGATCGCTAGGTCATATGCATCTGGCGGTGCGACCTGCCTTTCTGTACTCACCGACGAAGCATTTTTTCAGGGCAGCTTTACCTATCTCAGCCAAATTCGCCAGGCCGTAGACCTGCCGCTACTCTGTAAGGAATTTATTATCTATCCCTATCAGATTTACCAGGCCCGGCTAGCAGGAGCCGATGCGATTTTATTAATTGCAGCTATTTTGAGCGATGAAGACATCCGGTACTTTGTCAAAATTGCGAAGGCTCTAGGGCTTGACGCACTGGTGGAAACACACACGGTTGAAGAGTTTGAACGAGTGGTCGCCACTGAAGGCGTAACGCTTATTGGTGTGAACAATCGCAACTTGGAAGACTTTACGGTAAGCCTGGACACCACACAGAAAGTTGTAGAGCAGTTTGGAGATGCGATCGCCCAAAAGCAAATTCTTCTAGTCGGTGAATCTGGCATTCACACGCCCGAAGACGTCAAAACTGTTACCAGCGCGGGTGCACAGGCTATTCTGGTCGGCGAATCTTTAGTCAAACAGCCCGATCCCGGCGCGGCTATCGGCAATCTGCTTGGCCGCTAATTGATACTCAATCCACTGCTAAAAACATCCCCATCGGTGTTTATGCGGGGCTATACTAAGAAATGTATAGTCAGCAACAAAAGGCCGCATGAGTCGCAAGAAAGCCGTCATTATTGGGTCCGGGATCGGTGGGTTATCTTTAGGCATTCGCCTGCAAAGCTTAGGATTTGACACCACCATCTTTGAAAAGCTAGACGCGCCCGGTGGCCGCGCCTACGTTCGACGTGCAGAAGGCTTCGTCTTCGACATGGGCCCTACTGTGCTGACCGTACCTCATTTCATCGAAGAACTCTTTTCGCTTGAATCAGGCAAAGCAGCCCTTGGCGAACCAGACTTTCCCAGCGAGGTAATGGATCCCGAAAATCGGATCAAGTCGGGCACCACAAGCGGTCCAGCCACTTCAAAATACGTCAACATCGTGCCGATTTTGCCCTTCTATCGTATCTACTTTGACGACGGCACCTACTTCGACTACGACGGTGATCCTGAAAGCACCCGCCGCCAGATCGAAGCAATCGAACCCGACGATCTAGAAGGCTACGAAAAGTTTCACGCCGCTGCCAAAGCCATCTTTGACCGAGGTTTTGTCGAGCTAGGCTACACCTACTTTGGCAACATCGGCGACATGCTAAAAGTCGCTCCCGACCTGATCAAGCTAGATGCTCTGCGCCCGCTGCTCTCCTTTGTCAAAGACTACTTTAAAAGCCCCAAGCTCCAGCAGGTCTTCAGCTTTGAGCCTCTACTCGTCGGCGGTAGCCCCTTGAGCGTACCGGCCATCTACGCCATGATTCACTTCGTCGAAAAGACCTGGGGCATTCACTTCGCCATGGGCGGCACAGGTGAACTGGTCAAAGGCTTCGTCCGCAAATTTGAAGAACTCGGCGGTACCATCCAGTACAACGCTGAAGTCTCCAAAATTGACGTAGAGGGCTCCCTATTTGGCAAAAAGACCGCCAAAGGAATCGAACTAAAAGACGGCAACTATCACGCCGCAGATCTAGTCGCCTCCAATGGAGACTACGCCAACACCTACATGAAGCTAATCGATTCAAAATATCGATTAATCAACCAGGACCTGAAGGTCAAACTCACCAGACAATCCATGTCCGTCCTGGTCATCTACTTCGGCTTCAAAGCCGACGGCCTCGAAGATCTCGACTTGCAGCATCACAACATCATTCTGGGCCCCCGCTACGAAGCACTGCTTAAAGAAATCTTCGACAAAAAAGTCCTCAGCCCTGACTTCTCCCAGTACCTGCACATTCCATCACTTACTGATCCCAGCATGGCACCGCCTGGACACCACGCGGCCTACACGCTCGTCCCCGTCCCCAACAACGGCGGCAACATCAACTGGGATATCGAGGGGCCCAAGCTCACCGACAAAGTCCTCACCTTCTTAGAAGAGCGCGGCTATATCCCCAATCTAAAAGAGCGCCTTGTCTACCAAAGCCACATCACCCCCGACTACTTCGAAGGCACTCTTAACAGCTACCTTGGCAACGCTTTCGGCGTAGAACCCATCCTGATTCAGAGCGCCTTCTTCCGCCCTCACAACCAAAGCGAAGATATCCAAAACCTCTACCTAGTCGGCGCAAACACTCAACCTGGCGGCGGCACTCCTTCCGTCATGATGTGCGCCAAAATGACCGCTCGCGAAATCGCCAAAAACTTCGATGTCCCCCAAGAAATCGTCAATGGCGTTGCGACGACACCAGAAGTTGCCACAGTCTAAAATCCGGGGGATAACTCTAGCATTTCTAGACTTATTGCTTTCATGGCAGTGGATTTCCATCACGATCACGGATACGCTTTCCAGAGTGTATGTACCAGTGCAGGTGCCGCGCGGATTGATAGCTACCCACATTAGTGCCTACATGACAGCCACCCCATTGCGTAGAAAAATCAACGGCGAGCTTGTGTAACACACTCATTAGCTCGATCGCTAGGGCCGGATTCGCGGCCTCAGCCTCAGCGAGCGAACTAATGTGCTGCTTAGGTATCACAACGACATGATGCTCAAAAAATGGTGTGGTGTGGTGAAAAGCCAATAACTGCTCAGACTCATAGACTCGCTTAACTGACAAATTTCCATGAATGACGTGCTTGCAATACCAATCCATAACATTTTCACCGCTCAGCTCATTAATGGCTAATTACACAGCCTCTAGCAATACAACACGAGCTGGTAGCGCTATTCCTTAGAATTCATATACTTAGAAGTAGACATTAGAAGTAGAAAACTCTGGCGACTCAGCGGATCTATCAGCGAATCTAAATGCTCCCCAAAGAAGATATCCTCAAACACTCAGACAACAAAGAAGCCCTCTCCAAAATCATCGACCGCGCTGAACAAGCCATCCGCACCTGGGAACCCGTCGCCACAGACTTCCTATCTCCGCCTGAGCTCTTCGAAGCCCAAAACGCCTTCAACCGCCTCACCGACATTCACACCCTCGCCAGCGGCGGCTATCCCCAAGCCGAACGCCAGCGCCTGCTCATCGCCTGCTCTGAGATTCCCCTAGACGCAACCCCCATTCCCCTAGCGGCTATCAGCATCGCCGGCAACTTCCTCTTCGACACCGCTAGCCACCGCGACTTTCTGGGCTCACTCCTCGGCACCGGCCTAGTGCGCGCCAAAGTCGGCGACATCATCGTCCTCGGCGAACGCGGGGCTCAAGCTATCGTCGTCCCAGAACTCGTTGAATTCCTCACTACGAGCCTTACCCAGGTTCGCTCCGTCCCCGTCAAAACCCAGCCGATGGAGATGAGCGAACTACGCGTACGAGAGCCTCGCCGCAAAGAAATCACCACCGTAGAAGCTTCTATGCGACTAGACGCTCTAGCCTCCGCTGGATTTGGCATGTCACGCAGCAAAATGGCCGACATGATCACAGGCGGCGACGTCCGCGTGAACTGGAAACCGATCACCCAATCTAGCCACACCGTCCAGCCAGGCGACCTGATTGCTATCCGAGGAAAAGGGCGCTTAGAGATTGGAGAAATGAGTATTACCAAAAAGCAGCGCTATCGGGTGCAGCTAACGCGCTTAGTGTAAGGAAGGGGTATAAATAATCACGACAGAAAGCGACGTACACATACAATTTGTGTAGCTTTTGTATGTTTAATATTTTGCCTCTGTAAAATAGCCGGGTACCTGCGAGTTTCTACGTAGGAAGAAATAGTAAAGCCCCGCCAATTTTATTCAGTTCCTGCTATGACACGCTTGAGCGATCGCGCGTACCAACTCATCAAAGACGAAGTAGAGCGCTACTACAGCAACACGCTCGAAAAAGAATTTTCGCAGGAACAGCATCTCGAACGGATTATCTTGCTCGCGCGGCTTGAAACCCTACACAAGAGAGGCGGCAGAGCAGCCACCAAAGCGCAGCTATGGGAAGAAGTCTGCGACATCTTGCCCAACATCGATCGCAGCGTACTGAAACGGGCCAGTCGCTTCGAGCTAGATTCTCCAGTCGTTGGGGCATCTTTAGGCTTTGGGGCCGCTGGCATCGGAGCGGCAGCGGTCCTGATGAGTAATTCACTGGGTACAGACGGAACCGGCACATTTACCCAGCAAATTCAGCCAGAAGCAAACCCAAACAGTGCCAGTCAAACCAGCGCTAGCAGCAGCTACACAAAGACCTTTGAAACTGCCAAATCATTTGGCTGGCAGGCTGCGTTGAAAGCACAAAACCCACCGCATAACGCTACTCACTGGGGAGAAACGGCCGCGCTTTGGCAGCAGGCAATCAGCTTGCTTGACCAGATTCCTCAGGGCGATGGGCACTACGCGATCGCGCAGGAAAAGAAAAGCCTTTATCAGCAAAATCTCCAGCAGATTCAAGCCAGACAGCTCGCTGCCCAAAACGCCAAAACGGCACAGGCCACATCTACATCTCCCCAGTTTTCTACAGCCACTCAATCCGTAGCCTCAACGACCGCTCAAACCGCAGCGGCTCAAGCTACCGCCCCCCAAACGGCCGCGCCACAAACAGATCTACTTGCCGACGCAAGAGAATACGGCTGGCAGGCTGCGATCGCCAGTCAAAACGCACCCCACCCAGCTGAAAAATGGGCCGAAATCTCCAAACTGTGGCAGCGCGCTATCTACACCCTCAACAGAATAGACGAGCAGCACCCTAGCTACGCAGACGCCCAGCAAGTAAAGAAACGCTATCAACAAAATCTTGCCGTTATCCGTCACCGCTATCAGCTAGAGCAAGACGCCAGCCAGCGCCTGCAATCCTTACAAGAAACGCTCACCGAGCTAGACCGATCAGCACCCAGTGCCAGTAGTGCTAAGCGCACGCAGATGGAGGCCATCGTCGCTCGCCTGAAAACAATTCCTTCAGGAACGGTTTCCTACTCACAGGCGCAGCATCTGATTGTGACAACAACCCAACAAATTCAGGCCATGCCCAAACCTTCACCCACCAAGGTGGCAGCTACTGTAGACGATGTTGTCGAGTGACTAAACTTGTTTCCGACCGTAGCGTCCGCTCAGATACGTAAGACGTTTGCTGGTCAAAACATTTTTATTTGATTAAAAGTTTATATTTTGTAGCCCTCTCCACCCAAAGCAGCACGAAGAGAAGGGCAGGGTATGTCAATATGTAAACGGTTTGCCCATTAGCGCCCGATGGATTGGCGTTACTGGCAGGAAATGGAGTAAGCAATGGAATCCGTAGAGGCCATTTATAAATACGTCTGGCTGATACCCGTGTTGCCCTTACTAGGCGCAGCAATTGTCGGTACAGGCCTCATCAGTTACAACGACGCGACCAACAAGCTAAGAAAACCGGTCGCCGCCTTCATCGTCAGCATTATTGGTGCGGCGATGAGTCTATCGATTATGGTGCTCGTGAGTCAGTTGCAAGGCCACGCACCCTACACCTATCTAATTGAGTGGGCTTCTGCGGGAGACTTCCATATCAACATGGGATTCACCGTTGACCATATTACGTCGGTAATGTTGGTGATTGTCACCACCGTAGCCTTTTTGGTGATGATTTACACCGATGGCTACATGGCCCACGACCCTAGCTATGTCCGCTTTTATGCCTATCTGAGCCTATTTAGCTCATCCATGCTGGGCCTTGTTATCAGCCCGAACCTTTTGCAGGTTTATGTGTTTTGGGAGCTTGTCGGCATGTGCTCTTACCTGCTGATTGGCTACTGGTACGACCGCGACGGAGCGGCAGATGCTTGCCAAAAGGCCTTTGTAACAAACCGAGTTGGTGACTTTGGTTTACTGCTCGGAATGCTGGGGCTCTTTTGGGCAACAGGCACATTCGAGTTTGACCTAATGGGCGAACGGCTTACTGACATGGTGAGTACTGGCAGCATCGCGGGCAGCCTAGCCGCTCTCTTCGCCATTTTGGTCTTTATGGGCCCTATGGCCAAATCAGCGCAGTTTCCGCTGCACGTGTGGCTACCCGACGCAATGGAAGGCCCCACGCCTATTTCGGCGCTAATTCATGCAGCTACCATGGTTGCGGCAGGCGTCTTTCTAATCGCCCGCATGTATCCAGTCTTTGAGCACATTCCCACCGTTATGAGTGTGATTGCCTGGACCGGTACGATTACCGCCTTCCTGGGTGCGTCCATCGCCATTACGCAGAACGACATCAAAAAAGGACTGGCCTTTTCTACAATGTCTCAGCTGGGCTACATGGTCATGGCTATGGGCGTTGGTGCCTACACAGCTGGGCTATTTCACCTGATGACACACGCTTACTTCAAAGCGATGCTGTTTTTGGGATCAGGCTCTGTTATTCATGGAATGGAAGAGGTCGTCGGTCACGATCCAACTCTTGCTCAAGACATGCGCTTGATGGGTGGCCTGAGAAAGTACATGCCGGTCACAGCTATTACGTTCCTGATTGGCACGCTGGCGATTTCGGGATTACCGCCCTTCGCAGGTTTCTGGTCAAAAGACGAAATTTTAGGCTCAGTCTTTGAAGTGAATCCGCTGATGTGGTTCATTGGCTGGGTTACGGCAGGTGCAACAGCGTTCTATATGTTCCGCATGTACTTCTCTACTTTTGAAGGAGAATTTCGCGGTAATGACGATGCGATTAAGACCACGGTGAAACGTCAGGCGTTGCAAATGGCGGGCGCTTCTATGGGGCCTGGCGCGATGAGCGCGCAAGAGCTAGAAGTCGAAGACACGCATGCTCACGACGAGCACCATGCAGAAGAGCCCCACGAATCGGCGGCTAGCATGATCTTTCCACTGATGGCTTTAGCCATTCCTTCCACGCTCATCGGTCTAGTTGGCACGCCTTTCGCCAATTACTTTGAGGCCTTTGTTCATCCACCGGGCGAAGCGCTGACGGTGGCAGAACTGGCCGAAGAGTTTGATATGAGTGAGTTTGTACGGATGGCTGGACTGTCTGTAGCGATTTCAGTAGCGGGTATTGTCTTGGCGGTGCTGATGTACCGAGCGAAGAAGCTTGATCCGACTGCGATCGCCAACAAAATCAAACCCCTCTACAACCTCTCCCTCAACAAGTGGTACATCGACGACCTCTACCGCAAGGTCTTTATCCAGGGAACTCGCAACCTGGCAAAGGGCGTTTTGAACGTAGACATCAAAATCGTCGATGGCATCGTCAACCTCACAGGCTTTGTCACCTTAGTAACTGGCGAAGGCTTGAAATATTTTGAGAATGGCCGAGCACAGTTTTACGCACTGATTGTATTTGGGGCAGTGCTTGGTTTAGTGTTTGTCTCAGGACTCACATAACAAAATCAAGCTGAAAAATTTACCACTCAAAAGGGTGCTGAGTCTTATGCTCCGTGCCCTTTTATCATAAGAAAGCACACGATGACTACAAAGGAACTTTAGCAATCCGATCGATCCACTCGTCTGCTGTCGTCGCTCTCCAAATCAATAGCAACGCATCAATGATGTCTTTGATCGGTGTTTTCCTAGAAATTATAAGAACACCTGAGCTCTGGTTCTGCAAAATAAACTCAGCAAACTCTATTGGCATTGTTCTACGGTCTTGCGTCACCAAAATACGCTTTTGCTTAGCTGCCAACAAAAGTACAGCAGAGTCTTTTACGCCTTCGAGGGCTGCTTCATTAGCTGTTTGAAAACTAATATCAGGCTGTTGACGGAGCACTCCAGTTACAATCGCTTGGTTGAGATCGGCATCAGCTTGAAATTTGATAAGCGTCATTAATTATGGCTACTGTGCTAATTTCTTCGCTTGCATCAGCTTTTCATACAGTGCAGGCGCTTCAGATGAAATCGGTTGAGGCATGGCCTCAAAAGCTTGCTCTTCCGCAAGCAAGTAGCTATCGATTTCAATACGGTTTGCTAAGTAGAAGGTGATCGCGCCGTACACCTTCTCCAAATCTAACAGTGGATATGACTGAGCAATGCTCTCAGGAAGAAGACCCTGGTTAAACGCGTATACAACTGAATCTAGAGACACCCGAGTGCCTACAATCCAATATCCTTCTGCCTTGAATTCTACGTATGGCTTGACAGCAACAGCAACCACGGCACTAACCTAATCAGTTCGATTGTGGCTTGATTGTAGCAATCAAGTATGGCGCAACTAGCAAAGCAAGTTCTCTTTGGCAGCACGTTGCGTTATTGGATGCAAGGAAAGTGATACGTACCTATAAACATCGTCCTGTACTTGAATAGTTCTCTTATAGGGGAAGCATTCGCACACATAGACGTCATCATTAGTGTGAAACCAGGAAAACGCAGCGAAGGCACCGAGACGAATAGCAGTTTTATCGTCAATATCAATCGCATCCAGCCAAATCAGGACAGAATCGCAAAAGTTTAGTGCACATAAGCTTTCAGAGAGTTCAATCACATTGTCAGTATTGACATAGGCTATAGAATTGACATAAGATATAGAGTTCAAAAAACGTAAGTTCTCAGCGAATCTGTTGACTGGATAGCAATCAAGACTATTTTCAGCTGACATAAAGCTTGCAAATAAAGCACATAATCCTAACTTATCAGACAAAACGAGATTACTGCACGTTAGACTCATTTAACTTATGAGTTAAGCAATGGAACTCGACAGCTCTGTTGTCGTGCCCCGATTTTTTTGCGTCATCGCTTTGGTATGTGCAATAGCCTTCGCTTGGTTAAGCAGTCAGATCGCCGTTCTCTTTTAACACCTTTAAGAAAAACTAACGGGTTTGATACAAAACCGATTTTTCTTCATAGAGTGTATAAGGCCGAACCGGTCAGCTCGCTCGCAGATCTCAATTTCGTTATGGATCAATTTCCCTGGCTGTCGTTCATTATTTTCTTCCCGTTCTTAGCGGCGCTGCTCATTCCACTCATCCCCGATGAGAATGGTCGTACCGTTCGCTGGTACGCCCTGGTTGTAGGCCTCATTGACTTTGCTGCTATCGTCTACGCTTTTGTCACGCAATACGACATCGGCAGTTCAGGGATGCAGCTGTATGAAAGCTATTCCTGGGTACCTCAGCTCGACCTGCGATGGTCAGTCGGGGTCGATGGCCTTTCTATGCCGTTGGTACTGCTCACTGGCTTTATCACCACGCTAGCTATTCTTGCCTCTTGGCCAGTCACCTTCAAGCCCAAGCTGTTTTATTTATTGCTTTTGAGCATGTACGCTTGGCAAATAGGCGTTTTCGCCGTACAAGACATGCTGCTTGTTCTTCCTGATGTGGGAGCTAGAATTGCTACCGGTCTATCTTTTGCTCTCTATTTGGGGCGGCAAGAAGCGACTGTATGCAGCGACAAAGTTCATTCTTTACACCGCAGGCGGCTCGCTCTTCATTCTGCTCGCAGCGTTGGGTATGGCTTTCTATGGCGACACCGTCAGCTTCGATATGCAGACACTGGCAGCCAAAGAATTTCCGCTGCGGCTACAGCTGTTCCTATATTCGGGCTTCCTAATTGCCTACGCAGTCAAGCTGCCGATCATTCCCTTCCATACCTGGTTGCCTGATGCTCACGGTGAAGCAACCGCGCCAGTACACATGTTGCTAGCAGGCATTCTGCTGAAGATGGGTGGCTATGCCATCATCCGCATGAACGTAGAAATGCTCCCTGATGCTCACGCAGTGATTGCACCTGGACTGGTGATTTTTGGCGTTGTCAATATCATTTACGCAGCGCTGACCTCGTTTGCCCAAAACAACCTGAAGCGAAAAATTGCCTACTCATCAATCTCCCACATGGGCTTTGTGATGATTGGGATTGGCTCGTTTACCAATCTAGGTTTGAGCGGCGCGGTCCTGCAAATGGTCTCTCACGGACTGATTGGGGCCAGCTTGTTCTTCCTGGTGGGCGCGACCTACGACCGCACGCATACGCTGATTTTGGATGAAATGGGCGGCGTTGGGAAAAAGATGCCGAAGATTTTCGCGATGTTTACCACTTGCTCTATGGCGTCTCTGGCACTGCCAGGCATGAGTGGCTTTGTCGCTGAGCTGATGGTATTCGTCGGCTTTGCAAACAGCGATGCTTACGGGTTCAACTTCAAGCTGATTGTGGTGATGCTGATGGCAGTGGGTGTTATTCTTACACCGCTGTACTTGCTCTCAATGCTGCGTGACATTTTCTATGGCCCTGAAAACAAAGAGCTGATTGAAAATGAAGTGCTGATTGACGCTGAGCCGCGCGAGATTTTTGTAATTGCCTGTCTGCTGATTCCGATTATCGGATTTGGCCTGTATCCTAAAGCGCTAACGCAGCTTTACGATGCAAAAACGGTGCAGATTACAGAGCGGATTCGCACAGAAATGTTTGCGATCGCCCAAGACAAAAATCCACCGCTGCCAATCGCCACTACCCCTTTGCTCAACGGTCCGCTTCTGGGCGCACCTCAAATTGGCGATCAGCCATAGCAGCTCGCGGCGTCAATCAGTTCTGAATCTTGCTAAAAATCCCCCCGAGCGATACGGGGGGATTTTTATAATCAAGCCTTTGAGAATAGAGCCAATGGCCTAATGCATTAGGCCATTGGCGAGTCGAGTTGGTTTGTGCCTCACATTTTTGCCTCATAAGAGGTAGCTTCTAGAAGTGTCTTAGGCAACCGGGCAAAAGCGATAAAGGTCTCGTTCAGCCATAATGGCAGCCTCCGAGAGACCACTGAATTGCTTGACACACCAGGCAATTATCTTTTATAGCTCTATAGCATTAGACCTAGCCATTAAACCTACTAGCCATTAGACCTAGCAGCATTGGACCTAGCACTGAGCACTTTTCGCGTGACGTTTAAGGTGGGCCGGGCCTACCCTATCGGATTTTGGATTCTTTTTTACCGACAGGCATAACACAGCGTTTTTCTACAGTAGCGACCGGCATCACGCGGGCCTTTTCCGTGCGTGGCTGGGCGATAGAAGCGCGACTGCTACGCTGGATGACGTTGCTGTGGCTATCGGTCGGGCTAGTCGTCCTTTTTTCAGCCTCGTCTCACGTTGCTCAAACCGACTACAGCGACAGTGCTCGCTACCTGAAAGTGCAGCTCATTTGGGTCGTCGTTGGACTGTTTATTTCTCGCTACATCACCCGCCATCCGCTGCGGTATGTCATGCGGCTCTCTGGCTTCTTTTTACTGATGTGCATGCTGCTGGTCATGGCCACGCACATTCCAGGGGTCGGCGTTTCGGTCAATGGCGCAACGCGCTGGCTACCCTTCGGACCATTTCTGATTCAGCCGTCAGAGCTGATGAAACCCTTTTTGGTGATGCACAGCGCTCAGCTGTTTGGGAAGTGGCACAAGCTGACAAACCAGACGCGGTTTCTCTGGCTGGGAATTTTCACCTTTGGCCTTCTGCTGATTCTGACGCAGCCAAACCTTAGTACCACCGCAGTTTGTGGCATGACCATTTGGCTAATTGCACTGGCCGCGGGGCTCCCGTACCGGCAGCTGCTGTTAACCGCGTCAACGGGCTTTCTGGCGGCGGTTATCAGCATTAGCATCAAGTCCTATCAGCGCGATCGCATTATTTCTTTTCTAAACCCTTGGGCCGACCCAGCCGAAAACGGCTATCAGCTTATCCAAAGCCTACTAGCAATCGGTTCGGGCGGTGCCAGCGGCTCTGGCTACGGATTCTCTGCTCAAAAGCTGTACTTTTTACCGATTCAGTACACTGACTTCATTTTTTCCGTTTTCGCTGAAGAATTTGGCTTCATTGGCTGCACCATGCTGCTGCTTTTTCTAGCTGTCTACAGCACCGTTGCACTGATGGTGGCCATTCAAGCCAAGAAAACCACTCACCGGCTCGTCGCGATTGGCTGCATGGTGCTACTGATCGGCCAGTCTTTGATTAACATCGGCGTTGCAACGGGCAGTATGCCAACCACCGGTTTACCGTTCCCGCTCTTTAGCTACGGCGGCAGCTCTATGATTGCTAGCCTAATCACAGCAGGTGTTTTGATTCGAGTCGCCAGAGAATCTAGAGGAGCGGACGTGCTGTCACTCTCTAGAGCAGCTCGCCAAGAACTGAACCGAGACCCCGCACAGAGCAAAGCCTCTCCAGAAAAAGACCTACGCACCGCCCGTAATTTGCTTAAAACGCCCAGGCTTCGACTCAAGCAGCGCCTGACAACTCAAAACCTAAGCCCCGAGCCGTCAGCGAACAGTCCTTCAGCCAGTGAGTCTTCAGAGACTGAAGAATAGACACAACGGTCTGGGTTGAGCAAGACTAATCCCAGCGAAGCGCCAGCAATGTCTGTACAATTAAGGCGTATCTTGGCTTGAAGCATCTCTTATGGGCGAACGCCTACAACTTTTTCTATACCATCTCAGTCAGCAGGCCAACGGTTGGGTAGAAGGCCAGCTTGGCCACTTGTCTATTGCCAGCATCGGAATTATTGCCTGCGCAGGCCTGTTAACCAGTCTGACGCCCTGCATGCTATCGATGCTGCCAATTACCGTTGGCTATATGGGCAGTTACGAACTGGAAAGTCGCTGGCAAGCAGTGGGACAATCTGTTTGGTTTGCCACTGGGCTGGCTACGACACTAGCAGCCTTGGGGCTAGTAGCCGGTAGCTTGGGCTGGGTTTATGGACAAGTCGGCGTTGGACTGCCGATTGTAGTGAGTGCGATCGCCATTCTCATGGGACTCAACCTCCTAGAAGCCCTGCCGCTGCCACCGCTGCCATCTTTTAACGGAACCGACTTCTTAGAAAACAATATTCCTCGCTCCGCCAAGTCCTATTTGCTAGGACTTACATTCGGTCTGGTTGCATCCCCTTGCAGTACGCCGGTCCTGGCTACCCTACTGGCCTGGGTAGGAGAAAAAGGCGATCCCATTTTGGGCGCTTCTCTACTACTGGCCTACACCGTTGGCTATGTCGCGCCGCTGATGCTAGCAGGCATTTTCACCGCTTCAATCAAACGCATTCTGAAGCTTCGACGCTGGTCTGGGTGGATCACCCCGGCGGGCGGCGTTTTAAACGTTGGATACGGATGGTTTACGTGGATTAATAGGATAGTACCAATTACGAAGGACCGAGGCCGGAAAGATGAACGACTTCTCTTCAATGCTTGCCATCAAACGCTATTTTCGCAAAGCACTTGTCACGCTCTTAGCCGATCTGAAGTTAGCGATTGCGCTACTGCTAGCGATCGCAGTTTTTAGCATTAGCGGCACCGTCATTGAACAAGGTCAAGGGCTCGCCTTCTATCAGGAAAACTACCCCGAATCACCGGCCCTCTTCGGCTTTCTCACGTGGAAAGTCGTCCTCTTTTTAGGCCTTGACCACGTTTACCGAACCTGGTGGTTTCTCACGATTCTCATTTTGTTTGGCGCTAGCCTCACCGCCTGCACCTTTACCCGGCAAATTACCGCGCTGCGCTGGTTTTCACGCACCTGGAACTTCTACAGCAAACCCCGGCAGTTCGGGAAAATGGCGCTCAGCACAGAGCTAGCACACCCAAATATCGACACGCTGAAAGACCAGCTAAGCAGCCGTAAATACAAGGTCTTTGAAAAAGACAGCGGCACAGACAAAATGCTTTATGCCCACAAGGGGCTTTCAGGTCGCATTGGGCCAATTGTCGTCCATGCCAGCATGCTGCTGATTTTGGCGGGGGCTATTCTCGGCTCAATGACGGGCTTTTTTGCTCAGGAGATGGTGCCAAGCGGCCAAACGTTCAGAATTCAAAATATCTTTGACGCCGGTCCCTGGGCAGACTCTCAAATCCCCAAAGACTGGTCGGTTCATGTCAACCGCTTCTGGATTGACTACTCACCCGAAGGCCGCGTTGACCAGTTTTACTCCGATCTGTCGGTCCTCGATATTGATGGCCAGGAAGTCAAACGTAAAACTATCCACGTTAACGAGCCGTTGCGCTACAAAAATGTCACGCTGTACCAGGCCGACTGGGCAGTAGGTGGGGTTAAAGTGCGCATCAATAACAGCCCTGTATTTAACCTACAAATGGCACCGTTAGCGGTAGAAAACAATAGGCTATGGGGCACCTGGGTACCGACCAAGCCTGACATGAGCGAAGGCGTTTCGCTGATCGCGCAGGACTTGCAGGGGACACTTTTGCTATACGACATGAGCGGCCAGCTGACTTCTACAGTTCGCGCGGGCAGCAGCGTAGTAGTAAACGGTGTGACGCTCTATGTAGACGAGCTGATTGGTAGCACTGGCCTGCAAATCAAAGCTGACCCAGGTATTCCAGTGGTCTATCTAGGGTTTGGGCTACTGATGCTCGGGGTAATTGTGAGCTACATTTCGCATTCACAGGTTTGGGCCTTGCAGACGGCAGGCAAGCTTTTTGTCGGCGGACGAACCAACCGGGCGCAGGTTTCTTTTGAGCGGGAGCTGTTAGCCATATTAGATACGCTAGATGCCGATACAGAGCGCGAAACAGACGTCAAGGTTGAACCTGTTCTGGCAAAATAAAGCGCAAGGTGAGGCAAACACATAGCAAACATATAGAGGGCAAGGTGGGCATGCGTATCCTTCTAGTTGACGATGAAGTCGAACTCACCGATCCACTCAGTCGCCTGCTCCAGAGGCAAGGCTACGCAGTAGACGTGGCTAGCGATGGAGAAACAGGATACAGCCTGGCGCTCAGCGGCCATTACGATTTGCTGATACTCGACTGGATGCTGCCCGGAAAAAGTGGACTGGATATCTGTAGAGAGATACGCGCTTCAGCTCAGACTTCTCCACCTTCGCGTCCTGCAACGACGCCTGTGCTCTTTCTCACGGCAAAAGATACTGTTGACGACCGGGTTGATGGCTTAGATGCGGGTGCCGACGACTACTTAGTTAAACCTTTTGAGCTGCGTGAGCTGCTTGCCCGCGTGCGTGCCTTATTACGGCGGCCAACCGGCACAGAAATGCAAAACTTGCCGGACGCAGCGGCAGCTGTTGTTCACTTTGATGGGCTGAGGCTCGATATTGAAAATCAGATCGCCAGCCGTAGCGGCCAGTCGATAGAGCTTTCAGAAAAAGAAGTGCAGCTGTTGGCCTATTTGATGCGATCGCCGCACCAGCTGCTCACCCATCGCCAAATCTACGACGCCGTTTGGGGCCCAGGGGCCGCGCCTAGCAGCAATGCACTAGCAGCCCAGATGAAGCTGTTACGAAAAAAAATAGAAGCTTCTGATCAGCCTACGCTTATCCATACGGTTTACGGCAAGGGATACCGCTTCGGAAAATCTCAATAGTTTTATCTCAATCGACTTATCTCAATCGCCTTATCTCCAGCAGCTTTAGCTTGTTCACCCTAGGAAATAACAGCACACAAAGTAACTCGCGATTCCGGATGGGGGCCAAAAACCGTTGTATAGCGAATATGCGCATTTACACGTAAGCGCCTAGTATTGAAAGGCATATTCTTAAAACTACTTCATCTTCTTTGTCTGCCACTAGAGCGTCTACCGCCATGGTTAATTGAGTTGTTTTTTGGCTGATACGGGCTGTAGCCTTCAGGCGTATCCCCAGCAACTCAACGAGCGCGCTCCGTACGCTTGTAAATAAATTCTTAAGTCATCTTCTGAAATTGCGATGCCTCAGCTCTCAGACGCTACGAAAGAATCCAAAAGTTTTAAAGCCAATCGCGCCTTAGCTAAGAGTCGCGCTGCGCGAGCAAGAGCAAGTGCTTTGAAAAATAAAACTTCAAAGAAAACGACGACAGAGTATAGCGCTCTCGGCTATGAAGTGCTCAATCAGCGCAGGACTCACTATGTGCAGGTACCGCTGAGCGTTTCGAATCAGTCAGCGCCGCCTATTAGAACAGGGAGTGCGCTACTAGATTCGTTTGTGCGCGATCGCATCACACAAGCACCTGAGCTGCAAAATCTCCACCTAATCAACGTTGACAGTAGGTCTAGCCAAGCTCGCGTAGCTTCTCCATCCCACTCGTCTCAATCCGATGCACCAGCGGACCACCAAACAGCCCGTCCGTCAGCGCCAACGAGAAGAAAAATCAAACGGGTTGTCCAAAAACCGCCTGCGCCGCCTGCCAAGACACCCCCACCAGAAAATCCCCGGTCTGAGCACCCCGCTGCTGAGGAAAAACCCGCAATACTTGAGATAACGCTGCGGGAACCAGAGCCCTCTACACCACCCACGCCGCCCCAAGTACCGGTAAAACCGCCTGCGCCGCCTTCCACTTCAGCACCTTCTACTCAGGCACCTTCTACTCAGGCAAACAAGCAGCCAGCCAGCCAGCCAAACAACAGCCGACCAACGGCCGACAGGCAAGCACTTGACGAACAAGCACTTGACGAGCAAGTACTCGAAGAACTAGAAGCGCCACCTGTTTCTACCAAGGCTCAGCCACCGGCTGTAGATAACCAGCAACGCACAGCCCCTGCCACATCAACCGGTCCAAAGCCCTCCTTTGCACCTATCGTTGACCACGAAAAGATGGCCAGAGACAGTGCAGCCTCTGTAGGACTGATTGATTTAAGCGATGCATTGCTCTTTGGGGGCGATCGCCAGGAATTAATCGCTGATGAGCCGTCGATTTTACCAGAAACCGAAGAAGAGCTAGGACTACTCACTTACTTGAGCCAGCAAATCTCAGACTTCACTGTTGACCATTTAGAAAGTGGGTTTCCTAACAACACCGACCCAGAAGTGATGCATCGCCCCGACCCGCCGAAGCACAAGACTGTGCTGGATATTGAGAACTTCAGGCTAGGCGAGCTCGATGACATTGAGGAAGAAGCCGACGAAAACCTAACAGAGTCTGCGTTGCCCTCTCAGCAAAAGATAGACTCTGAAGAGTCTGCTGACATATACGCACTTAGTCAGCAGGTAGAAGACCTAAACCGAAAAATCGCTGACTTGACTCAAAAGTTGTCACAAGTTTCTAACAGCGCTGATTAAACTCAACAGCTAAGTCTAAAATCAGCGCACTATATCAGCGCGCTGTATTTGTGAGCGTATTCTTGGCACATTACTGTCAGCGAGTCTGTTGCCAGTGCAATATTCTCAAAAGCTGAAAAGTGTCAAATGTACTGCCTTGGCCCCCGGCCCAGATTTCGGAGCTCTGAGGCAAGATGGCCAAAGCCTCGTCTAAAACCTCACTGACAGAGCGATCTAACAGCTGGAACCAGGCAAACTTCACGGCCGATTGCCGTACAGATTATCGTAATAGCCCTTATATTCTTCAGAAAGCAGCGCTTGCCACCACTCGCGATTGTTCAAGTACCACTCAACCGTCTGGCGCAATCCTTTCTCAAAGTTATAGGCAGGCGACCAGCCCAGCTCCTTTTGGATATTTGAGATATCCATAGCGTATCGACGATCGTGCCCCGGACGGTCCGTTACAAAAGTAATGAGATCACGAGGCGACTTGGGTAGGTCGCTAGCTAGCTCACTCATCAGATCACAGAGGCTATGAACAATATCCAGATTTTTGACCTGGTTATTGCCACCAATGTTGTACACATCGCCAGGGTTAGCCTGATGCAGCACTACGTCAATAGCAGCACAGTGGTCGCTAACATGAAGCCAATCGCGAACATTTTGACCATCGCCGTACACCGGCAAAGATTTCCCAAGCAAAATGTTTAAACACATGAGTGGGATAAGTTTTTCAGGAAACTGATAGGGCCCATAGTTATTAGAACAGTTGGTAATGAGCGTTGGCATTCCATAGGTGTGGAAATAGGCCCGGGCTAAGTGGTCGCTTCCGGCTTTAGAGGCAGAATAAGGGCTGTTGGGCGCGTAAGGAGTTGTTTCAGTGAACGGCGGATCGTCAGCTTCTAAACTGCCGTACACTTCGTCGGTCGAAACATGCAAAAATCGATAGTCGCTGGGCTGACCTTCACTGTTCCAGCGGTTGCGAAACGCTTCTAGCAGCGTAAAGGTACCTACCACGTTAGTTTGAACAAAGGCAGCTGGTCCCAAAATGGAGCGGTCCACATGAGATTCGGCGGCAAAGTGAACAACGGTATCTATCTTTTCCGCTTCGAGAAGCTTAGCCACCAGAGGAGCATCGCAGATATCGCCTTTCACCAGACGAAATCGGTCTTGACTGGCTAAATCAGATACGTTGGCTTCGTTACCGGCATAGCCCAAAATATCGAGTACCACGACTCGTCCTTCATGATTTTCACACCAGTGGTGCACAAAGTTTGAACCGATAAATCCGGCACCGCCCGTGATCAAGATACGCTTTGACATAGTCATTCAATCAGTAAGTTATTCGATTATTTAGTGAGTCACTCGATTATTTAGATACTCAGCCGCATAGCTGTTGACCCGTATCAGATCGCCAGGTCTGCGGCTAGATGAGTTCTTGTCCAGGTAATTGGAGACGTGAAAGAAGCCATCACCCTAGGTGGTTAGCTCTACCGTAGAATCATCGCCAACCATAAACCTGAGGGCTTTGGGCCGATGCTCTGTAACCGTTAGCGTGGCGCGTTCACCGATTAAGCTATCAACTATTCTGCGCTGAATGCCAAAGATCTTGGCCCCTTTGAGGACGACGCTGTGGTCTATCTCGACGTCCAGCAGCTGAGCTTCGTCAGCAATACTGGTGTATGAGCCCACGAAGCAGTTTTCTAGATTGCAGTAGTCGCCAATGACAACCGGACCACGAACCGTGCAGTTCTTTAATTTCGACCCGCTGCCGATCACGACCCGCCCGCTAACAGTACTCGATTCGTCACCCTCGCCTGTGATCTGAGGATCTTTGACATATTCATCCAAAAAGAAGCGATAGGCCTCTAGCAGATCGTCTTATTTAACGGAATAGAGCCACCAGCAAGAGAGTTCATTTGCATCTACTGGCATTTTATTGGCCACATCATAAGCATCGGACAAATACTTTTCAAGCTCGCCTCTAGCAGATGGTTTGATTTGTGCGATCGCCTCATGAATGTCTGACGAAAACAAATACACACCGACTAAGGCCAGATTAGACGGCGGCTCTTTAGGCTTTTCTACCAACTTCATCACGCTGCCATCAGCGTTGATTTGAGCCACACCAAAAGCAGTTGGATTCAACACCTGTTTCAGCATGATGATCGCACCTGAAGGGGACGCTTTAAAGGCGGCGACAAACTCTCGTAGCTGATCTTGAATCAGGTTATCGCCCAGGTACATAACAAAGGGCGAATCGCCTAAAAACGGCTGAGCGATTTTTACCGCATGGGCTAGGCCGTCAGGGCTCTCTTGATGAATGTAGGTAATCTTGGCCCCAAATTGTTCACCCTTGCCCGTTTTCTCCTCAATCTCGGGCCCAGTTTCTGGACTAACAATAATCCCAATATCGGTAATACCAGCTGCCACTAGGCTTTCAATGCCATACCAGAGAATAGGTTTGTTAGCGACTGGCACCAGCTGCTTTGCACCTGTATAGGTTAGAGGCCTCAGACGGGTACCTTTACCCCCCGATAAAATCAATGCTTTCATACAATTCTCTTGAACAAATAGGGTCAAAATCAGTTAGCTCGCACAAGCATTTGATCTCGCCCAGCTGCGCAGCAGACGCGCTCACCTATCAAATCAGATATTCGCCATCTAGACCATCGTTGGCGACCAGCACTAGCTAGGTCAAATATCTCTTACGTAGTCTGCGACATACTTTCTTTCACGTACTGTTTCAGCATCTGCTGTAAGCTAACTCTCCACTGAGGGGCAGCATGCTTCAATACACCGGTAATTTTTTGACAATCCAAAACGGAGTAAGGTGGCCGCTGGGCAGGCGTTGGATAGTCTGATGTGGGAATCGGGTTAACGGTTTCGATGGCGAGAGACAGTCCCTGCGCTCTCGCTTCTTCAAAAATGGCGGTTGCAAATTCGTGCCAGCTCGCCGTCTCACTGTTAGTGAAGTGATAGGTACCTGGGTACCGATCGATGTGTTCACTCAGCTGAGTAATGGCCTCTGCAATATCTTTGGCCCAGGTAGGCGACCCGATTTGATCGCAAACAACATTGAGCACTGAGCGCTCTTTTGCCAATCGCAGCATTGTTTTGACAAAATTGCCCCTACCATAGGTGCCGTATACCCAGGCTGTGCGCAAAATGATGTGCCGCTCTAGCACCTGACGGATGGCCTCTTCCCCGGCGAGCTTAGTTTTGCCATATACACTCAAGGGCGCGGTTGGATCGCTTTCACGCCGCGGAGAGGGGGTTTGCCCCGAAAACACATAGTCCGTAGAAATGTGAACGAGCCCTGCATCACAGGCGGCAGCGGCTTTCGCCAAAGCACCCGGTGCTTCAGCATTAATTCGGTAGGCCAAATCCGGTTCGCTCTCCGCTTTATCGACAGCCGTGTAGGCCGCAGCATTCACGATTAGCTGAGGCGCTATGGATTGAACAGTGGAGGCGATCGCATCTAAATCAGTCAGGTCTAGCTGCGAACGGCCAACCGGGACTAACCGGCCAAACGTTGGCTCCACCTGGGGCAGCGTCTGTTTTAGCTCCTGCCCGACCTGCCCGAGCGCGCCCACTAGCAAAATGCTCACTTAAGCATCCCCCTTTGAAAAAGGCGCTTCTAGGGGAGACGCTTCTGAGGAAGACGCCCCGGAAAAAGCCGCGTAGTCAAATAAATCAGCCGATGCTAGCAAGTCACCCTCAGCATCTTTGCCCGATAAAATCGGCGCTTGCCCGGCTGTTGGCCAGCCGATTCTTAAATCTGGATCGTTCCAGACAATACTGCGCTCATGCGTTGGGCTATAAAAATCAGTCGCTTTGTACAATACGTCAGCTACTTCAGAGAGCACATAAAACCCGTGGGCAAACCCTGGGGGAATCCAGAGCTGCTTTTTATTTTCTGCGCTCAAAATTTTACCGACTGATTTTCCAAACGTAGGCGAGCCCTGGCGAATATCAACAGCAACGTCATAGATGCTGCCTACCACTGCTCGCACCAGCTTGCCCTGGGTATTTTCGATTTGATAGTGCAGCCCGCGCAGAATATTGGCAGCAGAAGAAGAATGGTTGTCTTGTACAAATGAGTAAGGTTCGCCCGATGGTTGGAAGCCGACCGCTTGGTCAAAAGCGTTTTGATTAAAGCTTTCGAGGAAAAAACCGCGCCCATCTTGAAAGACACGTGGTTCGAGGACTAAGACCTCAGGAATTTTGGTCTGCGTAATTTGCATTGAAAATACAGGTGCCACACTTAACGTGATCAGTCTCTCACGTCGTGAAACGCTCTCCGTAATACCACTGTAATATCATCCAAAAGACTTGGAGTTTAGACGCGGGTAGCACGCCGACTCATCACTGCCGACTCATCACTACAGTAAAAGCCCCAAACATATCAGCACTCAAACATATCAGCACTCAAACACATCAGCACTAGAGCTATATACCTCTGAGCAGCTGCTTTTCCTGATACATTTTTCGATCGGCACAGCGCAGCAGCGCCTCTAGCGAATGACCGTCGTGCGGATAGTAGGCAATTCCGATACTGGCGCTGAGGGTAAAGTGGTGGCCTGCTAGCTGGACCGCATTCTTTAGCAGCTTGTGGAGGCGATCGCGAACTTCTACCGCAGCTTGCCGATCCGCCTGATACAGCAGCGCCGCAAACTCATCACCGCCCAAGCGTACGACCATATTATCCTTGCGAACACTACGCTTTAAACAGTGAGCAAAGTACTTAAGAACGACGTCACCGACCTCATGGCCATAGTCATCGTTGATGGGCTTGAAGTGATTGAGATCGATATATAGTAAGGCCGCTGAAGAAACCAAATGACCGGAGGACCTGCGACCAACCCTACGAACGGGGGCTGGCTGAGGTAGCTTGATTTGTGCCTGTCTATCCCAGACCAGTCGCTCACGGAAAACTTCCTTAGCCTTTTCCTCTAACTGTCTACGGTTGCAAAGGCCGGTTAGGCTATCAACATAGGCCAGCTGCTCTAATTGCTCTAGCTGCTGATTTTCTAGCGTCACGTCACGGATGATAATGGCCCAGCCGAGTTGTCTGTGGAGAGAACTCTGGAGCGATCGCACTTTAACTTCCCGAGAAACTGTCTGAGCAACCGCCTGAGAAACCGTTTGAGAAACTACTTGAGAGCGGCTCAATCGCGGAACAGGCGATCGCAGCTGAACAATTTTCGTCAGTTCGCTATGGCCAGGCTCCCAAAAAATCGGATGATAGGCCAGCTCACTGTAACTCGGAAAAATTTGCTCGAAAGAATACCCAATGGCACTCAGACCAGCGCTAGCGGAGTCTCGTTCAGCTTGAGCGCTCGGATTGAGATCGACAATACGACGCTGGGCATCTAACAGGATTACAGCGTCGGCAGTGTTCAAAAAAACGGTTTTGTAAGAGATAGGCGCTATTTCTAAGAACTGAGTACGAAATAGCCCGAGCTGAATGATGATGCCTGCGATCGCAAAGCCAACTGGCGTCAGATCCAAACCATATAGCGTTACGCCCGAGATGACGTACAGCACGTTACAGATAAAGGTAAACAGCGCCGCTAGCAGCAAAATGACTATCTGCCGCCGGTAGAGCCGGGAGCCTGAAAAAAGAGCGCCCAGCAGTACACCAAACCCTGAGAGTAAAAGCACGTAGCACTGCGGCGTCAGCACATAGATAAACCACCAGCCGTGCACAATACTCAAAGCGGGGTAGGGTCGAAAATCTAGCGTTGCAGAAGACCAAATCCACCCGTGCCAGCGATCGCTCCAGGCCAAAATCAAGCTAGCGACCGGAATCACACTCAACCCGGTAATCAGCCTTCGATTGAGCCAGCCATCGCACTGCGCATAGCGCAGGGTAAAAACAAACCAAAACACCGGAAAGAACGCAATACCGCAGTACTGAGCCTTGCCAAAAGCAATCCGAGTAGCTTCATCCGTCGAAAGGAACTCAAACACTGAAAAGAAACACCAAATGCAGGTGCTCGCAGCGCAGAGCGCAAACGCTCGCGCCCCAACGACCTCACGGTATTGCCAGGCATATACGGCGATGCCCCCGGTCACAAAGGTGGCGATCGCCGGAATAATAGCAACAGCTAAAACAGAAAAGGGCACCGTACCCGCTTGCTCCGATTTCTCTCCTCTCAAAGATATATGTCAGTGGCAGACTCAGTATCAGCAATTCCACGCAGGCTCAAGCAGCATTAGCCAAGCGTATTCACCGCTTAAAACATCAAAGGCAGTATTCACAACAGGCCAACGAACACCCTCAACACTTCATGAGCACACAAAAAAACCGTGCTGTTTTTTCCAAAGAACAGCACGGTTTTTTAGATTTCAGTTCAGAACTGCCTAAAAGCTAGACAGTAGCGGGATAAACACTTACCTTTTTACGGCTTTTGCCCTAACGCTCAAACTTAACCACACCGTCAATCAGCGCAAACAGTGTGTCATCGCCACCACGGCCTACATTTTCACCCACGTGATACTTAGTACCACGCTGACGAATCAAGATGTTGCCAGCTAGCACAGCTTCGCCACCATACTTCTTCACGCCTAGTCGCTGAGCATTCGAATCGCGACCGTTTCTAGTACTTCCTGTCCCCTTCTTATGTGCCATAGCGAATAAAAATCTCCTGATTAGTTATATTGACCAAAACCCACCTGACCAAAACTCACAGACGCTGCCATCTCAACAGCCTTCTGAGACCAGATATTCTGAGCTACAGGTATTCTGAGTTCTTCCTAAGCTTCCCTTGCAGCTAGTCTAGCTGTCTTCTGCAGTGATCGTCTTGCCATCCACAGTAATGGAGTCGATCATGACCCGAGTCAATTCTTGGCGGTGACCACGCTTCTTACGAGTCTTTTTCTTAGGCTGCATTTTGTAAACGATCACTTTCTTGCCGCGCAGATGGCTCACGACCGTACCACTGACCGTAGCGCCAGACACCAAAGGTTGACCGATAGTAACATCGTCACCATTTTCGACCATGAGCACATCGTCAATGGTGATCTTTTCGTCGGCCTCTACCGGCAGGCGGTTAATATCGTAAAACCGACCGGGCTCAACCCTAAGTTGAGTGCCCCCTGCAGCAATGATTGCGTAGGCCATAGCTATTTATTTCTCATCGAGTTGCCGTAGCAGGTAGACCACAACCGCGTAGAACACAATCGTAGACTTTGTACCTAATCCGAGCATTTACACAGAAAGTAATCATCGCGAAGAATACTCTCGTTGTCAAGCACTTTCAGACGTATCTGAACCCTTTCCTCCTTTACCTACAACCCGTACAATTAAAAGCTGTTCTGTCGGCTACGGAAACCTATGAAGCCCTATTTGGCGGCTGCGCTACAGATGACCAGCGTGCCCGACCTTGGCCAGAATTTAGCGCAAGCAGAAGAGCTGATCGATCTGGCTACCAGACGCGGAGCAGAACTCATCACGCTGCCTGAAAATTTCTCGTTCTTAGGGGACGAAACCGCCAAGTTCAAGCAGGCCCAAGAAATCTGTACGGCCAGCGAGAAATTCATCAAAACCATGGCACAGCGCTATCGAGTCATGATTTTAGGGGGCGGCTATCCTGTGCCTTCACCCGACGGCCGCACCTACAATACAGCCATCTTGGTCAACGCCAACGGAGAAGAACTTCTACGCTACGAGAAGGTTCATTTATTTGATGTCAACTTACCCGATGGCAACACCTACCACGAATCAGCGACGGTTACTTCCGGCAGCAGCCTGCCTCAGCTTCATCGCTCGGAAAGATTGGGCCAGATTGGCATCTCTGTCTGCTACGACGTGCGGTTTCCAGAAGTGTATCGCCAGCTATCTAAAGAAGGGGCAGAAGTCCTGATTGTGCCCGCCTCGTTCACAGCCTTTACGGGTAAAGATCACTGGCAAGTTTTACTACAGGCCAGGGCCATCGAGAACACCTGCTACATGATCGCACCGGCCCAAACAGGCTTCCACAACGCTCGTCGCCAGTCGCACGGACATGCCATGATCATCGACCCCTGGGGCATTACCCTAGCAGACGCGGGCGACAATGTTGGCATGGCAATCGCCGAAATTCATCCCTCTAGACTAGAGCAAGTTCGCAGACAGATGCCGTCTTTGCAGCACAGAGTCTTTGGATAGGAGTCTTTGGATAGGAGTCTTTGGATAGGCTATCAATCTTTGACTAGCTATCTATCATAAGGCAGTTTAACGGCAAGGCTTATGACCAAATGAACACTACAGAAGCCAGCTACTCATGTAAATTAGACAACAGCAAATACAACCGGCATGTTTGGCATGATAGATGGCCTGTTTTTTCAGACAACGCTCGCCCAACTCTTCTGGCATCCCAGTTTCTGGGATAATCCCTGGTCTGGAGGGCTACCGCTACTCGCCGAAGTAGATGAAGCTGAAATCGGCTCTTTTGTTCTAGCGAGCGTTTTGCTCAGTCTAATCACAGTATTTCTAGCAGCTAAATTAGGTGGAGAACTCTGCGCTCGGCTCAACCTACCGTCTGTACTCGGCGAACTGATTGGTGGCGTAGTAGTAGGCGTCTCCGCACTCAACCTGATTGTTTTTCCAGAAGGCGACGTTATTCCCAACTCGGCGCTGATGAGTGTTATCCAAATGACCGCTCATCTCGATCCTGAAAGCTTGAGGCTAGTGTTTAGCGGAGAAAGCGAGGCACTATCGGTCTTAGCCGAGCTAGGCGTCATTATTCTCCTATTCGAAATTGGCTTAGAGTCAGACCTGAAGGAACTGATTCGCGTGGGACCACAGGCCGCAGTGGTCGCTATTATCGGCGTGGTTGTGCCCTTTGTGGCGGGCACCGCAGGTTTGGTGCTGTTCTTTGACGTAGGTACTATTCCTGCGGTATTTGCTGGCGCAGCGCTCACAGCCACCAGCATTGGGATTACGGCCAAAGTACTGGCCGAAATGCAGCAGCTCAGCTCGACCGAAGGGCAAATCATTATTGGCGCAGCGGTTTTAGATGACGTTCTTGGCATTATCGTACTAGCAGTCGTTGCAAGCCTAGCCAAGACTGGCGAAATCGAAATCACCAACGTTATTTACCTGGTAGTCGGCGCGGCGGTTTTTCTAATTGGCTCTATCTTTCTTGGCCGCCTGCTCAGTCCACTGTTTGTCTCGCTAGTTGATCAGCTACAAACACGTGGGCAGCTGATCATCAGCTCACTCATTTTCGCTTTTATCCTCTCTTATATTGCCGCAGCCATTCAGCTAGAGACCATCCTAGGGGCTTTCGCGGCGGGTCTAATTTTGGCAGAGACCTCTAAGCGCAAAGAACTAGAGGAACAGATTACACCCATCGCTGACATGCTGGTGCCTGTCTTTTTTGTCACAGTAGGCGCACGAACAGACATCAGCGTTCTAAACCCCTTAGTGCCAGCAAATAGAGAAGGCCTGATTATTGCGTCTTTTCTGGTAGTCATCGCAATCCTGGGCAAAACTATCACCGGCTATGCAGTCTTTGGCCAGCCTGGCATCAATCGACTGGCCGTTGGCTTTGGAATGATTCCCCGTGGAGAAGTCGGCCTAGTATTTGCTGGGGTTGGTGCGGCCAGCGGGGTACTATCAGAATCTCTAGATGCGGCCATTATTGTCATGGTGATTGTAACCACCTTTATTGCGCCACCGCTTTTGCGACTGGTTTTTGATGACGATGACGGGGCTGGGGGAACGCTCGAAGCAGCCAGCGTTGATACAGCCACCGACGGGGCCATAGCAGCGGCGGTGCCAGAACCGAGCGAATCCTAAATAGAGCCAGCTTTCAGGTTCGAGGCTAGCTTTCAGGTTCAAGGGCTATCTTTTAGAGACTTAAAGCTTGGCTCTGTAGAAGAGTCCTAAGCAGAAGAGCTCCGGGCGAAAGGTCATGCACCAAAGGTCATCAGAAAAAGGTCATCAGCAACCTATGGATGAGCCTAATCAGTCTCTCGATCACAAGAGACCTTGAATGTGGCGTTTTTCCTACGCCGTGCTCACCTAACTCTACGCAAGGAATGCCCCTTCAACAGGTAAGGGGCATTCCAACAATTGATGCATAACCTATTCGTATAGCTTCATACAGGAGAAAAGGAATAGGTTATGGAATCATTTTCTATCCGTAAAAGCCCGGAAGGGGCTGTAGCAAAAGTAGTCGAGACTATCAACTTTAACCAGTAGAAAGATTCAGCTTTGGGTAATACAAAAGGCTCTGACTATAGTGCTTTTGGAAGATAAGCGAAGGAGACTATCAGGTTACTTTGTACCTATAAAACATCCAGCTAAACTGCATAGACTGCAAACGCAAAAGTATATGAAGTCTACAGATTTCATCTCCTGAAAGTAGAAAATAAAGCTGGTAAAGTTTCCAAATCCTACTAAACTCTAGACACCATTTATTCACTTAATAAATTAAGTATTCTTACCTATGAGCATCCCAGCCCTCTCTAGCCAGCTGCGCTCCCACTTCAAGATTGGGGTTTTTGACAGTGGAGTGGGCGGGCTTACAGTTCTACGAGAAATGCATGCTCAGCTGCCCAATGAATCTATTGTTTACTTCGGCGATACCGCGCGAGTACCGTATGGAAATCGCTCCAAAAGTGAGATACTGCGATTCGTTCGAGAAATTATTGCTTGGATGATTGATCTAGACGTAAAGATGATCATCATGGCCTGCAATACGAGCTCGGCTCTGGTTTTAGAAGAGGTTCGCTCAGAATTTCCAATTCCAATTTTAGGCATTATTTTGCCAGGTGCTAGAGCGGCCGTGAAAAGTGGCAAAAATATTGGTGTCATTTCGACAGAAGCAACCGCTAAAAGCAATGCTTACAAGCAGGCTGTCTTAGAGATTGAAGCAACGGCAAAGGTTTGGCAGATCGGCTGTCAGGATTTTGTACCGCTAATCGAGAGCGATCGCGTTCACGATCCATACACCCTCGCTGTTGCCAAGCGCTATCTTGACCCCCTGATTGAAGCAGGCATCGATACCTTAGTGTACGGCTGTACGCATTATCCACATTTAGCCCCCGTCTTTAAGCAAATATTGCCTTGCGATATTAATTTGGTTGACCCAGCTGAGCACCTTACGGTCGCAGCAGCGCAAGAGCTCAAAATTTTGAGACTCAGAAAACCCGCTAGTGCAGGTACAAGCTCAACTGAGTTTTATGTTAGTGGGAATCCAGAGCAGTTTGCCAGCGTTTCCCAGCAGTGGCTCGGCTATAAACCACAGGTTCGTCACGTTTCTGTTAGAACACTAGAAATGATCCATACGGCCTCTGCAAGAACTGCCGAAAGATAACCTTGTCAAACCGCACGAAACAGAAACACTTACAGGTAGTTGTAAGTAGTTGAAATAGGCGGTTAGAACGCAGTTATAAAGTTAAAACAGACATATAAAAAGTCCGCTACCAGCATGCTTCTTTGAGAAGGAAAAGGTAGCGGACTTCAGTTTTGATTACAGGTCTATACAGACCAAATATAGAAAACTGCTGAGTGCATACTCTGCGAGAGGGTAGAGCTTACAGCAGCTTCATAGGCACTTAGCTTTACAGAAGCTCAACTTTATAGCACAGGGACTGTAGCCATTCGTAGTGGCATAAGCTAAGTGCGAACTGCGATAAGAGGAGAGAACCTGAGAATATCTTCGCACAGCTTAAAAGCTATGTATCAGAAGCACCAGCACTCATCCACATCAATACAAAATAAACAGACAACAAATAACCTAGAGCAGGTAAAACAATCGCAAATGGGTTAGCGCTAGAAAAGTGCAGCATGGCAAGCACAACGACGATGCCCAAGGAAAGTTAGGGTCTTAGGAGACAAGCGCCAAAAGCAGAAGATGACGAATTAGGTAGCTAGCGGATTAACAGAAAATCTCCGCAGCGCTGCAAACAGTGCCACAGCATAAAAATAGCCAGCACCGTTTGCGCGCAATCTCCACAAAGCAAATGGAACAGAGCACAAGGAATCACTCACCTGCACAAGCGAATAGGGTCACCTGCATAAGCGAGTAGGGTAGCGCGCACCTCACAGCTGGCGTTGAAAACACCACGTTCAAAAAGAAAGGCCCTCACAAACCCGTCTTTTAGAAAGTGAGCTACGCGAATCAGCGAAATCACTTCGAAAAGGATTGCTATATGTAAAAAACCTGTCTCGATTGAAACTCTCTGTGCTCACTTCAAACGCTTGCACCAGATAGCTCGGTTAACCGAGACGACCAACGAGTGTCATCAGGCTTTTGATGAAAAGTCTTCTAATAGTCCAAGTTTAACATAAGAATTTGTTATCGGACCAGTTTCAGCGCTAATTTTTTCACTTTTTTCTCAGGCGCTGAACGATAGACACCAAGCGCGGTTAGCGACTGCTTTTTGCCGGTACAAAGCGGGTTGAGCGGCTTTCCTTTTGAGGAGTAGCCCCTTTCCCAGCGCAATAGCTTAGAATAAAGAAAGACTACTTAAAGTTTCGTAACCTAATCCGCCTGAGTCGCGTTTTCCATGACCTCAGTCACCTCTCTTTTTGCACCTGTAGAAGCCGATCTTGAGCTCCTTACAGACAACCTTAAAAATCTTGTTGGCGCTCGTCATAAGATTCTATATGCCGCTGCCGAGCACCTTTTTGGTGCGGGTGGTAAGCGTATCAGGCCAGCTATCGTACTGCTTTTAGCTAGGGCTATTCATCCTGGAGAAGATATTACGAGCCGTCATCGGCGGCTTGCAGAAATCACAGAGATGATCCACACCGCTAGCCTGGTTCACGACGATGTCGTCGATGAATCAGCCACTAGGCGAGGGGTCTCTACGGTGCATAGCCAGTTTGGCAACCGAGTGGCTATCCTGGCGGGTGATTTTCTGTTTGCTCAGTCTTCTTGGTACCTGGCCAACCTCGACAATCTAGAGGTCGTCAAGCTGCTCAGTCGGGTCATTATGGATCTGGCCGAAGGTGAAATCCGGCAGGGTCTTAAATACTTCGATACTACGCTGTCGATTGAAGACTATTTGGATAAAAGCTATTACAAAACGGCGACTTTGATTGCTAACAGTGCAAAAGCAGTTGGCGTCTTGAGCAATGCATCAGAAAGTTTGTCTGAGGATTTCTATCAATTTGGCCGCAGTCTGGGCCTAGCCTACCAGGTTGTAGATGATATCTTAGACTTCACTGGCTCAACGGAGGTACTGGGCAAGCCCGCTGGCTCTGACTTGCGCAGTGGCAATCTGACCGCCCCCGTACTCTATGCCATAGAAGAAGTACCCTATCTGAAGACTTTAATCGAGCGCGAGTTTTCTGAGCCGGAAGACTTCGAGCAGGCAATTGAGCTGGTGCACAACAGCAATGGCATTAGCCGAGCTAGAGACTTGGCGACTCACCATGCAAACTACGCAGTGCAGCGACTCAGCTCATTGCCATCTTCGCCTTCTCGCCAAGCCCTTGAAGATATTTCTGAATACGTGCTGCGCAGATTAAAATAGCTCGTTAGCAGATAAGAACCTTGTGAGTCACGCTATTTGTCTAGGAGAAATCTTAATTGACTGCTTTGCAGAGCAGCAGGGCCTAGCACGCAGCGATGTTAAAAAATGGACACCGCTACCCAGTGGCGCGCCCGCGAATGTAGCTTGCGCACTTGCAAAGTTAGGCAACGCGGTCGAATTCATCGGCGCAATAGGTACGGATCGCTGGGGCGATGCGCTGCTTCAGCTCCTAGAGGATATGAATGTAGGGCACCGGGGGGTGCAGAGACGGCAAAAGGCACCTACTCGCCGAGTGTACATGACGAGCGATTTGCCAGGTCATTACACCTTTGCAGGCTTTAGCGAAAATGATCCAACCGTCTTTGCTGACGCGCACCTGTTTGCAGGAAGCTTAGATGCCGACCTTTTTACCAGCGCTAGCTCGCTGGTGATTGGCACGCTTTCACTGGCCTACGTTGATACGCGTGAAGCTGTCGAGCAGGCGATTATCCTGGCGCATAACAACCGTATGCCTATTATTGTTGACCTCAACTGGCGGCCGATGTTCTGGCCCAAGCCGACAGAAGCCCTAGGACATATCTACGACTTACTAAAGCAGGTACATTTTCTAAAAGTCTCTGCATCAGAAGCTGATTGGCTATTTGGCACGGTTTCAGCCCAAGCCATTGCTCGCCAGTTACCTCATCTCAAAGGGGTTTTGGTCACGGTGGGAGAACAGGGCTGTCAATACTGCTTTGAGCGGATTGCAGGTAATGTTCCAGGGTTTGATGTTGATGTTGAAGAAGCGACCGGGGCAGGCGATGCGTTTACCGCAGGCTTTGTTCATCAACTGCTGAACAAAGGTACAAGCTGCCTCTATGACGAAGACATGGCCCGTCAAGTTGTTCTCTATGCCAGCGCAATGGGCGCACTGACGACCACTCGTCCCGGGGCGATCGCAGCACTGCCTACGCCTAACGAAATCGAAGTGTTTCTCTATCTGAATTAGCCTCCAGTCCTCAAATAGCCTCCAGTCTCAACTGGCCCAATTCCTACTGGCCTCTCGCGCTCGCTTTCGAGTTGCTTTATCTTCGATTAAAACAATATGCCTCAAGAAATAGAACGCAAATTTTTGGTAACCGCTGATGGCTGGAGGGCCACCGCCACCGGCACCCCTTACGCTCAGGGATATATTGCGACGACCGCGCCCGGCCAAAGCGTACGCGTTCGCATTGCCGGAGAGCAGGCGTATCTGACGATTAAAGGCCCTGCTAAAGGACTTAGCAGGGCTGAGTTTGAATATTCGATTCCGGTGAGTGATGCGAAAGAGATGCTAGAGACGCTGTGCGATCGCCCGCTGATTAAAAAAGTCCGGTATCGGCTTCCTATAGGGCCAGTTGTTTGGGAAATTGATGAATTTGAAGGGGAAAACGCTGGGCTCATTGTGGCAGAAGTAGAGCTTAGCGACGAAGAACAGAGCATTGAGCTTCCCGATTGGGTTGGGGAAGAAGTCTCTGGCAATCCGAAGTACTACAACGCAAGTTTGGTTAGCAAACCCTACAGTCAGTGGAAAACCGTCTAGGGAAAGCCGTCTAGGGAAAGCCATCCGGCTCATGCCGTAGAGGCCCATGCCGCCGGCTCATGCCGCCTACTCATGCCGCCCAGTTGACATAGGGCAATTCTTCTGCGGTTTTAGCGATCGCATCAGCGCGCGCAACCAGCTGACCGCATGCATCCCACGTGCCCTTTAAAAACATCTGGCGCGGGCCGTCGCCCATTTGCACGGCAAAAGAGAGATCTCCCGCTTGCACAGTCATCGCCTCTAAATCTAAAGAGACATTCAGTTTTGGATTGTCTGCGATCGCCGCTTGTAGCATACTTACCTGATCGGAGGGCGCGGTCACGCAGGGCACACCCATCGCCACACAGTTCCCAAAAAAGATTTCGGCAAAGCTTTCACCTACCAGTGCTTTGAGACCCCAGCGAGCAATTGCCTGAGGTGCGTGTTCTCGTGAAGAGCCGCAGCCAAAATTACGGTTCACAACTAAAACTTCAGCTGACTGATACTGCGGCTGATTGAATGGATGTTCAGGCAGCTGCTGACGATCGTCAATGAACACCTGCTCGCCCAAACCATCAAACGTGATTGAGCGCAAAAATCGAGCTGGAATAATTCGATCGGTATCTATATCATTGCCCACTAAAGGCAAACCAGCGCCCGATACCTGCTTAACCTGAGAAGAATCACTCATACTGCCACTACAAACATTAGAAGACTGTCCAAAAATATTAAGCCATCTAGAGGACAATCAGAGAAAAAATCCAGAGAGGAAAATCCAGAGAAGAACATTCAGAAAAGAGCAGCCTAATGAATCCTCTCTGCAATCATCCCTCTGACCCATACATACCCAAATGTTCTCACGCCTATGCCTTAATCGTACGAGCCCGTTAAAAATGACACAAGAGAGCTGTCTTACAACACGCTTAAGCTACACAGCAATAGCGCTTCAGTCCACTCTACGACCGCGCCATAGGTATCACCGGTATGACCACGAAGATGTCGATAAAAGTAAGCGTTGGTTGCCAGGGTAAAGACAATGCCACCCACCGTAGAACGAATGACAACCTCAGCTGGAACAGATCCGCTAACCCACAGCAGTCCGCTTAGACCTACTAGGCCAAGCAAGCTCGGCAAAGCATACACAGGCTTTGGCAGCGCAGCTTTATGAAAAGCACCTTTGCCATCTTTTCTCAGGTATGGATAGCAGGCGATCGCCCACTGCTGAGCCCAGCGGCCCCACATCGCTACGGCAATCAAAACAAACCAGCGGTACTTTGCGATCGCCGCCAGCGCCAATACTTTTAGCAGGAGGACTACGACTACAGCCATACCGCCAAAGGCCCCCGTATGGCTGTCGCGCATGACCATCAGCCGCCTATTGGGATCGGGCACGGCCAAACCGTCAGCAGCATCCATCACGCCATCTAAGTGAAGGCCACCTGTCAAGCCAATGCCTAACGCAATGACCAGCGCACTCGCCACACCAACAGGGACCTGAAATACAGTAAGGAGGCCATCTGCGATCGCTAATAGTCCACCCACCAGGCAGCCGACCCAGGGCACCCAGTAGGCAATCCATCGAAACTCCAGCGGCCAATGAGACGGCACGGGCAAACAGGTATAAAACATCAACGCCGCATGCCATCCAGACAAAGTGCGCAATAGCCAGCCACTGATGGCGCTCATTCCATCCCTTCCATAAAAAAGTTATTATGACTTCTCTTCGCCAACCTCTCAGCAAAGACATCAGATGAAGAGTAGCCAGACGTCATACAACCCTTGACTTTCAGCGTCTAGCGCCTTCAATCAGCTAGCCGAAAAACTCAGCGATAAGCGTAATTAGATTATGAAGATGCGACACTCCAAATGAAATATCTTAAGATCTTACAAATCTGGTATGGCAAACTTCAGAAATTCGTTTATCGTGATGGTATATTTTCGGACCTTTGAGGCGCTCTTCACAAGAGCGACCCAATGACTACTCCGTAATATCATCGGTCTGCTCAGTCAAACTTTGTTCATCGTGTCTGTTCAGTCAAACCGTTTACTGGCCTTATTGAAGCCTTTCCAATGAACCACAATTCTTCTAGTCATTTGCCTGCGCCTTGTATTGTTGACAATGGCATCGTTGTTAACAAAACTGACATGCTTCGCTTGCTAAAAGGGTTAAGTCACGTTCGCTACATACACCGGCAAGACGACGAAATCACCAGTACTGGTGAAGGTCGAGTAATGGAAGCGTTTGCAGACCCCAACCAGGCGACCCTGGTAGCTAACCATAGCCTTTATCTCAACGTTTACAGCTTTGACTACATAGAGATGCTGAGTTCGACTAAGGGCCAATGCGCCGACGGCAGCCGCACTCAAGGCCCTTACACTGATACGACATTTGCCCTAGTGCAAGATAACCGCTGCTTATGTTTGACGCCAATTGCCAAAGACATTGACCAATATGCAACCCGCGATATTGATGCGGCAGCCCTTGAGGCAATCGTTACAGATGCACTCTCTGCTAGCTGGGATGCGTCCATAGACGATGAGCGCAATTTATAAGCACAATCTGCCAGGCGAAATCTGAGATAGGTGCAGTTTTATAGGTGCAGTAGTTGTATAGACGCAGCTGTTTAGAAACAGTTGTCGTTTGCGAGCATCTGTCGGATAATCGGCAGCACTGCTCTTTTTTCAGCAGCGATCTCTTTGCAGCAATCTCTTTGCAGAGACAACTTGCAGAGACAACTTACAGAAACAACTTGCAGAGACGACCGCTCTTGACTGCTTTCTCGTATCAAATCCAGGCTAATTGCAGCTGTACCAAAGCGCGCGCAGGTACTTTTCACACGCCACATGGACCGGTGCACACGCCCAGATTTATGCCAGTCGGCACCCTGGCGAATGTAAAGACGGTTACACCTGCGCAGCTTAAAGATTGCAATGCAGAGATGGTGTTGGCCAACACTTACCATCTACACCTGCAGCCGGGAGAAGACTTAGTGGCGCAGGCGGGGGGCGTTCACCAGTTTATGAACTGGGAAGGCCCAATGCTGACCGACTCTGGTGGCTTTCAGGTATTTAGCCTGAGCCAAATGCGCACTGTCACAGACGAAGGGGCCACCTTTCGATCGCCGCGTGATGGCCGCATCATTGAAATGCCACCTGAGCGATCTATTGAAATTCAGAATCAGCTGGGGGCAGATGTGATCATGGCATTTGATGAATGTCCGCCCTATCCAGCCTCTAGAGGAGAGGTCGAGAATGCCACCGCGCGCACATATCGGTGGCTAAAGCGCTGTATTCAAGCCCACGACAGAAAAGACCAAGCGCTTTTTGGGATTGTGCAAGGCGGGACTTATTTGGATTTGCGGGCAGCCGCAGCCAAGGAGCTTGCATCGCTAGACCTGCCTGGATACGCGATTGGCGGTGTGAGTGTAGGTGAGCCCCCTGAGCTAATCGAGAAAATTGTACAGGCCACAACGCCGCTGCTGCCGGAAGATAGGCCTCGCTACTTAATGGGCGTTGGAACCTATAAGGAAATGGCTCAGGCGATCGCAGCAGGCATTGACCTGTTTGACTGCGTTATCCCAACCAGGCTAGCCCGCCACGGAGCAGCGCTGGTTCAGGGCGAAAGATGGAATCTAAAAAATGCGAAATTTCGCCGAGACCTAACACCTATCGATAGCAGCTGCCCTTGCTACACCTGCCAGAACTTCACGCGCGCGTATCTGTGCCATCTGATCCATGCCAAGGAAATGCTCGCCTATACGCTGATATCCATTCACAACATTACCGAGCTCATCCGTTTTACGACCAGCATTCGTGAAGCTATTTTGCAAAATCGCTTTACAGAGGTCTTTGCAAGATGGCTATAGACACACCGTGATAAAATGCAAACACCTATTACATATCACCTGGAGATAGCAGATATATGGACGTTGCATTGCTGGTAGCAGAGTTGCCTGAAGCCTACCGTGCCTTTGGCCCCCTAATTGACGTTTTGCCTATCCTGCCTATTTTCTTCTTGCTGCTGGCATTTGTATGGCAGGCTTCCGTTGGATTCAGATAATTTAGCAGATAATTTAGATTGAGCTTGTCTGGTTGACCGATACAGACTAGCGGGTACAGACCTCTAAAGTACACTCCAAAGTACAGGTCTCTAGAAAGGTGGGGGGGTGGGGTGTGAGGAAGAAGAAACGGATTAATATAAGGGGGGGGATGTAGGGGAGGGAGATGATTGTAAGTATAAAAAAAAAGGAGAAAAAAAT